>Ga0315902_10002177_pt1 | contig 30964 bp, 21 predicted proteins | sample LakEriMetagenome_9_FD_203523 | JGI IMG/M metagenome (GOLD analysis project Ga0315902, IMG submission 203523) | Freshwater fungal communities from buoy surface, Lake Erie, Ohio, United States - Buoy 12 MA117 | ecosystem: Environmental > Aquatic > Freshwater > Lake > Lake biofilm | place: USA...
CAAGCGACGTTTCAATCGAAATTAAATCCACCACCAATCGGTCAAAATTCAATGCCTCCAGTTCAGTAAGCCTGGTTTTCAAATAAGCTTTGTTTAACTCCTTAGTCTTGGCTAAAATCCCACCGATCTGCAGCGTCGCTTTTGCCCCCTCTGAAGGATGGGTGTCCAACAAATCTAAAATTAAATACGCATGCTGCAGGTATTGGAATAGGTACCGCTCCGCAATCAGGCGATCATCATAAATCGTTTGAATCGCCTCACTCACCTTGCTGGAATTGTCCCGCTCATTGAAATTATTAAATAAAACAACCAACATGACTATAAATAATAGCCCAGCGGCAGCTAATTTATGCTGGATACTATAGGTCCATTTCATACTAAAAGCAAGTTTTCAATAAAAAACAGCAGCAGTTACGCTAGCCTTAACACTAGCGAATCTACGAGATTCCATCGACACAAGCAACAATTTTTTGCAGACCACCTATCAAGCACTTTACCCATTCCTTTCTTTTTAGGCCATCTTTATCTTCCTTCTATAGATTTTTTTGAAAAAATCAATCCCAAAAGGGTAAAAATCCGAATTTAAGACGTTCTATACAAGATTGAAAGCGCAACACACTACCTTTGTGCGCTTTACCCTGCACGAAAGCAGTGGAGGATCAGTTAGTTTCACCTTACTATAGAGGTTTTTATGCCCGACAAAACGAGTATCCACCCACAAATCGATGAAACAAATGTACCACGCCATATTGCTATCATCATGGATGGCAATGGCCGTTGGGCAAAACAAAAAGGAATGCCAAGGGTGCTAGGCCACAGAAGCGGCGTGAAAAGTGTTCGCGAGGTAACTCAAGCAGCAGCAGAACTGGGTGTGCGCTACCTGACTTTATATGCCTTTAGTACCGAAAACTGGAACCGCCCGCCCGCAGAAGTAATGGCCTTGATGAATTTACTGGTGGATACCATCAAAGGCGAAATAGCTGAATTGAATAAAAATGGAGTACGCCTGCTGGCAATTGGGGATATTGAAGCACTTCCAAAACATACCTTCCAAGCTCTTAAAGAAGGAATGGAACTCACAAAAAACAATACCAGTATTAACCTCGTCCTGGCACTCAATTACTCCGCCAAATGGGAAATCTTGCACGCCGCTCGAGTGCTGGCTCAAAAGGCAATTGACGGATCCCTTCGACCCGAGCAGATTGACGAAGCCGCCTTCGAATCGGCCCTCACGACACATGGCATCCCAGATCCAGAACTACTGATAAGAACGAGCGGTGAAACCCGAATCTCGAACTTCTTACTCTGGCAAATCGCCTACGCAGAACTATATTTTACCCCGGTATTCTGGCCTGACTTTGGCAAACAAGAACTAATTAAGGCCATCCAAAATTTTCAAAACCGTGAACGACGGTTCGGAAAAATAAGCGAACAACTCTAAATCAATCGTTTTCCCCACCCTTTTTAACACAAAAAAGCCACTCAACCTGTCATTAAGGTGAGTGGCTTTTTTGGTAGCATAAGGAAGTGCCTAGTTCTTGTTGGCTACCCCGTCCAACCGAATCATATCGTACATGATCCGAAGGGTCTCGTACAATTGAACGTCTTTCTCCCGATCCTTCAACCAGTCAGAGTTTCTAGCCATCCGAGATGTATCGCTCTCAATAGTCGGAAGATCCGCAGCCAAATTCATGACAGAGAATCCTTCAATTGGTTTGAACATATCCTCGTACTTGTCTGCCTCCTCCCGCTGACGTTTACTCCACTGCCGGTACTTATCCGCCTGCAACAAGTAAGTCCGCTCATCTTTCATTTTACGAAGTCGGACTGCATTATCATTTATTTTCTTAAAAGTCTCATCCTTCGATACGCGCTTATCACTCGCCGTACGAATAGCTTCCAAGTCAGGCAATTGATAAACACTTTGTTGAAAAGCAACTGGATCTATCGTCGTAGAAGACATGGGATACTCGTTCTCACTTTCACCATTTTCTAATAAATTGAAAAAGTCAGGCAACACAATATCAGGCTTTACCCCATCCAGCTGAGTTGTTTTTCCTGTAATGCGATAGAACTTCTGCACGGTAAGTTTCATCTCGCCCAATGGCTTCAAATCGTCCTGTGAAGAAACTTGATCTAAATCCAAAAACCGTTGAACTGTTCCTTTCCCATAGGTACCGGAAGACCCAACAATTATTGCCCGCTTGTAATCTTGCATGGCAGCAGCCAAAATCTCCGAAGCAGATGCGCTTCCTCCATTTACCATGACGACCAGTGGACCGTCCCACTGCACACTCCTATCGGCATCCGACATGATTTCGGGCTTGCGGCTGCGACTCTTCACCTGTACAATTGGTCCATTTTCGATAAACAAACCCGACATTTTAACAACATCCCGAAGCGAGCCTCCTCCATTGTTTCGGAGATCCAAGATTATACCCTGCACCTTTTCAGCCTTGAGTTTTTCAATCTCCCGAGCCACATCTTCAAAACAAGAAGTTACCCCTTGAGGGGTGAAATCGGCATAAAACTTGGGCAAATAAATGTAGCCAACCCGATCAGTAGCTGCTTTTTCCTGGAGAATAAGCGACTTCGCAAACCCTTCTTCCATGATTACCACATCCCGGACAATGGTAATCTCCTTGGTAGAACCGTCTGCTTTTTGAACAGAAAGCTTTACGGAAGTACCCTTCTTACCACGAATCTTAGACACCACATCATCAATCTCCCAACCCATAATATCCACATAAATACCATCTTCCTGCGCTACTTTCGTGATGATATCCTTGGCTTGTAGGTCTCCCTGTTTCCAAGCAGGTCCACCTGGTACCACTTCTGTTACAGTGGTCTTTTCCCCATCACTTTGCAAGCGTGCTCCAATCCCCTCCAACTTTCCTGACATTTGGATATCAAAATTTTCTTTTTCCTTGGGAGAATAATATCCGGTATGTGGATCAAAAATATTGGTAAAGGAGTTTAAGTAAATTTCCAGACGACGGCTGCGATCCATTTTTTGCAACCGTTTGTACCATCGATCATATACATCCAACACCTTTTCCCTCGATTCCTTTTCTAGGACCTCAAATGATTTCTGCTCCCCTTTAAAATCTTCTTTCTTTTGCTTTTCCTCTTCCTCAACAATTCTGGAAAGCACCTCATACTTCAGCATTAACTCCCAACGACGGCGCAACTCGGTATCATTTTTCTGCCAATTCACCTTTTTCCCATCCATGGTAACCGTCTCATTCGAAGAAAAGCTCATTGGATTGGCCAGAATCTCTTTGTACCAAGCTTGAGTCTTGGTAAGGGCAGCCTCCATGCGCTGGACAGAAATGTCAAAAAATTGAAACGTACCTCCTAAGGCCTGATCGTCTAGCAATAGTTCGTAAGGTTGGAAAAGCGCAATGTCCTCTTGCGTGAAAAAACGCTTCCCACCATCTAAATCTTCTAGATATAGATTGTACAAATTTCGAGAAAAGGAATCATCCAAATCTTTTGGCTGAAAATGCATCCGCTGTAACCCCTCAATCAGGGTCCGCATAATTTCAGCGTCTTTTTGAGGATTGGGGTTACTCCCACCGAACAAAGCAGAGGCTCCACCGAAAGCAACCGCAATGCCAGTGAGCCCAATGAAAGAAAATACAATTACAGACTTCGAAAACTTCATGTCCTGGAATATTTTGGACGGGTCAAAATTACCTGTGAAAAACATTAAAAGAAGGAGATTAGTTGTGAACAAAAAGAACCATCTGGAACAGCAACTGCGCAACTGATCATGGCAAAAGTAACTGACAAATTCAAGATATAACGCAAATCAACGCTTAATATGTTGCACTAGACAATAATTTTCTACAAAAGCAGGTTTGTGGTTTACAAAAAAGAGGTTTCGGCATACGTTTTGTGAATTGGTTGCCCTTTCTGCAAAATCGTTTAAAAAATAACGAACCACCACCGTAGTAAGGCAACCACTTACCTTCTATATGCGTCAACTAACTTCCAACTACATCTTCACTTTTTTTCAGGATTACTTGCTTTTGAGATGACCAAGAGGCGTATTTTTTCTATTCTTGCTTTCGGCGCAGCCACCGCTGCTTTGTACGCTTTTTCAGTTCCTAACCCCGTTAGAGAACGTGTATTAACCGTGTTTTTCCCGGAGGAGGCCAAGCCGGTAGCCCCCTTACTTCCCACTGAATCGTTGGAGGATGTTCCCTTCAATTGGAAGAAAACAGCATCCCCTGCCTTATTTGACACCATTGAACCTGTCAAAGAGCGCTTCGGTGACTTTCTGAACAACCCCAATCAAAATGCGGTAGATCTGAAAGATCCTAAAGTGGTCGAATCCAAAGTGGAATACGATCCATTGACCGGACTCTATATTATCTCCGAGAAAATTGGGGACGAATACTTCCGGGCCCCTACCTACATGACCTTCGATGAGTATGTAGCCTATAGAGACCGCAAACAGCAAAAAGATTACTTCGATCGACTACAAGGCGTCGCTGAACAGGGTAAACGCAGGGAAGCACCCGTTGACCCCATCTCTAAATTTAACATCCGCACCTCTCTTATCGAACGCTTGTTTGGAGGCACCGAAGTTGATATCAAACCTCAAGGAAATATCAACTTGACCTTCGGAGTAGACCACCAAAAAGTGGAAAACCCAATCCTGCCTATTCGACTGCAACGCACCACGAACTTTGATTTCGATATGGATATCAATATGAGTGCGCAAGGAAAAATCGGAGAAAAGCTCAACCTGAACTTCAACTATAATACCCAGGCAACATTTGATTTCGATAACCAAATCAAATTAAAATACGATCCTAAAAACTTCTCCGAAGACGAAATCTTACAAAACATCGAAGCAGGTAACGTTTCCATGCCCCTGCGATCTACCCTGATCAAAGGTGCCTCTAACCTCTTCGGGGTGAAAGCAGAACTAAAGTTTGGCCACCTCAGAACCACCTTGATCGCCTCCCAACAGCGCTCAAGACAACAAGGGATCACGCTTAAAGGGGGTGCACAAGTGCAAAATTTCATCATCCCCATCGATGAATACGACGAAAACCGCCACTTCTTCCTTAGCCACTGGAACCGCTCCGAGTTTGAACCAGCAATGAAGTGCCTCCCCGTCCCCCTTTCTCAATTCAACATCACCAAAATCCAAGTTTGGGTAACCGTCCCAACCAATTTTGTTCCTGGCCAAAACACCCCCCCAACCCGCCAAATTATCGCCCTCGCAGACTTGGCCGAACCGCGCCCCTTCCTCGATGGAACCGATGAGACCAACCCAGCCAATATTATTCCTGACCTCAGCCTGCTAAACCCTCCAGCTAGAGATATAAAAGGTGGGTTCCTACCAACTAACCAAAACAACCAGCTATACAGTGAATTGCTTAGCAATCCAGACCTCCGCCTAGATAACAAGGTGGTAAACGGTCTGACTAATTTGGGCTTGGTGCAAGTACGCGATTACGGAAAAGTGAGCGCAGTCCAATTGGTACAGGGAACCGATTATACCTACAACGAACAACTTGGTTTCATTAGCATCAACAGAAGCCTGCGCCCAAATGATGTCGTTGGGGTATCCCTCGAATATACCTACAACGGGGTGCCTTATAAAATCGGTGAATTCGGCGAAGAAATTAGTATTGGTGATACCCTTAATCAAAATGTACTTTTCCTCAAAATGTTGAAAAGTACCGCACCTAATGTTCCATATCCTATCTGGGACCTGATGATGAAAAACGTTTACGCAGTAGGCGCTGTAAACGTTGATCCCCAAGAGTTTCGATTCGACATTTTCTACGAAGATCCAGGGAAAGGCCAAAAACGCTTCCTTGATCAAGGATTCGTCCCCCAGGGCCTGCGCAGCCGCCCCCTCATTCAGGTGTTTAACCTCGACAACCTAAACCTCCAAGGCGATCCTGGAGCAGACGGTATCTTCGACTTCGTGCCCGGACTCACCGTTAACGTAAAGTCAGGCCGTGTCATGTTCCCTGTACTAGAACCATTCGGAAGCTACCTGCTCGATAAATTTAAAGAATCGGACCCAAGCGCAGACTCATTGGCATTGGCCAAGCAAATTCTCTATACACAACTCTATGACTCCACCCTTTTTAGAGCTAGAGAATTCCAACAATTAAACCGATTCACCTTGCGTGGTTTCTACAAATCAAGCAACTCCTCTGAAATTTCTCTAGGAACATTTAACCTCCCAAGAGGCTCCGTGCGCGTAAGCGGTGGAGGCCGACTCCTACAAGAAGGGGTAGACTATACCATTGACTACAACATCGGAAAAATACGGATTCTAAATGATGGAATCCTTCAGTCAGGCCAAAACATCTCGGTCAATTTCGAGGATAATACCCTGTTCGGCTTCAACGCTCGAACAATGCTAGGCGCCCGATTTGACTATGAATTCAGCAAGGATATCACCGTGGGTGGTACATTCATGAACCTATTCGAGCGACCCCTGACACAAAAAGTAAATTTTGGGGACGACCCCATTAATAATAAGGTATACGGGCTCGATTTCAACTATACCAAGGAAGCTCCTTGGCTTACCAAACTCGTAGATAAGCTTCCGTTGTTCGATACAAAAGCCGAATCTAGGATCACAGCAGCAGCAGAAGTAGCCGCCCTTCAACCAGGCTACAACAAGGCTATCAACCAAGGAAGTGAAAAGGGGGGGCTAGTTTATATCGATGACTTCGAAGGAAGTACCGCCAATATACCCCTGTCCTTCCCAGCCAATAGCTGGATGATCGCATCCGTGCCCCAAGGTGACCTGAGCAGTGGAAATGACCTCCTGTTCCCAGAAAATGCATCTGCTAACTCCACCGGACCAGACTCACTGGCACTCAACGCCAACCGCTCAAAAATGGCTTGGTATATCGCCGACCCAAGCGCTCTCGACAATCAAGACTCCGACAACCCCTACACCAGGTTGTTCCGTTTCCAAGATATTTTCCCCAATCGACAGCTTTCCCCGCTCGAGCAATCCACCTTGCGACCTCTGGACGTAACCATCTTTCCTAACCGTCGCGGACCTTATAACTTTGATATCCCGGGAGGCTATACCGCGTCCAATGGCCTGAAAGTCACCGAAGGACTAAATAACTTCGGTGAACTCGCCGCCCCTGAAACACGCTGGGCAGGCTTCATGCGCGGAATGAACAATAGCAACACCGACTTCGAAGCAAGTAACGTGGAATTCATCGAATTCTGGATGATGAACCCCTACGAAGAAAAACCAGAAGGAGTATCCCAGGAAGGAGAAATGATCATTGACCTAGGAAATGTCTCAGAAGATGTCATGCGCGATTCCAGGCAATACTTTGAAAGCGCCCTCCCCACTCAAACACCCGAAAATGTTGTTACCGTAAAAACCCCCTGGGGCCGAGTACCTGTACTCAAACCACTGGTTCAAGCATTCGATAACGACCCAGCTAAAAGAGGGCTCCAAGATATTGGCTTAGATGGCCTAGACAACGAAGGAGAACGTGACTACTTCAAAAACTGGCTCAACGTCGTCGAAGCCTCCAACATCGACCCTAACGTGAAGGCAGCCTTCCGGGCAGACCCTTCTGGAGATGAATTCGTACACTACCTTGACGGCCGCTATGGAGGACAAAGCAATACAGGTCCCGGATTGCTGGAACGTTACCTAAACTTCAATAACCAAGAAGGAAATACCCCGACCGGAACAGGTAATGATTTCGTAACCTCCTCCACCAACTTCCCAGACGCAGAAGACCTTGATCGTGACCTATCCCTGAATGAAATTGAACAATACTACCGTTATCGAATTCCATTAACCAAAAATACCCCCGGTAACTTGGCCGGTAAATTGGTCATGGATGATCCCGGCGTCGCACTCTCCCAACTAATCACGGATACCGTGGAAGTTAGTGGAGTAACCTGGTACCGCTTTAAAGTTCCCCTCGATTGGACGCAGCGCCAGGCCGTAAATGGAATTCAAGATTTCCGTTCCATCCGCTTTATCCGTATTCTTTGGCGTGGATTTAATAATGTCACCACCTTCCGGTTTGCAACCCTGGAAATGGGTAGAAACCAATGGCGCCGGTTCACTCAAGTGATTAACGATCCTGTGAGCGCCGCCTGCCCAGATATTACACAACCCTCTCCAGGTGTAGCATTCGATGTGAACGCTGTCAGCATTGAAGAAAACTCTGCACGCACACCGTTTAATTACACCATCCCACAAGGAATTCAAAGGGAAAACTCCGTCGGTGCATTCCCTGATGTCCTCCAGAATGAACAAGCCCTATCCATGACCGTCTGCGGTCTGCCAAGTTGTGAGGGACGAGGCATTTTTAAAACACTTAACATGGACCTGCGCCGTTTCGAACGTATCAAAATGTTCGCACACGCAGAACCATTAACCCCAGCCGATGCCTTTGGACCTGACGAAGTAAAGGTGTTTATCCGTGTCGGATCCGACTTCTTTAGCAATTATTACGAGTACGAAATACCTTTACGCGCCTCGGACGAAGCCATCACAGATAACTACTTCTCCGAAGATGATGAGTACAAACGAGAGGTATGGAAAAACGTTTTTGACTTCCCATTAGAGGTGTTTACCGAACTGAAGAAAATACGAAACGCCGCTGGCGGTGACCTCTCCGCCTTATATATCATCAATGACCCCAACCAACCCGAAAATAGGGTAAAAATCATCGGAAACCCAAACCTGGGCTATGTAAAAGGGGTCATGATTGGTGTCCAAAACTATAACCTCAATAAACCTCAGTGCCTGGAAGTTTGGGTAAATGAATTGCGTTTGAATGGATTTAGCGATAAAGGTGGCTACGCCGGAACCGCTCGAGTAGATGTCCAAATGGCAGACCTGGGGAATATCTCCGCTGCAGGCACCTTCACCAGCCGTGGATGGGGTGGAATTGATCAACGACTCCTACAACGTCAACTGGAAGATGTACTGCAGTTCGATATCTCGACCACCATCGCCCTAGATAAATTCTTGCCTGAAAAATGGGGCCTACGCCTCCCATTCTATGCACAGTACTCCAACCTGACCCGTAGGCCAGAATTCGATCCGTACGACCTAGATATCAACCTGAAAGAAAAAATTGATGCCTCCGACCCTGCAGATCGAGACAGTATCCGCACGAATGCCCTGGATGTAACTACTAACAGAGCTTATAACTTCACCAATGTGCGGAAGGAGCGAAAAGGACCAGCCAGAAAAGTTCCACTTCCTTGGAATATCGAAAACTTTAGCCTCACCTACGCCTTCAACGAACAAGATCGCCGAACCCCTATTATTTTTAGCGACAACTTGAAGCAATATAAGGGTGGCCTGGATTACCAATACGCAACCGGCTTAAAACCGCTGCAACCGTTTAAAAACATCAAAATAAGTGATAGATACTTCAAGTTCCTGAAGGAGTTTAACCTCAACCCAATTCCCGAAACCTACGGCTTCAACACCAATATTCAACGTGTTGCAGGAACAACCGTTTGGCGCCCATTCAACTCGGGCGAAACCCTAGAAAACAATACCTACTACAATCGACGGCTCACCTGGGATCGTAACTACGACCTAGGCTGGACCATTGCAAAATCACTTCGATTTAACTTCGATGCCAACGCGCGAAGTATTGTAGATGAACCCCTTGAATACAATCAACTGGGCGAACGCGTAACCGAAACAGAACGGCGCGACTCCATTCTGACGAATATGCGTAGCCTTGGTCGTCCTAAAAACTACCAGCAAAACGCCAGCCTGAATTATACCCTCCCCTTCAAAAGCTTCAAGCTGCTCGACTGGATTAATGTAAAAGCAAGCTATACCGCAGGATATACTTGGTCTGCACAATCCCTCAAATTACAAAATCTGGACGCTGGAGTATATCAACCTTACGAGAACTCCAGAAACCTCGGGAATGTAATCCAAAACAATGTTTCCCGTCAGGTAAATGGCGATTTTAACTTCGAAGGTCTGTATAATAAAAGCAAATACCTGGCAAAAATCAATAAACCATCCTCCCCTTCCGGCAAAAAAAACAAGCAGGATATGCAACCGGGAAGTGGAAAAAATAACAATGGTGATTCCGGTAATGGAGCAGCACCTGGTGGTATCAGACCCGGACGAGATAATGCTCCATCAAATGATAAAAACCAACGCGACAACGCTGATCCAGGCGGCGGTGGAATGATGGGAGGCGCAATGGGAGATAAAAACGCTCCTTCTAACCCCTCCAAAGACAGCCCTCCCACTAAAGACCCAAATAACCCAGGAAACCCCGATAACCCAGTCGTGCCAGCCAATAAAGCACCCGGACGAATCGGGAAAGATGGGGTACAACCCGTCCAACCTGGCCAAAACAACGATCAGAATAATCAAAATAACCCTGGAGCCAAGGAAGATAAAAATCCAAAGCAAGGCGGAAAAGCAGGCCAATCCGGTGGCAAATCAAGCGAAGGGGATAAAAAGAAAAAAGAACGGCAGCCAAGCATGGCCGAACGAATCGCCCTCCGACCACTCATGCTGGTACGAAAAGGCCGATTCAACTACACCGAAAACATCGGAAGTGTCGTGCCCGGATTCACCCCCGAATCAAAACTCCTGGGTATGACCGAAGGATTCGGCGCTCCAGGCTTAGGATATGTGTTCGGCGCCCAACCCACCACACAATGGCTCGATAACGCCGCTAGAAATGGCTGGATCACCCAACGCGTCGAACTCAATCAACAAGTAACCCGAAACTACTCTCAAACCTTGGATGCCGGCCTAACCGTCGAGCCATTCAAAGACTTCAGAGTAGAACTAAACGCCAATAGACAGTACACCCGAAATAGTACCGAACTGTTCAAAGACCAGGTGTTCAACCTAAACCCTGACTCCGTTTTCTACGAACACCGTGCCTACAGAGACATGGGAAGCTATACTACTTCCTTCTTCTCCATGAACACGTTGTTCGATAAAGACATCGATGGACTCTTCAAACGCTTTGTATCCTATGGTCCCATCATCTCAAATCGATTGGGGGCAAGTGTTGGAAATATTAATCCCCACGATGATCCAGAACAAAATCCAGGGTACCGAGAAGGCTATGGAAAAATCCATCAGGAAGTACTTCTACCAGCCTTCCTGGCTGCCTACACCGAAACGGATCCCAATACCGTCGGACTCGATGTGTTCAAAACCCGACCAGCTGTCAACTGGAAGCTGAACTATAATGGCCTATCCAAGGTCGGAAAACTCGATAAGATTTTCTCCAGTGTCCAAATTGCACACGGCTACAAAAACACGTTGACAGTCAATCAATACAACACCGATATCTTCTACGATGCGGCCAATCCCTTCCAAAAGGACGAGGTTAATCTCAACTACATCGCCCGGTTTGAAATACCTCAGGTGGTCATCAGTGAACAATTCCAACCACTGCTTGGACTGGACGTTAAAATGAAAAATGGCATGTCCTTTAAAGCCGATTTTAAAAAATCCAGAACGCTGGCAATGTCCTTCATGGATTATACGCTCAATGAAACACAGGCCACCGCCTATGCAGGAGGATTTGGCCACCGAATCAAAGACGTAGATATTCCATTCCTGACAGGCAGTAACAAAGGGAAAGGAAAGGGGAGCAAAAGCAAAAAATCCAACGGTAAATCAAAAAAAGATCCTGCGACTCCCCCAACTCCAGGAGGAGGCACCGGCTCACAAGCACATGACCTCAATATCAAATTTGATTTCGAATACCGCGATGATATCACCATCGTGCACAGTCTGCAAAGAAACGAAGCGCAACCATCCAGAGGTAGTACCACCATCAGCATCAACCCATCGGTCGATTACCAACTCAACCGGCGGCTCGCACTCCGACTCTTCTGCGACTACCGCAGAACAATCCCTAAAACATCCCAATCATTCCCTATTACCACGCTGAATTCAGGTATCACCGTTCAGTTTAAACTGAATTAAACCAACCGTTTAAACCAAACTTAAGTACCTTTGCCTTTCTAATTTAGAAATCTATTTATGAAATACATTGCAGAAATCGATATCATGCCACACGACGGTTTACTCGACCCACAAGGGAAAACCGTCCTAAATAACCTGAAACACCTGCACTTAGAAGATGTATCGGACGTGCGAATCGGGAAACATGTCACCATGCACCTTGACGCGTCTTCCGAAGCAGAAGCGCGTGAAAAAGTAGAAACCGCCTGCAGCAAATTACTAGCTAACCTGATCGTAGAAACCTACCGCTACGAACTATCACCAGCTTAATTAAAGGTTATTCATGCACGCTCATCAGCGACATACCGACCTGATTCGAGCAGAAGCCTCCCGATTAGGCTTTGATATGATCGGATTCGCCCGCGCTGAGCGCCTTGATGAACCAGCTGCCCGATTAGAGGCATGGCTGAATCAAGGTGCTCATGGACGAATGGCCTACATGGAAAATCATTTCGAACTCCGAATAGATCCTACCAAATTAGTACCAGGAGCAAAATCGGTAATCTGCCTTTCCTATAATTACTTTACACCCGATTACCAAGAGGATCCTGAAGCGCCCAAATTAAGCAAATACGCCTTCGGTGAAGATTACCACCACGTCCTAAAAGCAAAGCTGAAAGAACTCCTCCACTTCATTCAGGAACAAATTGGGGAAGTAAACGGCCGATGCTTCGTCGACTCAGCCCCCATCATGGAACGAGAATGGGCCCAACGCGCTGGCCTAGGCTGGAATGGCCGAAACACCCTTACCATCCACCCCAAAAAAGGCTCCTTCTTTTTCCTAACCGAAATTATCTGTGACCTCCCACTCATTTACGACAACCCCATCCGCGACTATTGTGGAACCTGCAGAAAATGCATCGAGGCCTGCCCAACCCAAGCAATTGCACCAGAAGGATATTTCCTGGATGCCTCTAAATGTATCTCTTACCTAACCATCGAACTACGAGAGGAAATTCCTTCCAACCTAACCAGTCAACTCGACAACTGGATGTTTGGCTGCGATGTTTGTCAAGAAGTTTGCCCCTGGAACCGATTTTCTAAACAACACAACGAACCCAAATTCAATCCACATCCCGAATTACTACAAATGAAAAAAAACGAATGGGTAGAGCTAACAGAAGAAGTTTTTTCCACCCTGTTCCGAAAATCTCCAGTAAAAAGAACAAAATTCGCTGGACTTAGACGCAATATTGATACCCTTATAAATGCCTGATTATGAAGGTAAAAGTTATTTATTTCATTGAATTTGTTTAAATTAAAAACAAAGAATAGTTGGGTTTTGTTACCTTTGGCACTCAAGTGTAATAGTACCAACCAACCAACTTCGGTCAACCATTGAAAATGGGCTTTTTTTGTCAAAAATGAACCCCAACAGGTTAATAACCCGTTGATCTCACCATTGATCAACATTCCCTCTATCCCCCTGGCTACGATTATAAACGGCTATGCAATCACTCAAGGAAATAATTCATTTGCTGAGCCAAAATCAAATCCACCCATTTGAACACCTCAAATCGGCAGATGGAAAAGCCTCTCCGTCTAAATTACTCACCCTCTATGAAGGAGTAGCCAACGGACAATTTAATTCCGATATTGAAGCAGAAAAAGCAATCTATGGAGATCAAGCAGGTCGTTCCGCCTACAGAAAACTGAAATCCGATCTCAGAGACCATCTATTTGAGGCGGTTATGAATATCGATATTCATCAAAGCGATTTCTCCGACTACCAAGCTGCCTATTACCAATGCCACCGACAATGGCTAATGGTCCGCATTCTAACCGGAATGAACGCCAATACCGCCGCACTAAGCCTCGCCGCCCGCCTCCTTAGACAAGCCGATCGATTCGACTTTACCCTGCTCTGCATGGATATCGTATCCTTCCTTCGATTACAATACGGCCTCCGCGAAAGCAACGACCAAAAATTTAATAAAGCACAAGAAGACTTCCTCCAATACCGTAACCTATACGACGCAGAATGCCTCGCAGAAGAACTCTACACCAACCTCATTGTCCGGTATGTCAATCATCGCTCCGCTCAAACGGAAGTCCATGAATCAGCTGTCAACTATTATGAAAAAATTAAGGGGTACATGCAACAGTACCAATCCTATAAGCTACAAATGTATGGGTACCTAATTGGACTACTCAGCCATATTTCCGTAAACGACTACCAACGAGCAGAAGCGTTCTGTAATAAAGCCATCGATTTTTTCGGAAACCGCCCCTATGAAGCAAGAACCCCACTTCAAATATTTCACTACCAAAACCTTATATGCAATATCCAACTAAGGCAATTTGAGGCCGGACGAATCTCCGCCCAAGAATGCCTTAAATACATGGAAGAAGGAACCTATAACTGGTTTAAATACCACGAACTCTTCCTACAACTTACTCTCCACTCAAAAGAATACCAACGAGCAGAAGATACCATACTTCGAATTTTACAACACCCCCAACTCCATACCCTTCCAGAACAAGAGCAATCGCTTTGGTCGGCCTACGGTGCCTACCTGTACTACCTTAGCCTAATGGGCAAAATTCAACATCCTTCACCCGAAAAATACAAAGATGTCCTCTTTGAATCCCCTAGTCCCGTTTATTCCAAAGATAAAGGCATTTTAAGCATCACTACCATTATCATTCGAATCCTAATCCTATTAAAAGAACACAAATACCGTCAAATAATCGATGAACTAGATGATACCAACCAATACTGCTACCGTCACCTCCGCGGCGAACAAACCAAACGCAGCTACTACCTGATTAAAATGCTGCTCTCCATTCCCTTGGGTTTATTCGATGAAAAACAAGTGCAGCTAAAAGCCGCTTCACTTTTTGAAAAGCTACAGCAAACACCTTTCCAGGTTGCTAATCAAACCCATGAATTCGAAATGATCCCTTATGAAGACCTCTGGGAAATGGCGCTCGAAAGCCTCCGGTAAATCCTTATTTCTTTTAATAAACCCTCCCGTCATCCATACTCCCAATTTCCACCACCCACAACACCCAATTCCAACCCATTTCTATCCGAATTAATGGTATCTTTTGGCATCATCGCCAAGAATACAACCGCTCATTACTTGTCTATTTGATTTTTTTATCCAACTTTGCCAAGCTAAATCAGCATCGAACCTAAGCAGCCCTTACGTTCGCTGTAAGTTCCACCACCAGTCCTCGCAACTATACCTATGACAGATCTAGACATTGCCAAAACCATCCAGCTCAAACCAATTCAAGAAATCGCTTCGCAACTTTCCATTTCCACAGAGGATCTTATCCTCTACGGAAAATACAAAGCGAAACTTCCACTGACGCTAATCGATGAATCCAAAATAGCAAAAAGCAACCTTGTCCTGGTTTCCGCAATTTCCCCAACTCCCGCTGGAGAAGGCAAAACCACCGTCAGTATCGGCCTCTCTCAAGGCCTTAACCGAATCGGTAAAAAAACCTGCGTTGTCCTTAGGGAACCTTCCTTGGGACCCGTGTTTGGAATTAAAGGAGGGGCAACAGGCGGCGGATACTCACAAGTACTCCCTATGGAGGATATTAACTTGCACTTTACAGGCGATTTCGCAGCCGTCGAAAAAGCCCATAACCTACTAGCAGCCCTCATCGATAATAACCTCCAAAGCAAAAAACATAACCTGGGTATCGACCCCCGTACCGTCGTTTGGAAACGGGTAATGGACATGAATGACCGAGCGCTCCGGCATGTCTTGGTCGGTCTAGGCGGTACCGCTGACGGCATACCGAGAGAATCTGGATTCGATATCACCGTTGCCTCCGAAGTAATGGCAATCCTTTGCCTCTCCAAAAATATCACCGACTTGAAAGAGCGACTCGGCAATATCTTCATCGGATTTACCTTCGATAAAAAACCCGTCTACGCCCGAGATCTTAAAGCACATGGAGCAATGGCCATCCTACTAAAAGAGGCTATTCAACCTAACCTAGTCCAAACTTTAGAAGGATTCCCAGCAATTATCCATGGTGGACCCTTCGCCAATATCGCCCAAGGCACTAACACGGTCATCGCTACCAAAACAGGCCTCTCCCTGGCAGATTACGTCGTCACCGAAGCAGGGTTCGGGTCTGACCTTGGTGCAGAAAAGTTCATGGATATCAAATGCCAAAGCGCCGGGCTCAGCCCAAAAGCAATCGTGCTGGTAACTACCGTCAGAGCCCTGAAATACCATGGAGGTGGAGACCTGAAAAATTTAACCAGCCCAAACCCAGAGGCCGTCAAAAAAGGACTCTGTAACCTAGAAAAACACCTGGAAAATGCTCAACTGTTCGGGCTAAATGCCGTTGTCGCTATCAACCGTTTCACTACCGATACCGATGAAGAACTCTCCATCATCCTCAACCGCTGCAGCGAACTTGGCTCCAAAGCAGTCGTCGCAGAAGTATGGGCGAAAGGAGGATTAGGAGCCGAAAACCTGGCACGCGCCGTGGTAGAAACAGTTGAAAACAACCAAAATACCTTTCACCCACTCTACAATTGGAACTCACCAATCCAAGAAAAAATTGAAACCATTGCACAAAAAGTTTATGGAGCAGAGGGGGTAGAGTTCACTGCAAAAGCAAAAGCAGACCTCAAAAAAATTACAAAGCTCGGACTGGATGGAGCCGCCATCTGTATGGCAAAAACGCAGAAATCATTTTCAGATAACCCAGACCTAATTGGACGCCCAACAGGGTTTCGAATCACCGTCAGAGAAATCGAAATCGCCGCAGGTGCAGGATTCGTAGTCCCCATTACAGGAGATATGATGCGGATGCCTGGCCTACCAGAGGAGCCAGCATCGCTCCATATGGATATCGATGAAAATGGTAGCATCTCCGGCCTTTTCTAAATCGAAACACCCAATCGAACCCTCGGATCCAACCAAGCATACAGAATGTCCACAAGGAGGTTCCCTGTAATGGTAAGCACGGAAGTCAATAATACGATGCTCATCATTACAGGGTAATCTCCAGTCAATACAGCATCCACCGTTGCATGCCCTAAACCATTAATATTAAAGATCGATTCAGTAATAATCGATCCACTCACCGCTCCCGGCAATAATCCTCCCATAATGGATATAATTGGGAAAAGTGCATTTGGTACCGCGTGAACCCATCGAATCCGCCAAGAAGACAGCCCCCTCGCACGAGCCGTCCGAATGTATTCCGCCCCCATAACTCCCAAGAGCCCCGCCCTCATCTGTAATGCGATTAATGCCGTATAGTGTAACCAAAGCGTTACAACCGGCAGAATTAACCGGCCCCAATTTGCCCACGCCCAATCAAAAAAAGACTGCCGCGCTGGATCATATAAGCTGGTACCCACCCCTCCAATAGTCGATGAATAGAATCCATGCCCAGAAGTAGCAAAAAGATATCGCAACACGCATGCTGTCACTATTACAGGGATAACATAACTCGACACCAAAACAGTTCGGCTCAAACGATCTAGCCATCTTACCCGCATTTGCGTCATCCATACCCCCAGTAAGATCCCAGCAAAAAGAGCTAATAAAATTGCAAGCCCATTTATTAACAACGTCACTCGTAATGAATACCGTATGCGATCCCATGAAGACCCACGCTCCCTCGCAAACTTACCTGTCAGCCAATTATGATACTGATTATCTAAACCGTACCAATATACCTTTGGCATTCCCCATCCCGACATAGGCACCAAAGCACCCAAACACACCCTCAACGTATCAAATTGTTTCTCAAACTCCTGCACGCCCACAATCCCTGCTAAGCTATCCAACCGTTCCAACGCCGTATTTTGATCACTGGCCTTCAATAAATCTGAAAGCGCACTGTTAAAACCAACAGGACGTTCAAGCGTATCATATACCAACTCTAGCTGCCGAACCAACTTCGATAATTGACGATCATACGCTGCTACTGGCCCCCAAGCCCCACACAAACGCGCAAAATACTCCATCCGCTCCCTCCGATGATATGGAAAAATAAGATGCAAGCTGTCCGGATAGCAGTCCGGCAACACAGAGAAATAAAACAAAGGCTTGTCAAGGTGAAAAGACTGAGCCTGCCGACGGTAATGATCCGCCTCCAATAAAGGATCCATAGAGGGTGCTGTATAGGCAACCGCACCTCGCATAGAAAGAGGATCCGCCGAAGCACGCTGACCAAGCCAGAACACTACGACAGAAATAATCAACAACGTCGGAATGGCAAGTAAAACTCGCTGTAAAATATACCTCCTCATGAACAAAAGTACACAAAAATAAGGTAAAACCTGCACAACAAAAGGGAACCATCAGCCTACTTGCCAATAGCATCCAAACCCCTAAAACCCTCCAACGAACTACTGAAATAATAAATCACCGTGCCCGCGATAGACGCAGCCCTGATCCAAAGCCTCATAATATAATCTAAAGGTATCCTTCTCTACGATGGAACTCACATCCAACTGAATCGAGTTGACCCCCTCAACAGCCGTATGAACTAAAAGCTGCCTAGATACCAGTTGCTCATCTACCAAATTAAACGTCCACTTCAAATTCGCCTTACTAACAAAATAAAGCCCCAAAACATTTTCCACTGGATTAGGAAACGCCGGGTAAACCCGTATAAGACCGTCATGAAGACACATAGAGTAGGAATTGGGAGGGAATAATCCCAATTCTTGCTCCAACCAGGTATCATCCACCCTCCAATCTGTGCTGTCTTCTTCATTTAAAGACAACCCATTATGATCAGTCATGGATATACCCCTAAAATACAATCGAGGTACAGGTGGGGGCTCAACAGGCGGCTCTTGCTGACAGGCAACAAGAAAAATAAGGAGGGATAAATAAAGACGCATTTTGTTCCTTTTCAATGATGATTATTATAGTAGTATTCAAGCAGCACCACCCAAGTGGTGCCCCTTATCTGTTTAAACTAATCTCAAGATGCACCAATTCATGGAGCTCCCGTAAATCCAACTCAATCTTCTTAAAGGGGTTATTACTAGCATCCAACCACTTTAGTCGGGTACACCTCCCCAATAAATCAGGAAGATAGGTCAAATGATTGCCACGAAGAATCAGGTGTGTTAATTGTAGAGAATCTTTCAAAAAATCAATGCGCTCCAAAGAGCAACGGGTAATCTCCACCTCCTTTAACGAAGGGAAAGGGCCCAAAAACTGCTCCCCAGAAATAGGATACCCATCAATACTCAGTTTCTCCAATGTGGAACTGCCTAGTGGTGAATGCTCCGCAAAAACCTGCATAGGACTCCTTGGTCGATAGGTGCCTTTCTTGATTGTTAAAGTACGAAGACGTGACAACCCAAATAATAAAGTAGGAAACGTGTCAAGCCGAATATTCTCTAAATGAACACTCTCCAAGGGCAAATGCTGCAGGTGCTCCATCGCAGCCACTAAGTCAAAATTCTTGTGCGCCGGCAACGTAATATATCGAATAAAATCCAAAGTGGCAATCGATGCCGATACACTTCTCTCTGGATAGTTCGCTAAGTGAAGCGTCCTATGCGAAACCTCAAAATAAGCACTGCGCCCAACACTCGCCCGGTGCCACAAGCACATCTTATTCGCTAATATAAAATCAAAAATATCAAACTCCGGGTTCTGATACTTACCCAAATACTCACTCTCGTTATAATGATAAGTGGCCCCCTCCCTTAACTTCTCAGCTTGTTTTACCGTCTCGGGACCAGCATACTGGCGCAAAATGGACAACGCTTGGTCTGCAACCGATTTTTTGGCGTAAAACACAGCGATACCAAACAAATACCCAATAATACGACGATTTACACCCCCGCCCTCTACAATCTCGAGAAGGAGTGGAATATTGTCGGTAGACTCGTCTCGCAACAAGCGGGTAATTTGGGCCGTAAACTCCCCGGTGGTATCTTCTGCTATGTAACCCATGGTACAAAGATAGCATATATCCCTCTGGGAGCACTAAAATTCGGATGGAAGAATCAATAAAAGAAAGATTAATTAATCATTGTCTAACTGGCGTAAATTCTGCTTGATTCGTTGTAAAAGATCTGCTGGTGCTTTGGTAGGCTGATAAGAAGAACGAAGTAACCTTCTAAAATCATCCTCTTCCGAGGTTAATTCCGAGTAGTCCATACAGGGCTCAAAAACAGCTGCAAGATCCGATGGATATTCGTCTGATCTCCCCTGCGATGGGTTGGAGGGAAATGTGTCTTCGTTTGTCTTGTGTGCCTGCTCCTGACTAGCGACACCCTTTACCGCATTTTTCATGTCCGTTACGTTTTTTAATGAAGAAAAAGGATTTACAAACCAGACAACCTAGTCCCCTTGAATGTAAATCCTTTTAGGTTAATGAATATAATTCAAGTATATGTAAAATAAATACTACCCAAAACGACAGTCCTCCTAGTTAGGAATTGAAACAGGAACGGCGACCGTTTCCTGAGTCCCCTCTGGAATGGTCGCCGTTTCTCTTTGCTGAAAAGTAGAGCGGTCCTCTTTTCCTACTCCCTGTGTGAGAGCATACTGACGAAGCTGGCTGGCCATCAGCCCCCTGGCACGATGCAACCGGGAGCGAACCGTACCAATTGGAATCCCAAGCAAGTCCGAAATTTCATCGTACTTAAAATCCTCTAGATCCAATAACAATACTTGCTTGTACTCCGGTGAAAGTTGATTGAGCGCTCGAGTAACCTCATCTCCAAAATGCTGGTCCTTAAGCTCTTCCCCCAACCCATGAAAACTGGTTTCCGTTTCTTCCTCATCCACATACGTCTTCACAGCAACCTCAAAAGCAGACGTTGCGGCAGATTTTTTCTTCGCAGTCCGATAACGGTTGATGAACAGATTCTTGCAGATAGTGAACAACCAAGCCCGGGCATTGGAACCCCGAGTATAGCTGCTCAACGAACGCCATGCTTTCAAATACGTTTCCTGTACCAAGTCCTCCGCCGCTGTCGCATCTCTTTTAGTCAGTTGAGACAAAGCAAATGTGTACACAGAATCCAACAATGGAAGAAATTCCTCCTCAAATAGTTGGTTCTTTTGCTCTGTACTCATCTCTCCTGTTGTGGTGTTTAAGTTGGTCATACAGACTTGTTATCGTTTTACAGTGAAAAGGAAATTTTTCACTGATTTGGGGTAAACGAAATGGTATCCTGTAAAGTTCCTGAACCTGTTTTTTTTTACGAAAAAAATTTCGGCCTAACTTATTTCCCAAAGCCTCCCAACCACTTACCTACCTCCTCGATGTCAGCCCTGCCCACCTCCAAATGGGTGACGAACCGAACTGTACTGGGCCCAAAAGCAGAGGCTTTTATCCCCTTGTCCGCTAAATATTGCAATAGCTGTGCCGCCGTAAAAGGCGATGAAAGATCGACAATAACAATATTGGTCTCCACCGGTCGAATCTCTTTCACCCAAGGCTGCTCCGACAAAAAACCAGCCAGTGTCCGCGCGTGAACATGATCCTCCCGCAGTCTATCCACATGGTGGTCCAACGCATAGATCCCAGCTGCTGCAAGATAACCCGCCTGCCGCATTCCTCCACCCATCGCCTTCCGAACCCTCCTTGCCTCCGAAATAAAGGAACGACTCCCCACCAATACAGAACCCACAGGAGCCCCAAGACCCTTCGACAAACAAATGGAAATACTGTCAAAGAAGGCGCCCATCCTACCGGCCGATTCACCCGTCTCCACTAACGCATTAAAAATACGAGCCCCATCTAAATGCAAAGCAAGTCCGTTCCGCTCACATACTTCCCGGATACCTCGAATGGCTTCAATCGAATAAATACTCCCCCCTCCTTTATTACAGGTATTCTCCAATACTACTAATCGACTCACCGGCAACCAATCCTGCCTGGGCTTGATAGCTGCTTCGACCAAATCAGCAGTCAGTATACCATGCGACCCTCGAAGTAAATTAACCCCAATACCACTGTGAAAAGCATAACCAGCAACCTCGTACTGATAAATATGACTCATCTCATCACATATCACTTCATCTAATGGCCTGGTATGCACTTTTAAAGCAATCTGGTTGGTCATCGTCCCACTTGGACAAAACAATCCAGCCTCCTGCCCAAACAAAGCGGCACACTTCTCTTCCAAAGCACGAACCGTTGGGTCCTCCCCAAAAACGTCATCACCTACCTCCGCGCGAAGCATAAATTGCAACATCTCCGGCGTTGGCCGGGTAACGGTATCCGAAATTAAGTTAATCATAAAGCAAATATCCGATTTGTAACGCACTTTTGTATCCATTATGCAAAAGGATATCCTAAAACTAGCCCAAATTGCCCAAAAAGAAAGCCGACAGATCATCGGCCTAATGTCCGGAACCTCACTGGATGGCCTGGATGTAGCCTGGTGCGAAATCCAAGGATGCGGCCCCCAATCTAAAGTTACCTTACGCGCTTTCCACACAGAGGCCTATGAACAATCCTTCAAAAACAAAGTAAAAGAGGTATTCGCCCAACCAAAAATTGACTTCCAACACCTCACCTTGCTAAACGAAGAAGTAGCTATTCTCCACGCCTCGATCATTCAAAATTGCCTGGATAAATGGAACCTGGCCAAACACCAAGTCGACTTGATCGCTAGCCACGGACAAACCGTTTTACACGCGCCCGCCCGCCTACACCAACTCCACGACAGACCTAATGCCACCCTCCAAATAGGAGATGGCGACCACCTGGCTCACCTAACAGGTATTCTCACACTCAGCGACTTTAGGCAAAAACACCTGGCCGCCGGAGGAGAAGGGGCCCCTCTTGCACTCTATGGAGACTACCTCTTATTTGGAAATCTCCTCGAAAACCGTATCCTGCTGAATATCGGCGGAATCGCAAATTTCTCTTGGCTACCAGCACTTCACCAACAACCCGACGCATTCGCAACCGATACCGGCCCGGGTAATACCCTGATCGATGCTTTCGCCCAACTACTTTTCAAAGTGCCCTATGATAAAAATGGAAGCCTCGCTAAAGCAGGAATCGTAGATGCCTATCTACTTGAAAAGCTAAAATCAGAACCCTACTTCGCCGAACAATTCCCTAAATCAACTGGCCCTGAACTATTTAATCCTAAATGGGTCAATCAATTCCTCGAAATGCTCCCTAAGGGACAAGCAAGCCAAAATCCCTACAACTTGCTGGCAACCCTAACCGCTTTGACCGCGCAAAGCATCGCTGAAGCCATCCAACAGACCACCCAAAAGCAACCAACACCCATCTATGTCAGTGGGGGAGGAGCACATAACCTTACACTTATGGAAATGCTTCAAAATGCCTTGCCTAACTATTCAATTCATAAAACAGATGCTTTGGGAATCTCCGCGGACGCGAAAGAGGCCGTTTTATTCGCCTTACTAGCTAATGAAACCATCGCTGCCCAACACCTTAGTTACCCACCCGGAATACTCCCTGTCTCCATGGGAAAAATATCACTGCCCAACTAAACACAAAAAAAGAGGCCAACCAAACGGCTGACCTCTCTTTGTGCGGGGAATGAGAGTCGAACTCACATGCCTTGCGGCGCACGCCTCTGAAACGTGTGCGTCTACCAATTCCGCCATCCCCGCAATTGGGAATCCAAAAAATAGGGCGCAAAGATAAAACGAGCCCTGCTGTTTTTCCACCTTTATCTATATTTTATCAAAAAAAAATAAAGATTTCAATTCTAATCCGACCTTTGAACAATGAAGCTGCTCATCATCCAAACCGCCTTTATCGGTGACGTAATTCTAGCAACCCCACTGATTGAAAAACTACACCGTTTTTACCCTTCAGCACAGATCGATTTTCTCCTGCGAAAAGGGAACGAACCACTATTAGCCAATCACCCACACCTTCAAAAGTGTTGGGTTTGGGACAAAAAAAATGGAAAAATTAAAAACTGGATGCAGCTGCTCCGTCAAATCCGCAGTGAAAAATACGATGTCATTATTAACTGCCAGCGCTTCGCTAGCTCCGGACTTTTAACAGTCCTCTCCGGTGCCAAGCAAACCGTTGGCTTCCAAAAAAATCCTTTCTCGTTCCTTTTTAGTCGGTCCATCCAACACCATATTGGTAGCGGAAACTCCCGTTTTGGCTTCCCATATTTTCACGAAGTAGATCGAAATTTAGACCTAATCAACCACCTCACTGATTTATCGGCCGAAAAACCGGCTCTATACCCCAGCAACGCAGAACAACAAAAAGCACAAGCCCTTGGAGAACCCCCTTATGTCTGTATCGCACCAACATCCGTCTGGCATACCAAACAATGGCCCGCTGAACAATGGTTGCAGCTCATTCAAAAAATACCCAACACATTCCATATCTATCTACTCGGTGGCCCGGATGACCTCAATGCCTGTGAACGCATACAAAACCAAGCGTCTCATCCCCATATTTATAACCTCGCGGGCAAAATTAACCTACTCACCTCCGCAGCACTCATGAAAAAAGCACAAATGAACTTTGTGAATGATTCCTCCCCAATGCACTTGGCATCTGCCGTTAACGCCCCCGTCACCGCTGTATTCTGCTCTACCCTCCCTTCCTTTGGCTTTACCCCTCTCTCAGACCACTCCACCATCTGGGAATCTAACCTTCACCTGGACTGCCGACCTTGTGGACTGCACGGCAAAAAAGAATGTCCTCTTCAACATTTCAAATGCGCAATGCAAATTACAATCCCAGACAACCCAACCCATTTACCGTTTTCTTGAAAAAACGACCTTTCCTTTTTATTTTGACACCTTTTTTTTATAAAAAAGAGCAATTTTACAAAATTTACATATTTTTCAAAATTACAAGCAATTCAACTATCTTTTTTTTAATAAAAATGAATTTTTTTTGAAAAAACAATTAAAATAAAGCCAAATAATTAATAATTTAATTTGAAAAATATCGCTTTAATTGCGTTAGCATTAAGTCTTCTATACCGTTTTTGAAAAAAACTCGTTTACTTTGCATCATCAGACGAAAGTTGTGTCCTGTTTGGACGTTTTGGCTTAGAACTGAAAAAAGAAAAAATATTTGAACTGGCAGAAATCTGGTTCAATAAAGATACAACCGAAGGCGGGGGCCCTCCAACCCTTTCAAACGTGAGAGGGTGGAGGGCTGTTTTGATTAGTGGATTAAAAAGTAAATAAAAGGCGCAACGACCAAGAGAGCGGCCTTTAAACAACAATTATCGGTTAGTGAGATTGTTAAAATTTACTTAAAAAATGCCTTCAACAACTACAAAGGTAGTAAAATTCCTTTTTTTTCCTACTTTTCCGTTTTTTTTCTCCTCTTCTTAACTGCTCTTCCGTATGAATAACTGGTGGAAGCCACTATCCACAATGCTTACCTGCTACTGCTGTATCAGCTGCCACTATACCCCCGCTCCCTCTACCTCGGAAGCAACAGCCCAGACAGCCCCTTACCCAGCCCACCCTAAAATAAACGGATTGACACTGGTGGCTCCCCCTAACCCCTTCCCCGCTAATCCAATGCCGCCCGTTCGCGATGTTGCCGCAGGCTGGATCGCAGTAGTGCCTTACGGATTTACCCCGCCCAATCAAGCAACCGTAGTTTTTACAGATCAATCTTGGAAATGGTGGGGAGAAACCACAGAAGGCACCAGCACCACCATCCGACTGGCACACGAGGCTGGAATCAAAGTAATGCTAAAACCCCAAATTTATATCCCTGGAAATTGGACTGGAAACCTAGACTTCCCCTCCGAAAAAGAATGGGAAACATGGGAAAAAGGCTATACCAACTATATTCTCCATTTCGCCCAACTAGCCGCCACCCATCAAGTGGAGCTGTTCTGTATTGGAACAGAATTTAATCTGGCCATCCAAAAACGAACGTCCTTCTGGATACAACTTATTCAAAAAATAAAATCAATCTATCCAGGCAAACTGGTTTACTCAGCTAATTGGGATGACTGGGAGAGGGTCCCATTCTGGAAACACTTGGATTTTATTGGGATGGGAGGCTATTTCCCGCTGGTCTCAGCTCCTACGCCAGATACAAAATCACTGGCCCAAGCGTGGATTCCAATTCGAGACCGGCTCCAACAATTCAGCCTCTCTCAACAACGGCCTATCCTCTTCACAGAATATGGCTACTTAAGCGTAGACTCCTGCGGATGGCGCAATTGGGAACTAGAACAAGGGATTCAGTCAAGAAAAATTAACGAGAAAGCCCAAGCAAACTGCCTAGATGCCTTACACCAAGTGTTCCAACCAGAACCCTGGTGGGCTGGAGGATTTCTCTGGAAATGGTTCCCAAACGGGGAGGGTCACGAAGGATATCCTGAAAGAGACTATACCCCTCAACGAAAAATAGGCGAACAGATTCTGAAAAAATGGTTCACTAGTCAGGAAGGAGCAAGGAACACGATTGTCAACTAACGTAACCGATCCATCGACCGGACCAGCTGCTCATCTTTGCGAATCGCATTTGCGGCCAACCTGGAAAATAAAATCGCTCCAACCGGGGCAATCCAACCCAAACCAAACTGGATCACTTCGCCTTCCGGTAAGTTGCTACGCAAAGTCTGCCCAGCAATCGCTGCTAAAATGAACATCAACGCCGCAATCAATGTTGTTAAAGCACAAAGTTTTGATTGTAACGACCGATTACCATACAAAAATATGGATGCGACCGACAAAATTGCTCCCAAAACCGTTAGCCCGAACAGGCCCACATTGTCTGAATAATTAAATTGGCCATCCTCCAAAACAGGCTGTGCCACCTCAACTCCAGGCATCTCCATTGTCAAATACGGAAGAAAAAAAGCGGTGGAAAAAAAAACAGCCGCCAACAGTAAATAAATTGATTGAATGCGTTGAATCATTGTTATAAATTTGACGCAAAGATACTACTCTATGAAACATATTGCCGCTCTCCGCAAATCCTATTCGCGCGAAACCTTGAATGAAACCGATGTAACTCCAATTCCCTTTGACCAATTCGCTAAATGGTTTCAAGAAGCCCTGCAATCAGAACTGCCCGAACCCAACGCAATGACTATCGCAACCGTAGCCGAATCAGGCAGACCCTCTGCACGAACCGTCTTGCTAAAGGGTTTCGATGAAAATGGCTTTATTTTTTTCACCAACTATGAAAGTAGAAAAGGAAGGGAAATTGAAGCAAATCCATTCGGAACTATCCTATTTTGCTGGCTGGAATTGGAGCGGCAAATTAGAATTGAAGGATCTATCGAAAAAATTGACCGCTCAGCGTCATTGGCATATTTTATTTCCAGACCAAAAGAAAGCCAAATCGGAGCTTGGGCAAGTCCACAAAGCCAGCCCATACCCAACCGTTCTATCCTAGAAGATCGCCAAAACCAGATCAGCGAACAATACGCGGAGGCGGTAAACTTACCTTTGCCAGAAAACTGGGGTGGATATCGACTAAAGCCTGACTATTTCGAATTTTGGCAGGGAAGAGAAAGTCGACTCCACGACCGAATATTCTACCAGCTAATCAACCACGAATGGAAAATAGGTCGGCTAGCTCCCTAAAAATAATTCCCCAAAACAGGAATCAAGTAGGACTAACACTTGCGAATCAACATCAGACCGTCCCGCAAAGGCAATAACAGGTTCTCTACCCGCTCATCATTCAACACTGCGTCATTAAATTGACGGAGCGCAACAGTGGTCGCTTCTTGATCCGAAGTGACCACTTTACTGTCCCACAAAACATTATCCGCAATGATAAATCCCCCAGGACGGACTTTGCTCAAAGCAAGCTCGTAATGCAACGCATAGTCCAATTTGCCCGCATCCATAAAAACCAAATCGTATACATCCGTAAGGGTGGGAAGTATCAAACCGGCATCTCCAACTAACAACTTAACCCGATCCGCCAATCCCGCCTTCTCAAGATGCTCCCGAATTAAATACGCAAGCTCATCATTTACTTCAATCGTATGAACCTCTCCACCTTCAGCTAACCCCTGTGCCAAGCAAATTGCTGAATAACCAGTGAACGATCCAATCTCCAATACTCGATGGGGCCGAATCATCTGGCTAAAAAATTGCAACAACATGCCTTGGTACGGACCTGAAACCATCTGAGGACTTAAAGTCTTCAAATGGGAGGCGCGCTCCAATTCGTTGAGCACAGGCTGAACAGGCGAAGTATGCTCGGTACAATAAGTGAAAATACGCTCTTGAAGTGGGTTGTGGTGCATAACTTCACAAAGGTAACACAACTACTTCGTCATTCCGAAAGGCGCCGTAATACTTAGCCACGGCAATCCAATGTAATTTCCAGAATCACCACCAAATACAGGACGAACCAAGCCAAAGTCAATCGCAATACTTGGGCCCATCCACCGTCCTCCAAAACTCATAATCAAAACAACCTCATTGCCCGATTGCAAGTAGTAGTTCTCCGTTTGAATAGCCCACCGATTACTAGTCCTGTACAACCCGCTTAAGCTAATGGCAGGCCGCCTGCCCCAACTTCCCCCAGCATAACCGTAACCAAGTCCTAAAGTAGCGTTCACATCGCGGCTTCCTACCGTCCCTATTCCATATAAAATTCCAAAACCCGTATTCTGCTGTCCAAAAACAGTACCCATCAATCCTCCCACACCCAATGCTCCTCGTTCACCCTCCAATGGAATACTCAATTTGGGCGTCACCCAAACCGGAGAAGCCGATACACCAAATAAAAACAGGGGAACTACCCCAACCCCCATTGAAAAATTATCTGAAAATCCATAGGAAACCTGATTAATAAACAACCAGGTGTTTTGATAATACCCCTCCCCCTGAGCTAGATTATATCCCGTCGGGCCAAAAAAATACCGAGAAGAGTGAGGGCTACCTTCCTCCTGATACTGCCGACCTAAACCAACAGACGAAGTAGACGAAACAGAAGGAACCGAATCCAATTCCATCGAATACAAGGAGGATGAAACGAAAATTAATAAAAGTGTCAGTCGCATGATAATTAGTTTGAAACAAAGCTCCGGAAACCTTAACTTATACCTGCTGACCTGAAACAGTATAACTGCTGATACAAATCAGGCCAAGATACCATTGACAACTTGCCCCGCAACATCCGTCAACCTAAATCGGCGTCCTTGATAGGTAAATGTAAATCGTTCGTGATCAATTCCCATCAAATGAAGAAGCGTGGCTTGAAAGTCATGAACATGAACTGGGTTTTCAGTAATGTTGTAGCCTAATTCATCCGTTTCACCATAGACTATTCCTGGTTTTACACCACCTCCCGCCATCCAAATGGTAAAACAACGCGGATGGTGATCCCTGCCAAAACTCATATCCAGACCCTGACTATAATTCGTTCGCCCAAATTCTCCGCCCCAAATCACCAACGTTTCATCAAGCAAACCACGCTGTTTCAAGTCTGTTACTAAGGCAGCACTTGCCTGATCAACATCTTTGGCCAGCCTGCTGGTCATTCCCAATAAATCGTAATGCGCATCCCAGCCCATGTGATACAGCTGCATGAAACGAACACCCCGCTCAGATAATCGGCGGGCCATCAGGCAATTAGCGGCAAAAGTACCAGGAATCATCGCATCCGCCCCATATAAGCGGAAGGTTTCATCAGGCTCCGATGATAAATCAAGCAAATCTGGAACAGAGGTCTGCATCCTATACGCCATCTCATATTGTGCAATTCTAGTTTGAATTTCAGGATCCCCAAATTCCTCCGCCTGAAGCTGATTGAGCGCTGCTAGCTGGTCCAACATGTTTCTACGACTTTGCGGATCCATTCCTTCAGGGTCCTTCAAATACAAGACAGGATCTGTGCCCATTCTAAACTGCACCCCTTGGTGTACACTGGGCAAAAAAGCACTTCCCCATAACCGAGACGCAAGTGGCTGAATATTACCCTTTCCCCTCGATAATAAAACAATGTAAGAAGGTAAATTGGCGTTCTCACTGCCCAATCCATAACTAAGCCAAGTACCCATGCCAGGACGACCAGGCTGCTGATTCCCAGTTTGAAAAAAGGTAACCGCAGGGTCATGGTTGATCGCCTCCGTGTACATAGACTTGATGATACACAAATCGTCTACTACTTTTGCTGTTTCTGGTAGTAAATTGCTTAACCAAGCCCCACTTTGACCGTGTTGCTGAAAATCTACTTGAGCCCCTGCTAAAGGAAATCGCTTTTGATTGGCTGTCATACCCGTCAACCGCTGTCCATTACGGATCGATTCGGGCAAATCAGACCCATTCATCTCGCGAAGCTTGGGCTTCCAGTCAAACAATTCTAACTGTGACGGTGCCCCACTCTGAAAAAGGTAAATAACCCTTTTGGCTTTGGGTGCAAAATGCGGCAACATAGAAAGGGCGTTTTCTGCTTGCTCATTGGGGGTTGTACCACAACGAGCAAGCAGACTGCCCAAGGCCAAGCTACCAATCCCCACCGCAGAACGGTGTAAAAAGGTGCGGCGATTCATATTTAACAAGTATTCTTCCATTGACCTGTTCTACTTATAAGGCCTAAAAGTAAGAATATCCTGTTTCGTTAGTATGCAATTTTACTCTGCACCATCATTTTTTGCTCTCAAAATAGCGTATTGTCCTACACGCTTGCCAGCTTCCAATCCTTGCTCACAATCCACCCGAAAGTGAATACATCCAAAAATACGAGAATCAGATGCCTCCTTGGCAAATTGTTGTAAAGCTTCGGCATCATTCGGAAATAAATAAGCCAAAACCTCTGCGGCAGCACCTGAAAAAGTAGAATGTCCAGAAGTATACCCTGGGAAATTTGGAATACCGGTACAGGTCTTAACCGCCGGATCCACTTCTGATGGACGCTGTGTCAGGTAATAATATTTAGTATCCCAACAGGATATACCAGCATCCTGAAGAGCAGTGCTGACCAATGCCATAGTCCTAGCAGACCTAATTTCATTGAGCTCATACCGATGGATCAAATCTGCAGCCCTACGATTCCAGTGCCCGGGAGGCGTATACGTTCCAGGTC
>Ga0315902_10002178_pt1 | contig 30958 bp, 29 predicted proteins | sample LakEriMetagenome_9_FD_203523 | JGI IMG/M metagenome (GOLD analysis project Ga0315902, IMG submission 203523) | Freshwater fungal communities from buoy surface, Lake Erie, Ohio, United States - Buoy 12 MA117 | ecosystem: Environmental > Aquatic > Freshwater > Lake > Lake biofilm | place: USA...
CTGTTGCTGCATCCTATCTTTGGGATGTTGTCGTTGGCAGTCATCCTGTTTCTCGTGTTTCAAGCGGTATTCAGCTGGGCAAGCTTGCCGATGGACATGATCGATGCCGGCGTCGCGAGACTAGGTGAGTTACTGGCAACGCAGCTGCCTGATGGGGCTTTGCGCAGTTTGCTCATCGATGGCGTCATAGCCGGCATAGGCAGCGTTGTGGTCTTCTTGCCGCAGATCCTGATCCTGTTTGCTTTCATCCTCGTACTCGAGGACAGCGGGTACCTGCCACGCGCGGCCTATCTGCTCGATCGACTCATGGGTAGCGTGGGCCTATCCGGTCGAGCCTTCATTCCACTGCTCTCGTCGTTTGCTTGCGCGATTCCCGGGATCATGGCGACTCGCACCATTCCGAGTATTCGCGATCGCATCGCAACGATCATGGTTGCGCCTTTGATGACCTGTTCGGCGCGCTTGCCGGTTTATGCTCTTTTGATCGCGGCGTTCATCCCTGATCGCGCGGTCGGCATCTTCAATCTGCAGGGTCTAGTGCTGTTTGGTCTGTATTTCGCCGGCATTATCTCTGCGCTGCTTGTTGCTTACGTGATCAAGCGTTGGCAAGGGGCGAGCGACCAACACCTGCTGATGCTGGAACTGCCGGACTACCAATGGCCAAACCCACTGAATTTACTCGTGGGTCTCTATGACCGAACGCGCATATTTCTCGAGCGGGTCGGCGGCATCATTCTCGCCATGGTCGTTCTGTTGTGGTTTCTATCGACGTATCCGGCGCCACCATTGGGAGCTACGGCGCCGGCGATCGAATACAGTTTTGCCGGTCAAATCGGCAAGGCGCTCGCAGTAGTGCTCGAACCCATTGGCTTCAACTGGCAGATCGCGATCGCGCTCGTACCTGGTTTGGCTGCGCGCGAAATCGCCGTCGGTGCTCTCGGCACGGTCTATGCTCTCTCCGGTAGCGAAGAGGCGGTCACCGGTGCGCTCGCCACCACGATCTCGACCGAGTGGAGCTTGGCGACGGCGCTGGCGTTGTTGGCCTGGTACGTGTTTGCACCGCAGTGTCTTGCCACCTTGGCTGTGGTCAAGCGCGAGACGGGCGGTTGGCGTCATCCGTTGACGATGGCGGTCTATCTGTTCGCACTGGCTTACTTGGCCGCATTCGTAACGTATCGTCTCACGCTGATTTTGATGGGAGCTTGAGTCGCATGTGGCAGAACCTCGTCGTGATCTTAGCTGTCAGCGTTGCCGCTTTATATGTATTTTGGTCGCTCGCACCGAGAGTGGTTCGAGAGTGGGTAGCGACTCGCTGCGGTGGGCGCGTGACTTGGCTTGCACGACGTGTCGATCAGGGCGGCTGTGCTGAATGTGCGGCAAGCAACAAAACGAGGTCATTGCGATGAAGTTGCTTCTACGCTGGATGATATTGGTGGTCGGGCTAATCGCGACTGCCGGTTTTGCGCAAACGCCCGCGATCACGATCACTGATGACGTTGGCAAAACGATTTCTTTGGCTAAAAAGCCAGTTCGCATCGTGAGTCTGTCGCCCGGTGCGACAGAGCTTCTCTTTGCAGCGGGCGCGGGAGATCGAGTTGTCGGCACTGTCATCGGTGCCGATGCTCCGGAGGCTGCCAAGAAAATAGAGCGACTGGGCGATGCTAATGCGCTCAAATATGAGCGATTGAAAGCGCTCAAGCCGGATATGATCGTGATCTGGCGTGACATGACCCACGAGCTCGTACTCGAGAGCCTGCAAAAATTGCGCTTGCCGATTTATCAGGTGAGCTTGCGAAATTTCGACGACATGCCACGCTCGATCAGAAGACTCGGTCAACTGGCTGGCACTGAGTCGGTGGCAGAGGTGACGGCAAAACAAATTGAGGGGCGCATCGCTGCGCTACCAAAACGACCGGTCGCCAAGGTGACTGCGGCGGCTCCCGAACTGTTCTTCATGATGTGGGACGTGCCACTCTATACAGTGGGCAGCCGACATCTGATGAACGATGCAATCTTGCGTTGCGGTGCACGTAATATCTTCGATGATATCGACTTTCCGGCACCGATCGTCGAGTTCGAAGAAATCAAGAAGCGCAATCCAGATGTGATCCTGATGGGTGCACCGCCCATTACTTCGCGCGATTGGCGTGAGCGCTGGAGCCAGTTTCCGGCGGTGACGGCGGTAGCTGCGCGGCAGGTGATTAATTTCGTCGATATTCGCCTCACCCGTATGGGGCCCACGGCCATCGATGCCGTGCCGGCTCTTTGCGAGCAACTGAAACCCATGCGCAAAGGAGCGCTGCGTCGATGAACACACTACGCCTCATCTTCGCGACATTACTGATCGTAGCGACGAGTGCACTGGCTCAAGCCGACGATATCGATGCCATCGATCGGCTTTCGCCGAGTCAGTTCGAGTCGTTTGCCGACGATCTCGTGGCGGCTCTCAGTTACAAGTCGAGCTCATCCGCAGAGCCACTCGGCGTACTCGGCTTCGACCTAGGGCTCGGCGTGTCACTGGTTCGACTCGAGAATGCCGAATCTTGGGGTGTTGCGACGGGAAGTACCACTGAGTATTTGCCCATCCCGAAGGTGTCACTATCGAAGGGTCTGCCGTTCGATGTCGATCTCGGTGCGTTCGTCGCAGCGGTACCGGGTAGCAATATTTTGGTCTACGGCGGCCAGGTGCAGTACGCACTGATGGCCGGCAACCCGGTGTTGCCTGCGGTTGCTGTGCGCGGAGGCATCACGCGGCTGTCCGGTGTCGAGCAACTGGCACTTGAAACGCGCAGTGTCGAACTCGTCGTCTCCAAGGGCTTGTTCGCGTTCACTCCTTATGCGGGCATCGGCCGCGTGTGGGGAGATGTCACGCCGAATTCGACAGCAGCTGCCACATTGCAGACGTTGTCGCCGACGCTGGATCGGATTTTCGCCGGACTGCAGTTCGGGCTCGTCATCGGCAGTCTTTCTATCGAGGTCGACAAGACTGGCGATGCGCTCGGAGCATCGACCAAGCTCGGTTTGCGGTTTTAACTCGCTATGTCCGGGCTCAATCGCGGTTTGGGATTGTGGGCGGGCATTGCCGTCAACGTAGCCAACGTCATTGGCACCGGTGTCTTTCTCAAGACGCGGGTCATGACCTGCAACGTCGACGATCCAATGATCGTCATGGCCGTGTGGCTTGCGGCCGGTCTGTTGTCGCTGCTCGGTGCATTCTGCTACGCCGAACTAGCTTCGATGATGCCGGCGGCGGGTGGTGACTACGTCTTTCTGCGACGCGCCTATGGCAAGCCGACGAGTTTTCTCTATGGCTGGACCGTCTTCGCGATTATGAAGACCGGCTCTCAGGCAGCACTTGCCGTAGGTTTTGCCATCTTCATGAACGCGGCGCTCGGCGGAGTGCTCGATCAAGCATGGCTGACGCTACCTCTCGGTGACGGTATTTCTTTTACGGGACTCACCGTAGTAGCGCTGTCGGCATTGTGGCTTGTCACGTTGTTCAACTGCGCTTCCGTCTCCACCACAGGCAGTGCCGCGACGGTGCTCACGGTGATGAAAGTGCTGACCGTGCTCGCCGTCGGTATCGGTGCGTTCATGTTCGGTCAGGGTGATCTGTCGCATCTTTCCGGTTCAGCGAGCGGTGGTAGTTGTGAAGGCGTGCAAGCGAGTGCAATGGGCGGTATCGCTGGTATCGGTGCTGCCATGCTCGGTGCCTTGTGGGCGTACGACGGCTGGAATAACGTCGCGCCGCTTTGTGGTGAGGTGAAAGATCCACAGCGCAATTTGCCACGCATGTTCATCTGGGGAACGCTACTCGTGATCGCGCTCTACGTTGGCGTCAACGCAGCTTACTTCTACGTTCTCTCGCCACAGGAGATCGCGAGCGTTTCGGCGACGTCCTCCGTCGCCACCGAGGTGCTGAAGACATTCGCCGGGCCCGCCGCCGTGACCTTCATGGCTGCTGCACTGATGCTCTCGTCCTTAGGGTCGTTGCACGCATCAGTGCTCGCCAATTCGCGCGTGCCTTACGCGATGGCGAGCGATGGGATGTTCTTCAAGCCCTTGGCTAAGGTATCCGAGCGCACTCGGGTGCCCGTCAATGCGGTGCTCGCTCAAGCCGGGTGGGCGAGCGTGCTCACGCTCTCGGGCACTTACGACACCCTGACCGATTCGGTGGTATTCGCCTCCTGTCTTTTCTATGCCTTGAGTGCCGCCGCGGTCATCCTGTTCCGACGCACCGAGCCGGATCTGCCGCGCCCGTTCAAGACTTGGGGATATCCGTTTACCCCGATTGTGTTCGTGCTCGTTTCAGCAGCGTTGTTGATCAGCGCCCTCGTCGCCACGCCGAAGCAGGCACTGCTCGGAATTGGTGTGATCCTGCTCGGTGTTCCGCTGTACTTCTACTGGAACCGAAATCGATCCTGAAAAAGAACCGATTTTTAATATCTACTTTTTCTTGAAAAGAAAAGGCGATTTCTTTGTACTGATAGGGGTGTCGATGGTGTGAGAATACGCCGGGTTTTTTCACCATGGTTCGACAATGCGGAAGGCACCCTTCCCACAACCGCTGAAGAATGTCGTGCACGTTCCAGCTTTGCTCTTGGCTGCGAGACACGGTCCGTTGACGGTAGGTGATCTGGTCTTGCTGTTCCGCTTATACGGTTTTGGCGGCGAGAGCGCATGCAAAAAGCTGGTACATCGCCTCTCGACATTGGCGCTGCTGAAGGTAGAGGGTGGCAAGAGCAGTGACGGACGCGAGAAGCTCGTCAGCGTGACACCCGAGGCGCTGCGAATCCTAGGGGATTTTCGCCATCTACTGGATCAACTCGATTCGAAGCACTGACTCCGTAGTGCCAGCCGTCGACGTTAGTCCCTGAAGTTGTCGAACGACAGCGGCCGATCGAATTCCTGCTTGCGGAGCAAGGCGATGGCATCCTGCAGGTCATCGCGCTGTTTACCTGTGACGCGAACCTTCTCGCCGTGGATCGCGCCTTGCACCTTCAGTTTCGACTCTTTGAGCAGTTTGACGATCTTCTTGCCGCATTCCTGATCAATGCCGTGGCGCAGTGCCACATCTTGCCTTGCTTCGGCCAGATTCGTTTGCGCATCTTTCAAGTCGATACACGAGACGTCGATGCCTCGCTTGGTGAGTTTCAACTTGAGAATGTCCAGCATTTGCTTGAGTTGAAATTCTACCTGCGCCTTCATCTGCACGACGAATTCCTTTTCCTTGAATTCGTACTTACACCCGGTGTCTTTGAAGTCGAAGCGCTGTGACAGTTCGCGGTTGGCCTGATCGATGGCGTTGGCGAGCTCGTGACGATCGATTTCCGAGACGACGTCGAAAGAGGGCATGCTTTTATCCTCGGAAAGTAGGGCTTAAGCCGCCGGTGGTGCTGCCTCGGCGAGCAGCATGTCTACCGTTTTCTCGAATTCATCGACGAGCTTTTCGTAGTGCACGCCGGTAGCAGGACCCGAAAAACCGGTGTGGATCTTGCGTACCTTGCCGCTGCGATCAACGAAGATCGTGGTTGGGAACGCAAAAACCCCGTTCAGTTGCGGCAGCTTTGATGCTGCGTCGTCTTTGTCGGAGATGCCGGCGATCAACGTGGTGTACTCGATCTTGTAGCGATCGCGGAATCGGTAGACGGCTTCAGCCGCCTGCGGGAAATCGCCGAACTGTTCGAACATCAGTGAGACAACTTCGAACCCTTGCGATCGCTTGCGTCGGTGCAGATCTGCAAGGAAAGCCGCTTCGTCGTGGCAATTCGGACACCAGCTGCCCGCTAGTGCAACGACGATCACTTTGCCTCGAAAGAACGAGTTGTTCAGAGAAATCGAGCTGCCGCCAAGATCTGGAAATGTGAAGTCGAGTTTTTCTGCGCCTCCGACCAAGGCGGTCTTTTCGGCGGCGTTGCCGAGCGAGGCAGTCTCATCGCGCTTACCAGTGAACTTTTCGGTATGTGCCGTGCCCGACCAGAACTGACCCTCGAGCGAACCGTCTTCTTTGACGGTCGCGTGATACAGAAAGACATGCCCGCCGTCGAACTTGGATAAGCGCAGTTGGTCGCCGCGCAGTTCGCCTGCAATGAATCGATGGTCACCCGTCGGCGTCATCACCGTGCCGGTGACGATGGCGTCACGTTGTTTGAATTCGGCGACCGCTGGATAGGTTTTATCGCCATCCACAAATTGCCACGCCCATCGGCCGGTGAGTTCCGCCGCCGGGGCTGTGAGCGACTCTTTTGGCGCCGTGAAACGCCAATCTTCGCCGTATTTTGCCGTAAGTGGGATGACCTGCGGTTTGCCGCCGCTTTTGATCATCGTGAGCGTACCTTCGAGTGAATCTTCTTTGAATGATGCCTCGATGCGATTCTCGTAGCCCGGCATGCGCAGTGTGATCCGCCCGCCCTCGATCTTGATTTCGTCGATTCGCACTCGATCATCGCCGTTGATGAGAATGGCATGACGACGACCTTGATCGGTCGCAAATTCGAGACCAAACGGCAATTCACCGCCTGGCACTTGCAATACGGCACGCCACAGACCATCACGAGGGGCATCGACAGCGCCACCGCCGCCACTACAGCCGAGGATGCCAAGTGCGAGCAGACCGGGGAAAGCCCTTAAGGGGTGAAACGGCTTGATGTTCATGCGCCAATTATAGGTAATGCGTTACGTTAGGATGCAGATATGGATGCGCTCTCCCCCGAATTTTGGCCTCTAGTGTTCGTCGGTTTCCTGGCGCAATTGATCGATGGCGCCATGGGGATGGCCTACGGCGTATCCGCAAGCGCGTTTCTCACGACGATGGGGCATCCACCTGCGTTCGTCAGTGCGACAGTCCACGCTGCTGAAGTCGTGACCACCGGTGCATCGGGCCTCTCGCATGCGTGGTTTCGGAATCTCGACCGCAGCATTTTCATCAAGCTCGTGTTGCCGGGCATGGTCGGTGGTGCGGCGGGCGCTTATTTGCTGAGCTCTCTCGATGGGAATCTGCTGCGCCCGTTCGTCTTTGCCTATCTTCTCGTCATGGGCGTGCTTTTGTTGCGTCGTGCCTCGCGTCGCACCGAACCCGAACTCGCGCGCGCACCGAGTCACGCGCTCGGCGGTGCGGCAGGCTTTCTCGACGCCATCGGCGGTGGCGGATGGGGGATGGTCACGACGCCATCGCTGATCGCGCGTGGCGTGCCACCCCGCTATGCGGTCGGAACGTCGAATGCCGCCGAGTTTTTCGTGACGCTCGCCATCTCGATCACCTTTTTGTTCACATTCGATTGGCGTCGTTTCGACTTGGTCATCGCGCTATTGGGCGGCGGAGTCATCGCGGCGCCTTTCGGCGCGTGGATCGCCAAGCACGTTCCTCCGCGTATCGCCATGACCGCCATCGGTCTGATGGTGATGGGCTTATCCGCCTACGGACTTTTCAACTGGTGGTTATCGAATCACACTTGAGCGGCAGTTCTTGACGCCTGTTTGGCCTGACAGCGATACTCCGATGCGTATGTTCGCTGCCTCGCAAACCAAATTGATTGCCCGCCGCTGGTGGGGTTGGCGCCGCTCCTGACGGAGAGGGCGCGGGGCGCTGTCGACCTAAAAATCCAAAGAGGATGAGCCACCCGAACCCATCTCCGGACACAGCCGGGATGGGTTTTTGCGTTTATGAAACCACCATTCGACATAGCCGGTGATCTGGATACGCCCGTATCGGCGTTCCTGAAGCTGCGCGCCTTCAACCCGACTTTCTTGCTTGAGAGCGTGGAGGGGGGCGAACGACTTGCGCGCTATTCCTTCATTGGTTTCGGCGACACGAATTTCGCCATTCGTCTCGTTGCCGATGGCTTTAAGCAGGGAACTCAGTCGCTGTCTGTGCCGCGCGACCAGCAAGAGTTGCTGGCTGCATTGCGACTCGCGCTCTCGAAAGCACCACGACCGACCGCTCCTGGGGCGGGTCCCGACTTTCCCTTAGCGGGCGGCTTGGTGGGCTACGCGTCTTACGATGTCGTTCGATTCTTTGAACGCTTGCCGCCGTTTACACCCGATCCAGCCGGCGTGCCAGATTTGCACTACGTTGCACCGGGTTCATTACTCGTATTCGATCATTTGACTCGCGGTATCGCCTTGCTGCATTCGGGCAGTGAGGCTGAACGCCAATCTTTGCGTCGTGAAATCATTCTCGCGCTGCGCGGGGGTGTTCCGTTGCCAACCGCGCGCGGGAAGTTCAGTGCGCCGGTAGCTTCGATGTCGCAGAGCGAATTTCTGGGCAAGGTGGGCCGCACGCAGGAGTACATCGCTGCAGGCGATGTCTACCAACTCGTGTTGTCAGTGCGTTTCGCAGGGCGACACGATGTCGATCCGTTTGAAGCCTATCGTGCACTGCGCCTTATCAACCCGTCGCCGTATATGTATTACTGCGCTCTCGGCGACATCACTGTCGTCGGCTCTTCGCCCGAAGCGTTGGTGAAACTCTCGCATGGACAAGCGCAGTTGCGACCGATCGCAGGAACCCGACCGCGATCGGCAGATGATGTCATCGATCGCGAGCGCGAAGTCGATCTGCTCGCCGATCCCAAAGAAAACGCCGAGCACGTGATGCTCGTTGACTTGGCGCGTAATGATTTGGGGCGCGTTGCCAAGGCTGGCAGCGTGCATGTGGCACCCTATAAATCCATCGAGCGTTATAGTCACGTCATGCATATGGTGAGTGGTGTGCGCGGTGAGCTCGCGCCGGGCCGTGATGCATTCGATCTGTTTGCCGCTGCGTTCCCCGCCGGCACGCTAGTCGGCGCACCGAAGGTACGTGCGATGGAGATCATTGACGAGCTCGAGCCGGTCAGGCGCGGGCTATACGGCGGCACCGTCGGTTATTTTGGCGCTCAAGGCGATATGGATCAGGCCATCACCATACGAACGCTCGTATTTCGTGGTGATGAGTATTCCTATCAGGCAGGCGCCGGCATCGTCGCAGATAGTCAGCCCCAGAGTGAATACGATGAAGTAATCGCCAAGAGCAGCTCCGCTGCGCGCGCGCTCGCTATGGCAGCGGAGGGTCTGTGATCATGACTGCGCCGCGCTTGCTGCTGATCGACAACTACGATTCCTTTACCTACAACCTCGTGCAGGCGTTTCTCGTTCTGGGTGCCGAGGTCGACGTGCGTCGCAACGATGCCGTGACTATTGAAGAGGCGCTCGCGAGTGCTCCGAGCCACGTCTGCATTTCGCCGGGTCCGGGCACGCCGTACGATGCGGGCGTCTCGATGGAGATGATCCGGGCCTTCGCTGGAAAAGTTCCGATTTTCGGAGTGTGTCTCGGACATCAGTCGATCGTCGAGGTTTTCGGTGGCAAGGTGGTCCGTGCCGGCCGCTTGATGCACGGCAAAACATCCAAGATCACGCACGATAGTTTAGGTTTATTCGATGGCCTTCCCAACCCTTGTGAGATCGGCCGTTATCATTCTTTGATTGCACAACCGGAAAGTCTTCCGCCCCACTTGCAAGTCACCGCACAGACTGCCGAGGGAGAAATCATGGGTGTGCGACATCGTGAGCTCATGGTCGAGGGCGTGCAGTTCCATCCCGAGAGCGTTCTCACGCCGGATGGGCCTCGATTGATGCAAAATTTCCTTCTGCAGAGCGGGGGGCAGCGTGACTGAATTTGCCACAGAGAGATCTGTCAAAGAAATGCTCGAGCACGTTCTCGATAGTCATCATCTGAGCGAGCAAGAGAGTGCAAAGCTACTCAGAGCCTTGACGGATCCGTCCTTGGCACCGGCTGTCGCCGGTGCCGTTCTGGCTGGCCTTCGAGCCAAGGGCGTTGTGGCTGCCGAGTTGCGCGGCTTCGCGGCTGCCATGCGTGAGTTGGCTCGCAAGCCCAAAGTGGATGTCGATCTACAGCATCGCGCTATCGACATCGTGGGCACGGGCGGTGACGCCTCTGGCAGCGTCAATATTTCGACCGGTACTTCGTTGCTCGTAGCTGCTTGTGGTGTCCCGGTCATCAAGCATGGAAATCGGTCTATCTCGAGTCGCAGTGGAAGTGCCGATGTGCTCGAAGCCCTCGGTTTACCCCTGCCGCTCGATGAGCAGCGTGCCGGCGATTGTTTGCGCGCGACAGGATTCTCTTTCCTTTTTGCGCCGCATTACCACCCGGCAATGAAGGCGATCGCACCGATCCGACAGGCGCTCGGTATTCGCACGATCTTCAATGTGCTTGGACCCCTGACCAACCCGGCGACACCGCCGTTTCAACTCGTCGGTGCCTATAGCGAGCCAATGGCCGAGCTCATGGCGGCGACTCTCGCCGGTTTGCCAGGTTTGACGCGCGCTTTCGTCGTACACGGAGCGCTCGGTTGGGATGAGCCGACCACGGCAGGCCCTTTTGTGTTGTTCGACGTACGACCCGGCGTCGTGACGCGCAGTATTCGAAGTCCCGCCGATTACGGGATGCGTATCTGCGAGCCATCCGAGCTTGCAGGTGGTGAGGCGGCCAGCAACGCCGCCGCTTTGCGTGCCGTCTTCGAAGGGCGCGACGTTGGCGCGCATCGCGACACCTTGTTGATGGGTGCTGCATTGGCACTCGAGTGTGCCGGAGTCGTGACAAGTCCGATGGAAGGCGTCTTGCGAGCCGCTGCCGTTATCGAGAACGGTGCCGCGAAGCAGATGTTGCAGCACTTGGCGGAGTTTGGACGTGGCTGAGGACTTTCTCGCCACGATGGCGGCCAGCAGTCGACGTCGTGTCGAGGCGGCCAAAGTTCAGCTGTCGCAGTCGGAGCTCACGGCGTCACTCGTGGATCTGCCAGCACCGCCCGCTTTGCAACTCTCCGAGCGAGGCTTCGATGTGATCGCCGAGATGAAGTTACGCTCACCGGCGCTCGGGCAGCTCGCTAACACTAACGATGACTCTGCTGACGCACGGATCCGCGCCTACGTACAAGGCGGTGCCGCAGCGATTTCCGTGCTCACCGAACCTGATCGCTTCGATGGTTCACTCGATCATCTTCGAGCCGCGTCTGCACTGCGTGTGGTTCGGCAGTCGACAGATGGACGAGCGCGGCGCATTCCGACTATGCGCAAGGATTTTTTGGTCGATCCTTATCAAGTTCTGGAGGCGCGGGCGGCGGGCGCTGGCGGAGTGTTGTTGATCGTACGGATGCTCGACGATCACAGCTTGAGCTTGCTCTGTGAAACGGCGCTCTCTCAGCAGCTTTTCGTATTGATCGAGACGTTTGATCGTGCCGATATCGAGCGTGCTGAACGATTGATTGATCGTTTTCGATCCGCAAGCACTTTGTTGCTGATCGGGATTAACAGCCGCGATCTCGTCAGTCTGCAAGTCGTACCGGATCGATTGGAGACCTTGGTGTCCGAGTTGCCGACATCCGTGCCCCGCGTGGCCGAGAGTGGGGTGGTCACGACGGCAGATGCTGCGCGTATGGCGAGAGTCGGCTACGACTTGGCTTTGATCGGTGGTGCTTTGATGCAAGCGGCAGACCCCGCGGCGCATCTGGCAGCGATGTTGGATGCGGCTCGTTCGGCTGCCGAGCAGCGCCGCTCTGCAGCGCGGGCTTGAAGATGATGACGCCGGTGTGGATCAAGGTGTGTGGCTTGACGGACGCAACGGCGGTTTCGGTCGCTCTGGAGCAGCAAGTCGATGCGATCGGCTTCGTTTTCGCGCCCTCACCGCGCGAACTGAGCATCGATCAAGCACTGCGTTTGGCAGAACCCGCGCGGCGCAAAGCGTTGTGCGTGGCGGTCACCTTGCACCCCTCCGAAGTGCTCGTCTCGACACTGCTTCAGGAGTTTCAACCGGATTTATTACAGTTGGATTGGGCGGATCTCGCATCGCTGCCACCGCTCGATCCGGCTCGTATACTGCCTGTCGTTCGTCAGCAGCAGATCCCGCCGGCGCACTGGCCCGCGCGAATCTTGTTCGAGGGGCCTCGCAGTGGTGCAGGTGTCACGGCTGATTGGCGGCAGGCAGCGCAGGTTGCCCGTGCGACCGACTTGGTCTTGGCGGGCGGGTTGTCGTCCGACAATGTCGCAGCAGCGATTCGCGACGTGCGTCCTTTCGGTGTGGATGTGTCGAGTGGTGTCGAGTCGTCACCCGGTCGCAAGTCGCCGCAGAAGATCATTGAATTCGTTGAGGCGGCCCGCCGCGCCTCTGCAGGAGTGTAAAAGATGAATGCCCATGTGAAATTCAGTGCCGAAGAGCAGCGTCGCATGCTCGATGCCGAGCTCGGCGGCCAATATCCGGATTTACGCGGACGGTTCGGTCCTTACGGCGGCAGGTACGTTCCTGAAACTTTGATTCCCGCACTCGAGCGTCTAGAGGCGGGTATGCGCGAGCATCTGCACCGCGCCGATTTCCAAGCCGAACTGACCGAACAGTTACGTCACTGGGTCGGGCGACCAACGGCGTTGAGTTATGCACCACGTCTTTCGGCTGCGTGGGGCGCCGAGATTTGGTTCAAGCGCGAGGACCTTGCGCATACTGGCGCGCACAAAATCAACAATGCTCTCGGCCAGGCGCTGCTCGCCAAACGACTGGGTGCCAAACGCATCGTTGCGGAGACCGGTGCCGGACAGCATGGCGTAGCGAGTGCAGCAGCTTGTGCGCGTCTTGGGTTGCCGTGCATCGTTTATATGGGTGCCATCGACATGGAGCGACAGGCTCCGAACGTGGGGCGCATGCGCTTGATGGGTGCCGAAGTCGTTCCGGTCACGGGTGGCGATCAGACTTTGCGCGCTGCAATTGATGAGGCACTACGCGATTGGGTCTCCGATCCGATGGGCACGTTTTATCTGCTCGGTTCAGCCGTGGGTCCACATCCCTATCCTTATCTCGTTCGTGAGCTGCAGGCGATCATCGGTCGCGAGGCGCGTGCACAATATTTGGAGCGCAACGGTCGGTTGCCTGATGCCGTATTTGCTTGCGTTGGTGGCGGATCGAATGCCATCGGTATGTTCCATGCTTTCGTTCCCGATGCGTCGGTTGAGATCGTCGGTGTCGAAGCAGGTGGGCGCGGCGTGAACTTGGGTGAGAATGCGGCGAGCCTCAGTTACGGCTGGCCTGGCGTGTTACAGGGCTGCTACTCACTGTTACTGCAGGATGAGAACGGTCAGATTCACGAGACCGACTCGATCTCGGCGGGCCTCGATTACCCCGGGGTCGGTCCTGAACATGCCTTGTTGATGTCAGCCGGAAGAGTGAAGTACGAATCGGCTACGGACGACGAAGCCTTGTCGGCACTGACTGAATGTTCGAAGCTCGAAGGTATTCTTCCGGCACTCGAAACCGCTCATGCGCTGCATGGCGTGAAGCGTTGGGCTAAGACTCATCCGGGCGCGCAAGTCATTTTGTGCATGTCAGGGCGTGGTGACAAAGATATGCCGACATTACAAAGAACCCTCCTCGCGGAGAAAGCATCGTGAAGCCGAGTGAGCGTTTGGCCGATGCGGTGCGCGCCGCATCGAAACGGGGCGAACCTGCCATTGTGGCTTTCATGACTGCCGGCTTCCCGCGCAAGGAACAGTTTCGCGAGCATTTATTAGCGGTGGCGAGTGAGTCGGATGTCGTCGAGATCGGCGTACCGTTCACTGACCCCATGGCCGACGGTATGACGATCCAGCGTTCAAGCCAAGCAGCTTTGAAGCAAGGCGTCAGTCTGAAATGGATTTTGTCGGAACTGCGTAGCATGCAGCGACCCGCTACGCCGCTCGTACTGATGAGTTACCTTAACCCGCTGTTGCAGTATGGATATGCCGCACTGGCTGCCGATGCCGCAGCGGCAGGCGTCTGCGGATTCATCGTGCCGGATCTGCCCTTTGATGAGGGCGTCGAACTGCGTACAGCACTCGCCGCCGAAGGCGTTGCACTCGTGCAGATGGTCACGCCGGTGACGACGTCGGCGCGATTGCAGCAAGTCTGTGCTGCCAGCGAGGGCTTCGTGTATGCCGTGACGATGACTGGGACTACCGGTAAGAACGTCGCCGTGCCCGACACCGTTATCGACTATCTCAAGACGGTCACGGCGATATCGCCTGTTCCGGTTTGTGCGGGTTTCGGTATTCGCTCACGCGAACAGGTCGAAAAATTACGCAGCCACGTCGCTGGTGTCGTCGTGGGCTCGGCATTGGTCGAAGTGCTCGAGCGGGGAGACGATCCGCGTTCGTGGTTGCGGGCACTGCGAGGATGAGTGTGGCCAATGCGAGCAAGCCTTGGTGGACTGCGCTTTATGCACAGGTCTTGATCGCAATCGTCGTGGGAGGGGCGCTCGGGCACTTCGTTCCCGACATTGCTGTTCAGCTCAAGCCGTTGGGCGACGCTTTCATCAAGCTCGTCAAGCTGGTGATTGCGCCGGTGATTTTTTTGACGGTCGCCAGTGGCATCGCCAGCATGTCTTCACTGGCAAGCCTTGGTAGTACGACTGGAAAAGCCTTGCTTTATTTTGTTGTGGTATCAACCGGCGCACTCGTGATTGGCCTGATCGTTGCGAATGTCGTTAGGCCAGGCGATGGCATGAATGTCGATCCGGCCACACTCGATGATGGTGCAGTGGCCGGTTATGTGGGCAAGGCGCAAGAGCAGGACATCGTATCTTTCCTGCTCGCCATCATCCCTGATACTTTTCTCGGCGCATTGACGAGTGGCCAGATTCTTTCGGTGCTTTTCATCGCCATCATCTTCGGTATCAGCGTCGCCAATCTCGATCAAAGCCGACACCGCATCGTCGAAGGCTTACATGTGATCAGCGAGGCGTTTTTCAAGATGGTGACCTTGTTGATGCGTTTTGCACCGATCGGCGCATTCGGCGCATTCGCCTTTACCATCGGAAAATACGGCATCGACTCGATCGCCAATCTTGCAGCCTTGATAGCCACCTTCTACTTGACCTCGGCATTTTTCATCTTGGTCGTGCTGGGTTTGATCGCCAAAGCATCTGGCTTCTCCCTCTGGCGACTCCTTACGTATCTAAAAGAAGAGTTATGGCTAGTCCTCGGTACCAGCTCGTCCGAGTCGGCGCTGCCGTCTTTGATGCGCAAGCTTGAGCAAGCGGGCTGCGCTAAATCGGTAGTGGGCCTTGTCGTGCCGACCGGTTATTCGTTCAATCTCGATGGCACCAATATCTATATGACCTTGGCGGCGCTCTTCATCGCGCAGGCGACCGGGGTGGATTTGAGTCTCACTGATCAGGTGTTGCTGTTGTTGGTTGCGATCATCAGCTCCAAAGGTGCCGCCGGTGTCACCGGTGCTGGGTTCATCACTTTGGCTGCCACGTTGGCCGTGGTGCCGGCCGTGCCGGTGGCCGGCATGGCTTTGATTCTCGGTATCGATCGTTTCATGTCCGAGTGTCGCGCCATCACCAATTTTGTAGGTAATGCCGTGGCGACCATCGTGGTGGCGCGCTGGGAAGGCGCTCTCGACACCGAACGCCTCTCGCGCGAACTCAAAGGACAATAATCATGTCGATCTGTCGAGCGTTTCCGTCTAAGTTCGCGTTTTGGCTAGCCGCCTTAGTGGTTCTGCTGTTACCTCTTGTGAGTCACGCGGGGCTTGCCGGTATCGACGTGCCGGGTTCGAAGCGTCTCACAGTGGCCGACTGGGGTGGGGCACCGATTACACTCTGGTATCTGCGTGGAGCCGATACCAAAGCGGATGCACCGATCGTATTCGTGATGCACGGAGTCGGGCGCGATGCCGATCGCTATCTCGCCGAATGGCGCGATATCGCGTTGGCTAACGATATCGTGGTGGTCGTACCGGAGTACGCACAAAATTATTTTCCAGGCAGTGAAGGCTACAACTTCGGCGGCGTATTTGACGAAGCTGGGAGCTTGCAGCCGAAGGCACGCTGGGCTTACTCGTCGATAGAGCCGCTGTTCGATGCACTGCGACGTCACGAAAATTTGAGCGCCGAGCAGTATTGGTTATTCGGTCACTCGGCCGGCGCGCAGTTCGTCCACCGATTTGTGATGTTGGGTGTCGCGCAGCGGATGGTCGCGGCCATCTCGGCCAACGCGGGCTCCTACATGTTTCCCGTGAACGACGTCGATTGGCCCTTCGGCTTGCGTGGTGCGCCGAAAGGCGGCGACGCGGGTATCTTCGCGTCGCCCATGGTCCTGATGTTGGGTGACGCCGATTCCGATCCGAATCATCGCAGTTTGCCGAGGCAGCCGGCGGCTATGGCGCAGGGACCGCATCGCTACGCCCGAGGCCAAAATTTCTACGGCACCTCACGGCAGATCGCCGAGCGCACTGGCCAGACGTTCAACTGGTCGTGTGTCATCGTTCCGGGTGTTGCACACGACAACGCTGGCATCGCGCGAGCGGCTATTAGTATCATCAAGGGATGGAAACCTACCCCCGGCGCCGATTGCGCTCCCTGATCTCTTTACTCGTGCTTGCCGCTGCAAGCGCGATGACTGACACCAGGGCCTCTGATTTCAGCATTTTCGGACGACATGCTATCGATGCGGCCCCCGAGTCGCTCGCGGGGTTTGAAGGCGCAGAAGTTCGAGTTTTGCGCCGTGATCCACGCGGTCTCGTGGCCGAGGTCAACCTGCCGATTGGTGTGACAGTCAGTACGCATTACGCCGACTACACCACTGAAATCTTCGTGCTCGATGGGCAATTGCGTCTGGAGCATGACTCGCGACGCGAAATGCTCGCCAAGCACGACTATCTGCACATCCCTTCGGTCGTGGGCGCTGCGTCACTACACGCGACCGCGGCGTCGAGGTTATTGGTGTTCTTTGATCCAGCGCGTTCGACCGACGGCAACGCGCTCTCTATGGTACGAACTGCAGCGAGCGATTGGGCGGCCGGTATGGTGTCGGCGCGCGATACCGGCGTGGCTCTGAAGTTACAGGTGCGTGATCTATACCAAGTTCCGCAAAGCGGCCAACGCACCTGGTTACTTCGCGCAGGAGCGGACCTTAAATTGCCCTGGGAGCGACACCGGACGATCGAAGAGGGCTACCTCGTCTCGGGCGACTATCGTTTGTTCGAGTGTTTAGAGGGTCGTGAGCAGCGCTTCGACTATCGCGCAGGTGGCTATTTTTATCGGGCACCCGGCATCGTGCACGGCGGACCCAATTCCGGTAGCAGCGGCGAAATCGTCATGCTGCTACGCACCCCCGATAAATTGACGGTCGAATTCCTACCGACCTGCTCGACGCCCGCCAACCCATAGCACGACAACGGCCGCGATCAGCAATAGCGGGCCGAGGCCTGCTGGCCACAACTCGAGGCCGAACCAAAGCAAAGAAGTAAATCCGAGCATGCTTGCCACGAGAGTCGCGTTGCGGCGCTTTTCGCTGGCGCGAATTTCTTGACGCAACTTTTCGATGTCTTCCGGTTGAACGCCGATATGCAGTTTGCCATCCTGCCATTTCTGTACGGCCACCTTCAGCAGCGGCGGCAGCGCTTGTGTCACTTCGATCATAGCGGGCAAGTGATCGCGGAGCTGACGCAGTTGAGCGCGCGGGCTCAAGCGATCGCGCATCCACTCACGCAGGATGGGCGCAGCGGTCTGCCAGATGTCGAGTTCCGGATAGAGATCGCGACCTAAGCCTTCGATGTTGAGTAGCGTCTTCTGCAGCAAGATCAGCTGCGGCTGGATACGCATGTCGAAGCGTCGGGAGATATCGAACAGGCGGAGCAGGATGGTACCGAAGGAGATGTCCTTCAGTGGTTTGTTGAAGATCGGCTCGAGTACGGTGCGGATCGCCGATTCCATCTCATCGACCCGTGTGTCGGCAGGCACCCATCCGGATTCCACGTGCAGCTCGGCCACACGACGATAGTTGCGATCGAAAACCGCGAGAAAATTCTCTGCGAGATAATGCTGATCGCGAAGGTCGAGTGTACCGACGATGCCGAAATCCACGGCTGCATAGCGTGGCCGTGAGGGATCCTCCGCCAGCACGAAGATGTTCCCCGGATGCATGTCGGCATGGAAAAAATTATGGCGAAATACTTGGGTAAAAAAGATCTTCACGCCGTTGGTGGCCAGCAGCGGAATATTCGTTCCTAGCTTTCGCAGTGTATCCATGTCGCTGATGGTGATGCCGCGAATGCGTTCCATCACCATGACGTTTACGCGACAAAAATCGAAATAGACTCTCGGCACATGCAGCAGGTCAGAGCCCTCGAAGTTGCGCCGAAGTTGCGCGGCATTGGCAGCCTCGCGCATCAAGTCGAGCTCATCGATGATCGTCTTCTCGTATTCATCGACAATTTCGTCGACTCGCAAGCGACGTGCTTCGTGCGAATTGCGCTTAGCGAGTTTAGCGAGCGCATGCATCACCTCGAGATCGCGCTCGATGATCTTGCGCATGCCGGGGCGCAAAACCTTGACGATGACATCACTACCCGAGCCGTCGGATCCGTCAGCTTTGAGTTTGGCGACGTGCACTTGGGCGATCGAGGCAGCCGCAAGGGGTTGCTGCGAAAACTCTTCGAAGACATCGAGCACCGGGCGTCCGAAAGCTTCTTCGACGATACGTTTGGCGAGCGCACCATCGAACGGCGGGACGCGATCCTGCAGTTTGCACAGTTCGATGGCGATATCGGCTGGCAACAAATCACGACGTGTCGAGAGCGCCTGTCCGAGTTTGATGAAGATCGGACCGAGCTCTTCCAGCGCGAGACGTAGTCGTTCGGCACGCGTAGCCCCCTTGCGACGCTCGAACCAGGTCCAAGGCGAGGCGAGAAAGACAAAACGCAAAGGTCGGTACAGATGCGTTTCGGCGACGAACTCGTCGAGGCCGTGACGCACGAGCACGCGCTGGATCTGGATCAGTCGGGCAAGAACGCGCAGTTTCATCTTGTTTCTTCGAGGGTTCGTAGACGGGCGATAGCCCGATCGACATCTTCACGGAGTTGATCGACATCGGCCATGAAGGCTTCGGCTTCTGCGCGAGGTACCAGCGTATGGTTCTCGTGCGCCAGATATTCCGCCGCATTACGCACCGTGTTCGATGCGGCGCGTCGCCCGAAAGACCAGAGCGAGCGCGCCAGTCGACCGATATGGTGGGCTGGGAGATCACCAATCAAGCGCGAGAGTTCTTCCTCGAGATCTGGCTGCAGCAACAGGGCGAGCGCTCGATAGCGCTGTAGGATCTCGGCATCGCCACGCACAGTGACTTGCCCGGATTGCAGTAATCGCTCGGGATTATTTCCCGTCAGAGCGAGCAGATTGATCGGACTGCCTTCGACGGTGACATTGAAGTCGCCGATCGGTGTGCGTGACAACGACAGCGTATCGCCGAGCGACTCGATGCTGATCTGCAAGCCTGTACCCGTGATGCGAACCAGCAAGCGCTGACCTTGCAAGGCAGTACAGCGAGCTCTCGCACCCGGCGATGAGGCAAGATTGCGGTTAAGCGCGTTTTCGATCGCAGCGGTCAGCACGAGCGGGTCAGACTTTGTAGCCGCGGTGCAGCGCGACGATGCCACCGGAGAGGTTGTGGTAGCGGCACTGATCAAAGCCCGCCGTTCTCATCATTCCGAGCAGTGTTTCCTGATCTGGATGTTTGCGGATCGATTCGGCGAGATATCGGTAACTCCCCTCATCGTTCGCAACGAGGCGTCCGAGTACGGGCAGTACCTTGAAAGAGTAGGTGTCGTACAAAGGTTTGAGCCCAGGCGCCGTCGGCTGCGAGAACTCGAGAATCAACAATCGACCGCCTGGCCTGAGCACGCGATACATCGATCGCAGTGCCGCATCCTTGTCGGTGACATTACGCAGACCGAAGCCGATCGTGACGCAATCAAAGGTGGCATCCGCGAACGGCAAGCATTCGGCATTGGCCTGCACATAATCGACGCCTTTGACGATACCGGCATCGATCAGCCGATCACGACCGTGGGAGAGCATCGAGCCGTTGATATCCGAGAGTACGACCAGGCCTTGTTCGCCGACCTGACTCGCCATCCCGCGCGCGAGATCGCCGGTACCGCCGGCGACATCCAATGCTTTCTGACCCGGGCGCAGATAGGTTTGGGAGAGCGCGAAGCTCTTCCAGATACGGTGCAGCCCCCCCGACATCAGGTCGTTCATCAAGTCGTACTTTGGTGCAACCGAATCGAAGACGCCGCGAACGCGACGCGCCTTGTCTTGCCAGGCGACTTCTTCGAAGCCGAAATGCGTGGTCTTGGACGAATCTTGGGCCGACATCGGTGGGCTCCAGGGACGGGGCTATATTGTAGCCTTGTTGGGGGGTGACTAGTTTTTGTCCGGAAACAGGCGTAAAAGGTTCGATCAGGCGTATCGATCCTTTTAAGGGTCGGTCGAACGGGGGGATAAAAACAAGAAGGGACTGATAGGCCGGACGGGCTGTCCGGCCTTTTTTTGTCTCAGGTTCCCGAGCCGCTCTGCAGCCGATCACGGACTTTTTGCAGGTAAGCAGCCCATCTCGTCGCGTGCTCCGCACCGAGTTCCCGCAGATATTTCCAGGTGTAAAGCCCGGTGTCGTGTCCGTCGTCGAACACCAACCGAACGGCGTATTGGCCGATCGGTTCGACGGCCGTGATCATCACTTGCTGTTTGCCGAGCACGAGGGTTTCCTGACCTGGTCCGTGCCCTTGCACCTCAGCCGAGGGCGAGTGCACGCGCAGATACTCGAACGGCAGTGAATAGTGCTCTGTCTCACCAAAAGCGACATCCAGTACCCGCGATTGCTTACGCAGACGTATTTCCGTGGGTGTCGGCGCTGAGGCTGGCTTATTCACGGTGACATTTTACCCAGCCTCTTGGATACTCGGGCGAAAAGGGTGGTTGTTCGACAGACCGGGGGTCATATGGCGTCGACGGATACCTCACATCCCGACTATTTCCATAAGGTCGTGGATTGTCAGTGGGCCTGCCCGGCTCACACCGATGTTCCCGAGTACATCCGATTGATTGCACAGGGGCGCTTCACCGATGCGTATCTGGTGAATCGGCGCTCCAACGTCTTCCCCGGCATCCTCGGGCGAGTTTGTGACCGCCCCTGCGAGCCTGCGTGTCGGCGTGGCCGAGTTGAAGAGAAGCCCGTTGCCATTTGTCGCCTAAAGCGGGTGGCCGCCGATCATAAAGAAGACTATCGCGATCGACTCCCTGAGATTCCCGCTCACAAGAACGGCAAGAAGATCGCTTGCATCGGCGCAGGATGCGCATCGCTTACCGTCGCCAACGATCTGATGCCGCTCGGCTACGAAGTGACGATCTTCGAACAGTTCGCCGTCGCTGGCGGCTTGATGCGCACCAACATCCCCTCGTTCCGCTTGCCTGGCAGCGTGCTCGACGAAGAGATCGGCACGATCGTCGAAATGGGTGTCGATCTGCGATTGGGTCATCGCATTGATTCGATGCGTCAATTGTTGGAAGAGGGCGGCTTCGATGCCATCTTCGTCGGCTCCGGTGCGCCGAAGGGCAAAGAATTGGACTTGCCAGGTCGCACAGAGGCCGCCGCCAATGTTCATATCGGCATCACTTGGCTCGAATCGATCGCCTTCGATCATGTGCACTCGGTCGGTGAGAGCGTGTTGATCATTGGAGTCGGCAACACAGCGATGGATTGCTGCCGAAGCTCTTTACGCCTCGGCGCCAAGAGCGTGAAGGTAATGGCGCGAAAACCGCGACAGTTTTTCAAAGCCTCCGAGTGGGAGCTCGAGGATGCCGAAGCCGAGAGCGTCGAGATCGTGATCAATCGATCTCCGAAGTCGTTCGTACTCGAACAGGGCCGTCTGCGCGGTATGATGTTCGACGTGGTCGAGTACGACTTCGATACGACTGGGCGCATCACTGCTGAGCGCATTATCGGCGAGGAATTTTTCCCCGCCGACGACGTGATTCTCGCCATTGGTCAAGAAAACGCGTTTCCTTGGGTCGAGCGCGACCTTGGAATCGAGTTTGATTGTTGGGATATTCCGAGAGTGGACGCCGTCACCTTCGAAAGTACGCGCCCCGGCGTTTTCTTCGGCGGCGACGCCGCTTTTGGTCCTAAGAATATCATCTGGTCGGTCGAGCATGGCCATCAAGCTGCGATTTCGATCCATCTGCATTGCCAAGGCGCCGATTTGAACGCGCGGATGTCGCCCGGTATGAATCTGCAGAGTCGCAAGATGGGTATGCACGAGTGGTCATACGCCAACGACTACAACGTGGCTGAGCGGCGTCTCGTTCCGCACGTTTCTCTCAAGGAGAGATTCAAGAACATCGATATCGAAGTTGAGCTTGGGTTCACAGCTGAACAGGCGGCTGCGGAAGTTCAACGTTGTCTCAATTGCGACGTACAAACGATTTTCGATGCCAAGTTGTGCATCGAGTGCGACGCATGCATCGACATCTGCCCCGTTGATTGCCTGACCATGACGGCCGACGGTGATGATGCGGATCTACGTACGCGGCTCAAGGCGCCTGCCAAAAATGTTACGCAGGCGCTCTATGTCAGCGAGCCGCTGAAGTTCACAAGCCGGGTGATGGTCAAAGACGAGGATGTCTGTGTGCATTGCGGACTATGCGCCGAGCGCTGCCCGACGGCGGCTTGGGATATGCAGAAGTCTTGGGTGAAGTGGCCCCATGCTATCGATCAGAGCTCGGGAGGTGCCGGTTGATGTCACGGGTCAATGATTTCGCCATCAAAATCGCGACGGTCAATGGCACCGGGTCGGCGAGCGCCAATACGCTGCTCATGAAGTCGATTTTCCGCAGCGGCATTCCTGTGATGGGTAAGAACTACTTCCCATCCAACATCCAAGGCCTGCCAACCTGGTACGAGATTCGCGTGTCGAAAGACGGCTATGTCGCAAGATCCGGCAAGGTCGACATCATGGTGTGCATGAATGCCGAGACCTATGCGCGTGATGTGCGCGAGGTTGCCGCCGGCGGTTATCTGATCTACGACTCAACCTGGCCGCGCCCCGCTTTGCTCAAGCGCGAAGATGTCACCGTGCTCGGCGTTCCGCTCGCACAGATGTGCAACGAGAACTTCAAGGGAGTGCGAACGCGCATCCTGATGAAAAACATTTGCTACGCGGGTGTTTTGGCGGCGCTACTCGATCTCGATCTTGCGCGGATTCGAGAGCTACTCGCCGAGACCTATGCGAAAAAACCGGCACTGGTCGAGTCGAATATGCAGGCGATTCAGCTCGGTTATGACTATGCCCGAGCGCATTTCGTCTGTCCTTTGCCGTTGCGGGTATCGCCGATGGACAAGACCGCCGGCCATATCATGATCGACGGAAACACGGCCGCAGCGCTCGGCTGCCTCTATGCGGGAGCCACCGTCGCCGCATGGTATCCGATCACACCATCGACTTCTTTGATGGATGCTTTCAAGTCTTTCGCCGAAAAGACTCGCATCGATCCCGAGACGAATCGTGCTCAGTTTGCGTTTATTCAGGCCGAAGATGAGTTATCCGCTATTGGCATGGTACTCGGTGCCAACTGGAACGGTGCCCGCGCCTTCACTGCGACATCGGGTCCGGGTGTGTCGCTGATGGGAGAGTTTCTGGGGCTCGCATATTATGCGGAGGTTCCGGCTGTCTTGTTCGATGTGCAGCGCGTCGGTCCCTCAACGGGCATGCCGACCCGCACCCAACAGTGCGACGTGCTCGCAGCAGCGTATGCATCCCACGGCGATACCAAGCACGTTTGTCTTTATCCCGCCAATCCCGAAGAGTGTTTCTACATGGCGGTGCAAGCTTTCGATCTCGCCGAGCGGTTACAAACGCCCGTGATGGTGTTGCTCGATCTCGACATCGGTATGAACGATTGGATGTGTCGTGATCTCGTTTGGGATGACGCTTATCGTCCCGATCGCGGCAAGGTACTTGGAAAAGACGAAGTCGAAAAACTAGAGAAGTTCCATCGATATGTCGATAAAGACGAAGATGGCATCACGTATCGCACTTTGCCCGGCGTGCATCCGAAGGGTGCTTACTTCACGCGCGGCTCAGGGCATACGCAGTTCGGCACTTACACCGAAGACGCAGCCGAGTACCAGGTGGTGATGGATCGGTTGACGCGAAAATTTGCGACGATAAAAGACTACATACCTAAAGCCATTTTGCAGGGAGATGGCAAAGCAAAAGTCGCGATTGTGTCGATTGGCAGTTGCGATGGCGCGATTCGTGAAGCGCTTGATGTGCTCGCACAACGGGGCATCAAACTCGATTATCTGCGAGTACGTGGATTTCCCTTTGGCGAGGATGTCGAGGGTTTTCTCGAATCCCACGATCGCATCTATGTTGTAGAGCAGAACCGGGATGCCCAGTTTCGATCCTTGCTGATTCTCGAAACTCGAGTCGAGAAAGCGAAACTACACTCTTTGTTGCACTACAGCGGTCTGCCGGTCTCATCGGCTTTCATCGTGGATGGCGTGCTCGCGGATTTGGCTGAGGGTCAGCGGTCAGTTGTGGGGGTCGTATCATGACGTTCATTCCGAAGCCGAAAATCCGTCACCCGGATTTGCCGCTCAACGACCTCGGGCTCACACGACGGGATTACGAAGGATCCTTATCGACGCTCTGCGCTGGCTGTGGCCACGATTCGATCACCGCAGCAATCACTGAGGCCTGCTGGGGGATTTCGATTCGCCCCGAAAATCTCGCCAAACTCTCCGGTATTGGTTGTTCCTCAAAGACGACAGCCTATTTCGTCAATGGCGGACACGGCTTCAATTCCGTTCACGGTCGCATGCCCTCGATCGCGACCGGCGCTAATGCTGCCAACCGGGATCTTTACTATATCGGTATCTCGGGTGATGGCGATTCTCTGTCAATCGGCCTTGGGCAGTTCTGTCACGCGATCCGGCGCAATCTCAACATGCTGTACATCATCGAGAACAACGGTGTGTACGGTCTGACTAAAGGTCAGTTTTCCGCTTCGGCGGATATTGGTACGAAGGCCAAAAAGGGCGAAGTGAATCAGCAGCCCCCGATCGATCCCGTGCTACTGGCGATGAACCTGGGCGCAGGCTTCGTTGCGCGCAGCTTTTCGGGTGATAAGCAGCAATTGGTGCCGCTCATCCAAGCGGGGCTCAATTATCCGGGTTTCGCACTGATCGACGTGCTGTCGCCCTGTGTCACATTCAATGATCATGACGGCTCGACCAAGAGCTACGCCTATACGCGCGAGCATTACGAACCGATCGTCGAAGCCGACTTCGTACCACTGCGCCAGGAAATCCGTACCGACTACGCCGCTGGCGAGTTGACGGCCGTGACGCTGCATGACGGCAATCGGGTGGTGCTCCGCAAGCTCGCTGAGGATTACGATCCGACGGACGCTCATCGCGCCTACGACTATGTGCAGCAGCACATTACCCGCGGCGAATATCTGACCGGGCTGTTGCACTGCCGTTCGACGGCGGAGACCGAGTTCCATGCCCTCAGCCGAACGCCGGAGCAGCCCTTGAACCAGATTCCCTACTCGCAGCTACATCCGGGAGCGGCCGGTCTCGCACGCTTGTTGGCGCGCTACCGTTGAGTGTCCTACACTTGCCACTTCGACAACGGTTTAAACCAGTGGAGTAGAGCTAGATGGGTAAGGGAGATAGCAGAAGCCGTCGCGGCAAGATTTATCAAGGTTCTTTCGGCAAGACTCGTCCGAAGGATCCGGTTCGCGCCAAGAAGCGCGCAGCCAAAAAGACGTCCAAGAAGTAAAAGACACCCGGCTTTACAGGCACAGGTCGCAAGGCCCGTCGGAGAAATCCGGTGGGCCTTGTTTTTTTGGTGGCGTCGGATCCGATCCCAGTTTAAACGGACGTGATCGGGCCTCGTCGCAGTAGCATGATCGCGCCAGCCAGCAGCACGAAGGCTGCCGCGAAAAACGAAGCGCCGGCAAAATCGAAGCGGCTCGTGGCGATGCTGAACAGGTGGGTCATCGCAAACGGCGCCACGATCGCCGTGAAGCTCACGATGCCACTGATCGCACCTTGCAGCTCCCCTTGTGCGTTGGCCGGTACTCGTCGAGATAGCATGGCGCGGATCGATGGCATGGTGAGCCCGAGCAAGCAGCCGAGCGGAATACTCGCGAACAACATCGCCGGTGAGCTTGCGAAGGCGTAGCCGAGAAAGCCGAGCGCTCCTCCGGTCATACCGATGATCGCGGTGCGATGTTCACCCAACTTGCGGGTGAACATACCCACCAAGCCACCCTGCACGACCGCAGTACCGAGACCCAGTGCGGCTAGCGAAAGCCCAACGTCCCGCTCCGTCCAGTCGAACTTGGCCATGACGGTCCAAGTCCAGGTTGAGGGTAGTGTGTCGTGGCCGATCTGATAGAAGAAGAGTACGACCAGCAATAGAGCGGCACCGGGAATCACGCGTAACGATTTCAATGCACCAAGTACGTTGGCACGGCGAACCGAGAAAGCACGCCGTTGGGTGGTGGGCAGCGTTTCGCGCAGCACGATGATCGCGATCAAGAAGTTCAGCGCCGTGAATACGGCCGCTGCAAAAAACGGTACGCGTGATCCATAGCCGCCGAGCAAGCCGCCGATCACGGGTCCGACGATGAAGCCCATGCCCCAAGCTGCACCGTTGAGGCCAAAATATTTGGCTCGCTCTGCATGCGGAATGAGATCAGCCACTACGGCATTGGCTGTCGCGAATGTTGCGCCCGCAATACCGGCGATGATGCGACCGATAAACAGCCAAGCTAGTGTTGGTGCGAGACCCATCAAGACATAGTCGACGGACAATGCGGCGAGCGAGGCCAACAGGATGGGTTTTCGTCCGTAACGATCGCTGAGATTGCCGAGAATGGGTGAAAAGATGAACTGCATCGATGCATAGGCCAGCGTCAGCCATCCCGCGATCGGCGCTGCTTCTGCCAACGTAGCGCCGGAGAGCTCCATTACCAATTGTGGTGCGATCGGAATGATGATTCCGATACCCAGCGAGTCGATGAAGAGCGCCATAGCCACGACGGGCAGCATGGCGCGACTTGGCGGACTCGCTGAACTCGTGCTCATGTCAACGCATGACCTTTCGAGCGTCGGTAACGTTGTACAAGTTCGAGTGCAGAATAGGGCGACGGCGGTAGATCGATCGACGACGAACCGATCGGTTGAGTACGTGCACCCCAACGTACCAGATGCGCACAAAAGGTCAGTCCGCCGCCGAATGCCGGCATCAATAGCAGTGACCCGGACTTGATGCGGCCTTGTTCGAGAGCCTCGCACAAGGCAACGGGCACCGTCGCTGCCGACATGTTTCCATATCGCTGCACATTCACGAAGACGCGATCCATCGGCACGTTGGCGCGCTTGGCGACATACTCGATGATGCGCAGGTTAGCTTGATGGGGGATGACGAGATCAACTTCATCGGGCGTTTTACCGGCGCGTCGCAGCACGTCTTCACAGGCGCCGCCCATTCCTGTGACGGCCTTCTTGAAGATCTCTTGACCTTCGAATTGCCACTCCGTCACCCCGGTGAGTCGATCTTGATGTACGTACGCGCCGCCGATGCCGTGGATGCGCAGGATATCGCGTGCCTCTCCGTAGCAGCCGAGCTTTTCCAGCATGACGCCGGACTCTTCATCTGTCGCTTGCAGGATGACGGCGGCAGCGCCATCGCCGAAGAGCACCGAGACGTTGCGATCATCCCAATTCATATAAGGAGCGATGCGTTCGCCGCCGACAACCAAAGCTGAACGAACGACGCCGCTACGAATCATGGCGGTTGCGGTGGACAGCCCGTAGAGAAAGCTAGTGCAGGCGGTGTTTACGTCCATCGCAGCGCAGCCGTCGGCGCCGATCCGTTGCTGCAAACCCGAGGCCATGTTCGGGCACTGATCGTCATGCGTCGTCGTTCCGAAAACGATGAGCTCGATATCTTTGCCGCTCAATCCGGCGCAAGCGAGGGCTCGTTCGGCTGCGACATGCGCCATGTCGGCGAGAGGAACATGCGAAATACGACGCTCGCTGATACCTGTTCGAGTCGTGATCCATTCGTCCGAGGTATCGAGAAAGGTCGCGATGTCGTTATTGCTGAGTACTGCTGGTGGCAGACATTTGCCCCAGCCCGTGATGCCTGCATTCGGCATGAGCGTCCCCTCTCCGGATTCCGGGTGTATCCCCGTGTGAGGCGCGAGGATACCCCTCGACGAGGTCCCGTTCCAACTGTCGGCCAAATAGATGAATTTTGCGGTCACGAGCAGGATGCCGAGCTAACTTTCACTTCGGCAAATAACAACATGAAGAGGGGGTTCGACATGTGGATGCCACCGCTCGATGATGCTTGGCAAGGCAAGGTGCAGTTTTACGAGCTCTTGTTCGGCACTTGGACCGTCTACATTCTCCTCGTCTTGATGTGGGAGCGAGTACTGAAAGCGCCGCTAGAAGAGTGGCGCTACGTGTTGTTGACGTTCTTCGGTGCGGGTGCTTTTTGGGTGAACCATTACTGGCTCAAGGCGCCTCCGCCAATCTGGCTCATCCTGATCAATCTTTACACCGTCTTTTTCGTGACGGCTTGGTGGGTGATCGGCATGCGCGGACGTCAGCGTTCGTTCGGCTGGAAAGTCGCAGCCTTGCTAGGCAGTGTCGTATTCACCGTTTCCTTTATTTTCTTCGAGCAAATCGCCCGCATCGGCGTCGAGCGCTGGGGTATGCACGAATTCTGCTTTATGACGCTTAGCTTCTTCGGGTTCTGGTGGTTGATCCTGTGGCGCAGGAAACAGCCGCCGGTGAACCCGGCCTAAGCGCTCGCTTAGGCGGTTGCGGCCAGCACTTCCAGCGAAACGCGTTCAGCTGATTCGAGCGCACCTTCCATGCCGCGACTGCCAATCGCAGTGTGCTCACCGCAGAAGAAGAGCCGTTGGTGCGGGGTAGCGATCGCGGCACGAAGTTCTCGCACTTGGCCAGGTTGAAAGATCGCCCAATCGCCGGCTGCGAAGGGGTCAGTCGTCCATGAGTGAACGGCTGCGACGCTGAGCAAGCCCTTTGAAGCGGGCCGCAATCGTTCAAACTCGGAGATGATGAGTTGCTTGCCCGCTTCGGTACCGAAACGGTCGACATACAGCCCGTTGAGCCCACGACACCAGACGGTCAGGCTCGTGACCTCATCGTCGGTCTTGCCGAATTTTTGAGCAAGCACGAGCCCGAGTGGCCCATCGGTCCACATCGATGGTGACAACCCGTCCATTTCCCAGAAGGGCTTCTTGGCGATGATGTGAAACTGCGTGATCGGAATATGACCGAGCGTTTGAATCGCCTTATTTTTGACTGGCTCGGGTAGCGGTGAGATCGCGACGTGACGCAGCGTCGAGAAAGGCATCGAACACACCACGGCCTTGGCGCGATAACGAGTGCCGTCACTGCAGATCACTTCAGCACTTCGATCGTCGACGTTGATGGCGACGACACGCTTGTTCAAGAGTAGATCGCCTTTGAGCGCTTTGGCCATGGCGATCGGCAGATTTTGATTACCACCTTTGAAGGCGCCGATGAGTAGCCCAGGCGGGGCGCCAGCCGGCGGGGCACCTGCTGCGGCAGGGCCTGACGGTACGACGTTGGCAGCGCCGGTACGTGAAAATGCCGTGACAGCTCCGCGATTGACGTTCTGCCAGTTATCCGAGAACGCTTGCTGCAGCAACGACACGTCGTGCGCCGTCGTTCCATAGGCGATGTTGGTATCGAAGCCGAGGCGGATCATCGCATCGTCGGCACCGTGCGAGCTCAGAAACTCATGTACGGAAATATCGTATTGCGCATGTTTGGCGTCGTGCCAGTTCTCGAGATCTCGAAATGGCATGTGCTGTTTGAACATGGCGTCGGCCCAGCTCCAGGGCGCGAGTTTTTTCATCTCGCCGCTGAAGGGGTTGCGCGCGTGGGTGGCCCAATCTTTGATTTGTACGCGCTCACCACCTAAGAAGAGTTCCTGCCCCGCACGATTGGCAAACAGTCGCGGTGCAAGATTGACGATATCGATCTTGTGGCGAGCGGCTGCTGCGATACAGCGACCGTAGGCGTTTGCAATGGTGTTGCCGCCCGCTTCCGGATGTCCGGGTATGTCGAACATCGTGAAGACTCTACCGCCCACCCGATTGCGCCCTTCTAAGGTGAGTGTTCGTAAGCCGCTTTCTTCAAGCGTTAGCGCGGCTTCGAGCCCGGAGAGACCCGCACCGATGACGATGACGTCGAGTTCCCCGGAGCCGGTTGCGCTGTGGGCGATTGGTTGCAGACCGCTGACGGCAGCAGCGACAGCCGATGAGACGACGAATTGGCGACGATTCAGCTTCATGGTGCGACCCCGGTATTCTCTGGCCTGACGTTATCGGGCAGGCGACAGGTCAACACTTTGGGCTCCGTGATCGAACCGATCAGCAGTTGTCCCCCGAAAGGTGTACCTACGCTGCCAGCCGAGACAGATTGTCCGAGGTCGAGGAACATGTCGCGGATTTCGACACGGTCGTCCACTAGCGGAGCATCCGGTCGGGTTCGATAACGAATGATGCGGGTTGGCGCGGGATGCTCGGAGTCTGCGAAATGACGAACGAGATCGAGCAATTTCGGATGGGCGGCGATCCAAAGCGCTCCTTCCGGGTCGACCTGCAGGTTATCCGGAGCCCCATCGATCACGAGATATTCCCGCAGTCGCAAATCCCCGCTCGAGGTGTTTCGATCGAATATCGCGACCCGGCGCCCGAACGTTTCGGCGACGTACAGCGTCAGCCCATCTGGGCTCATCGCCATACCGGAGGCGCTTTTGAGGTCACTGGCCACTATGCGCATCTGCTCACCATCGAAGTAGACGATGGTCGAGAAACCTTCTCGAAACAGCAGTTCCCGCAGTCGAGTCAGTAGTCCGCCGGCGCCTTTATCGTTAGCCGCATAGAACTGACGTGGACCCACCCCGACGATGGCGTTGGGCGAAACCAGCAAATCGTTCAGGATGGTTTCGACCGGTTGAAAGAGTCCGTTTGAGCGCTGCTCCAAAATTTCGATCGCGTGTATAGCTTCGGGC
>Ga0315902_10002179_pt1 | contig 30955 bp, 17 predicted proteins | sample LakEriMetagenome_9_FD_203523 | JGI IMG/M metagenome (GOLD analysis project Ga0315902, IMG submission 203523) | Freshwater fungal communities from buoy surface, Lake Erie, Ohio, United States - Buoy 12 MA117 | ecosystem: Environmental > Aquatic > Freshwater > Lake > Lake biofilm | place: USA...
GCCTTGCTTGCAAAGTCTGCGGCAGCGACAGCAATGAGTAACTGAGGACCGTAGACGAAAAACCCGATGACGACAAAAATGCCGGCCGTTGCCCAGAAATGGCCGCTCGGTATCAGGAAGAGAATCACGACAGCGGCGATCAAGAGCAGCATGAAGTAAGTAGAAACAGGACCGCGACGACCCTGAAAGACTTTGTCCGACAACCAGCCTGCTCCATAAGCTCCAAAAATACCAGCAAGCTCAAAACCCGAGAGAGCAAAGCTCGCTTCTTTGATGTCAAAGCCTCGCGCCTCCTGCAGGTACTTTGGGGCCCAATCCAGAATCCCGATCCGCACGATATAGACGAAAAAATTGGCTATGCTGACAACCCATACCCATTGATTCAGAAGGATGTGACGGGTAAACGTATCCCAGAATGAACTTTCTGCTTGAATCACCTCGTCTTTGACTTCGCCTTTGTACACCTCAACTGGAGGTAACCCCAAAGCTTCCGGGCCATCTGTGAGTCGATTGAAGAGCCAAAAGCTACCAACGACACAGAGCAAACCAGGGATCCAAAACGCGGCGCGCCATCCATAATGCGAGACGAGATAGCCTGCCCACACCACGATGATCGCGCCACCCACCTGGTGAGAAGCGTTCCAAAAACCCCAGGCACGGCCGATTTCTTGAGGACTGTACCAGGAAGTGAGCAGCCGACTGCAGGGTGGCATCCCCATGCCCTGAAAGAGGTTGTTCAGCGCCCAGAAAAAAAGAAAAAAGGTGAGGCTTGCACCAAAGCCGAAAAACAGGTTGATCAGAGCCGAGACAAGGAGACCAAAACTCATCATGTATTTAGGACTTGCTCTGTCGGCGAGTATGCCACTCAAAAACTTCGATAGAGCATAAACGATGGTCGCCGCACTCAAGACGAGCCCCCATTCGGTGTTGCTCAAGCCAAATTCATCCGTGATCGATTTCGCTGCGATCGAAATATTTTTTCGCACGAAATAAAAGAGGGCATAGCCAGTCATCATTGCGTACATCACGCGAATGCGCCAGTAGCGATAGAGCCGATCGACCTGAGCGGGATCACGAACGCTCGCAGTTTTCGGTGCAGACTGATAGACCCGCGAGAAGAGTGACATGGCGAGCTCCCTTGAGTGTAAAGGTTCAGTGAACCATATGGGGGGCAGGGGAGGTATTCTCCGTCATCCCACCCAAGGCCTGCTCCAGAGCTAGGACAGCTTGATCAGCTGTATCGACGGCCTGGTAGAGATTTACGTCTGCAGGGGCAATCGTTCCTTGAGCCTTCATGTCCTCAATCCGCAGAATAAGGCTGGTCCAAGCTCGACGGCCACCGAGGAGGATTACGGGGACTTGGTTCTTTTTGCGAGTTTGGACTTTAGACAGGGATTCGTAAACTTCCCATTCTGTCCCAAAGCCGCCTGGCAGTACGACGATAGCACGAGCGTAGTCGACCAGATCCGCTTCTCGCTGGGCGAAGCTGGTCGCCATGTAACTGTGGGTTGTGTAGAGATTCGGTTTCTCCATCCCACTCGAGAAGCGGGTCCCGATGCTCAGGCTTTTGCCCTTGGCTTCGAAGGCTCCCCGATTGCCCGCCTCCATGATGCCACGACCACCGCCTGTCAGAATAGGATAGGTGTGTCCCCACTTTTGGGTCCACTTGAAGGCAAAATCCCGAGCAAGTTGGTACATATCCTGGTCGGGCTTGGTGCGAGCACTCCCGAAGATCGTAATGGCGCCCTTGGGAGCGTGTGATTTCAGCAATCTTTGAGCGCAATATGCGTCTTTTGCCAAAGTCTCGGGGCTAGGAATGCTGCCATCCGGCAGATGAAGGGTCGTCATCTCGCAAAGCTCTGGCGTCAAAGTGATCGTTAGAGTCTCGCGGCTCTGGGCTGTGACGGTCGCACTGATCAGCATGAGGCTTGTCATAAACATCTTGAGCTGTCTCATCTTACTGTCTCCCGAGGCGTTGATTCAAGGCGGGCTGAGAACTTCGTTCCCTTGGACCTGTCCTACATTCTTGTAGCAAGGTAAATGCCAGTATGGTTCGATGTGGATGATCGAAATTTTGCAGAGCGAAATCTCATTGCGGCGACGAGAGCGGGTGCCCTGTCTCGTTGCATAGGAAGAGGCCTGGACTGAGCCGGTAGAGAGCTGCGGTCGGCAGCTGCTTTCAAGGCTGGCACATGCCAACCGAGGAACTCACAGCTGGGACTTGGAGTGAGTGTCGGTTCTGAAAGGCCCTTTTGAGAAATGGTCCAGAGACCCGAAGCATTAAGTTCCGAAGCCTGGAAGGGACATGCTGTCCCTGCGGAGGTGAGTGTTATGAGGCAACAACGCCTCTGGGCTATATCTGGACGCGCACAAGTTAACCAGGCTTATTGAAACGCTCAGGATAGAGAAGATTCAGCCCGATGGCGCCCATCAGTACGCTCAGCATCACGGGCAGGAAAATGCCTTCCGGGATGTGCAGACCGAGGAGATTCATTTTCCAGGCACCGAATTCGATGTGGGAGATCTCGAGGCAGACCTTTAGTCCCGCGATACCGACCAAGACAAAGGCTGTTTCGACCAGGATCGGAAATTTATCGATGAGCTTGATGAAGTAACCTGCAGCGATCCGCATCATCAGAATACCGACAATCGCTCCTGCTATCAGCACCCACTTCTCTTTCGAAACGGCAAGAGCCACAGCCACAGAGTCGATGGAGAACATGAGGTCCATCAGCTCAACGGCGAGTATCGTCTTCCATACGGCCTTCCACCCCGCGCGTGGCACCATAGGCTGGCCTTCTTCTGATGGAAAGCGAAACTCATGGGCCTCGTGTTCCGGTTGCAGATGCTCTTCTTTTTTCTTGAGAAACAGCTCGTTCACGGCCAGCCAAATCAGATACAGACCAGCAAGCAACTTGATCCATTGATGCTCCATCAGCCACACGCCGATGAACACAATGCCGGTCCTCATGACGTAGGCGCCCCAAATGCCCCAAAGCAGAGCATGCTTGCGATCGAGAGGGTGTTTAAGTCGATCTGACACAAGAGCAGCGAGGGCGAGCGCGTTATCGAAGCTCAGGAGACCTTCCAAAATTGCGAGTTGCAGAACCATTCCGAGGTGAGTGGGGGAAATTCCCTGAAAAAATTGCGCGAGGTCCAAACTCTTTCTCTTCCATCTTAGCAGGTTAAAGACATGTGAAACGCTTGGCATCGGTCACGACAACGGGCTTACTCTAGCTGGAAACCCACGTCGAAGCAACCTGACCTCCATTGCGCTCATTCTTTGGCGTAGAGAGGGGAGGGACACCTCCTGGGTAGCGCATTTCGTGGAGAATCGGTATATCCGGGAGATCATGAAGCAGCCTGAGCTGCCCAATGGGAAAGGAATCTCATCTATGTCTTCCGCCAAGAAAGTGATGCTCTCTGGTATCCAGCCCACCAACCGACTGACCTTGGGTAATTACCTGGGAGCTATCAAAAACTGGGTGAAAACCCAACATGATGCCCAGTGCTACTTCATGGCCGTCGACCAGCATGCGATCACGGTGCGGCAGAACCCAGCTGACTTGCGGGAGAATACGTGGTTTGCCATTGCAACTTATGTGGCGGCCGGTATCGACACCCAAGACTGTACACTCTTTGCTCAATCGCATGTGCCACAGCACGCTCAGCTCAATTGGATCCTCAATTGCAATGGTTACATGGGTGAACTGGGGCGCATGACTCAATACAAGGACAAGAGTGCCAAAGCTGGGGCTAATATTCCCGTCGGTCTTTTTACTTACCCTTTGCTCATGGCCGCCGATATTCTCTTGTATGATACCCACCTCGTACCAGTGGGCGATGATCAGAAGCAGCATGTGGAGCTGACACGAGATCTCGCACAGAGGATGAATGGTCTATACGGTGAGGATACCTTCGTCGTACCGGAGCCCTTTATTCCGAAAGTTGCAGCGCGGATCATGGATCTTCAGATTCCGACCAGCAAGATGAGCAAGAGTGCTGTGAACGAAGGTGGCTCGATCTTTTTGAACGATAGCCCCAAAGAGATCGAAAAAAAATTCAAACGTGCGGTGACCGATTCAGGGTCGGACATCCATTTCGATCCAGAACAAAAGCCAGGTGTGAGCAACCTTCTCAGCATCCAATCAGCGATTCGTGGGATGTCCATCGAGCAGTTGGTGGCTTCGTACCAAGGCAAACAATACGGACACCTCAAGGTAGACACGGCCGCAATTGTGATAGAGGAACTGCGACCCATTCAGGAGCGCACAGAGGAACTGCTGAGAGACCGCGGCGAACTCGGAAAGATTCTGCGCAAGAGTGCTGAGAAAGCTGCGACCCACGCCGAGCAGACCCTGAAGCGCGTCTATGAACGGGTGGGATTTATCGTCCTCTGAGGAGATGGTTGCGGTGATGAATGTTCAGGACTACGCGGAGCGTTTGCTTCTCGGCCTCTCGCTTAAGGATAAGCTCTTGCACCCTGAAAGTCTTGATTGGAAGACTCGAGGGCGCGCGTGGACGGCGATTCCCGAGCAGCCAGGCCGCCCACCGGAGCTGACTTTGGCTGAATCCAGTCGGCGACGGCCGTTTCCTACGCAACGGGAGCTCGAACGCGAGCAAGCGCGCGGTGTCGTGCTGCATTTTTTTGCTAACCATGAGCTCCTGGCCATCGAAATCATGGCACTCACGTTGCTTCGTTTTCCGGAAGCACCCTTGAGCTTTCGACAAGGGCTAGTTCGGACCATTATCGAGGAGCAAGGTCACCTCAGCAGCTATTTGCAAAGAATGGGTGAACTGGGTGTGGAGTTTGGTGAAGTTCCAATGAACGGATTCTTTTGGGACTGCTTGAAGGAAATGCGAAATCCCCTCGATTTCGTGCTCGGGATGAGCCTAACCTTTGAGCAAGCCAATCTTGATTTTGCCCGTTACTATCGGAACATCTTCGCCCATTTGGGCGATAAGGTAACAGCAGCCATCATGGATCGTGTTTACGAAGATGAAATCGGGCATGTGAAACACGGGGTGAAATGGCTTGAATACTGGAAGGAACCTGAGGAAACGCAGTGGCAGGCTTACAGCCAACATCTGCGTCTGCCTTTGAGTCCCGCAAGAGCCAAAGGACCAATTTTTGACCGCGAAGCACGGCGGAGGGCGGACTTGACAAAAGAATTCAGCGAACAGCTACAAGTGTATGCAGGTACGAAGGGGCGTGTTCCTAATCTTTTTTGGTACAACGCGGACTGCGAATTAGAACTTTCACGCGAAGGACCCGGCTATAGCCCCCAACAGGGTATGCGCAAGGTGATGGGCGAATTGATGTCGTGCCTCATGTATGTCGCGCGACCGGGTGATGTCGTGTTAACCCAGAAGCTTCCTTCATCCGCCTATCTGAGTCAATTGCAAGAACTCGGTTTCGAGTTACCAGAGTTTTGCGTCCTTCCTGACCAACCACAGGCCGCTCAGGCACTCCTCAAGAGTCGACGCTGGGATCGCTTCTATCCCTGGGGATGGACCCCCCGGAGCCTTGAGTTGGTTAACTGCGTAAAAAGTGCTGATGCTGGGACCTCACTACCCATCGATCTGGCGACCGATGATTTTTGGCAAAGTCCCTGGATGCAGCTCTTTCGCAAGTCTGCTTTGCCCCGTCTTCGACAGGAGCTTCGTGAGGAGTTGGAAGGCGCTGACGATGACCTTTGGGGCCCTCAGGAGGCTGATGGAGCGTTGGTAGGAGATCTGACGGATGTGCTCGTGGCTATCAGCCAGATGCATGCTGCCTTTGGGACGCCGGCCGTTATCAAGAGTCCCTACGGGTTTGCTGGTTCAGGCATGCTGAGGGCTTATCCTGGGCAGGATCTCTCGGAGGCTCAGCTTGGTTGGATCGAACGACAGCTGGATCTCTATGGAGCGGTATTGATCGAACCCTGGCTTAAGCGGGTCGCAGATTTTTCTGTGGTCTGGTCAGAAGAATCCGAAGCCCTGCATCCTTTTGTGTTTTTCACCAATGCCAAGGGTCAGTACAAGGGACATTCTCTGCAGCCTTTCGCCTATGCTCTTAGCCCCGATCAGCGGCGTTTCCTCTTTGAAACACGGCGCAGTCCCGTGGCTGCCTACGAGCAGTTGCTTCTGGTCGCAGGTGCCATCCGACAGAAGTTGCAGCAACATGGTTATCGCTACGCAGCCGGTATCGACACGATGCTTTATGAATGGAAAGGCCAATGGCATCTGAGGGTGTTAGGTGAGGTGAATTGCCGCATGACGATGGGCCATGTCGCACGCGGTCTTCGTAAGCGCGTGAGTCCTGGGCAGGCCAGCATCTGGCAATCGGTCTCGGTTCTAGAAGCTCAGACACGTGGTTGGACATCCCTCCAGGCGATGGCGAAGGATCTGCAAGCTCAGCACCCACCCATGATGAAGGGAGAACTGGTCGATCGAGGTATCTTCTTCACCAACGATCCCTCCCAGAGTCTTTACGTCTTGGGTGTCGTAGCAGTCGGTCCTGCAGCCATCGCGGCTTGTGATGGTCTCGGAGCGCAAAGCCCAGGTTAAACAGGTTTTTGCTTGCACGGTCGCGCCGAGCGAAGCAGACTGGTGAGCACGAAGCCATCCACCCATCTTCAGGTAGGACCCAGTCGGTTCGCCTGCGAGTAAGGAGTAGCCCTGTGGTGCGTCGCCGACCTGTTGCTGACCGCTATCCTTCCAATGAACACTCCGATGACACACTTTTGTTCGTTCTAACCCCGGCAACGGGGGGAGGAACCTGGATTGAAGAACTCAAAGCTGAAGCCATTCCTGCTTTCCAGCGCGAGATTCACTATGCACGGATTCATATCGGTCTCAAAGGACCCCGACGTCCCTATGCGGTCGTAGAGTGGCTGGAGCAGGAGCGGTCAAGCCTTGAAAGACGGTGGGTGCTGTCTCACTTTCTGCGAACCCTGAGGCAGCAGTTTCGTGTGAAGCAGCTCTGTACCTTCATCTTTGACTCAGACAGCTTCACCCAGGACGTCGTATTGGCTGAAGATGCCTATTTTGCAGCTATGAAGCCCAACGATGAAGGCAACGATTGGAGCGATTTCGAAATTCTGCACACGGTGGCCAGTCAGGTCGATGTTCACGACCCCTACAGTGCGATTCGCTGGGATGGCGTCTTAGCTTATCGTCGTTGGATCAACGAGAATCCGGACGAGCTCACCTCGCTCGAGATCGGTCGCCGTCTCAAGGCCTTTGCCGAAAGCCACGGATGCACCTTCGAGGAATTGGGTGTCGAGGAGCTGAAAAAAGAGGGGATGAATCTCCTCGTCGCAGTCGGACAAGCCTCCAAGCGGTCCCCCTCGCGCTGCTATCTTCTGGGCTCTCATCTCGGTAAAGGGGGACGTCCGCTGATGCTGCTCGGCAAGGGCATTACCTTCGATACGGGGGGCATCAACGTCAAGACCCATGATAATCTGGTGCACGCCATGAAAAATGATATGGGTGGTGCAGCCTTGATGAGTCAGCTCTTTATCTCGCTGGTCAAAAGTGGTTTTGATAAGCCTCTGTTGTTGGTCATTCCGACCTGTGAAAACTTGGTAGATGCGGACTCGATGAAGCCTGGTTCTTTGATTCAAAGCCACAAGGGTATCAAAGTTCTGGTTGAGCACACAGATGCTGAAGGGCGTTTGATCCTTGCGGATGCCATGAGCTATGCCCATGGTCGGTATCGACCAGCGATGACGCTCTGTGCTGCCACGCTGACGACGGCTTCCCTTCGACAGTTCAGTGGATATTTCACCGCCGTGCATTTCGCAGGCTCCAAGGTTGAGGGGGCTTTGCAGGAAGCTGGGCAGCGCTGGGGCGAACGTTTCAGCTGCTGGGAGGATTTTCTGCCCTTCAAGGCAGCCAATAGTACAAAGGCCGGTGATTTGACCAATCTCGGACGTCTGCCTTCGCATGCCCACATCGGAGGAGGATCCAACGTCGCCGCTCACTTTTTACGCGAATTTACCAGTGAACCCTTTATCCACTTCGATATCTTTGCGACCTGTTGGAACTGGAGTGGAGACTATCCAGGTTCGGTCTTTGGAGCGACGGGAGCACCTTTCAACTCGCTTTTCGACTTGCTTCGACACAATAGCGCGGCGCTTGGGATATAATAGGGGAGGCCACCTCGAAACGCAGGCTTCCCAGATGAGCGCGGCATGTCTCGTGACGGCTTCTGGGCACAAAGACAGCAGCCGCCGCATGCGCGAGCATGTCACGGGATAGGAAGCGGAGCTACTGGTACATCGAGGCTTTGGCGATGCACGCATCGAAGCGCACGAAGGACCGACATGAACGGACAGCAAGATCAATACCATCCACAGGGAACGTCGGTCGAGAAGCCTGAGTTGCCTTCCAAGCGACGGCGTTGGTGGCATTATCTATTCTACGGTCTGAGTCTGATCGTACTGGGCGAGCTGGTTTTCTTTGCCTGGCACTGGCCGGATTGGGAAGCCCTGCGTCAAGGCAAGGTGCCTGAATCAGCGCTAATCGCTGATTATAAGGAACAACGAGAGGATGATCCCAAGCTACCCGAGCTGCGTTGGAAGCCGATTGAAAAGTCCATTCCCCGCTCGCTGAAGAAGGTCTTCGTGATCGCGGAGGACTCTCGTTTTTACCAACACGGTGGTGTTGACTTTGAGGCTATTCGTGAGGCGATCGATTACAACTGGCGGCACGGAAAGATTCTGCTTGGGGCCAGTACCATCAGTCAGCAAACGGCCAAGAATATGTTTCTCAGTCTTTCGCGGAATCCTCTGCGAAAGGCTCATGAGGTGCTCTTCACCTATCTTTTGGAGAGCTTCTTGACCAAAGATCAGATTCTGCACATGTATTTGAATGTCGCTGAATTTGGTCCCGGCATCTACGGGATCGAAGCAGCCGCTCGAGCTTATTACCGTACGGGCGCCCACAATCTCAGTCAGGCTCAGGCTATCGAGCTAGCGGCGAGCCTGCCGAGTCCCAAGAATCATAACCCCAAATCCCGCACGAGAGCGTTCCAACGCCGCTACCATCGTATCGCCTCGACTATGCGAGTGATGGATCAGTATGTGGCATCCAATACGTCTGCGAAAAAAGCCAATATGGAAGAGCTGCAGAAAAAATTGGAAGAGCTGCGACGGGAGATGAACGAAAACCCTACCGAGCCGGCACCGACTGCTGCCAGCGAGCTGTCGTCTGTGCCGGCCGAAGGACCACAGTCGCCCGGGACCACATTGCCTCCAGCCGCTGCGATGGAATTGCCAGGGGCAGAAGCAGCGGCGACCGAAGCTCCCTCAGCGTCACCCGAAGAGCTCACTGAATCGACAGGCCCCGAGGCGGCGGGCGAAGCTTCAGAGACAAGCTCTGAACCTTCTTCACATGCAACGGAGACACCTCAGCCATGATCGGTACTTCGCATCCCTATTGGCTCGATATCCCTCTGATTTTGGGTCAGGACGATCGACCAACCGAGGGTCAGATCTGTATCATCGGTTCGGGCTTATCGGGCGTCAGTACCGCCTATTGGCTCTTAGAAAAAGGCTACGAGGATCTGGTCCTGGTAGACTTTGCAGCGGACTCCTCAGCTACCTTCCGCAACTGCGGCCATATTCTGTATGGAACCGTAGAATCGATGTCGGCTCTCGTCTCCCTGCATGGCGAGTCTGTAGCTCGTGATCTTTGGGCATTGTCGATCGATATGTGCCATGAGGTTCGCGATACTGTCGCGCGCTTGGGACTGGACTGCGAGTATCGGCAGGACGGATATCTTGTGATTGCAATCGATGAGAGCGAGGAGCAGGAGATACGGCAGTCGATCGATTATTTGAATCGCTTTGGCTTTCAAAGTAACTACGTCACAGCTCGACAACTCGGATTGATGGGGTTTCGTGAGGTGTATGGCGCTCGCTTCGAGGCGGGATCCGCGCAGGCCCATCCCACTCAGTTTCGCAACGGTCTGCTTCAGTACTGTCTGAAGCAAGGTCTTCGTTACTATTCGGGTGTCAAGGTGCTGGACGTCAGTGAAAGGAATGACAAAGTCTACGTCACCAGTGAAGCCTGGGGGGCGATTCCCTACGAGGCGGCCGTCGTTGCAGCAAACGCATACTCACCGCTGCTCTCACGATTTTTTGCTGAGCATCGATTGATTGAGCCCTATCGAGGTCAGATCATCACCTCCAAACCTCTGCGCAGTCGATTACCTGTGGCCTATCCACATAGTTTCGATCACGGCTACGAATATGCGCTGCGGACTGCTGACAATCGGCTCATGATCGGAGGTTGGCGCAATCACACCCCCCATGGTGAGACCGGAACCTATGATTTGACGCCCAATCCTTTGGTTGAAGAGGGTTTGAAAGAGTTTGTCAAACGTCACTATCACCTCGATGAAGAGCCGGTCTGGGACTATTCCTGGGCGGGTATCATGGCTGCATCAAAAACAGGATTTCCCTTTATCGGTCCAACCTCCAGTCCTCGCATCTATACGGTGGCAGGATATACGGGACATGGTTTTTCGTGGGCCCACGGCAGCGCCCGTCTTCTGGCTGACATCATCAACGGCGAGCCTATTCCAGCGATTGTGGCTCAGCAGTGCAATCCCCGTCGAATCACCTGATCTTTTCTTTGGGTTTACTCCCATCGAGTGGCTGCTTGGGATCTCTATCCTACCTGCGGGAAGGAGCATCGGCGCTTCAGGCAAGGCTGAACGCCGGTCGTGGCCCCACCAATCTCAGGACTGAGCATGCCTTGAGCAGATACCAGATTGAAGTGTCACGTTTTCAGTTTCGATCTTCCTTCCTCTGGGGAAAAGGAGTAGCGAATCTCTATGAGCACTAAGCCCTCTTGAGGGAGAGGGTTCAACCGCCTTGGAGGGGGTCGATCGTGGTCCTAGCAGATCGCCAGCCAGAGTTTCGTCGTATCGCTATTGTCAATCGAGGTCATGTCGCCCAGCGCTTTATCCAAAGTCTACGAGAATTTCGGCAGAGCACAGGTTTAGCGCTCGAATCGATCGCTTTGTTTACCGAGGCAGACCGTGAGGCCCGTTTCGTGCGGGAAGCAGATCATTCCTATTGCTTAGGTTCGAGCACTTATACGGATGCCCAAGCTCGCAGACGCAGTCGCTATCTGGACGAAGAGGCTGTGACACGAGCCCTGCAGGCGACTCAGGCTGATGCTGTTTGGGTCGGATGGGGTTATGTACCAGCTTTTTTACCCTTTGCTTCCCTCGTGACTCGCCTAGGCCTCACCTACGTTGGAGCTGATCCTGCTTGTTTTCCCTTGTTTCAAGATAAGTTGCGCGTGAAAGCTCTGGCACGATCGCTTGACATTCCGACCTTACCAGCTGCAGACCCCTCGCAAGCCTCCGAATGGATCTTTCCTGCTTATCTGAAGGCCTGTCTTGGCGGAGCGGGGCGTTATCAAGAGCGTGTCGAGAGCCGCTTCGAACTCGCAGACGCTCTGCTGCGGATGGAGTCGAAAGCCCACGAGGAATTAGGGGATTCGCGCTGCTTTCTGGAGGCTGAGGTCCCGCGGGCTCGCCTCATTTCTGTGCAGGCTATGGCGGGACGGGATGGTCAGCTGATACTCCTTGGAACCAGGGAGGGAAGTCTGCAGTTGCAGGGTCACAAAGTTCTCGAAGAGGCTCCCGCTCAGGGCTTACCGAAAGACTTACAGGAGCGCCTGCTGCAGTGGACAGACCGTCTACTCAGCGAGGGTCGCTTGGTTGGTCTCGCGTCGGTGGAATTTCTTTGGGACAGTGATCGCGGCGAAATCTGGTTGCTCGAGGTCAACCCTCGCTTGGAGACAGCCTTTACGCTGACCGAAGCACTGACCGATGTGGATCTTATCAAAGCTCAGCTGCGCATCAGTCTGAGTCTGCCACTGCCACGTCCGCGCCTTGAGACCCAGAAGGTCGCCGTTGAGGTCCATTTGCGGGCCGAAGATCCCTTACAGGATTTTGCCCCGGCTGTAGGCCTCTTGGATGTCTTCCGTGCCCCTTCAGGACCAGGGGTGCGGGTGGAGACTTCAGCGATGAACGGCGATCATATGGTGCCGGGTTTAAGCCCTCTTCTTGCCAAGTTGATTGTGGAAGGTGAAGACCGCCGAGAAGCATTTGTACGTCTCGATGCTGCTTTGCGCCACATGCGTGTTCTTCTAAGGCAAGGGTGGACCAACCAGAATTTTCTTAGCGCTTTAGTCCGCAATGCTGATCTGCAAGTGTCACCTCAGACCACTGACTGGTTGGGTTCTCTCGCTCGCATGGAATATGATGATGAGTCCGAAGCCATCGCTTTTCTTGTCACGGCAATCGAAAGCTTTCGAAAGGACGAAAGCCTCGCTCTGCAGGCTTTTCGTAAGAAAGCAGCTCACGGATTTCCTCTTTTAGCCACTGATGCGGATTCGACCTATGAATTGATAGGATCCCGATACCGACAATCGCTTCGCTGTCTTCGTCTCGCCGTCGATCGCTATCGTATCGTAATAGGTTCGAAGTCTCTGGAAGTTCGCTATCAGATTCTGACAACTTTCGAACGACGTCTGTCTATCGAGACCGGACGCGGGATCGAAATCTCCGTCGTGCATGAAGATATCAGCCTCCTTGTCGCTGTTGCAGGAATGAATCATAGAATTTACACCAAACCCGAGGGTCTCATTCGAGCGCCCGCTCCCGGTGTGGTGCAGCAGATTCTTGTGACGATAGGAAGCTTTGTGAAGCGGGGAGACCCCATCCTCAAACTGGAAGCCATGAAGATGGAAATGACATTGCGCGCACCCTTTGAGGGGAAGGTGCAGACGATCCACGTGCTCCAGTACAATCCGGTCGGTCTCGAAGCTCCCCTGCTGCATTTAGAACGGCAAAAGGGCGAAGTCGAAGAGGTTGCGGCTCAGATGCCAGCTCTCTCGCGGCTTCTTGAACAGAATGTCGCGCGGTCATCGCAGCCTGACCTGACATATCTACCAATTTTCAAACAGGTTTTTCTGGGCATAGAAAGACACGAGGCCAGCCTCAGGCAAATCACAGCAGCCTGGAAGCAGCGGCTGGAGATTCAGCAAGAACAGGCGCAAAGTTGGGATCTAGGTGCAGAAAGCATCTGGCTCGAGATGTATGTCGACCGCCAGCAACTCTTTGCCAGGAGTGTCGCAGCACCAGAGAGGAAATACTCCAGTGCCGAAGAGGATCTCCTCCTCTATCTGGCGACAGGTTCCACACGATCCTTGAAGAATCCCGAAGCTTTCCAACTTTATGCCAGCAAAGCCTTAGACCACTATGGAATCGACTTTACGTCCGCACCGATGGAGGAGCAATATCAGGGTTTTTATCAACTGTTTTTAGCCCAGCAAACCGATGCAGTGCAGCTCGATATGGTGACGGCTCTGCTGCAAACATGGCGAAGCCTCCTCCAAAAGGGACGGGGTTTTGCTTCAGCGGCGGCGCTCCGTCCCCTTCTGCTTCCCTTGCAGCGCTTAGTGGGTCATCGATCAATCGCTGCCTCGGATCTTGCTTACGAACTCCAAACCCTCTTGGAGGATCCCGAATTGATCCTAGCTCATCGAGACTACAGGGAAGAGAAGGTTCAGCCTCCCAAGTCTGCATTTCAGCTCCTGAGGAGCTTCGTGCATGAAGAGCTCTTTCATTATACTTTGCTCCAAGAGATCGATGGTGTTTACCTCTTCCAAGCGAAAGCCCATGATCCTAGCGCCGACGAACGGGGTATCATAGTCTTTCGGATCGATGCGCCAACGACGAAGATTTGGCCAGAGTTAACGCAGAGGTTTCGCAGAGCCAATTATCTTTTAAGGCTGATGCAAGCGGAGCGTCCCCTGGCCCAACGACTGCATTGGAATCGTATCTATATCGAAGTTGCCAAGTCCATGACTTGGTCCCTTGAACAGCTCCGAGACTTTGCTGAAACACTTGCGCCCTCTACCGAACATGTTGGGCTGGAATGTGTGGTCGTTCGGGTACAATGGCAAGATGAACCGAAGAAGCGATGTTTGGGTTTCAGCCAACCCCATGGATTAGGGCTGCTCGTGCGGGAGCTAGACCATACAGATCTCAGTCCCCGAGCCCTGACTGCTTATGATCAAAAGGTGCTTAAATTACGGCAACGAGGCCTGGTCTATCCTTTTGAGTTGATCAAGATGTACTGTCCATCTGCAACAGACTTGAGTCACTTTCCGCTTGGTCGCTTTACAGAATACGATCTCGATGACGAGCGCCTCCAGCCAGTGGATCGCCCCTGGGGGGAACAAAAGGCGAATCTGATCTGCGGGATCGTGGAACATAGGACGGACCGTCACCCCCAGGGCATGAAGCGTGTGGTCTTGATGGGCGATCCCAGCCGAGCGCTGGGGTCCCTCGCGGAGCCCGAGTGCCGCCGTATCATTGGGGCCTTGGATCTCGCAAGTGAGCTGGGAGTCCCCGTGGAATGGTTTGCTCTCTCGTCGGGAGCGAAAATTGCCATGGACAGCGGCACCGAAAACATGGACTGGATTGCTGCCGCGCTTCGTCGCATCGTGCTATTTACCCAGGCAGGCGGTGAGATCAATGTGATCGTTATGGGCATCAATGTTGGGGCTCAACCCTATTTCAACGCCGAGGCTACGATGCTGATGCATACCCGAGGGATTTTGATCATGATGCCGCAAAGTGCTATGGTCCTCACCGGTAAACGGGCTCTCGATTACTCGGGGGGGGTCTCGGCCGATGATGATCAAGGGATTGGGGGCTATGATCGAGTCATGGGTCACAATGGACAGGCGCAGTATTTTGCGCCTGACTCAGCCGCTGCTTGTGCCCTCCTACTCCAACATTATGACTATACTTACAAGGCTCCGGGACAAACCTTCCCAGCACGTCTTCCGACAGCGGACTCTCCGGGACGTGATATTACCTTATCCGTTCATGGAGACGATTTTGCGACCTTAGCTGATGTGTGGTCAAAGGAGTCTAATCAAGCACGCAAACGTCCCTTTCATATTCGTCGCATCATGGAGGCCGTCGTCGATGTAGATCGACAGCCACTGGAAAGGTGGAAGGATATGCGAGATGCTGAAATCGCCGTTTGCTGGGATGCACAGGTCGGAGGCTTTCCGGTGGCGATGGTCGGGATCGAGTCTGAGCCAATACCACGCAAAAGTATTCCAGCTTCTGATGGTCCAGAGCAGTGGACGGGAGGAACCCTCTTTCCAGCTAGCTCGAAAAAAATTGCACGGATGATCAATGCAGCCAGCGGGAATCGTCCCTTGGTCCTACTCGCAAATCTATCTGGCTTTGATGGGTCACCCGAGTCGATGCGCAATGGTCAACTTGAGTTTGGAGCAGAAATTGGCCGTGCTGTCGTCAATTTCCAGGGTCCTATACTCCTCTGCGTTGTATCTCGCTTTCATGGAGGCGCCTACGTAGTTTTCTCTCGAGCCTTGAACGAACAGCTGGACGTGGTAGCTCTTGAAGGGACTTATGCTTCGGTCATCGGAGGGGCGCCAGCGGCTGGCGTCGTCTTCGCAGGTGAAGTAGAGGCTCGGACGAAATTGCATCCTGAGATCAGGGCCTTTGAGGCTAGAATGGCAGCCGCGCCAGACAGTGAGAGGTCCAGTCTCAAAGGTGAGTTCGAGGCTGTGAGGGCTCGGGTTCGTGCGGAGACTGTCGGAGTTCTTGCTGAGGCCTTTGACCGTGAGCATAGTGTGGAAAGAGCTCTCCGAGTCGGCTCGATCCATCGCATCATTCGTCCTGCAGAGCTTCGACTGCATATCATTCAAGCGTTGGAGGATAAAGCTCGGGTGTGAAGAATTCCTAGAGGAATTCTATATCGTCTTCGGGCGCACTTTCCTGGACGCTAAGAGATGCGAGTTTTGCTTGAGCCTCAGATCCTGTGACCTCATATTGAGCTGAAACGTATAGTTCATGGTCATCAAGTTTTACCTGAAAAGAAAGTGTTTGACTGCTCCAATTTACGTCATGAAAAAAGATCTCGCTGAATCCTTCGAGATCCAGAGGGATGCTTTGCCCCAGATCAAAGTCGAGATAGGCGATGCGCTTTTTCAAACGGCCACCGATCACATTACACAGTTCTTTCATAAAGTCGATTGCGACACGTTCGCTGATTTCCCCTAATGGCTTACCCTGGCGCTTAGCCACAATCTGACGAGCACAGAGGAGGTGGAAGTGCACTTTGAGAAACATGCGAAACTGGGGATTGGTCAGGAGCATGATCACCATTTGCTCGATGAAAGGTAGCCGATCAATCGTCGATGGAACAATCTTTGTTCTCGTCTGTGGGAGCTGCAATCTGAAGAATTCCTCGAGCATTGGTGCCATGGAGGAGGCTAGATTGTTACGGATTGTTTCGTCTGATGAGCTATCAACCATGTGGTGCTCTCCTCTTGATCATCTGCTTCTTGAAAGGCATATAAACATTGTTTCAGCAAAGGTCTGTTCAGTGTCCGGCTTGAATGTCTGGTTCAAGGTGTAAAGACTGATCTGGAGCTAAGGGACATAATTTTTTGAACCCGCAGTAGACAGAGGTCCATGAGAATCTGAGGGTTCTTCTATAAAGGAGCCCGTGAGACATTTCTGGGTACAAGCTATTTGTAGGATACAAATAACATTGCGACATCATCGTCGACAATGGATTCGTGGCTGTGCTCTTCTATAATTTTAAGGGCAGCGATCTTGAGTCCATGAAGATCGTGAGCTTCGTCGGTAATCAGTTGGCGAATGAATTTCTCCTTAAGTATGTGTCCGTGTCGATTCTTGTTTTCTAGGAGTCCATCGGTATAGAGAACGATCAAATCCCCTGGATCAAGCTGAATCTCATTCCCTTCGAAGCGAGGGTCGTGGCTAAATCCGAGAACATCACCTCCCCCTTTAAGGCGGACGAGTGCATTTTTTCTTTTGCTGTAATAAAAAGGAAGTCGATGGCCTGCATTAAGGAAACACATCTTCCCTGTATTCATATCAATCGATAGAAAGAACATAGTCATCGATAGGCGAGCGTCTGCCTTCAGTATCATGTTATTTGCGGTGTTTGCGAGAAGGCTCAAGCGACGGATTTGGCTATAAGAGCCAAAAACATTTTCATGGTCATGGAACATTTGCTCAGTCGAATAAATCGATCCATATACCACTCCTGTGAGGAGCGCTGAAGAGAGACCGTGCCCAGTCACATCACCGACATAGATATTGAAAATGTTGGATGCGTAGTCGTGGTGATAGCCAAACCAATCGCCACTCGTTTCGGCTGCAGGGATAAAGATAGATTCCAGTCGGATCCCGGGAGGAAGGTGGGAATCGGGCAAGAGCGTCTCTTGAATGATCTTAGCTTTCCGAATTTCATCCTCAATTCTCTGCTTTTCGCTATTGATAGCCTCCATTTTTTTGTAGGCATGGTGCAATTCTGTAGTGTCAGTTCCCTTGATCATAAAAAGCGGGATCTTGATATGACTATCGACCATACGGGTGATCTGCCAGTATGTCTTGATGGCATCGCTCTCATCTTCATTCGAAAAGCTGGCGTGGTCCTGATAATCCTTTTCGAGAAATTCAGAAAACTTGCGCTTCACGAGTCCGGTACAAAGCTCATCGATGTTTTGACCCAGAATATCAGTTTTTGCTCTCTTGAGAAAGTTAGCAGCGTGCTGATTGATGCGGTAAATCCGGCCGCTTCGATCGGTAATGATGAGGATATCAGGTTGTTTGTCAATGATATTGCGGGAAAAATAGAGAGAAGTTTCGAGGACCCGAATAATCTCGTGGGTGGCAATGAGATCGTTATTGACTTCTTTCATATGCACTCAACTCGACATGTGGGGGTTGCATCTCCTAGTTTAGAGCATATTGGTCTGTCTTTCTAATAGCTTCGTTAAAAGAATCGATAGGATTGGCCTTGCGTGAGCTTGAGAAGCAAGAGTCCCGATTCCATGCGAGCATTGCGGGATAAACCCTCAACACCAGATGTTCTTGATTAATGACCATGTCTCTAGGCTTGAATGTGTCTGTCTGAAACTTTGGATCAGCTGGGATGAGGTAGCGCCCCTTTAGGAGGCGTTTTTCGCCAGCTCAAGGGTAATGCCCTTCTGTTGCAGCAGGGAGAGGAAGGCCTCTTTTTCCACCGCCTTCATGTAAGCGTCTTTGGGATCGACCAGTCCCCTGGTCACCAGCATTAAAAGGGCCTCGTTGAGTTGGAGGTTGCCTTTGGCTTTTTGGGTTTGCATGTGGTTTTGAACCATGTGGGTGTTACCCTCCCGAATCAGACCAGACACTGCCTTGTCGACGATCAGAATCTCCTGGGCAGCGACTCGGCCCCCACCTTTCTTTTTGACAAGTGTCTGAGCTACAACACCCTTCAAAGATTCTGAAAGCATGACACGGACCTGCTCCTGTTGTTCGGGAGGAAATTGGTCGATCAGTCGATCGACAGTTGAAATTGCGGTGTTGGTATGTAAGGTGCCGAAGACCAAGTGGCCTGTCTCGGCCGTCTCGATTGCAATCTCGATCGTCTCAAGGTCCCGCATCTCACCGATCAAGACAATGTCGGGATCCTCCCTTAAAGCTGCACGCAAGGCCCGTGAGAAGGAGGTGGTATGCTTATGAACTTCCCTTTGGTTGATGAGACAGTTTTTCTGTCTATGAACGAATTCGATCGGGTCTTCGATCGTGAGGATATGATCGTGGCGTGTCTCATTGATAAGGTCGATCATTGCAGCAAGGGTGGTCGACTTTCCAGAACCAGTCGGACCCGTCACGACCACTAGACCTTTATGGAGTTCGCATAACTTGCGGATTGCAGCCGGTAAACCGAGGTCATCAGCCGACAGCACTCGATCTGGTATCTGTCTGAGGACTGCCCCAACACCTTGACGATCCCGGAAGACATTGACCCGGAAGCGGGCGAGTCCAGGGACTTCGTACGCAAAGTCTGTGTCGTGCGTCCTAGCAAATTCTTCACGATTTTTCGGAGGCATGATAGGCATAAGGTAGGACCGCATCTGCTCCTCGGTGATGCGAGACGACGGATGACGCTGAATTTCACCGTCTATCCTCATGCAGGGTGGTTCTCCCATCGTCATATGCAGGTCAGATGCTTTCCGTTGGACCATATCTCCTAGCAAGCTATCAATCGGCAATTGGCCAAGTCGTTCGATTGTCTCTCCTGGTACCACTGATCCAAAATGGATAGCGGTTTCGACATGTTCCGTTTTCGCTGGACTGCTCGCTGGCAAGCTGCTTGAGGCGTATGTGTTGGTAAACTCAGACGCAGGGAGACGGGCTATTGAGTGGACAGATTGGTTGAAATGGTAGTCCTCTGTGTCAGCATCCTCTTCTGAAGGTGAGTTGAGGTTCGGGATGGGAGGGGCCACACTCGTTGGAATGGATTTTGCTTTCAATCCAAAATCGGATTCCCCCTCGGCAGAGGCGGTGCTAACTGGTAAGGGCATGCGAGGTCGGACGAGTGTGTTGTTGCTTTCAGTCAGTCCGTGAGGCTCCTCAGGGACGAAGGGATCATCCTCTCTCTTCATAATGGGGGGAGCATGAATCGTTGGTTCTTCGATTTTCGAATGAGTGCTTGTCCCGTTCGTTGACGTTTGCCCGGTCACGTTTGAAATCGCAAAGTGTCCTGGGCGAAGTGTAGGTTCGAAATCGGCAACGTGGCTTGAGGGCAAGTCGATAGGCTTAGGAGGAGCGGAGCGACTTTGGGGTTGTAGCAACTGGCCTTTGATTTGTTGGAACAACTGGTTTCCTTGAGGGGGAATAAATGTGAATAGTCGTATAGGTGTCTGAAGATCAGCCAGTAGCTTGAGTTCCCCAAAGTTGACGATTGATAGCGACCCCTCACGCAGGGAAGACGAGGGCGAAGTGCTCGATGGTAGAAGCGAAATGATCAATTGCTCTAGAGTGTACTGATCCATGCCCTGAAGATTCGATAGAGATCGCTCGTTGGAAAAAAATAGCAGAGTGGGCGTTTGACCTTCCTCAAATCGCACCCCTTCGGCCTTTTCCATGATGGCTTGCTTCAACGCTTTCTTAAAGTTCTCCATCCCTCAAGCCTATCTTGCGTGGGTCTCTGTGACAGGTAAGATATCGGCAGCACGAGCTGCGACTGAAGTGAAAGATAGCTTTTGCAGGCTGAGTATAGGCGGTTAAGTTGTTGTATAGATTAAATTAAATATCTTGGGTTCGAACTTGATTAAGTTTCGAAAATAAACGCCGATCCTCTCCGGCACAGGTGGAGGATTCGGTCCTTGAGTTGGTTCGGTCTGTCTTTAGTTTGCATGCTGCTTTGTTGCTTCAAAACAATCTTAGCCAAGCGCTTGCTTCGGACTATGGAGCCTGTAGCCTTTTCTCTATGCGACCAACTTGCTATCGTTGTATGCCTCTCGCCTCTCATCGTGCGTGCACCTTGGAGTCGATTGGATGCCGACTTTTGGCTCTTTATGCTGGCTCTGATCCTTCCGTCGATGCTAGGTGTTGTGGCCCTGAGCCAGGCTACGAAGCTGGGCGAGATGTCGGAAGTGTCGCCGTTGTTGATTTTTTTGCCGGTTTTTGTAGCTGTGAGTGGTCATGTGTTTTTCCATGAAGAGCTTTCTGCTTGGGGCTGGTTTGGGATTGCATTGGTCGGACTCGGAGGCTACTTACTCAAGTTAGAATCATTCCGGCGACCTTGGGTTCCTATCATCCGCTTCTATACCGACCCGGGAGCGCGCTTTGTATGGGTTGCCATCGTACTTGGGGTGTGGACGACCCACATCCAGAAACTCTTGGTCGTGAGTTATGATCCCTTCCTCACTCTTTTCTGCAATAGCTTGGGTATCTGCCTCTGTCTCATTCCAAGCTTTCTTCGACGTTATCCGGGAATTCAAAGCTGGCGACCCCTTTGGGCTGAGCAAAAGACCTGGCTTGTGCTCCTGGGTCTCGTGTCGAGTGGCTCGGCCCTGAGCCAGTTCCTGGCATATAGTGAAGGGGGGAATGCTGCGGTTGTGATAAGCATCAAACGTTTGAGTGTGATTCTAATCAGTCTTTACGGAATGAAGATCCTCCGGGAGTCTGGTGGCTTTGCTAAGGCTGGCGGCATTTTCATGATGACTCTGGGGGGAATTTATCTCTATATGTCCTGAATATCATGAATTTTGTTTGGACATTGCACTTTTTGAGTCAAACTGCGCAAATTATTTTTATTCTTCCTGCAATCTCGTCTTCGATCCTGCATCTCTCGATGAGCCTGAGCAAAGGATGACACTGAGCCGGTTTTGATAGAAACCCAAAACAGCGCAAGCACAGTTTGGTCATTGCTGAGGCTTCAACCTTAGCTAGTGCCTGAAACGAGGGGTTTCTAGCAAGGCTCAAGCGAGCACCTGAAACAAGATATGAATGTAGCCTATCTGTGCGAGACAAAGCACAGGAGGCCAACGCTAAGCCTCAACTGTCAAGATGCAAAACCTTGAATGAGACGATTCAAGTTCTCAACTAAACTGTTAAAGGACAGAACAATGAACATGAACAGCATGATCGCCCTGGCTCTCGTCACGACTCTTGGTATCACCGCTTGCGGCAAAAATGACAGCAACAAACGGAATCAAGGGGCTCCTCCCGTCAACAAAGAAGAAGTTAAAGTGGTTGATACCCAAGCAGAAGGAGAAACCGTGACTGCAGTCGTTACCGAAAACGGAGCTGAGCTTGTTGAAATGCCTAAAGAGCCAGGCTCGACCCCAGAAGAATCCCAGCCAAACGATGTACAAGAAGATAAAACCGAAGAAGATAAAACCGAAGAAGATAAAACCGAAGAAGATAAAACCGAAGAAGATAAAACCGAAGAAGATAAAACCGAAGAAGATAAAACCGAAGAAGGTAAAACCGAAGAAGGTAAAACCGAAGAAGGTAAAACCGAAGAAGGTAAAACCGAAGAAGGTAAAACCGAAGAAGCTAAAACCGAAGAAGGTAAAACCGAAGAGGCTATTACCTTCTGTATTCAGGATGTGATCACCTACTGCGTGAAAGACGGCAAAGCCGGATACTCTGAAGTCTCCTTCGGCCGCAAGGGTCCTCAGTGTGAATTTCCATCAGCTCCTGCTCAAGCCGTGGACATCGAACTTTGCAGACCCGATCTTTCGGTGAACTAAGTCTCCTGCAGAAGAAGGACGCACAAGGGCTCTGGGGAGAAATCCTCATCCCCCGTGCGCATGCGTCTTCGCTTTGGGTCTTAGTGCCTAGCCTTTCCGCACATTGTGCTGAATGAGGCCCCACCCAGAGTATCGGCCACCCCAGAACAAGACCGCTTTTTCCGGATTCCCCAAGCGGGTTGCCCCGCAAGGATTGCGGGCATCGCCTCTTTGGGATCTGTCGCATAACGATGAATTTCCCACATCGATCTGAGACCAGCGGTATAAAGGGTGCAAGTCACATTTGGTGACCAACGCCGTGAGCGAGGCCTGACCAAGCGAAGCGGGGCTGAGATTAGGGAGTCAGCGCAGCTTCGCTACTCTTTCCGTTCATGAGTGGTCTGGCTTGGTTGTGACCGAGGACTTCCAAAGCTAGCTCAACTCGTCCGAAGGGAGCTGATACCTGAACGCCCTGGACATCCGAACCTAATTCCTCAACCATGCTCCGAGCGATCTCGATACCCACCTTCCGTGCATCGTCGGCTGAAGTCGGGACAGCCATGCGTTTCATGATGTCGTCCGGAATGAAGACACCCGGAACCTCATTGTTCATAAATTGAGCATTACGGAAGCTCAGCAAAGGCCAGATCCCGGCGATGATAGGAATCTTGAGCTTATGCTGTTCAATGTAGTCGAGGAAACGATACAGGGCCCGAAGATCAAAGACCGGCTGGGTGATAGCCCACTCAGCACCCGCCTCGACTTTATAGGCAAAACGCTTCATTTCATAATCAAAGTCTCGGTGCACCGGATTGACGCCGACACCGATGGATAACGCCGTCGGTTCACCAATGGGTCTCGAGCCTAAGTCAATACCACTATTGAGACGGGCGACCATGTTGGTGAGGCCGATTGCATCGATATCAAACACGCCCGTTGCATTCGGATAGCTTCCCATCTTCGGCGGATCGCCTGTGACAAGCAACATGTTGCGCAAGCCAATGGCGTGAGCTCCTAACATGTCCGACTGCATACCAAGGAGGTTGCGGTCACGACACGTGTAATGGAGGACCGTTTCAATTCCAACTTTTTGCTCGATCATCACCGCGGTAAGGATGGCACTCATGCGAGCACTGGCACGAGGACCGTCAGGAATATTCACGGCGTCGACGCCGGCAGCTTTGAGGCGAGCCGAACTCTCAAGGATTTTGGTCGGCACAACACCCGCTGGGGGCAAGAGTTCTACGCTCGTGACCTTCTCACCGTGTGCAATCTTCCAAGACCAACGTGACTTCTCGGCAAAAGGCACCGGGGTGCATATGTGCGTTTGGACTTTCGATGGCTCATTCACTTGAAATTCAAGCGCCGGTGTTCTGGGCTGGTGAACGATCTCTTCGGCCGAACGCATCGCACGTTGATGGCGAAAGGCTTGAGCCATCACACGGATGTGTTCAGGCGAAGTTCCGCAACACCCTCCAACGAACTGCACTCCGGCCTGAAGAAAATGCTTGGTGAATTCGCCCATGTACTCCGGTGTGCACATGTAGAGCGTGCGGCCGTCGATCTCTTTTGGCAAGCCGGCATTGGGCTGCACGATGAGAGGCACCGAAATGTCGGGAAAAATCTTCTGAACGAGAGTCAGGATCGGCTGAGGACCGGTCGAGCAGTTGAATCCCGCGACATCGACACCCCACTCGATCAGCTTCTTCATAGCCCACTGAGCAGGCGTCCCGAATGGAGTCACGCCTTCGGCGTCGACGGTGATCTGAGCGATCAAGGGAAGCTCGGGGGCGATGGTCCGAGCAGCAATAATGGCTTGTTGTAGCTCGCTCAGGTCAGCAAATGTTTCCAGGGCAATCAGATCGACGCCACCTTCCTTGAGCCCTTGAATGTGCTCCGCGAAGGCTTCCTGGGCTTCTGCAAAACTGGTGGGTCCCCAGGGTTCGATCCGAAGTCCCAGTGGACCGACCGAGCCAGCCACAAAGGCCTTTCCAGCTGCCGCTTCGACAGCAAGCTTAGCGGCTCGGCGATTGATTTCGAGGGTCTGGTCCTGGAGGTTATGCTTCGCTAGCTTATAGCGATTGGCTCCCCAACTGTTGGTGGTGAGAACCTCGGCACCTGCTTTCAGATAGTCACGGTGGAGCTCAGCAATTATGGCTGGACTACTGAGGTTTGCATCCTCAAAACAACGATTGATGAAGATACCACGATTGTAGAGTTCGGTTCCCGTGGCTCCATCGAAAAGTAGGGGAATTTTTCTGTCGAGGGCTTCTCGAAAGGTTTTCGGCAGTTCCATATCTATTCCTGATCCCGGAGCCCTTTCGGCTCATGCTGACTTTGATGGCACACAATGGTCCTCATCGTAATCCATAAACCCCGGTATGGAAAGCAAAGATGCCAGGACTTTCGTCATAGACCCGAGTTAGATCTTAAGTCGCGAGGCAAGGTCGGGAAGCGGAAGTCATGAGATCGCGGCAGGAACAACGCACAGGTGGGCTTTTGACTTCCTCCTCTGCACTAGGGGATCCTAGGAAAAAGGACCCTGCGTTTGCAGGATCCCAGCAAAGGGAAGGAGTATGAGCAGACGCTTATTCAGCGTTGATCACTTGTTCGAGATCCGCATCCTCGAGCACAGGGGGAGCTGCTTGTCTTTTACTCTTTTTGGTCCGAGCTGGTCGGTCCTCTCCTGCAAGTGCCTCTTTCGGCTGTGCATAGACCTGGGCCTGGATCCGACGGAGCATGAAATTCGCCTTGCGCTGAATTTCGACATTCTTCACCTCCGTGTCTTCTAACAGCGCTGTTAGATAGTTGATGGCCGCTTTATTGTCATTTCGCCCATACTTGGCGACCATCGCGAGGTAGAAGCGTGCATAGGCGCTGTGGGGATCTTTCTTGAGGACCTCAAGGAAGGCATCCTCTGCTTTCTTAAACTCCTGCAGACGGCTCAGTGCAATGCCGTGTCCCATGGTCGCTTCCATGCAGTCGCCGCAGCGACCGCGAACAGCTTGGAAGATATCGCGAGCTGCCAAGGCATTGCCCATTTCTAGGTGAAGATGAGCGAGGTTCATCCCGCTGGCGATCTGCTGGCCCGAAGCATCGAAAGCTGTCTCGAAGCTCTTCATAGCCTGTTTATAGTCCTCGAAGCCGGCTCCTGGTTTATTCATCGTCGCCAGACCCAGGATGTTGTGCACCTCGGGGTTGCCTGGGTGGAACTGATCCAGAAGATTCGCGTAATAGGCAGCCAGACTGTAGTTTTGCTTCATCGCAAGACCGACGGACAGCACAGTGAGGGCGACTTCATCCTTGGGGAACCGCTGCAGGTAGGCACGAGAGTCGAGAATGGCGACGTCCCACTCTCCCGCTCCCAGCGTCGCGTAGAGTTTAATGTGTTCGTCTTTCGCGCTGTTCCGGATATCGACCCAAGCATCCCGATCCAGGCGGCGCATCACGTTGCGACCGGTGGTTTGATGCACGATAGGCTCTTTGCCGAAGGATAGGGTCCGGGCACCAGGGCGTTCGGTGGTCGTGGAGCGGCTGCTGCTCAGGGTGGTACAGGCCGTAAGACTCAAGAGGCTCAAGGCGATTGCAAATTTAGACAACATAACAGGTTCTCCTTCCTTAACGTACAACTTCAGCGGTCAGCGCGAACAGGAAGCCATTGCACATAGCCGTTGCCAATGGCGCCATGGGAGCGATCGAGGCTCGCGTCAGAGTTGTTGACGACGATCTCCTGCGACCACTCGGGGATCGTTTCACCCTGCTCCGATATGCCGAGAGCGACAGTATCAGCTTTAGCGGCGGTCTGAGTGATGGTCGCGATGATCGCGAGTTTTTGTTGGTCAAAACGTCTTACTTGGCTTTCCTCTAAGGTCTGAGCGATGGTGAGGTTTTCAATCGAGCTCAGACTCAGACGGGTCGTTTCAGATAAGCGCAGCATGGCAAGCCCACAGTAGCTTGAAGGTCCAGGTGCGCAGACTTTCTCGTAGGAGGCTTTCGTTTTCAGGAACACTCCATACTGGGCTTGGAGGGTCTGATAGGGATCTGTCTGTTCCAGGTTGAAGATATCTTGCTTGGTTAAAGTCGCCTGCTTCTCTGCTAGCATCAGTCGCGTGAGAGCCAGAGCTTCGATGACCGTGCGATCACTGAGTCCTATAGAACTGAGCTGAGCCTCAATCTGTTGGATACGAGTCAGGTTGTTGGCTGCTGCGGCTTGGCGAGCTTCGAACGCCAAAACCTCTGCTACGACGATAGGATTTTGACCCGATAGTTCCTTCGCTTTTGTTGCACCCCAGATCGCATGCCTTGGTTCACCGTAGCGTTCTTCGATATGCATGACAGCCAATGCCGATTCGATTTGTTGGGCTCTCGACACTTGAGGGTCGTTTGTTTGGGCAGCATGGGCTCGAACGGCGTTGCCATAGTGCTCGCGACCCATGTAGAGCTGAACGAGCGTCATGCGGACTCCAGGCGCTTTCCCATCCCGACCGTACTTGTCCGCAAAGCGTTGGTAGAAAAAGATCGTTTGGTCTTCCCAAGCCATAGGCATGGACCAAGATCCACCAAGTAGCAAGGCCTCGCGGTCGTAGGCTGAACTTGGATACTCGTTAACAAGTGCGTAGAGTGTCTCGACCGACTGGGGGTGCTTTTGATCCATATGGTATGACTTACCGAGCACAAAAAGACCTTCAGGTCGGCGTCGGTCGCTTCGATAAGCGCGCACAAATTCCGCAAGTTTTTGGCTGGCATTACCGAAGCGGGACCCTACGAAATGTTCCTTGCCACCTTCGAAGAGAGCGTCACCCAGGAGGGCAACAGCGTCGAGACGTTGGCCTTGGAAGACAGGGACCATACGAGCCTTGATGTTGAGGCGGCTCAGATCTTCGAGCTTCTGCCATTGACGACCGGATCGATAGCTGCTGAGCATCATGCCGCTGGCTAACTGCGCTTGGGGACCCTGGGGATTTTTTTCGAGACCATCGGTCCAGATTTCAAAAGCACGGGTCCCTTGACCCAGCTGAATGTTCAAGAGTCCGACATGGGCGAGGTCGTCCCAGCTCTTGGTGCTAGCCACTCGTTCTTCATACATTTTCAAAAGGGCCTGGCGCTCGGCGCCTTTTTCTTTGATTACACCCTGCCAGGGAGCTCGCTCCGGCCATTCAGCAAGGACGCGTTGTGACTGCATGGCGAGAGTTAGGAACTGCTGGGACTGTTGCCCCTGGGTTTGACCCTTTAGTTCCATATAGTAGGACACAGCTTTTGCATGTTGTTCGTTCAGGACGTAAAGGCGAGCGATGTCTGCCTTAAGCCCAACTTTTTCTGCGTCTGATGCGAAGCCTTCGAGGAAGGTATTGCCCATACGAATCGCATCTGAACGTTGAACACGGCTGATCCGAGCCGATTTACCGAGTGCAAGCTGCTGACTCACAAGGCGTCGGTGGCGAGCTTTGACCTGGTCTTGAACTTCGGATACCAACGTTTCCTGTCCGCTACCGAGGATGGAACTGTTCTGGTAGAATTCATGAAATCTGATCAGGGTTTTTTCATAGCTGACGAATGACTTTTGTGCTTGGGCTTGAGCTGCTTCCAGGTCGAGGATACGGTTGGTGATAGCCACGAGCTGAGCTTGGCCCTTCATATTGTCGAGAAGGCCGCGATAGTAACGGATGGCACCTGAATAGTTTCGGCGATTTGAATTCTGTAACACAACACGCTCAGAGACAGCACGTGCGAGGCTTAGGTCTTTATGGGCGTTCAAATCTATAGGTGCCTGGGACCATTGGGCGCGTCTCCCTTCTTTAGCAAGCCAGAGATTGATCCCGTAGGCGAGCACTTTCTCGCGGTCGTTACGCGCCATACCTCTGGTCTGTCGTCCCGCCTGTAGGATGCGTGTCCTCAGATTGGGCCCTTCGCGCTTGGCGAGGAGCAGAGGTACGGAGATCCGGCCGTAGGTTCCCAGCGACTGACTGAGTGCTTGTAGTTCTTTTTGGTTGCGGCCACCCTGAGCGAGCGCGACCAAGAATCGGGCTCGAGCTTCCAGAGCTTTGTTTAACTGAGGCTGAATTTTTTGCAGACTGTTCTCAGATATGCTTTCACCTATCAGATACTGGCTAGCCTGTGTATGGTAGACGGCTCGTGCCTGGGCCCTACGGTCCTTGCTGCCTCGAACAAACTCACTCGCATAACGCTGAACGGCTCGTCTCGCCTTCATCAGCTCGCTCTGAACATTGCCGTAAGTTCCTTGAACCGAGACGCGTGAGGCGAGTATGTCTTCAAAAAAGGCAGCTTTTTTAGCTTCGATCTTGTAGAGGTCCTGCAGAATGTCAAGTCGGCGATTGCCCTGAGCCGTGTTGAGCTCACTGACCAGAGCGTTAGCCTCTTCGAACGCGCGTTGGGCGTAAAGATCATCGGTCAATCGCTGCGCTTCGACCTCTGGATCGCGTAAAGTTTCGGCAATAAAGGGGACTTCAGATCCTCCCGGAGGGAGAGGTAGTATAGGACTTAAATCCCTGGCCACCAGGGGCTTGGATTGAATCAGCATCACCATGCTGATCATGCAAGACTGAAGGATCCTAGTCAGCTTTTCCACATCACACTCCACAACAACCATTCCAACGACAGCCTAGAGACACTGCTCCCCATCCACTTGCAAATAATGGCCCAAAACAAAGAAGAAGAAAGAAATGAAATTTTGCTTGTTTAGCCAGGAGGTCTTTGTCTATTCGGTGCGGGTTGGGTGTCGGAGCTTTGGACAGATAGGAGGGCCAACGGCAAGAGTAAGATATATTAATCATAGATATCTGTGACTTAGATATCTCTCGTAGCTATTCCGTTAAAGCGTTTAGAAAGATTCCAAAACCAAGCCAGAGCAAACGACTCAAAGGAGCTCGCAGATGCAATCTGCATCCCGAGTCATTGAGATGGTGTGGGCGAGGAGCTGCGGTGCATCTCCTGAAACTTTCGGAACTGTTCAATGTAATCTCCTGCCTGCTCTTCGGGTGACGAACGCATCAGAATGATAAGACCGAAGAGCAGTCCAAAGAGTAGAATCGTCAGGAGAGCTATTTTCCACTCAGGAGCAATCTGGCTCCAGCTTGAGCCCTCTGCGTTCGGGGACGGCCTATCCTGCAGTTCTTCTAGGGAAGGATTAATGCTAACATCTGCCGCACGAGTGTCGACCTTAACGGGCTGAGCCAGAGGGGATTCTTCAGGGGCTGGGGGAGACTCGGGGATGGTGACTGGCGATGCCGCTGCTAATTTTGAGGGACGAGCCGTGATCTTGTTTTGGTATAGCTCGGCTAGATAGGCAGCCATTTCCCGGCGTTCAGCCGCTTCGAGGTCAATAAGCAGTCCTTCGGATTCGAAGGGAAAATCTTTGACAACTGGACGTTGGGATTCCTGACTTCGCAACACCTTGATATGCACATGGCGGCCAAGAGACTGTTGAAACAATGGACTTTCGATACTGCAAATTCCGAAGCGTCCCAGTGGAAACTGAAGAGCAAGCTGAGCCGCCTCGGGATGAATGCGGATGAGGCGAGCTGGTAGGACAACCTGTGCAAAAGACATCGAATGCTGTTTAGGTATCAGTACGGCCCCCGAGCGGACAGACTGAGGTGCTCCAAGTCTTTCGATGAGAAAAGCTCCGAAATTGGGTGGCAGCTGAGTCAGGGCCTTGATGGTTACGAAGCGATTGAAGTTTCGATAGGGATCTTCGGTTGCCTGTGGACCGATGATCAGGACGTGAGTTGGGCGGGCAAGTCCCTCAAGCATCTCCCGAAATGAAGCTCTATTGGGACCAATGCACATCCTATCTTCAACTAAGATCACATCAGGACTGATGTAACGAGGTTCGTGAATCATATTGGTCTTGTTCAAAGCCACAGCGACTTGAAACTTCTGCGGATCGAGCCGGTTCAAAAGCTCTTTGCGCAATTCCTGGGTCCGTATCACTGTATAGATCCGATAAGGAGCGGCCTGTTTTTGCTCCTGGATGAAGGTCAGAATTTTTTGCTTTTTGTCCTGATATATAGCGGGAATATCCCAACGGCAGAGTAAAGCGTCTGAATAGCGGAAATGCAGATGAGTGTTGGAGTGTTCCATGACCTGCAGAGAGACGTGCTTGACTCCCAGCATCTGAGCTAGACCACCCTGCAGTGTAATGTGAGATCCGATGGGCGGCAAAAGTCGGGTTTCGAGCCATAGTTCCTGCTCGCTCATCCAGCTGATGCGGGCAGGAACATGGGCTGCTGCCATGAACTTGCAAGTGAGCTGGTAGGGGGGATCAGCTAAATCGGTTGCGTGACCAGCAGCTGCAAAAATATACCGTCGTATCCACGTTTCTCTGGTCAAGTCGAGAGAAATAATGTCCCGAAAACCAAGACTGGACGCCAACTGCACAGTTTCATTCGCTTGTTTATCAAGTGCGAGTATAAAGCGTACACCTGCGTATTCCGGATGGTTACAAAGCTTTTGGAGGCGTTCTCCAAAGCGTGTGTCATCGTGATCGGGGGTTATGATGATCGTATTCAAACGGTTTTGACTGTAAGATCTGGCCAGGGCTTGGAAGTCGGGTAGAATACGCGTTTCTACACGGAAAAGATGCAAAGTCTCGATTTTATCCCAAACCTGTGCAGTCGGTTGGGAGACAATCCAGTAGATTTCCTTGGCTCTCGACATAAACGCGTTGTCCTTCCCGTTAACCTTGAGCTTCGGTAAGAGTCTGCGTGATCTCAACTTTTGTCTTCTGGAAGCACACCAAAAAAAGGAGATAACTGCAGCATGATTCGAAGGATGAGCTCTGTGCCTTAAGCATCAATCATGCGGATGCAGAACGAAACACCTAGAGGAAAGACTTGCTACG
>Ga0315902_10002183_pt1 | contig 30908 bp, 30 predicted proteins | sample LakEriMetagenome_9_FD_203523 | JGI IMG/M metagenome (GOLD analysis project Ga0315902, IMG submission 203523) | Freshwater fungal communities from buoy surface, Lake Erie, Ohio, United States - Buoy 12 MA117 | ecosystem: Environmental > Aquatic > Freshwater > Lake > Lake biofilm | place: USA...
CGGAGATGCCTTCCTCTTTCTCCTCCTCGGCCGCTGTGGCCGTCAGGGCGGACAGGGCGAAGCAGGCGGCAAAGCGGAAAAAACGGTTAGAGCGCATTTCGGATAGACAGTATTTTGCGCAGAACTGCGGGTATCTCGGCAAGGGGGATTTGGTTGGGGCCGTCGGAGGGCGCGCGGGAGGGGCGCTCATGAGTCTCGAGGAAAACGCCATCCGCCCCCGCGGCAACGGCCGCCGCGGCCAGCACCGGCGCCAGTTTGCCGTCGCCCGTCGTGCGGTCGCCCCCGCCGCCCGGGCGCTGCACGGAGTGTGTCGCGTCGAAAACCACGTGATATCCTTGCTCCTGGATCCACGGGATCGAGCGCATGTCGGCCACGAGGTTGTTGTAGCCGAACGTGCTGCCGCGCTCGGTGAAGAAGAACTTGCGGCAACCGGCGCGACGGAGTTTTTCCGCGATCGGTGCGATTTCCCACGGCGAGAGGAATTGCCCTTTCTTTACATTGACCGCGCATCCGCTTTTTCCGGCGGTGACAATGAGATCCGTCTGGCGGCACAAGAACGCGGGGATCTGCAGCAGGTCGACATGCTCCGCGGCGATCTCCACGTCGGCAGGCGAATGAACATCCGTAGTCACCGGGAGTCCGAGTTCGCGGCGGATTTTTCCCAGGATGGCGCATCCCTCGCGCACGCCGGGCCCGCGGAAAGAGCGTCCGGAAGTGCGGTTGGCTTTGTCGTAGGAGGCTTTGAAAATAAAGGGCACGCCGAGGCGGCTGGTCAGTGTCTTCAGGGCACGCGCGGCGCGGAAAGCCGATTTCTCGCTCTCCAAGACGCACGGTCCGAGGATGAGCAGCAAATTCCGTCCGCCCAGCGTGGCAGAACCGATCTTGAATGGCTTGGCCTTCATTAAGGGTTCTAGTCTACACGGCCGACGCGGCTGCGTCACCCCTTCGCGGCGGCCACGGCACGCTCCACCAGATCCGCGGTGCGGGCAGTGGCGCCGCGGTGTCGCTGCAGTGCTTCGGTCCCGTCAAGCGCCATGATTTTCCTCCTTGCGGGGTCGGCGAGAAGTCCGCTGACGGCATGACCGAGTTCCCGGCTGTCGCGCACCGAGATGGCGCCGCCGGCCGCGAGCAGGTCGCGGGTCAGTGCGGCGAAATTCTCCATATGCGGGCCGAAGACCACGGGGCGTCCGGCCAGCACGGCCTCGACCGGGTTTTGCCCGCCGCGTCCGACGAGGCTTTTGCCGATGAACACGACATCGGCGCAGGCGTACCAATCGCGCAGTTCGCCCGTTGTGTCGACGAGCAGGACATCGGGCGGGGGCGCGCTGGGATTTTGCGTGCGCCGAGCGACGCGGAACCCGCGTTTGTCGAGGCGCGCGAAAATTTCCGGGGTGCGCTCGACGTGGCGCGGCGCGATGAGCAGGCGTGCGCGCGGATGCCTTTCCCGGATAACGCGCAGGACCTCGAGCAATTCCTCCTCCTCGCCTTGGTGCGTGCTGCCGGCGACCAGAACCGGTTCATCGCGGCGGATGCCCCACGCATCGAGCACCGGCCGGAAGTCGCGAGGGGGAGCAACCTCGACTGCGGGATCGTATTTCACGCTGCCGGTCACCGCGATATCGCGCTCGGCCACGCCAAGCGTGCGCCACAGCGCCGCATCCTCGGCTTCCTGCAGCCCGACGCCGGACAAATGCCGCGCCACGGAGCGCGCGATGCGCGCGAACTTGCGGTAGCGCCGGGCGGAGCGGGGTGAGACGCGCGCGTTGGCCAGCATGACCGGGATGCCGCGGTCGGCGCAGGTCCAGACGAAGTTCGGCCACATTTCCCCCTCGACCAGCACGACCGCGTGGGGGCGGACGGCATTGAGGGCCCGTTTGACGAACGAACCCAGATCAATCGGTGTGTAGACGGGCACCCACCAGTCCTGCTGCTTGGAGAGGGCCAAGGCATGGGCGGTCGAGGTGGTGCTCGAGACGACGAAGTGCCACGAGGGATGCCGACGGTGAAGTTCATCGATGACTTTCAGCGCGACGAGGAATTCGCCCACGCTGACCGCGTGCACCCAAAACCATTCGCCCGAGGCAAATCGCGCGCGCAACTCCGGCGCGTAGCGGCCAAGGCGCTGGCCGAAATCGCGCCGGTAATTGCCGCGCCGCACCATGCGCACAAGGTAGGCGGGCAACGAAAGAAGAAGGAGGAGCGGAAAAACCGCGTTGTAGAGAAGGCGCATCAGGCGTCGGGCTTGCGTCGGTAGAAAGCGACCCAAGCCTGCCCGTAAGGGCGGCACCGGAGCAATTCCCAAGCGTCGCTGGCTGCCGGAGGCTCCTGGGGCAGCTCCACCACGAAAATTCCGCCGGGCTCCAGACAACGCGCGAGCGCGCCCGACTCCATGAACTGCACCGGATGCGCCTTTTCACCCGGATCCAAGGGGAAGGGCGGGTCGGCAAAGACGAGGTCGAAGGCGGCATCTTGGGCCGAGTCGAGAAATGCGGCCACATCCTGCTGGCGCACGTTGCCGGTGAGTTTGGCGCGCGTCAGGTTTTCGCGGATCGCCGCGACGGATTTGCGATGGCTGTCGACGAAAGTGCACGACGCGGCGCCCCGGCTGAGGGCCTCCAATCCGAGCGCGCCGCTGCCGGCAAACAGATCGAGCGCGCGGGCCCCGGTGACAACTTCGCCGAGGCTGGAAAAAACGGCGCCGCGCACGCGGTCCATCATCGGCCGCGCCACGCCGTCCGGGCACGACAGACGCAATCCGCCGGCGCTTCCGGAAATTATGCGCACTGTTTTTCCTCCATTGTTGCCGCGGCGAGACTAACGCGCCCGCGCGCGATGCAAAGCGGCAAGGCGTGTTGCCGCTCTCGAAAGCAACGGTTAGCCTCCGCCGATGCAAGACCTGCAAGCCAAATTCCGCACCGCGCCGGTCACGGTCACTCTTGCCGGATTGTGCGTTGCGGTCTTCGCCGTCGAATATTTTCTCCTCGCGACCGGGCGGGGTGAAATGATCGGCATGTTCGCCTTGAGCGGGGAAGCGCTGGCGCGCGGCCGGTGGTGGACTTTGGTGACGCATCTTTTTCTCCACGCCAACCTCCTCCATCTCTTTGTCAATGTGGCCGGGCTTTGGTTTATGGGGCCAGAAGTGGAAATGATGCTGGGCCGCACGCGGTTTTTACTTCTCTACCTTGTCTCCGGCGTGGCGGGAGGCCTGCTGCAGACTGTTTTCTCCGCGCCCTCGTCCGAGTTGGTCGGGGCATCGGGTTCGGTCTGCGGCGTGCTGTTGTCCTTCACCACGGCTTACCCCGAGATGCCGTTGCGCGCGCTGCTCTTTTTCATTTTGCCGGTAAACATGAAGGCAAAGAATTTGGGGCGCGGGTTGATCGTTTTTTCGGCGGCCTGTGCGGCGTTGCGTGTTCTTCCGCAACTCGGCCATCTCGCGCACCTCGGCGGGGCATTGGCCGGTGCGCTTCTCACCAAACTCTGGCTACCGGCCGCGCCGGGGCCGCGTCCCTTCACTGTGATGACCGAAGAGGAACGCGCCGCGGAGGCTGAAATCCTGCTCCGGCGTGTGACCGAAGAGGGGCTCGAGAGCTTGAGCCGCGAAGAACAGCGGCGCCTCGGGCGACTATCGGATCGCCCGCGACCTCGCGGCGGCGGGCGTTGGTGACTCGGGCGAACTCTGCCGCGGCAGCGTGACCTTGAGGCATGTCATGTCTGCGCGCGAATGATCAACTTCGATTGCCGCCCCGTTTTTGCGCAGGATGAATTGCACGACGGCCAGCCCGAAACCGCAAGGTGCCGTCTGCCCGAAGGGACGTCCGACCGGATCTCCCAACTCGCCGCGGGGCAAACCCACGCCTTCGTCGCAGACCTGCAACTCATAGCCGCCGGTGGCCGGTCGCCCGCAGACTTGCACCGTGTCGCCGGGGCGGGAGGATTGCAGCGCGTTGACCAGCAGTTCCAGCACGACGCACTCGAGTTCGGCATAAGCAATGGCCAGCGCGGCATCGTCGAGCACGACCCGCAAGTCGCCGCTCCGTCCCGCGGCTTCCGCTTTTTCGCGGCAGGCTGCCGCCAGTTGGTGCGTCCACTTTTCGCGCGTGTGGCCGGATTCTTCCCCGCGCCCGCCCAACTCGTCGCGCGCGGCGAGTTCGGCAACCAGATCCAGTCGCTGCATTTGCTCGGTCAAACGCCGCCCTGTGGCGTCGATCTCGGCCAGACCGGTGCGCAGCGAGTCCTCCTCCAAAGCGCGGCCGGCGGCGAGCTCCGACATGAAAAACGACGTGTAGCCGTTGAGCATCTCGAGCGGGCGGCGGAATTTGGCGGGCAGGCCCGCGACCAAACGCTCACCCAGTTCGCGCAGCGCGGCGCGCGAGTTGCTGTCCGCGGCGGCGGCCCCGCACGGCGCGTCGGGCCGTTCGCGGCGCACGGACTCGTCGCGGCAGTTGCAGGTGATTTTGCCGTCAGGCAGCAAAGTGAGCGTCACTCCGGCGAGGAAAGAAGTGCCGTTGCGACGTTTGCCCAGGACTTGTCCGCGCCAGACCGAGTCCCGCGGGATGATGGGGAGCACGGCTTCTTCGAAATGCCGGACCCACTCCGGCGTATAGAGTGTGCGCCAGCTTTGCCCGAGGAGGTCCTGCGGCTTCTCGTAGCCATACATGCGCAGGTGCGCCTCGTTGATGTAGACGTAGTTTCCCTCGGGGTCAGTAAGCGCGAAGCCCTCGTCCGAATGGTCGAGGGCTTGGGCCAGGTCGCTCAGGCTGATGGGATGGTGGGGGTGCTCAGCCGGGGTCCGCGTGGTGGGAGCCGCCGTTTGCATAAGTGGTAAAGAAACTGCCACACATTCGGCGGAAATCAACTATCACCCCGCCTTTTCTTGAGGGTGGAGAGGAAAATCGGCCGGCGGCGGGGCGACAAAAGCCAGCTCTTGACCCGTCCGTGGATGCCGGATGGCCAGCTTCCAGGCGTGCAGCATTTGGCGCGGGAAATCGGCCCCGCCCCCGTAGACTCTGTCGCCCGCGATGGGAAGCCCCAGATGCTTGAGGTGAACCCGGATCTGGTGGGTGCGCCCGGTTTTTGGCCGGCACTCGAGGAGGCTGAGTTTCGGGTTCGTCGCGAGCACTTTCCATGCTGTCTCCGCGGCGCGCGCTCCCGGCCGGTTCGACACGGCCATGCGTTGGCGGTGAACCGGGTGCCGGGCGATCGCGCCGGTGACCACGCCGGCCGAGGCGCGCGGTTTTCCCCGCACCACGGCGAGGTAGGTCTTTCGGGCTGTTCGCTCGGCGAATTGCCGCGCCAGCGCGGCGTGCGAGGCATCGTTTTTCGCGACGAGAATGCAACCGCTTGTGTCCTTGTCGAGGCGGTGGACCACGCCCGGGCGCAGCGGATGACCGGCCGAGGACAGCTGCGGTGCGTGGTGCATCACGGCGTTGACCAGCGTGCCGCTCCAATGTCCCGTCGCCGGATGCACAACCAACCCCGCCGGCTTGTTCAAGCAGAGAAGATCATCGTCCTCGTAAAGGATCTCCAGCGGGATGTTTTCCGGTTGAGCCGCGGCCGGTGCCTCCTCGGGGGGAGGCTCGAAGGCCGCGATCTCATCCCCTCCGCGCACCGGCCGCGAGGCGCGGGCCGCGGTGCCATTGACCGCGACGAGTCCGGCGGCGAGCGCTTTTTGCCAGCGCGCGCGACTCACGTCGGGCCACGTCTCCGCCAGCCAGCGGTCGAGGCGCGGTGCCGCTGCCGCGGCGGTTTTGGTGCGGGCTGTTGTCTCCACGGGCCAGACGCTGGAGGGGTTTGCCCCTCCGCGCAAGGTTTGCCGTCGCGCGCGCCTCCGCGCTAGCCTCGCACCGTGGAAGAGCAGCCGCGACCCCCGGTGATCGATTCCTGTCCCGCGTGCGGGGGACAGATCGACGTCACGGACGAGCTGCCCTTTGCGCAGATCTATTGCCCGCATTGCGGCGAGGCGATGCGCGCGCGCCGCATATTCAACAATTTCGAGTTGGTCGAATTGATCGGCGAAGGCGGCATGGGCTCGGTCTTCAAAGCCCACGACCACACCCTGGGCCGCATGGTTGCGCTCAAGGTGCTGCGCCGTGAAATGAGCGGCAGCGAGGACGAGCGCGGCAAACTCGAACAAGAAGCGCGCGTCACCGCTTCGGTCAACCATCCGCACGTGGTCCGCGTTTATTCGTTCGGCGAGGCCGACGGGCAATTCTACATCGCCATGGAGTTGGTGGAAAAAGGCTCTCTCGACGACCTCATGGGCATCCAGACGCGCGTGTCCGAGGCGCAAGTCCTTGAAATCGGGGCCCAGGTTGCCCAAGGCCTTGAGGCCGCCGCCGAAAAGGGGCTTATCCACCGCGACGTCAAACCCGGCAACATTCTCTTCTCCGATGCGCACACGGCCAAGATCGTGGATTTCGGTCTGGCCCGCGTGCTGGAGGAGGAGGCCGAAGCGCGCGGCGAAATCTGGGGCACGCCGTATTACATCGCGCCCGAGCGGCTCAACTACGAACCCGAGGACTTCCGCAGCGACATCTACAGCCTCGGCGGGACGCTTTTCCATGCCATCGCAGGCCGTCCGCCTTTCGAGGCGGAAAGCGCGAGTCTCGTCGCGCTGAAACAACTCAAGAGCCAGCCGGTCAGCCTCGAGGCCTTCGCCCCGGATGTCGCCCCGGAAACAGCCTATGTCATAAACCGCATGCTCGAGAAGGATCCCGACAACCGCTACGCGGACTACGGTGAGTTGGTCGAGCACCTTGAGTTCGCGCGCTCCAAAGTCCTGGAGAGGGCCGGCCGTCCTCCGGAGGCAAGGCAGCGCGAGGTGGTAAAGGTTGAGACCAACCGCACGAAAGTCCTCGCCGCGCTCATCACGGTATCGGCGGCGGTTCTCCTCCTCGGGGCGGGTGCGTGGCTTTTTCTGAGCAGCGAGCGCGAGCAAATCGAAACGATGCGTGCCGAATTGCTGGGTGCCTCGCGAGACAGGCTGGCGGCGACTGATCCGCTTGATGCGGGCTACGCCGCGCTGGCCGCGGGCGATTGGGAGACGGCGCGCGAGGCTTTTGCCGGTGTGATCGCGACAGCGGAACCGCGCACTGCGCGCGCCATGTGGGCGAAGGCAAACCATGCTGCCGCACTCACTTTGCTCGGAAACAGCGATCAGGCGCGCGAGGAATGGCGGCGAATCGATCTGGCCGGGCTTTACTCGGACAAACCGGAGGATCTGCCCCTGGCCAACCTCTTCCTCGACGCGGCCAACTTCGGTTTGCGCGGTTCGCCCGTCGAAGTTGGCGGTCTCGCCAAATACCCGCAGAGCGGCCCCGGCGCGCTGGTTTACTTTTTTGCCGGCGTCACGGATTACGGCCTCGGAGCCCGCGACGCGGCGCGCGATCTCTTTGCCAAATTTCTCACCGTCCCGCCGGCCAAGGATGTGCCACAGTGGGAGGCTTACCGTGCGGTGGCGCAAAAACTCTCCGCTCCTCAGTAAGTTTGCCTGCCCGCGCCGCCCGCGTAGAATGATGCGATGAGCGAGCCGAACTTCCCCGGTCCCGAAGAATTGCAGAAGAGGCTGCAGGCCTTCCTGCAGTCGGCCTTCGTCCAACCGGGCCGACCCGCGGCGGCAGCCTCCGGCGAGACGGCCGACGAGGCCGGGCCGGTCTATGACGTTTTCGATTTCAAGCTGACCCCGCGCGAGATCAAGGCGCACCTCGACCGCTTCGTCATCAAACAGGACGAGGCGAAGAAGGTTCTCTCCATCGCGGTCTGCGATCACTACAACCACGCCAAGTTCCTGCAGGAGCGCGCGCGCCGCGGCGAGACCGCCCCGGTCGAATACTCCAAGCAGAACGTCATCATCACCGGCCCGACCGGAGTGGGCAAAACCTACCTTGTGCGCTGCATTGCCGACTTGATCGGCGTGCCTTTTGTCAAAGCCGATGCGACCAAGTTCAGCGAGACCGGCTACGTCGGCGGCGACGTCGAAGACTTGGTTCGCGAACTCGTGCAGAAAGCGGACGGCGACATCGCGCGCGCCGAACACGGCATCATCTACATTGACGAAATCGACAAGATTGCCACCTCGGGAAACATGATCGGCCGCGATGTCAGCGGGCGCGGCGTGCAGACTGCCTTGCTCAAGCTGATGGAAGAGACCGAGGTTCCTTTGCGCAATCCGATGGATCTGGCCGGCCAGATGCAGACTGTGATGGAACTGCAACGCGGGGGCAAAGCCGGACGGCAGTCCGTCAATACGCGCAGCATCCTCTTCATTGTCAGCGGCGCTTTCCCCCGTCTCCGCGACATCGTGGACAAGCGGCGCAGCAAAACGCAGATCGGGTTCTCCGCCCCGGCCGGTGCCGTGGCCGACGCTCCGTGGTATCGCGACATGACCACCGCCGACCTGGTCGAATACGGCATGGAAGCCGAATTCGTCGGCCGCCTGCCGGTGCGCGTGGCCTGCGAGGAACTCGTCGCCGCGGATCTGCGCCGCATCCTCGCCGAGTCGGAGGGAAGCATTCTGCGGCAATACGAAAGATCTTTCCTCGCCTACGGTATTGAGGCGGCTTTCGAGGACGATGCGATCGATCGCATCGCCGAGATGGCGGCGGGCGAGGGAACGGGGGCGCGGGGGCTGCTCACGGTTTGCGAGCAGATCCTGCGCGACTTCAAATTCGAACTCCCCGGCTCGGGCGCCGCGGCTTTGCGCGTCGATGCCGCGCTCATCGACCGTCCGGTCGAACGTCTGGCCGAAGTGCGCGCCGGCAGCGGGCGGGATCGCGACCTCGCCTTGCGCCGCGCCGCCGCCGATTTCATCGCGCGCCTCGGCGAGACGCTGGGACTGCCGCTCCGCTTTTCCGACGACGCGCTCGGTCTCCTCGCGGAGATGTCCGTGGCGCGCCAGCAGCCGGTGAGGGAGTTGTGCTCCGCGCTTTTCAAGGACTACGAATTCGGGCTGCGTCTGGTCCGCGGCACCGGCGGCGAAACGCTGCTCCTCACGCGCGCTGCGGTGGAAAATCCCGACAAGTTCTTGAGCGAACTGGTGGTGCGCTCCTATCGTCAGGGGTCCGAGGATGAAACAACCACTGGCTCTCCATCTTAAAGCCGCCCTGATCTGTGCGCTTCTCGCCATCACGTTGGCGCTGCCATTGCTTTGGGCGCCGCTGCTGCCCGGCTGGACATGGTGGCGTCCGCCCGTGGTCAACCCGCGCGCCGAAGCGGTCATCGCTTGCCTCGTCGCCTTCTGGGTTGCCTGGTGCGTGGTTGATATCCCGCGGCGCGGATTGAAGATCCTGGTCTGGGTCGCGACGCTCTGGCTGCTTGGCACCGGTGTCTGGATCGCCGCCCTTTACGGCCATGTGACAAGTTCGCTCGTCCCGGTCACCGCCGCGTTGCTGGCCGGCGCGGGCGGTTTGTTTTTTTCCCTCACGCCTCTCGGATCGCGTCGGGCGCGCTGGCAATCTTTGGTCGGTCCGCGGGTCGCCCCGAACTTTTTGCGCGCCCGGATTGACGAAAGTCATTTGCCCGGCGAGCCGCGCACGGCTGTGGTCGCCGTGGCCGAAGTGCTCTGGCCCGGCCTAACCGGCGACGAGCACCAGGCATGGTCCGGGTTGGCCGAGCGCGCCGGAAAAGCGACGCGCCACTTCCAGCAGGCCGGCGGCTACCTCGAGCGTTGCGACGCGGAAGGTGCGCGTTTTGTTTTCGGTTTGTGGGGCCAAGACTGCGCGCCCGCCGCGGTGGTCGATGCTCTCTGGCGGTGGGTCTCGCAGTCCGGCGGTTGTGCCGCGTTGGCGCGCGGTGAGTGCGTTTGCGGCGTCGGCGATTTGCCGCTCGGTCCGCGTTGGACCGTCGGCGGTGCTCCGATGCGCCGCGCGGCGCGGATGGCCGCGGCGGCCCGGGGGTATGCCGCGGGTCTCCTCGTCGAGGACGCGGTGGCTGCGGAGGTGGTCGAAGGCTGGCACTTCCGCCGTCTCGCATGGTGGGATTTCGAAGGCAGCCGCTTCCTCCTGCACGAGGTGACCGGTTCCGAGCAGGACGCCCCGGCGGGTGCAGCCGACGATTTGCGGCGATGGGAATACGCGTGGGAGGCATTCTGGAACGGGGACTGGCTGGCTGCGGAGAACGGTTTTGCCGTGCTGGCCCGCGAGCGCGACGATGCCGCTGCCCGAATCTTTGCCCTGCGCAGCCAAGCCGCACGGCGCGGCATCGCGGAGACGTGAAAAACGCCGACTACCCGGAACCCTTCTGCATTCTCGTCCGCGAATTGCGGCGGTTGCCCGGCGTCGGGCCGCGCAGCGCCGAGCGCATGGCGCTCTGGTTGCTCGAAGAATCGGGGCGCCCGACCTTGCTGGCCGAAGCGCTGGGTGGCGCACGCGACGGCGTGACACGATGCACCGCGTGCGGATTTTTCAGCGAATCGGAAATGTGCGGCGTTTGCTCCGACACGGGACGCGAGCCCATTTTGTGCGTGGTCGAGCGCGCCACCGATGTCTTGCCGATCGAGCGCACCGGCGCTTTCCGTGGACATTACCACGTTCTCGGCGGCCGCCTCGCACCGCTGGAGCACGTCGGGCCGGAAGACCTGCGGCTGCGCGAGTTGACGGTGCGTCTGGAAAACGGGCCCTATTGCGAGGTCATCCTCGCCCTCAGCACCGATGTCGAGGGCGAGGCTACTGCCAACTACCTCGCGCAATTGCTCGCTCCGCGCGGCGTGTCCGTCACGCGGCTCGCCCAAGGCATGCCGGCCGGCGGGGGGCTGGAAAACGCCGACGAGCTCACGCTTTCGCGCGCACTCTCCGGGCGAAGGCAGGCCTCGGCATTGTGAACGCGCGTCTGGCCGCCGCTTTCTTCGCCGTTTCCGTGGCGACGGCCTCGGCGGATTCGGGGGCTGCGGCCGCTTACTCGGCCGCGAAAGGCGAGAGGGCATTGCTCGTCTGGGAAAAAGGGCGCGTTGTCTTCGAACGCGGCCCCGCACTGTCCGCAGCCCCGCGCATTTTCAGCATCACAAAAAGTCTCTTCTCGATCGGTATTTTCCGCGATGCGCTGAAAGGGGGAATTTCCCTCGGACGTCCCGTGTCGCGCGGGCCGGCGCGCGGGGTGACGCTCGGCGACTTGATGAACCAGACCTCGGGGCTGGATCCGATGTCCGGCCAGTTTTATTCCACGGGTCTCGAGGACAAGGCGCGCGTTTTTTCCGCGATGCAACCACCGCGAAGCTCGCGAGGCTTTGTCTACGGCGCTTCGCATTGGGAGGTGCTGGGCGAGGAGATCGTGCTGGCCAGCGGCACGCCGCTCGAATCCTGGCTCCGGCGTTTCGTGCCCGGGGTGCGCAGCGATGTCCTGGCGCGCTGGCGGCGCGACGGCAAGGGGCGGATGTTTGTCTCGACCGGTGCACGCATGTCGGCGCGCGAGTTGCTCCCGGCAGCGCGGGAGGTTCTGACCGGCATGGGGCGGGGTCTCGGCCGATGGCCCGCGGTGGTAAGGACCCTGCTGGCAACGGGCACGTCCGAGAACGGGATGTATGCCCTCGGTTTCTGGCTCAACCGGAACGCCCTTTCCGCAGGCGCGCGCGAGATCGATGTCGAGAACTCCCTTAATCCGCCGCCCGCCGCCAAATTCTGGCGCCAAGGCTGCCTCTCGCGCGCCGCGCCGGCCGATCTGCTCGCCATGATCGGAACGGGTGGCCAGCGGATCTATATCGTTCCCTCGCGCGATTTGATTGTCATTCGTTTGGGCGCCGGAAATTTTTCCGACGCGGAATTTCTCGCGCGCTACTTTGCCCCGCCTAGTAAGGTGTCGGCGAAGGAGCAGGGTTGATCGCGGGAAGCGCGCGCGGCGCGTGCTGTGGCGGCAGGGCAAGGAGAAGAGTGGACTCTCCGCGTTGCCATCGGTAACCGAAACCGAAGGGCAGGGGGAAAGCCGCTCCGCTGGCGTAGAGATCGCGCAGCGCAGGCTGCTCGTGCTGGGCGAAGATTTCCAGAGGAGCGGTGTAATTGCCGAAGCAAATGACGCGCCACCCGGCCTCCTTGTAGCCGGCCAAGCTGATGCCCGAGTCGTCCTGCACCACGGCCGCGCAGTTGCCGAGGAGAAATTCCCGCACCCGCGAAAACGATCCGCTTTGCAGCAAATACGAAGCCGCTTTGAGGTAACCGGTGGACGGGCCGCGCTGGGCCAGCCAGTCGAGCACGGCGGGATTTTTCTTCAATGCACTATCAATCAAGTCGGCCTGCAGGTAGACGACCTCCGATGGCGGCGTGACCGGCGTCTGGCGGAAGACGATACGCAGGGCGGGTTGACCGCCCGCTTTTTCGCCCGTTTCGAGAAACCCTCCGGGCATGAGCGTGAGCCGTTCCGCCGAGTCGATGCGGGTGTCGGTGAAGGAAAGAAAGGCCAGCATGATGGGAAACACGCCCTGGAAGGCCGAAGACTGCAGATCGCTTTTCATGTCCTTCGTGATGAAATGGCTGAAGTTCATGATCACTTCGGTCGATTTGCGCAGGGCCGCGAGGCTGGCGTGCAGTTGTTCGGGTGTGAGTTCGAGCGGGTTCATCAGCCGGCCCACCGGCTCCAATCCGCCCAAGGCATAGCTGCGCGCCTCCGGGAACAAAGCCAATGCACTGATCAAATCCGGCCCGGCGAACAAGTAGGTCGCTTGCCACGAGGGACCGATCCGGGAGACCAACTCCGTCCCGGCCCACGCGCGCATGGGGGCAAAATAAAGATCATCGTAGCGGAACCACTGCGCCGCATAGAGCCGCGCGTGTTCCTGGTATTCGGGCGATTGCTGCAGCTCGGCGAGCGGACTCTCGGGAGGCAGGGCGCGCCCGGCCAAGAATGCGCCCAACTCGGTCGGTGAGACAGCCGGTGCGGACGAACCGCAAAGCAGGGCGGCGAGAAAAAGCGGTAATGTGCGGCGCTTCACTGTCGCGTATCCTGCCGCCGGGCCACGAGTGCGTAAATGCCCAAGCCAGCCAGAAGGGTCAGTGCACCGCAGCACGCCTCGAACGGTTTGACCGTGGCGGTGTAGAAAATGGCGAAAGCGGTGATGGCGAGGAAAAGCAACGGAGTAAGGGGATACAAGGGCACGCGGAACGGTCTGACCAGCTGTGGTTCCCTGCGTCGCAGCAAGATGACACCAAGAACGGCGAGAAAACTGCACGCCGTGAGCGCGAACAGGGTGTAGATCACCACCTGCTCGAAGGTCGAAGTAAGGAGAAAAAGGAGCGTCAATGTGCTCTGCGCGATCACGGCGCGGGCCGGTATCCCCGCCGGTGTGCGCGCCCGGAGCCAGCCGAAACCCCGCGGGTAATCCTCGCCCAGCACCATGGCCACGCGCGGCCCGGCCCAGATCATCGCGCTGATCGCGCTGACCAGGCCGAGCGCGATGACGGCGGCGACAAGACGGGCGCCGTCCTGGCCGAAGGCCGACTCGGCCGCGACCTGCGCGACATTGACTTGGCCGGCCATGCTTGCCGCGGGTGCCGCGTGGAGAAAAGCGGCGTTCAGCCCAAGATACATGGCCGCGACAAGCAACGTGCCTGCGGTCAGCGCGACGGGAATGACGCGGCCGGGGACGCGCACCTCTCCGAGAATATAGGTTGCCGCGTTCCAGCCGGAGTAGGCGTAGAGCGTGAACATCAGCGACACGGCGAACGGCGCGGTGAGCACGTAACTGCTCCATGTTGCCGCGGGCGCAGGCGCGACGGCCGGCCGTCCGAAAAGCGCGTAAGTCAGGAAGAGGACCAACCCGATTTTGAGAACGGTAAAGACCACCTGAAAAACGCTGCTCACTTTGAGGCTGCGCAAATGGACCAGCGTGACAAGGACAACCACGGCAACCGAGGCAGTGCGCGGCGAAAGTTGCGGCCAAACGCCCTGCGCGTAAGATCCGAAGGCCATGGCGCTCGCCGCCACCGGTGCGGCGAACCCCGCCACCATGGAGACGATGCCGGCCATGAATCCGACGGCCGGGTGATAAATCTTACCCAAAAAATGATATTCTCCGCCCGAGCGCGGCAGCGTGGCGGAAAGTTCCGCATAGCAAAGCGCGCCGCATAAAGCGAGGAGTCCGCCCAGGGCCCAGATGAGGAGGATGGCCGGTTGCGAGGGAATCTCGGCCAATTGGAAACCGAGACTGGTGAATATGCCCGTGCCCACCATGTTGGCCACCACAAGCGCCGTGCAGGTGGCCAACCCGACAGATCCCGCTTTGTTTTTCGCGGGTCCCTCGCCACCTTGCGCTTGCTTGGCCATGCGGGGCACTCCTACCATACCGATTCGCATGAGTGCCACCTTGCTCTTCCGCCGCTTTCTGGCCGACCCGATGAAAATCGCCTACGTCGTGCCCAGTTCCAAGGGCATGGTAAAGCGTGTTCTCGAACGCATGGACTTCGAACGCGCCCGCGTTTTTGTCGAATTCGGGGGGGGCGAGGGTTGCTACACGCGCCAGATCGCCCGCCGGATGGCCCCCGAGGCCAAGCTGCTCGTCTTCGAGCTCGATCCGCACCTCGCCGAGCACCTCCGCCGGCAATTTCGCGACGATCCGCGCGTCCTGATTTACCAATCAGACGCCGCGCTTTTTCGCGACGAGTTGCACACACTCGGCCTGAATCACGCGGACTACGTCATTTCCGGTATTCCGTTCAGCTACATCGAACCCGCGGCAAAAAAAGTGATCCTGCACTCCGTGCACGACGGCCTCTCGCGCGAGGGCATGTTTATCGTCTACCAGGTCTCCATGGAGCTGAAGGGGCATGCGCGGATGTTTCCCGGCTGCGAGGTGGAATACTTCCTGGCGAATATCCCGCCGATGTTCATCCTCGCCTTCCACAAGTCGGAGATCACGCTGCGCAAAAAGCCGCGCCGCGCCAAAAAGCCCCTCAAAGCCGAAGCTGTGGCCTGAGTTATTTCGGGAGCAGGTCGGCCACCATGGCCCGCTCTTCCTTCAACTCGTTGACCGATTTGTCGATGCGTTCGCGGGCGAACGCATTGTGGGGAATGCCCTCGACGATGGAAGCTTTCCCGTCCTTGCTGTGGACGGGTAGCCCGCAGATCAGCCCTTCCTCGATTCCGTAGGAACCGTCCGAACGCAGCGCCACGCTGTGCCAGTCGCCCTCCGGCGTGTTCGTGCTGAGGCTGCGGACGGTTTCAATCGCCGCGTGGGCCGCGGAGAAGGCGGATGACAATCCGCGCGCCTTGATGATGGCTGCGCCGCGCTCCTGCACAGTCTTGATGAAATCGCCCTCGAGCCAGGCGGTGTCTTGGATCACCTCAGGGGCAAGGCGGTCGCCGATGCGCGCGTTGAAGAAATCGGGGAACTGGGTGTTGGAGTGGTTGCCCCAGATCGCCATGTTGGTCACCTCGCGCCACGGGACGCCGGCCTTTTGCGCGAGTTGCGATTTCGCTCGGTTCTCGTCGAGTCGCATCATGGCGAACCAGCGGTCGCGCGGCACGGCCGGCGCGTTGCTCATGGCGATGAGGCAATTCGTGTTGCACGGATTGCCGACCACGAGGACCCGCACGTCGGAAGCGGCGTTTTTTTCGATCGCTTTGCCTTGGCCGACGAAAATCTTGCCGTTGATGCCGAGTAGCTCCTTGCGTTCCATCCCGGCTTTGCGCGGCACGCTGCCGATGAGCAGGGCCCAACTGACACCGTCGAAACCGCGGTCGAGATCGCTGGTTGTCTCGATACCCTCCAGAAGAGGAAAAGCGCCGTCCTGCAACTCCATGGCCACGCCCTGCAGGGCGGGCAAGGCCGGTTCGATCTCGATGAGTTGGAGAACAACGGGCTGGTCGGCCCCGAAGACTTGCCCGCTGGCGATGCGGGGAAGGATGGAATAGCCGATTTGCCCGGCAGCGCCGGTCACCGCCACGCGGATGGTTTTCTTCATGAGTGCCACTCTGGATCAAACCCGCGCGTGTCTCGACCAAAAAAACCGGGCCGAAAATAAGCCAACCCGTTACGCGCGGGCGCAACGGGTTGGCTCCTTGGAGGGGGAAATTGTTTTAGAGACTGCCTTTGAGATCTTTGCCCGCGCCGAACTTGACGGCTTTGGACGCTTTGATCTGGATACGTTCGCCTGTCTTCGGATTCACGCCCAAACGCGCTTTGCGATTCACCACGCGGAACGTGCCGAAGCCGACCAGCTGCATGGCCTTGCTTTTCTTGAGATGGATTTTGATTCCGTTGATCACGGCGTTGACCGCGCGTTCGGCGTCCGCCTTGCTGCCTTTGAGGTCTTTCTGGACGGTCTCGATGAGCTTGATCTTGTTCATGGTTTTGCCTTGTTGATTTTGCCTGCCTCGTGAATTGCTGCGGCGTGATGGAGGTTTTCGTTGTGACGGGCGGACCTGTCAATCGCCAAGCGTGCGCGACGCGATTTTTGCGGTTTTCGGTTTGACACCGGTCGCGGGAAAGAGCCCGTTGGGGGCATGAGCCGCCAGACATTCGGTCCCATGGAGAAGTTTGCCGAGACCATCGCCCGGAACATCCGCACCGCTCCCCGCATCGCCCCGGATGCCTACATTGCGTCCGGTGCAACGGTAATGGCCAACGTCGAGGTCGGTCCCGAAGCCAGTGTCTGGCACCAGGCGGTGCTCCGGGGTGATGTGGCGCACGTGGTCCTCGGGCCGCAGTCCAACGTCCAGGATGGCGCCGTGGTCCACGTGGCCGATGAGCTGCCGACCGTGATCGGACGTCTCGTTACCGTGGGGCACAAGGCGATCGTCCATGCCTGCACGGTGCAGGACGAGGTCCTGATCGGCATGGGAGCGATCGTGCTCGACGGCGCGCATGTCGGGACACGCTCGATTATCGGGGCAAACGCCACCGTGAAGCAGGGTATGGAAATTCCTCCCGGTTCGCTCGTGCTCGGCACCCCGGCCAAAGTCGTCCGCACTTTGTCCGAGACGGAGCAGGACGAGATCAAAATGTGGGCCCTGCGTTACGTGCGGCTTTCGCGCGAATATCTCGCGGCAGCACGCGAGGGCGCCTAGCTGCGGTGTGCGCCGTCGTGGTCACCCACGCACTCCAAGTGCGTGATGACCTGCGCGGCCGGGCGGATGCGCTCCTCCACGGCTTCCTCGATTTCCGTGGCCGCCCGGTGGGCGTCGCGCAGGAGGATGTCGGTGGGAAACTCGAGGTGCATTTCGATCCAGTGTGCGTCGCCGATATTGCGATGGCGGAGATTATGGAAGGCGATGCCGCGCCGCCGCGTCTCCTCGTCGACGATTTTCTCGATCTGGTTGTTGGTCTCCGGATCGGCTTCGTCCATCAATCCGCTCACGCTTCGCCGGATCAGTTGCAGGCCGGAGCGTAAAATGTTCGCCGCGGCAAGCGACGCGAACAGCGGGTCCCAATAGAGCCAACCGGTCATTTGCACCAGCCCCAGCGCGACGAGCACACCGAGGCTCGTCCAGCAGTCGGTCAGCACGTGGTGTCCGTTGGCCTCGAGAATGATCGAGCCGCGGTTGCGTCCGGTGCGCACGAGGTGCCAACCCAGCGCGCCGTTGAGCACCGCCGCGATGGCGGTGAGCGCCAAGCCGACCGGCACGTGCTCCAGTCGCGGACCGTTGATCGCTGCTTTGGCCGCTTCATAGAGGATGTAGAGCGCGGCGACGATGATCATGGCGCCCTCGAAACCGGCCGAGAAAAAGCCGACCTTCGAGTGTCCGTAAAGGTGCCTCGCGTCGGCCGGCCGCAAGCTGAGCCACAGGCTGTAGGCGGCAAAGGCAACCGCCACCATGTGGGCGATGCTTTCGCCCAGATCGCTCAAAATGGCGGTCGATCCGGTTTGCCAGTAGGCCGCGGCTTTCAGCACCAGCAGCAGGAGCCCCGCACCCAGCGACAGCGACATTGCCGTCATTTTCTCCGCCGCGCCGGCGGGAACGGGGGGTTGCTCGGCCATACCGCAGTCTGTGCCGGTTGTCCGGGTATTCGTCAATCGCCGATGGCTTGCCCGCGACGTCACGCGGCACGTAATCTGCCCGTTAGTCGGAGCGACAGGTGACAATGACGGACAGCGAACAAAAAAAGAAAATCGGCCTTTTGCGCGGGGCGCCGGGCGGAGCGGTGGACGAGGAGGAGCAGCGGCGCCTCGTTTACTACGCCAATCTCAAACTGCGCGACATCGGCTGTCCCACCTTTCCGCTCGAGCGCGAGGGCGAGTTGGCCGATCTGGTCGGCGGGCTGATGGCCATCAACCGCGAGCGCGACCGCTTGCTCGCGCGTTACCTTTGCCCGGTCGACCAGCGCATCCAGAATTTCCTCTACGATTACCTGCAGGATGCGGTCGAAGTGCCGCGGTTGCCGGGCCACACCTTCGTCCTCGACCGTCACGGGCTGGCCCGCCTTCTCTCGCTGCCGCCGGACCGTGACGAATTTTCCTCGGATATCATCAATTCCTACCGCGTGCGGCAGGGTGTGCTGCACAATCCCAAGAGCGACCGTCGCACCACCGAAGGTATCTTCCACGTTACCGAGGGCGGGCTTCCCATTCCAGCCGACAAAAAGGCGGTGCCCAAGGCGGTTTTCGGCCGCCTGCTCGCCGCCGCGTTGCGTCCGCCGCCGGAACTCCTGCGTCTGCCCTTCACTTCCACGTTGCCCGAGCCGGCGGAATGTTTTGTTTCCTTGCTGCTTCGACCGGTTGTGTGTCCCGAGGTGCCGGGCGTCACTCCGGAGAAGTCGATGGAAGTGCGCTTCTTTGTGCCCGGCGGTCTGGTCTGCAATCTCGATTTCGTCGAGAGCATCTTCGGCAACGCCGGTGATCCGCATCTGCCGGAAAACGACTCCGCGCTCGACACCGAACATTGGACCGGCAACACCGGTTGCGTCGTTCTCGCGCCGCATTTGAACAAGTTGACCAAGGCGGAACTGGGGCTTCCGAAATGGGACGATGCCACCGAGCGCCAGCGCCGCGACGGGATGTGCTGGAAATCGCCGGACGAGCTCTACAACGACGGCACGGCGTTCAAGATTACGGCGCGCGACGAGAACGGCGTTGTCGTCACCGTGATTTCCGACAACTACTTCGGCTATTGCAAAAAGGAGGTGAAAACCCAGCTCGGTATGGCGGCTAACCTCTTCGGTAACGCCGAGGAAGAGCACGCGGGCGGGGCGCTCATTTTTCCGAGCTACGATCTGGCCGAGCAGGTCGAGACCGCGGATCTGCCGCTCTCGCATCATCACACCTTCGAAGAGGCCATGGCCCTGCTGGGCGAAAGTGTGGAGCGCCATGCGGACGGCTATGCGGTCGATCGCCGCTTCCCGGACGTTGTCTACGTTTCGGAGAGGTCGCGCTTCCAGCTCCTCGCGCAGAAAGTTTCGTGGGAGATGCCGGACGGCAGCCGCAAAGAAATTCCCCTCCGTCTGGGGCACCGCTACGTGCTGCCTTGCGGGTACAAAATCCACATGGAGAAGCCCTCGGAGGGGCGCGCCTGGCGCCTTGTTGGCACGGTGGCCGAGGGCACGCTTTGCCACAAGCCCTGCACGGTTTCGGGCGGGGGCAAATCGGAAATCTCCAAACCCATTTCGGACGCCATCTTGCAGGGCCCGATTTTCGTGGCGGACCTTCCCGCCGACTTCGACCGCGTGGATGAGTTGCTGCGGCGTGATTACGCCGACCGTTACGCGGACCCTTCCCGCAACGGCAAGGACCATCGGCTTATCCTCAGCCCGCATCGCTCGCTAGGTTCGGTCATCAAGCTGCTCACGCCTTCTCCCTCGTTCAACGAAGGATACAACGCATGGCTGGAAGGCATCCCCCAGCACATCAAAGAACTGGTTTTCGTCCTGAAACGTTTCTACCGGCCCGAATGGGGAGAACATTGGCGGGAAAATTTCAGCGTGGATATAGTCAACGGCCTGCCGGCCAACGAACTGCGCTTCCACACGCGCAAACTGGTGGCGAACTTTCTCCGCGTCGGCTTTGACGCCCATGACTCATGGCGCACCTTCGGTCTGCGCAAGGATTTCTTCCCCGCGGTGAAAATCCAGATGGAAGACGACATCACCGCCTCGACCGTCGTTCCTCGCGAGCGCGTGGCCGGCCTGCTCGAACGGCAAACCGAAAACCTTCCCGGCGTGAAGTTCGTGCGTAATTGCGAATACCGGCTCTTCCAGCGCCCGGATGATGCCATCCACCGCGGCTATGACAAAGTCACCGAGTCCGACTTCGCCCATGGCGGCAATTTCTTTTCCAACTACCAGCCGCTCACCGTGACCGAAGCGCGGGACATGCTCGGGGATGCCATCGGCTTCTACCAATACACGCGGCCGATGCAGAAGATGATCGAGGGCTACGTCGAGGCGGGGCGCCCCGCATATTTTGTCTCCAATGCCAATCCGCGTTTGGTCGACGGTCGCCCGACGAAGAATCCGCGTTATCTTCAGACCCGGCCGGACCTGCTCGATCCGCGCGGGCGCTACCTCGCCGATGTCGGGATCCGCCTGTCGCGCGGTTTGCGCACCGACCAGCCCGCGCTCACGCCGGTCAATGCGGTGCTGTCCGGGCGGCGGAACAATCCGCCGGACCGCGCCGCAGGCATCCGTTCGCTCGCCGTCTACAATCCCATCCACCACATGGAGCTGCCCGAGCTTTTCATGGAATTCATCTGCAGCATGACGGGCAAGTCCCCCTCGACCACGGGGGCGGGTTCGGAGGGGGCGCTGACCAAGGGCCCCTTCAATGCCCTCCCGCCGATCTACGATTTGAACTCCGCTTTCGTCTCGTATGCGATCAGCGGCTACGAGGGTTTCGTCACCGCGGCCGGCTATGTCGGTCCGCATTGCCGCGTCGACCATGATATCAGCCTGCTGGTTCCCGAGGTGTGGTGTCGCATGACGGTGGAGGAGAGGTCGTCGGAGTTCCTGCGTGCTCACGGCTACCTCGAGCCGTTGCGGGATTTTGACCACGATGGACGCAAGGTTCTGGCCAGCCGTCTGGGCAGCAGGATCACCAAAAAGTTCGTCAACACGTTCTTCGGTCGGGTCTTCAACCATCCGCATGTCGTCCTCACCGAGGAAATGCTGACACCGGAGTTGCAGGGCATGGACCTGTTTGTCGAGGGCATGGAGAACGTGGTCGCGACGCAGAAGCGCGTGGCGGCGCTTTATTTCGAGGACGGCAGCATCGAGTGGGCCTGCCCGCCGCTCAAAGTGCTCCTGCACATCATGCGCGACGATCATTGGGAGGGCAAAACGCTGGACGATCCGGAGGTCCGCGCCATGTTCACGAGGGAGTCCGTGCTGGCCAGCGACTGGTATCGAGCGCGCCTCGAGGCCAAGCAGCGCGTGGACATCCGGCTCTGGGATCGTCACGCGTCCTATTTGGAGCGCTTCCTCAGAAATCCCAGCTATTCAGCCGAGGCCGAACGCCTCGGTCTGCCGTGGCGCTTGGAGGATGCCACGCGCAGACTCCGCGAGGCGCGAGACCCGTCCTACGTGGACTTCCTACGCGGAAGCACCGGCGCCGAGCCCGCCATTCCCGATCCGCAACCGACGACCGCCTGACGGCCCGGTCAGCTGAAGGTCAGATTTTTCACGCCGGCTGCCGCGGCGGAATTGAGCACGTCGATGATGCGCTCCTGCCGCGCGTTGTCCGCCGGACGAATAATCACCGGGTCCTTGTCGCCGAAGCGGTCGATGTTTTCTTTCAGTCGCGCGCGGAGTTCCGGCATTTCTTTGCTCGCCGGGGTATCGAAGATCTTGTTGTTCATCGAGACGACGCCTTCCGGGCTGATGTCGATGATGACCGGGGTGGGCGGGGGCCCGGCGGCTTTGGCCCCGCGGCCGCTGGGCAGGCTGATGTTCAGTTCACGCTCGACGACCTGCGATCCGGCCGAGGCCATGAAGAAAAGGAGAAGGACGAACACGACGTCCACCATCGGCGCGATCTGGAAACCGACATCGCCGTCTTCTGAGCCTACTGATCCACCCATGGTTCGTTATTCTTCGTTCGGTTTGTCTCCGGATGCAAGGGATCAGGAAGAGGCGGCGGGGGCCGCATCTTTGTCCACCACGGAAAAAGTCACATTGGCGATGCCCGCTCTGCCCACCGCCTCGAGCAGGCTTTTCATCAGCGAGTAGCGCACATCTTTGTCGGCCCGGATGAGCACACGGACCATGGGATTTTTTTGGATGTGGTTCTGCAGCATGGGCACGAGGTCGGCGGGGGAGGCGTAGTCGACCTCGTTCACGCTGATGGAGGCGACATTGTTGATCTGGTTGAACGCGAGGTTGACGATGATCTGCCCGGGGTTTTCCTTCGCGTCTTTGGCGTCTTTGGCCACGGGCAATTTGATGTCCCGGTTCGACTGGAGCACCTCGGTCGAGCTGATCGACATGAAAAAGACGAGGAGCACGAGCAGGATGTCGATCATCGGCGCGATCTGGAATTCCGGATCGGCCTCCGGCTCGGGCTGCCGCCGCTTTTTCTTGCCGCGTGTCGGGGCCCCTTCGGACATGGGTCAGGACTGCCAGTCCAGCGTCGTGCCGCAACTCGGGCACGGGTTGTTTCCGGGTACGATGGACGCCTGGCACACCGGGCAATTGGTCGTCAACTGCATCGAAACCTTGTGGGAGACCTTCGCTCCCGGCGCCCCGCCCGCGGTCAGGCCGTCACCTGCGCTGAAGTTTTCGCCGATGCGCATGCCGCGCACTTCATCGAACGGGATGTCCTCGACGAGGTGGTTCAACTCGCTGTCGGCGTAGACCGTGGCGTCGCTGATGCGGTTGCGGAAGTAGTAGTAGAAAATGAAGGCGGGGATGGCGATGAAGAGACCGCTCGCCGTGGCGAGGAGCACTTCGCCGATGCTCATGGCCAGTTTGCGCGGATCCGACACGCCTGATTGCCCGAGAACGGCGAACGCGCCCATCATGCCGATGACCGTGCCGAGCAGTCCGATCATCGGCGAGATAACCCCGATGACCGAGAGGTAGCTGTTGCGCGTTTTGAAGACCTGCGACTCGCGGATGCCGAGTTCGATGATTGAGGCCTCGGTGGCGTCTTTGCCGCGGCCGATGCGCTCAAGCGCGCCGCCCAACACCGCGGCGATGTAGGTTTTCGGGTTGGCTTTGCAGGTTTCCCAAGCCTCCTGGTAGTTGCCCGCCTTGAGCGATTCATCGAGCGCTGTGACCAGCGCTTTGGGGGCCATGCTTTGGCGCCGCACTTGAAGGAACATCTGGATGATGAAGGTCACCATGATCATCGACGTCGCCACGATGGCCAGCCAGATCATGATGATGAGCGGGCCGCCGTGCAGGATCATCTGGATGACCGAGGTGCTTTCCGGGGCCGCTCCTTCCTCCGCGGCCCGGGCGGGGATGGCGGTCAGCGCAAAGGAAGCGGCAAAGAGGAAAAAAGGGAGTTTGCGAATCATAGGTTGCGGTTCGTGTTGGGTTTTAGGGAACGATCAATCCGGGGTTGTCCGTGCGCAGTGCTTCGGCACGTTTTTTCGCATCGGCCGTGGCATTCTGGTCGAAAGGAAAAAGAGCGGAAGCTTTTAAGTAGTTTTCCAGCGCGCCGCTTTTGTCGCCGGCCGCCTCGTCGATACGGCCGAGCAAATAAAAAGCCTGCGAAAAGGCGGGACCATCGGCGTCCGTCGGCAGTGCCGTTTTGGCCGACTTGGCGGCCAGCGGCTCGAGAAGTTTGGTCGCGCCGGACATGTCGCCGGATTCGACGGCCAGCCGCGCCATGCCGAGGTTGGCCAAGGCGACGGAGGCCGGATAGGTCTTGCTGAACAGCTCGTAGGCCGCTTTCGCGCCTTCTTTGTCTCCGGCGGCCAGCTTGGCGTCGCCGAGCATGACGGCGGCGCGTTCGGCCCACGCGGCGGGAAGGCCTGCGTAGGTTTGGTTGAGTTGCTCCAGCGCGGCGAGGGCTCCCTTGGTATTGCCGCGCGAGAGTTGAGCGGCGGCCGCGGTGAACTCCGCCGGGGCCTGCATGCGCAACTGCTTCACATCGGCCAGCGGCACCGAAATCGTGGCCGCGTCCACCTTGATCCGCAGGTTGCCGTTACCGCTGCCGAGGATGTTGCCTTCGAGAGTTTGGCCGTTTTTGCGGATGACCGTGTCGGCCGCGGGAGCCTGCTGCGGGGTCGCCCCGAAAAGCAGAGTGGCAGCCAGAAGCGCTGCGGGGAGGGGGCTTGCTTTCATGAACCTGATGACTTAAGCCAATCGCCCACCTTTTTCAATACCCCGATCCGATGTTCACCACGATTCGCAAGCACCAGCGCTGGCTCATGCTGGTTATCGCCTTCCTTACCATCGTCGCTTTCGCTTTTTTGTACAACACCACCGAGATGGACAGGGTGGGTTCGAACATGGTGGCCAAGATCTATGGCCGAAATGTGATGCAGGTCGATGTGGAGAAGGCGGTGCGCAATTACCAACTCGCCCTGGCCTTGGGGCAGTTCGACTTGGTCCGGGATCTGGCCGGGCAGGCCCAGAGCGAGGACGAGGCTGCCTCGAATTTCATCTGGAATCTCATGGTCTTGCAGCACGAGGCGGCGGCTTTGGATATCGAACCGGGCACGCAGGCCGTCATCGACAAGATCCGCAGCATGCCCGTCTTCCAAAAAGACGGTCAGTTCGATCCGGCGAAATACTCCGACTTTGTGCAGCAGCAACTCGCGCCGCGCGGTTTCACCGAGCGCCAATTGGAGGATGTGGTCCGCGATTCGCTTCGCTTGCAGGAAGTGAAAGCGCTGGTCGAATCGCCGGCCGTCGTGCTGCCCGGCGATATCGAACCGGCGCTCGCCCGCATGGCGCCAGCCGATATTGTCCTCGTCGAGTTCGATCCGGTCGCCCTGGCCAAAAGCGTCGAGGTTTCCGACGAGGAGCTGCGCAAAGCCTACGATGAGCGCAAGCAATCGCTGCAGGCCCCGGAGATGCGCACTCTGCGCTACGCGGCCTTCGTTCTCTCCGAGGAAAATGCCAAAAAGAAAGGCAAGGAGCGGGTGCAAGCGCTCCAGAAAATCGCCTCCCAGACGAACGATTTCGCCCAAGCTTTGGCCGACGGCGGGCGCGGCATGGACAGCTTCGGTGAATCCAAAAAGATCGATGTTCACGTCACGCCTTTCTTCGACGCCAAGGGCGAAGCCGACGGGAAGCTGCTCGATCAGGACTCGGATGTCATTGCCGCGGGCAAAGCCGTCGCCTTTCGCCTGTCTTCCCAGCCGGGCAACTACGAGATCATCGAGCTCGGCGAGAGGGGCTACGCGGTTGTCGAGGTCGCTTCGGTCAAGGTTCCGCGGCAGTTGGAATTCGACGAAGCGCGCGCCGACCTCCGGGCCGAACTGATCGCCCAGAAGCGGGATCGCGCGGTGACCGACAAAGCCGCCTCCGCCCTCCCGGAGATTCGCACCAAACTTTCCTCGGGGAGTTCCATCACCGACGCGGCAAAAGACGCGGGCCTCAAAACGAGCGAAATGAAAGGGCTCAGTGTTTTCGACCGTGAACTCAAGCCCGACCAGCGCGAGATCGCCATGGCCGTGGCCGATTTGCCCGAGGGCAGCCTCGGCGAGTTCCAGGCGCGGCCGGGCGGAGGCGGATTTGCCCCTTATGTCGCGACAAGGGCGAAGCCCGGGGAAAAGGAACTTGCCGAGCGGCGTCCCATGATCGAGTCCGGCGCGCTCCAAGGCAAAAAGATGCTCATGTTCGTGCAGTGGTTGGCCGATGCGCGGCGCCAATCCGGGTTGGAGATGCTCCGCCCGGCGATGTGAGTCCCGGCGCGCTCCGTATTTTGACATTGGGTCGGCGTCTCTCCGGCGCGATCATTCATCCAATCCAGTGAAGCCATTCTTCATCACCACGGCGATCGACTACACGAACGCGCCGCCGCACATCGGGCACGCCTACGAAAAAGTGCTGGCCGATGTCATCGCCCGCTGGCACCGCGAGCGCGGCCGCCATGTCTTTTTGCTCACCGGCGTCGACCAGCACGGGCAGAAAGTCCAGCAATCTGCGGAGAAGGCGGGAATGACGCCCGCGGAATTCGCCAAAGACGTCACCGCAAAATTCAAAGCGCTTTGGGAGAAACTGGGCATTGCCTACGACGGATGGGCCGAGACAACCGACCCGCGCCACATCGCCGCGGTGCAAGCAGTCCTGCAGCTATTGCACGATCAGGGCGATGTCTACAAAGCGCGCCACAGCGGTTATTACAGCGTGCGGCAGGAGCAGTTTCTCACCGACAAGGAACGCAACGAGCAGGGAGAATTCGGGCCGGAGTGGGGCGAGGTCGTTTTCATCGAGGAGGAGAACTGGTATTTCCGGCTCTCCAAATACCGTCCTTGGCTCGCGGAGCACATTGCCTCGCACCCCGACTTTGTTTTTCCCTCGTTCCGCGGCAGCGAGTTGGCCAACGCGGTGGCCAAAGAAGCGGGGGACTTGTGCATTTCGCGCCCGAAGTCGCGTCTGGCCTGGGGCATCGAACTGCCCTTCGACCGCAACTTTGTCACCTACGTCTGGTTCGACGCGCTGATGAACTATGTCACTTTCGCCGGTTACCGTGCCGCCGTGGATGCCGGGTTGCCCGATTTTGAAAAGCTCTGGCCTTGCGACGCGCACGTCATCGGCAAAGATATCCTCATTCCCGCCCACGGCATCTATTGGCCCATTATGCTCAAGGCGGCGGGATTCGAAGTGATGCCCAACCTGCTCGTCCACGGATGGTGGAACCTAGGCGGGGCCAAAGTGAGCAAGAGCGCGGGCAATGTGGTCGATCCCGATGCGTTGGCTGATCGCTACGGCTGCGACGCGCTCCGCTATTACCTCATGCGCGACATCGCTACCGGACAAGATGCCGACTTCAACGAGCAGCGGCTGCGCGCGCGCTACAATGCCGACTTGGCCAATGACCTCGGCAACTTGGTCAACCGCACCGTGAGCATGGCGCGGCGTTATCGCGATGGTGTCTTGGCCGGCGCAACCGCCGATAAATCCGAAGATGCTGTCGCTCTCGAAGCGCTCGGCTCGGAGGCGGCGCGCCGCTTCGACGCGGCGATGGAGGGCTATCAGGTCCATTCGGCCTTGGAAGCGGTCTGGGAACTGGTCGCCGCAGCCAACGGATTTGTCGAAAGTTCCGCGCCTTGGAAACTGGCCAAGGATCCGTCCCAAGCCGCGCGGCTTGACGAAGTGCTTCGCGTTCTGGTCGAGGCGGCCCGGCTCGCCGCGGCCTTGGCCCATCCGGTCATGCCATCCTCCGCTGACCGGATTCTCGCCCAGCTCGGCTTTGCCGGGAACCTTGCGCCTGTTTGGGGCGTAGTCGCCGACGGCCACCGCGTGGGCGAGCCCACACCGGTCTTCCCCCGCTTGGAGGACGACCAAGCGGCCTGACACAACGTGGCCAATCTCGGGAGCATCGAGCCTTGGGGTAGCCGCCCGCTCGCGCAGCGCATCCGCTTCCGTCTCGAGTTCGTGGGGCTCTGGGTCGTTTCGCGGCTGGTGCCCTTGCTACCGTTGCCTGTATTGCGCGGACTTTCCGGTCTGCTCGGACGCGCCATGTTCGCCTTCGACCGGCGGGGGCGTGCCGTGGCTATGGACAATCTCCGCTGCGTCTTCGGAGCGGAAAAAGACGAAGCCGAGTTGCGGCGCATCGCCCGCCAATCGGCCGCACAATTCGCCCGCACCATGCTCGAGCTTTTCTGGGCGCGGAATTTCACCGCGGAAAACTACCGCGACTGCATGGTCATGGAGGGATGGGATCAGGCGAGGGCGCTGAACAAAAAACACAACGGCGGCATCTTTGTCTGCCTCCACTACGGCAACTTCGAGTGGCTGAGCATCGCCGGGGCCTTCGAGCGCCTGCCCGGATGCATCGTGACGCAGCAGTTCGAAAATCCTTTGCTCGGTCCGGTCTTCGACCGCCTTCGCTCGCTCAGCGGTCATCGCATCATCCAGCAGCAACGCTCTATGCTCATCACGCTGAAGCATCTCAAGAACGGCGGAAATATCGGCGTGCTCATCGATCTGCAGTTGCATCCCAAGCTGCCCGCCGTCCCCCTGCGCTCTTTCGATCGTTGGTCCCCTTCGACCAAGCTCCATGCCATGCTGCAAAAACACACGGGGCTGCCCATCATCCCGATCGAGAGCGTGCCCTTGCCCGACGGCCACTACCGCACCATCGCACACGACCCGATTTATTTTTCCCCCGATGCGACCGAGCAGGAGGTCGTGCAGAAATGCTGGGACTTTTTCGAGCCGCAAGTCCGCCGCCAGCCCGAGGCTTGGCTCTGGGCCTACAAGCATTGGCGCTTTGTTCCCAAGGACGCCGACGTGCCATATCCTCCTTATGCAGTTAACCGGCCGGTCTTCGACCGTATGCTCGCGGGAGAAGTTGCCCAAAGTTCCGCAACCGACCACAATCCGTCATGAAAAAGCTTCTCTTGATTCCTCTCGTTGCGCTTGCCGGTTGTTCCGGGGGACCGCTCGATGCCACCCGTGAATACCGCGCCGCCTTGGAACAGCGTCCGGGCGTTGCCTTCGCCAGTCCCGAGCAGGGGCGTCGCGCCACCGAACGGTTCACCGCGCTTTACGCCGACCTGAGCGAGGAAAATGTCCGCCGCCGTGTTCGCGAGACCTACGCGCCGGGCGCGTGGTTCAACGACACTGTGGCCACCGAAGAGGGTATCGATGCGATCGAGAAATACCTGATCAAGACGGCGCGCGGATCGGAAATGATCAAAGGAACGACGCAAGACGTGGCCGTGTCGGGCGCGGACTGCTACGTGCGTTGGACGCTCGAATTTCGGACGAAAAACCTCGCTGGCGGGAAGCCAATTGTCACCGAAGGCGTCTCGCAACTGCGCTTCGACGAACAGGGGCGCATCGTCCTTCACCAGGACTTTTGGAATCCCGCGGCGGGGATCTACGGCCACCTCCCGGTGCTCGGGCCGGCCATCCGCTACGTCAACGGGCTGATTGCCAAGCCGGAGTAGTCAATAACCACGGAGATATCGCAAAAATTCCTTGAATCCACAGTGTATAAACATATGTTGTGAAATATGAAAGTCGTCACCGTCCATCTCGACGAAAACATCTACCGTGACTTCCAGCAGCAGGCCCGCAAACAGCGTCGCACGGCATCGGAACTGATCCGTGAGGCGATGGAGAGCTATCGTCAGCGCCTCAAGCCGGTGCGGGCGCCTTTGAGCGAATCGCCGGCGCCTGCTTCAGTCGGTTCGGTGCGGCAGCCGTGGTCGTCACGCGCGGAACTCCTCGACGACTTTCTCTCGTGATCGGTTTGGACACCACGGTGCTGGTTGCCTACGAATTACGCGAGGTCGCCGGGCATGAAGGCATCCGCGCGACGGTTCAAAGTCTCAGCCGCGCGGGCAAGGCCCCCTTCGTTCTTGCCCCTCAGGTCATCCATGAATTTCTCCATGTGACCACCGACCCGCGACGCTTCGAAAAGCCGCTCGCTTTTCCCGAAGCTTTGTCCCGGGCGAAATTTTGGTGGAGCAGTTCGGATGTGACCAACTGCTATCCGGATGCACGATCCGAGTCGCTTGCCTTGCAATGGATGGAGGATTTCAAGCTCGGTCGGAAACGCATTCTGGATACCGCGCTGGCGGCCGCTTATCACAGCTTCGGAGTGCGCCGTTTGGCCACGGCCAATCCAGCGGACTTTTCCGTCTTCGAAGTGTTTGCTTTTGAAGATTGGGCCGTGGTCGCCGCGTGATGTTTCAACCGCCGGCCGGCTTCTCGTGGTGGCCGCCGAATTGGTAGCGCATGGCCGAGCACACTTTGTCTGAGAAAGCGGGCTCCTGCGAACGGAAGCGCGCGTAGAGCGCGGCGCTGAGCACGTCGGCGGGCACGCCCTCCTCGATCGCGGCCATGATCGTCCAACGGCCTTCCCCTGAATCGGAGACGCGGCCGGAAAACTTCTTCAATTCGGGATCTTCGGCCATGGAAATGGCGATGAGGTCCAGCAGCCAGCTCTGGACGACACTGCCGCGGCGCCAAAGTTCGGCGATTTCGCCGATGGGAAGTTTGTAGTCGAGGTCGTTTCCCATGCGCGGAGCCGTCTCGGCATCATGTGAGATCGGTTGAATGTCGGTGTCCGCGTTTTTCAGGATGTCGAATCCCTCGGCCAACGCAGCCATCATGCCGTATTCGACTCCGTTGTGGACCATCTTGACGAAGTGCCCGGCGCCGGGCGGGCCGCAATGCAGATAGCCGTCCTCCGCCGTCCCGCCGAGTTTCTCGCGTCCTGGCGTGGGCGGGAGATCGCCGCGGCCGGGTGCGATCGTCTTGAAAATCGGATCGAGGTGCTGCACCGGATCCTTTTCGCCGCCGATCATCAGGCAGTATCCTCGCTCCAGCCCCCACACGCCGCCGCTTGTGCCGCAGTCGATGTAATGGATTCCCTTGGGTTCCAGTTCGCGGGCGCGGCGGCGGTCGTCGCGGAAGTAGGAATTTCCCCCGTCGATGATGATGTCGCCTTTTTCGAAGTGAGGGACGAGCGACTGGATGACTTTGTCGGTTACCCCTGCGGGGACCATGATCCAAGCGGCGCGGGGCTTTTCGAGTTTCGCCGCGAATTCTTCGAGCGACGATGCGCCGACCGCGCCTTCTTTGACCAAGGCGGCGACCGCATCGGGATGCGTATCGTAAACGACGCAGGTGTGTCCGTTGCGCATGAGACGGCGCACAATGTTCGCGCCCATGCGGCCGAGTCCGATCATTCCGAGTTGCATGATTTATTCCTCTGTTGATTCCAAACGTGCTTCGTCGAGCGAGGCGGCGGCATTGTCTATTTCGCGCTGGGCGTTGTCTATCGATTCCAGTGTGGCGGAAAGCGCCGAGATACTGCTGCGCGGCAGGTCGGCGAGGGCGATCCGGGCGCCCTGCAAGGCGAGACGGGCCTGCTGCAGGGATTTGTCGGCTCCGCGGAAGCGCTTTGCTCTTGGGTCGAGGGAGT
>Ga0315902_10002184_pt1 | contig 30897 bp, 48 predicted proteins | sample LakEriMetagenome_9_FD_203523 | JGI IMG/M metagenome (GOLD analysis project Ga0315902, IMG submission 203523) | Freshwater fungal communities from buoy surface, Lake Erie, Ohio, United States - Buoy 12 MA117 | ecosystem: Environmental > Aquatic > Freshwater > Lake > Lake biofilm | place: USA...
TTACCAATAGCTAATGTAACTGATGAGCAAATGAAGGCTGCTGAAGATTATATGTATGGGATGATTGTTGCTCAACTTCCTTATAAGGAAATACAGGCTAGATATAATAAACCTCAACCTAGCTCAGATGGAGGAGGAGGTGATCGTAGTTCAGGAAATACAATTCAACAGATTTATTCAGACTATTCATCAGCTCTTAATAGAATAGGATTGAGTAATTATACTTTTAGTAACAAAATGTCCACAACAATAGATAATATTAGGAATATTCTTTCACAAGTACCTGGAGGTTTTGATTTATCTGTTGAACCAGGGACTGAGGATGGAATAGTAAATATAAAAAAGGGTGATGCAATTGTTAAAACATTTAATGTAAAAGGAATTGATTCAGCAACACAGGGGAAATATGTTAATGAGTTTAAAGGAATACTTAGTAACTTAGCTGAACCATCTGAATTAGCAATTTGGACAAAAAGATCTGGTTCAGGTGGAACAGGAGGAATTAACTACTCAGACCTTTAAAAGATGAACGAAGAAGTAATAAACGACCTATACAACAACGCAGTATCAAAGGGTTACAAGAAAAGTAGAGAAGAATTCATTTCATTGCTTCAATCAAATGATGCAGTTATGAATGATATGTATACTTATGTTCAATCAAAGGGATACAAGAAAGGAGTAGATGATTTCAAAGATTTGATTGGTGCCACCATAGAAAAGCCTGTGGCTGTAGAATCAAAAAAAAAAGAAGATACTACGGGATTACCTTCTGGGGTTGGTTCTTCGGCTTCGTCCGTATCAGCTCCTAACGATGAGATAAAAGCTTTATTTAAAAGGTATGCAGAAGAGGCTCCTTTAAGGAAGACTTTTGCGGATAGAATTATACCACCTTCTCCTGCAACAACTCCTGAGTTTAAAAAAGAACTAAAGGAAGTTTCAATCAGAAAGGAAAAGGAAGATGCAGAATTATACTTAGCAAAATTGAGGGCTGAAAATGAATTTGATAAGCTAGGAGAAAAGCCAAGGGTAGAGCAAAGTAAATATCTTAATGAGCAGTTAACACAAATTAATAAAGACCTTATTGGAAAAGGTGAAGAATTTGTTGTGCCCGAAATGCAATACCGTTTTGGTAATCTAGGATTTAAATTTGAAGAAGCTGAAGGGGGTCGTGACTATATGAATGTTACGGCATCAAATGGTAAGACTACTCAGATATCACTAGACAATTTTTTAGAATCTACATCTGCATCAGAAGCATTTAGACTTCAAAAATTTATTCAAGACAACACACCTGTCAAAGGGCTATTTGCTTTTGAAAAAACTTTGAGAGATCAAGATAAAGTTTTCAATAATCAAAAGGAAATTGATGAGTCTCTAGCTAGTATTAATTCTGAACAAGCTAATATTATGGCTAGAAAATATGAGTTTGTTAAAATTCAGAGTAGTCTAGAAGCAGAAAAAGCTAATTTAGAAAGTGTACCTGAAAAACAAAGAAACACCCCACAGTACATTGCAAAAGTAAATGATTTCATATCAAAAGCCGACAAGTTTAGTAGTGATTTACAAGCGTTTGAAAAGGATATTGAAAGTTTAAAAAATAAAGAACAGCAATTAAATGAGTCTATAGGTAAATATACTGAGATGAAATCTCAGCAAGGGACATGGTATGGTTCTGCTCTTAATGCTTTTGCAAATAAGTCTTATTATGATATGGCTAAGGGGTTAACTGGTGTCACTATTGATTTTATAGGAGAGGTAATTTCAGCTACTGGATTACCAATAATGAGTCAAGAAAATTACGAGAAAAATTTTATAGAGCAAGCTAAGAAAGAAGGTGTAAATATTACTGAAGGAGAAGATTTTATATCAATAACTAGTAGACTAAGTCCTGAAACTCTTGCTAATATAGAGAACAGAGTAAAAGATGTAGGAAAGAAAAGTGTAAAAGGAGAAGTAATAGGAGACTTAGATAAAACTTCAAAGATGATTATGGAATCATCAGGAGTTTCTCCTGAATATTACCAATCAGTTGAAGAAACATTTGTAGGAGGAGCATTACTTGGTGCATTAACATCCATACCAGCTATGGCTGGTGGGCCATTAACTAGAACAGTATTGATGGGGTCACAAGTATTATCAGGGTTGGATGCTGAGATGTCTAATGACCCTGCATTTGCGGATATATCAGAGAATGAAAAATATCTTGTTAAGGGACCCATTGCAGTAGCGGTTGCTACGTTAGAAAGCATAGGACTAAGCAACTTAATAAACCAAAAGGGGTTCTTAAATGGGTTAGTTCTAAAAGCACTTGGTAAAGTTGGAAAAGGAGCAAGCTATAAAACTTTTGGTGAAGCCGTAAAGAATGAAATTGATAGTGCTGTAGCAAGAGGGGCTTTGACTTTAGGTGCTGGTTTTTTAGCTGAGGCTGAAACAGGTGCTCTTCAAGAGGTTGCTGATATTACTATTAAGGAAATTTATAATATGGCTAAGGAGAAGGAGATGTTTGATACTCCTGATTCTGTAGTTCAGTTTATTGAAAGAGTAGGGAAAGCTAGTATACAGGAGGGTATTGGAGCAGGAGTAATTTCTATACCTGCATCCGTATCTGCTGCCTACTCTGGTAAGGGATTCCTAGAAATGGATGATAATCAATTTATGCTATTTGAAAAGATAGCGAATGATTCAAACATTAAAAAAGGATTTATTGCTACACTTAAGTCTAGAATTAATAGTGGAGAAATTACTGCTGCTGAAGGTAAAGATATATTAAATAATTACACAAATTCTGTTGGTATATTAAACTCGCTACCTAATAACCTTGATATTCAAGGAAAAAAGCAGGCAATGAATTTACTAAAAGAGAGACGTGAATTAGAACTTCAAATTTCTGGTAAAGACCAAGCTTTGACTGTACCTCAACGCAATAGAATAACACAAATAAATGAACAACTAACTAAACTATCAGAAGATGCCGTTCAAAAGCAAGCAGCAGGTCAAGTACCTGTACAGCCAGAAGCCAGAGTTGGCCAAGAGGTGGCGCAAGGAGAACCCCAAGTAGAACCTCAAGTCGTTACCCAAGAAGGTCAAAAAGAAATAGCTGATGAGAATGTAATCCTAAGTGGATTACGTGATGGATTTAAGGCGGTTACTCGAAACTCTTTTGACATAAGATCTGATGCAGATGTTATGCAGAATATAGAGAACAGAAAATCTTTTACTACTTCAGTAACTAAGAATGGTAAAAAATATCTAGTAGTAGGATTAAAGCTAAAAGATGTTGAAGCAACTACCTCAGGAAGAGATGGGTATTCATTTGCTGCAATAGAAGACGATGGGAACCTACCTAGTAATGCTGTCGATGTTCTTACTCAGAAAGCTGTGTCTAATGTCTCATCTGTTTATCCTAATATAAAGACACCTACTATTGATATGTTTGCCCCAGTAGAGGGTAAGCAAGAAGTAATCCCTGCAAGCATTCAGTCGGATGTAGATAAGATTAATGAGGCGAGGAAGAAGGAACTTGATGATTTCAAGGGCCCACTTAATCAGCCTTATTTCATAGGTGATGAGACTGGTCCAACTGTAGAAGAGTTCATCAACCAGAAGTACGACACACAGATAGAAGAACTTAAGGCTAAGGCAGTACCTCAGGTGCAGGTAGTACCTACCAAACCTATAGATGTAGAAGGAGAAGTATCATTGCTTGAGCAATTTCTTATTGATGAAGGTCTAATTCCTGAAACGGAAGAAGCACCAAAAGCAAGACTAAGTACTGGTGTTGAGAAAGTTGATACCAGAACAAGTGAGGAAGCTGTTATAGCAGAGATGAATAAACTTGCTGAACAGTATCCAGAAGAAGCCAAGTTTGGACAAGTTGAGCCAGTAGGGAAGTCTGATGTTGGGGAAGCAGTAGCTCAGAATCCAACACCACCAGAAAAGAAAGCCCCATTCTTAAAAAGAGTTCTTGACAAACTAGGTCTTACTGATGAGAAACAATTGTACAGAACCATTGAGTCTTTTGCTGATATGCCTATGATGATTGGTATATCTGACACACTTGGAAGTGGTACGTATAAGGATGCAGCAGGTGGAGACCTTGAAATTGATGGTGGTATTCTATTTAACTTCTTTAGAAACACTGGTCTTGCATGGGCTAGTGTAAGCCAGAAACTAGCTGAGAATCAAGTAAAGCAAGCTAAACAGGTTTATGAATCCAATAAGGAGTTGTTCGATAGACTTTGGAAAGAAGGAGCTTTACCAGAGGGCCACATACCATATGCTATTGTTAGAATGGGTGATGATGCTTTGTATTCAAACGAAGCTATATTTAGATACCTATCACCTTTTATCAAGACCCTTCCTTTAGAGAATAGAAAAGCTGCATTGGAGGTTTACAAGAAGCAACTTATTGATGTAGCTAAAAATCAAACAGCAAGCTCTTTCATATTTGATCTTCAAGAAAAAATAGATGATGGTAGCATAAGCACGTTTGAAGACATTATAGGTTATTTGAATGACTTAACAAAATCTGGAGTAACTGAGTCGGCAGCTAAGAGTATACAATCTTTGAGGAATAGACTTAAAGATTTGAAAAAAGGAGATGATCTTTTCTCAAGAGCTGTAAATAGTATAGAAGATGTTCTTTCAAGAAAAGCACCTATACGAATACTTGAGTTTATAGATAAAAACAACATCACTACTATGGATCAATTTTTTGATTCCATAGTTAAAGACTCTATAAGTAGAGCAAATGGGGAGCCTAGTTCACTTAGCTTACCAATCAGAGCTATAATATCAAGTAAAATATTCTCATTAAATGAATTGAAATCTAGAAAGCCTAGTAGCCCAATTCATAAAGCGTTGCTAGGAGAAACTAGAAACCCTCTATGGGATCATATTGATAAGCTAACACTTCCATTTATCAGAGACCAAATCAGTGAACCTGCTATGCTTAAGGCAAGACAGGGTGACATAGTAGCTGTGATGGGTATAGATGTACGTGAAGGATCTGCGGGTGTAGAGAAGGCTAAACATAACAATTATGGTTATAGCCCCAAGGGGACACTTATATCATATATCAAGAACCCAACTAGAGCATTTGATGTATTCTCTGAACTTCAGGCAAAAGCACCTAAACTTATAAAACCTAACAAAAGTGGTAACTATCCATCGCCAGAATCTGTAGTAAGACAGGCAGGCGGTACTGCTTATATTGACGTAGCGTTTAGAGGAGCTAAACTTAAGTCAACAGGACAGACAGATTTAGATATAATTATAGGTAAACTGAGAACTGCATTCCCAGATGTATCTGTATTCACTACCAAGGAAGAGTTCGAAAACTTCCTTAAGCAAGAAGGAATAAGATCAAGGACTGACAAAAATGGTAATGTGATTTATGGTATCACAAAGGATGGTAAAGTATTCTTAAATCCTGATAATGTATCGTTAAGAACACCTATACACGAGTTTGGTCACATATGGATTGATTACCTTAAATCAAAAGCATCTGGTAAAAAAGGTGACGATTTGCTTAATCGTGGCCTTGAGCTTGTTGATGGAACACCAGAGTACAAAGAAGCCCTTATTAAGTATGGCAATAGAGAACTTGCTCTTGAAGAAGCGTTGGTTGAATTGATGGCCACCAAGGGTGACACCATAATCAGTGCATCTAAAAAGAATGAGTTTAAGAACTGGTTGAATGCGTTATTCAAGTATATCAAAGAAAAGTTTGTAACAACAAAGGAGCTTTTCAAGGATAAAGAATTTCAAACTAAGATAGATAAGATGACTCTTGATGAGTTCATCAATACATCTCTTGCAGATTTATTTGGTATGTCTCAGGTAAGCTCAAAATTCAAAGCATCTGAGGCAAAGGCTGCATCAAGAGCCAGGCTTGATTTTAATATTGATTCTATAATAAGGTCTGCTAGAGCACAAGGATACTCTGAAGCGGCTATTAAAAATGTACTCACCAGAAGCGGTGTGGATCCAGATACTATTGATGCTGCATTGGCTAAGGCTGAACCTGCTGCTAAGAAGGTTGAGGTAACTGAGGAGTTTGCGCCTGGATACAACAGAGTGCTTAATGAAATCTTCGGTAAAGATGGTATAGTAGATAAGTCAAGAAGACGTGGTCGCTCTGAGGAAGACACACTGAAAAATGCTATTGACTACTTGCGTGGCACCAAGGTATACGAGAATGCTACTGACGTGCAGCGTGAGGCTATGGAACGCAATGTTAACAAGGAACTAGGTAAGCGTGAGAAGGCTGCGCCTAGTGCTAAGAGAGTATTGGGCCAGAAGAAAGATGTAGTTACTATAGAAGTTGACTTAGCAAAGGAGAGAGATAGAATAATTAAGGAGCAAATAAAACTAGCCAAGGAAATTACTGGTGACATTAATAAGAAAAGAGCAGCATTGGCTGAAAATATAAAGCCACTGATAAAGAGGGGGATAATAACTGCTGCTCAAGCAAGAACAATCATAAATAGAATTAGCAAAGTTAATCTGAACAATCCTATCATGGTAGATAGGTTAGTTGAATACCTTGATAAGGTGTTTGATAATGCCAACTATGCCGCTGAAATGGATGAGATAAGAAAGTTACAGAAGCAGGCTAAGTCTAGAAACCATACCTCAATGACTAGTTTGGTAAATGAATTTACATCTATCAACCCTGAGGATATCCCACTTGTTGACAAGGAGACTGGAGAGCCATTAAATAAAATAATGGAATACAAAGAGGCACTTGACTTATTGAATACAAGAACTCCATTCTACGGAAAGATGAATGAGGTATTAGATGAGATGGTAAAATATAAGAAGGTTGAAAAGTTTGATGCTGTTAAGACAAAGGATGCGCTTATAGATAAGTACAATAGCATCATGGATAAGTATGTAGGGAAGGATAAAAATGGTAAGGATAAGTTGAAGACTGTGGAAGACTATGTGGATCTAATTAAAGACCTAAATGCATTTAAAAGAAAAGCATTCCAGCTCCTACAGAACGAAGCTATTAAACAAGATGAGTATGAAGATTTAATTAATGGTGCTGGGAAAACTCAAGCAGTTGTAGATAGGAAGTTTGCAGAACAAATTGATAAGATAAAGAAGGGAATGATTGCCGATATAAAGAATCAGCGACCAAAGCCTAACCCTAATTTTACTAATGAGCAGAATGATTTAATTAGAGAATACCTACAGCTAAATGATTCTGATATTGATAAACTATCTCCTGAGGACTTATTTATATTAAATGATTTGCTAGATAATATTAGCAATGGAGAAATTGACTACTACAGATTGAGCGACATAGTATCAAGGGCAGCTGGAAAACAGGAAGGTGCTGCGGTTGGCAAGCAATTAAAAGGATCTAAGCTAAGCCTTGGATCAGCAAAGCTTAGAGAAGAAATGGCTAAGTTTGAAAGCTCATTCTGGGAAGGGCTTCTTGGTTTAGGTAGAGCTACATCTGGTCCACTACAGAAGTTTATTATCTCTCCATTCAACAGAGCAATTGGGTCTTACGAGAAATTTAATAGAGATGGATTCAATTATTTCTTAAAGCTTAAGGGCAAGTATAGTATCAAGAAGGATCAGATGAACAAGATAGGTATGCTAACCACGTACCTACAGGAATACATGGCTCAGTTTGATCCTAAGAATAAAGATATTAAGGATATAGGTAAGCGTGACTGGTTCAAGGAAATCTTGTCTGATGAAAACATGAGAGATGATTACTCTCCTGAAGAGCTTAAGATTATTGAAAAAATCTATAAGAGTCTACCAAAAGATAAGGATGGGAATGTGGATCCTAAAGCGGTATACGATAGCTATGAGGCTAACGATGGAAAGTTCTTTACTAAAAATGAGAAGGCTTTCTTTGACTCAATCATGGAGTGGAAGAAGCAGAACTCAACAGGAAAGCAGAAGGCTGCTAATGAGATGAGTGGTAATGCATTTAAGGAGATTCCTTTCCATATGCTTAGATCAAGATATGGAAGCATGTCTTCTCAAATTACACCAACTGTGTCTGGTGATAATGGCATGGTTAGAATAAATGCTGGAACAGGTAAGGAGAGAGTTAGTGAAGCAGTTGGGGCAATCAATACAGACTTTGAGAAGTTATTCATAAAAGGACTAGAGCAGACTGGGCGTGATTTCTTCTTGACTAAAGCACTTAAGGATATCAACAATGTATTGGCATCTGCCAAGAAAGAACTTGATGGTGATAAGGACCCTTTGCTCAAGGCAATATCTTATACGCTATCAGATGCATTGTCTTATGAATTTAGCAATACTGCTAGTCAGAACATATTAAAGAGATTGGTTCAGGCTAGAGTTGCGATGACATTGTTAGACCCGATAAGAACAGGAATAGAATTTACATCTACCCTTCTTTCATTTGGCCTGAGAGCAAGAACACTATCTGGATATAAGAACTTATTCGGTAGTCAAGGTGATATGAAGAATCTTCTTGAGTTTACGAATAGCCCCCTGAGATTACGTCAGAATATTAACAATGCTATTGATATCAACGATGGGAAGATTGAAAAGCAGAGCATGCTTACCAAGTGGACAACATTCCTTTCTGGTCTACCAGAACGGACAATGATGGTTACTTCATGGATGCCAACATTCACTAGTGAGTTTCAAAGAATTACAGGTGAGAAGTTTAACATGAAGAAGTTCAATGATAGCGAAGCATATAGAGAGAAATATGGTAGGGCAATAAAAGAATCTTCTGCTGTAGCTGATGCTCAGACTGAAAAGATTATTGGACCAACAACCAAGGCAGGGCAGAGAAGGGAAATTATAATATTCCCAGGTAAGACTGTTGGTAGAGACACTGTGGCTGGTCAAACCCTTGGATTCTTTAGCAACTATCCATTTAGAGAATCTACAGAATTTATAAATGGATTTAGAGAAGCATACGAGATATTAAAGAAAGGTGATTCAGTAGAATCAATACTTCAGTTACAGAAGCCGCTGGGGATTGCATTGAACGTAGCAGCCTACGGATTCTTGTCATCAGTAGCATATGCTTCTAGATTAATTCTTCTTGGAGATGATGACGAAGAGGAAAGAGGTAGTAAGATGCTTGAGGAATTGATGACTGCAAAAGGATTTATTGAGGAGGTATCAGCAAATGGAGTGGCATTAGCAGCAAGTAAGTATGCTGGAGGAGGTAGAGCAATACTTCAAGTATTAGGTACACTAGGTATTGCTCTTACTGATGGTGAGGAAACAAAGGCTACAATTAAAAAGATGCTAAAGGGAAGTGTCTATGTAGATCCTCTACCAACCCAAAAGTTAACTGGCTATGGCACTGCTGATAAAGTGAATACAGCAATAATAAAATATATTCCTGAGTTCGTAGTTCTTAGCAACACAATTATAGATGCTATAGGTGGATTAAATGAAGTAAAAGCAATATACGATAAGGTAGAAAGCAAAGGAGTAGATGCACTAACAAAAGACGAGGAGCTAAGAGTCCTAGCATTGAGTGTTGTGTTTACTGGTACTCAATTGTTATTAAACTATAGAGGAACATCTTTACCATCTTACAATAACTTGAAGGCAGGAATGAAGGCAGTGAAGGAAGAGGCTGGTGTGGCTGATATAGCTGCTGGAAATGTGCCTACTAAGAAGTCATCCAGAGGTGGCGGAGGAGGTGGCGCCAAGACGATGAACAAGACTGATATGAAAAAGTATTTCCCTGATATGTACAATGAATTGTATGGCCCTGGGTCTGCTACTTATGAGGTAGATCAGGAAATAAAAGCTTTAGAAAAACAACAGAGGAAGATGGAGGAGCAAATTAAAAAAGAAATATACGGAGGACGTTAAGTATATCTAATGTATTTCAATCCCTTTTGGATATCGTAGTAAACCATTAGATCTCCTGTTGCTGGTTTACTCACGCTTCCATTGAGGTTATCTGCTATTGCATATATTACTCCATCATCACAGGACCAGATTAATAATGGGTTGAGTCTCTTTTGAATTAGCTTAGATAACTTTATGAGTGATACAGGAAGAGGGTAGGCTGTCTTCATTGTCTTTAATCTACCAACAACCTCAGCGTAGGCTATGAGATTATTATCTTTATCAAAGATCTTGTAGTCTATATCTCTTGGATCAAGCTTCTGAAAGCTTCCACCAAACACATTGACAAAAGTTGTAATAGCTTTTTTCTCTCTTCTGATATCCTCTTCGGTTTCAAAAGTCTTCATCATATTCAATTGTTTTTATGATATCTCTCAAGTCTTTTATAAAAGATTTGATGTCATCTTTTACAGACTCATACTCCCTATCCACAAGCTTCTCGTAGATAGTAGTCACGCTAACATGGAATCCCTCAGTAGTGAAGGCTATCCTAGCTGCCCTGTCTCTTTCTTGTTGGACTCTATCATCCATTCTTTTTCTGTTATAAAGTTATATACTGGCTTCATTTTCTCTTTTAGTAATCTAAGTTCACTTTTAAGTGCCTCATTCTCTTGCACTAATCTACCAACAATATTATAAGAATTAACAGTTTCGTCTCTAAATTTATTCATGACCACCATTTCTTTACATTTTAAATACAGTCTTCTGAAATTTGAATCTACTTCTAGTAGTTCATTTAATCTTTTTAGATAGTATTCAGCAGAGTACCTACTCTTCTTCATGTTGTATGCAATACTTTCAACATGCATTCCTGTATCCTTGAGTAGTGATGCAAATATCATTCGTGCTTCTACCTCTCCTCGATACCTTGTTACTGACAGGATCCTCTCACCTGTCACCATCTCAACTATGTTGCGTAGATTATCAATCTTCTTTCTGTCCTCCGTAAAAGAGTTCTGCTTTGATTCCATGATTTTGTAGTTCTTTGATTCTATATTCCTGTAGTTTAGTTGGCTTGCCTGTAGGTCTCTTGACTTCGTAGAACTCTACGTCTGATCCCTTAGGGATGGCGATAAGGTCAGGGATGCCATTCTTGTTGGTCTTAATCAACTTAATCACGTAGTATCCCTGATCCTCAAGGTCTTTCATTAACTTACTTTGTATCTGCTGCTCGGTCACTTGATTGTCTTGATTTTTCTATACCCTAAACATACCCTATTTATACCCTAAGGGTATGTTTTGTATGGCCTGAAGTTCTTCTTCGCAATCTGTAATGCCTCTGCTTCGCTATCAGCGAACCCTGTGTCATATACCCAGCCAGAGCAGTACCAATATAGCCACTCTCCTTTGTGAGATTGAAACACACCTATTGTATCTATAGGAATATCCCTACCATAATACAATCTCTTTGCTTGGTCTCCTAGATAGATATTCATTCGTAGGTTTCTTTATAGTACCGTCTAGCATTTTCATAAGAATCACTAACATCCTTTTCTTTAATACTTAATGCTTCAAATGAATTATTTCCAGACCCAGTAAAGTGAGCCTCCCTAATTTGTTCTTGCTCCAAGAGCTTGGCTTCTTCAAACCATTCTAGAAAGTCATGCATCTCCTTTGGGCTGATGTTTAAAGTCATGACCTTTGATGCGAACCATTGTACTGCTGTCTGTTTCATAGTCCTATATCAATTTTAGCATTAGGTGGTAAAAAACCTATTCTTACGTTACCAGAAGAGGAAATTCTCATCCTTTCTACTCCTAAACTTTTATAGTCAGCATCAGAAGTTGAGTCAATTGTTATTTTTTTGGTTGCAACTTGCGACTGCTCTGCTAGTATTTTAGGACTGACCACCGCTGTAGTGGTTAGTAACCCTAATCGCTTTAGAAAATCTTTTCTGTTCATTTCACTATCTCTTTTAGTTGATTATAAATATTGATTTGATTCTCTCCCCAGTACATGTCGCACTTGCCATCCTTGATAGGTGGATTTGTGAAGTATGCCTGCCTGTACTCATTAGGTTTTGCCGTGAACCTATAACAGGATTCTTTGTGGGGACAATTTGTCCCATTGCACATCGTGATGTCAGCCATGACTTATAATATATTTAAGACATTCCAACTCTGCTTCATCGTAATTATCGTATGAGTACTCCGATATGATCATAGCACCAAAGGAGTTTACAATGCGATAACGAAACTTAATATGAGTAGTAGTATCTACCTGTATCTCATGGTACATATCGTGCTTCCTGAACCACCTGAATGCCTGCTGGTATAATGGAGCAGCGACCATCTCGCTGTTGCTGTTTGTCTGCGTAGTTCCTAGCGTAACCTTAGTTGCATTAGGTCTCAATACTGACCCACCAATCTCATACCATGCCAAGCATGGTTCATCAAAGCCCTGCACTCTAAGTGCTAGGGCTTGATCATAGGGAATGAACTCATTTTCCATTCTTAAACATCTTCAGTTTATGAACCGCAATCTCTGCCATCCTTTCTGAATCTCTCCTCACTCTATCATGATAGTCTGAGTTATCACTGAATGGGGATTCGAACTTTGTGTTACCCACTTGGTCATAGGTCAAGTAGGTGTAAAAGTTTTCTGCTAGTACTTCTTTTAAATTTTCCATTTGTTTGTTTGTTTAGTTGTTAAAGAAATCTTTTTTAAAGTGATTAATAGTATAGTCCTTCTTTTTAATTACTGCCTTGTAGATGTCATGCTCAATACCACCCTTGCTGAATACCCAGTACACGTGGTTGAATGACCGCTCCTTGGTTGTCATCCTGTCCCTGCTCTGCCAGTAACTGGTAGCACTGAAGTCAATGTTGTAGTACACCAACGCTACTGCATTGCGTAGGCTGATGCCTTCCCTACCGCTGACAATCTGCAAGGCGATGCTCTTATCAGTCTGGTCGAATACAGCTAGGTCAGTGGTAAGTTCATCCCCAAATACTTCCTTCAAAGCAGATAGCTCTTCTTTAAATTTATAGAATATGCCTACCTTACTTCCTCGAAATTTTTGTTTAATGAACTCAGCTTTCGTTGTATCTAGCACCATACTGTTGCCACTCTCAAACTTAATTGTACCACTGCATAGCTGGTGTACTTTCGTCATCAACTTGACTGGAGTATCAGCAAGGATTATCTCCTCCTTCCCCTCCACTACAAGATCTCTCTCTAGTCTACGTATCAGGTTCTTAACTGAGTCTTTGATATCTACCTCCAGAATCTCTTCAGTAACTGAGGATATGAACCCTGCCTCCTTCTGAGAGAAGCTAATCATGTATGGCTTCATTGCTTCGATGATGCTATCAAGACCATGACTATAGTCATTGATGTATAGGCCATTGATGTTCTTCTGCTTTACCTTCACATGCACATCTGCAAATCTGTAGAAGTTAGAGAACTCTCTGAACGGATTGTTAGGTATTCCATACACCTGATGGTACATCTGAGAGTAGCTCTCTGGTGTCGGTGTGCCTGATAGTAGTATCACCTTAGCCTTATACTTAGAGATAGCGTATCGAATCATTATAGCCCGATTGCTGGGCTTTGGGAATGCACCTATACTGTGAGACTCATCGATAATAATTAAGTCAAATTTGAGGCTGTCTACCACGTGGTGGAGGCTCTCATAGTTGACCACCTTTATACTGAAGCTAGGATTAAGTATCTCGTAATCATTTTCAATACTCCCGATAGCCTTCTTCTTGGTAACGAACAGCACTGACTTGGCACCACACTCCTTGGCAATGCCTAGACTTGTCAGCGTTTTTCCTGTACGTACCTCCATAGCTAGGAACACGAACCCATGCTCATTTAGGATCCTAGATCCCTGATTAATTATGTCCTGCTGGTATGGTCTGTATTCCATTGATGCTGATCCGTAGTGTATAAGACTTTTTTTTATTTTATCTAGCACCTCATCATCAGGTTTATTGCTCTTCGAAACTACATCGTAAAGATTACTGCAATACTCCAACATCATCTTGTCGGAGTATGCAGGTATCCTTTCAATCATCTTGCTCATTTGAATGAATTATAATCCATCTTCCCATCATATCACGACCCTCCTCAGGTACAAGTCCATACTTGAATAGGCCATATGCAACCAACCACTTGTAGAACTTTGTCCTGCTTATGGTCATCTTAGACTTTGGTCCATAGTCAGGGTACTCATTTACAAAGTCATTGTATAGCTCATTCTTGTACAGCCTAATCCCTGCCTCAAGCGTGTTGTTCTTTGGCTGACCCTCAACCAGTCCACACCACTCGATAAAGTCATGAGATGTCTCAGCAGATAGCTGTCTGATCTTAAGGTTGACAAACTTACTTCTCACTAGTCCAGTATGTAGGTATCTACTCAAGCAACCAATCATGTAGTTGTCAAACTCACACCATTCATCATCGTTCCAGTCACCAAACATTAGCTTGCCAAACTCATCCAAAGGAGTGAATGATTTGCTGTAGTACTGGTGTAGCTCCAGTTCCCATTTTCGTCTAGCAAAGCTATTGCCCGATCCCTTGATAGCATAGTTGGTAGTGATTGCAATCTTGGGAGACTTACTGAATGGTATCTTGATAGCATCCTTGTTCTTCTTCTCTAGCGTTAAACCCTCAGTGACTACACTGAAGAGTCGCTCGAAGTCAAAGTACTTTTTTACATCATCAAATACTAGGATCTGAGTGTCGGCAGATACAAGCTGATAAGCAAAGCTTCTCTCAAATGCAAAGGACTTTCCATCTATAGTTACCACCTTCTTCATCTTAGATAGTGCGTTCATAAATAGACCCTTGCCTGTACCTCCCTCAGGATTGTCGCTGATTACCTCATCGTTTAAGATAACGGCTGGGCAGAAGCTAAGATTCTTATAACCATGCAATAAGAATCCAATGGTACTCTCCATTGCTTCCACCCTGCCATCATCATCCCCACAAATATTACGAATGAACTTCTTGTAGTTACACCCAGATGTTACCTCGCACATGCTAAAGTTACGATCAATCACGTGATCCTTCCAAACGTATCCACCAAGGTCAAGGTAGTCAATTGGTTTCACTTCATCCTTTGTTACCTGAACAGCGCAGTTCCTGTAGTACAGGTACGATGAATGCTTTGTGTCCTCAATAAATAATATGTCGATGGTAGAAAGCATAGACAAGAACTCCTCCTTGAAGAACCTAGTATTGTCTGCAAAGTAGTTGTATACTGCAATGTCATCTAGCTCCAAAAGATGAGCAAGTACAAAGTCCTTAATCTCCTTCTCTGATGTATGGTCTATCAGGTTATTTGTAACCTTAACAAACACATAGTTCTTACCACCCTCTGGGCAGTACTTGTAGAAGCCATTGTCCTCAAGGAACTGCTTGAATTGGATGTGGATAATACGAATGACTCCCTTATCATTTTTGTTCCAAAATGTTTGCTTAGAGTTCTCCTCCTCCACCTTGTTCAAAACTGCTTCGATAGTCTCCGTATCCAAGTTGGAGTCCTGTAGCTGGATACGTATTTCTTTTTTTGATACTCCCCTTCTTAGCTTCGCTTTGATGGAGCTGATCCTCTCCTCATCCTCGTAGTACTTGGTACCAAAGCTTGAAGTATTCCTGTACGCTGAGTCTATGGTGGTAGCAATCTCCTTCTCCGTGAAGTCAGTTGTTGCGTACTGGTTCAGCACGTAGGATGCTAGGCTCTTGTTGATCCCAAAGTCATTGAATGCCATAGCAAGGATGTACACGTTGTGATTGCGTTGACCCTCAATCATGGGATACTTCTTTGTCCACCACTTTATTAGGATCTCAATTACCTTGTTCTCATCCGTGATTGGTATCGTAGGCTGGTCCCTATACTTGCTTACCTCCGTGTACTCAATCTCCTCAATTACATCCCACACAGAGGAGTTCTCGTTGATGTGTAGCAACGGATCATAAGACTCGTAGCATACCCTAGATATGTTCTTGCTAGTCTTGTCAAAGTATGGGCTGTTGAAGTACTTCTCTAGGCTGTTGAAGTAGTTGATGTGGTTGTCCTGATCGGCAGGAATCTTTACCAATACCTTTAGGCCGTTGCCAGATGGAGATACAAAAACAGAGTACACATACTTGTTCTTAGACAAGTTCTCCTTGTCCTGTAGCAACTCCTTCTGCTTCTGATACCCATCAAAGTCTAGGCATATCAAACCACTATGTTCTATTATAGCGTTGTCTGCCCTCTTGGTAAACGTACCGCTGAAGCAAATTGCTGGTAGTTGTTTCTTTAATTCATTACGCTCAGGCTTTCTCTTCTCTGCCCTGATCTTCTTGACCAACTCCTTTGTTGCTCCCGACTTTATTCTCTCAAGGATTACCCCTACATTCCTGTGGAACGGAGTGCTTGTGTCCTTGATACTCTGAAATATGGTGACCTGATATGTCATAAATGTCAATTGTATGTCGTTATTATGTCGTGTAACTTGCTGACTATTAGCTTTATGTCAATTATGTCGATTTTTAATTTGATTTCTAGTCAAAGAAAAAAGAAGAATATATATAATATATATATAAATATAGGAGACAATAAAATCGTCATAGTCTGGAGAAAAAAAAGAGGGGAGACCCCCTCTCCTTTTAATATAGTAACTCGTCTGGCTCTGCAACCTTAGGTTTGCTTACTGCTTTCCTTGGTTCAAAGGTGTCGAGTTCAACGTATAGGTTCCCAGATCTACCTCTCTTCACATCGAGGTTTACCCATCCATTCTTGCTATGCTTTTTGATAAAAGCAATGATCTCCTCCTCCTTTAGTGATAGGTTGCATATTAGGAAGTCCTTTGCATCGTCTCTTCTTTTTGCAATAATTCCATCTGCGAAAATTTTCTCTTTCTTTTCCATTTTGTTTGTTTGTTTTGGTTTTTAATATAGTTAAAGGGAGACTACCTGCTAACAACTCACACCCCAATTGCAGGTAGGTGGGGTCACTTAGCCTCCCTTAGTTAAATTGATTTCTCATTGAAAGCAAACAATCATACATTGGTTTTTTACTTTCGAGCCTGTTACAAATAACCATAATCCTATTCTCACTATTCTTATCAATTGAAAATACTTCGTATGTTCCGTATTCATGTTCAAATTTTGTCCCAACTGGAATTAAAAAATGAAAATATTTAGGGACAAATCCGAAGTCATCCATCAATATATATTCGACAAGATATTTATCATCTAATTCGAAATCTTCAAAATCATTCATAGTCATTTTAATTAAAGGGTTTCGTTTATAAAATAGTTTTCAATATCGTCCGTTGGATTTGGTCCAAAGAACTTGTAGTATACTTCCATTGCTCGTTCAACCTTAGCCTCACCGCCTCTGACGAACTCCTCAGATGGTCTAAACAGACCCAGCTGTTTTGTTTCCTTGTCAATAACGTAGAAATACAACGGCTTTCCAAATAACTCCTGATAAATGTAGCACTGGGAGTCATAGTTGTAAGACTTAGCAGACCATTTAAACTTGTTGATATCTGATGTGGTCTTCAGGTCAATGATGAACTCCTGTGATACGATGTCAGCCTTAGCTTTCCAGTCCAGTCCCTTGATGGATCCTATGATTGGTTCCTCATAAAGGTTGCCCTCCCTGTAGATGTCCTCATAGAACAAGATGTTGGACTTCATAACACCAGCGAGATCGTGTATCTCGATGTATTCTTTAGTCAAAAGAGCGAACTCAAGACCACTTTCTTCCAAGAACTTTTTATACTCCTTTGTATTACGTGTGCTAACATCCACGTGTGGCACGTTTAGAGCCTTCTCAGGCTCGAGAATTAGCTGGTGGAATAGTCTACCCTCATGAAAGTGTTTTGAGTCCTCTGAGCGGGCTCTAAATAGCTTAGGATTGGTAAGCAATGAATAGATGTCGGAGTTGGATAGGTAGTACTTACCTTTTCCGTTGTAATACTCCTCATCATTTCTTAGTTCTTCGATTACTGACTGCATAAATTTACAATCTCCTTTTTGAGGTCAGTTGATATCACATACTTTGCATTAAGCTTCTTGCCTATAGACTCTATACCCTGATCCTTGTTAGCTTTTACAAAAGCTACCACCTTGTTCCAGTTATCTGATCCCTTGACAAGAACAACTGGCTCATCCTTCTTTAGTGGCTCGGGTGCTTTTACTGGTTCTGAGTCAGGCAGATCTTCACCTGCGTAGATGTAGATACCTAGACCAAACATGGCTAGGTTCTTAACTAAGCAACGCATGATTGTCTTGTTGATGTCGAATGTGGTGGCTGCCTCCACCTGCTTGTCTCCGTACTTGGTAGAGTATGTGTACGGCTTCTTCTTCATGGACTTGTTCTTACCATCCATCACTGGCAACCACATCTCTAGGGTCTGACCTTCGATAGTTACCGATGTATGGCACATGAATCCTAGATCCTCATCATAGTCTGTAGGCATGATGGTGTAGGATGCATCTGGACATTCCTTCTTTACTACAGACCATGCCCATGCCCACGATAGGTAGGTAAGTCCATCCTTCTTTTCAACGTACTCGTTTACGTTGATTGCTGATAGTCTTTCGAATACTGATTTTGTTTGTGTCATTTTATTTTATTGATTATTTGTTTGTAGTCTGAATCGTTTGCAATTTTTTCTTCCATTACTTTGATGCCATGTAGAATTGTAGATATCCCTATCTCGAATCCTTCCTCAATCAAGTACCTCTTTATCTGAGTGTGAGAGATGTTCCTCCTGTTACACAGGTAGTATAACATCTGCCTAGCATCCACCACATCAGTACGCTTGATCTTTGAAAACATTTCCTCTCTTGGGATTTTATACAGGTCAACTATCTTTTCTGCATAGTCGTTAAAGATTTCATTTTTCATTTTAAATGTTGCTTATAATTATCATATAAATAAAGAATAGTAGCACTACTATACCTAGGCTCATCACATCCATCATGATTTTATCATTCTTGGATGCATCATCGTAGCTTTTCCTGAATAGGAATCTGTTTATCAGTATATTGACTGATACAACTATGATAGAAATTAAGAAAATTAGTAGCATTTCGTTCACAGCTTATCGATTATTGCCTCAATGAGTGCTGACTCGATGTATCCAGTCATGTCCCAGTCAATGGATCTTCCGCTCTCATCATCGTACTTGATCAATCGAATAGTGCCTAGAATGTTGATAGTTGTTTCACTATCCCCTGGGTAGTCCCAGTCCGATTCTTCTCCGTGAGTTTCTACCTCGTAGCTACCCACCCAAAAATAGTCCTCATCCCCAATGCTAAACTCAACTTCCTCATTAATGAAGACTTCGCTGTCATTGAATTGTTTTCCCATATTGAATTAGATTTTAAATAAAATTAATAAACTTTTTAAACATTAACAATACTTTTTTGCAAATAATTTTTTTCTATCTGCACCATCTAGCCTACTGAATACCCTCTCCATTGCCTCCCACTTACTCGATGCTAGGACTATACCGCAGAAATCCCCTCCGTGATACACCTTGAAAGTATACTTACTCTCCATGACTAAGCGTAGCTTTAGTTCCGTACCGAACTTCCCTTGGGCATGGATAGGTTTCATATAACTTCTCAAGTGCCTTGACAAATTTAGCCTTGTCATTCTCAGCAAGGTACAGGACTCTATCGTTGAGTCCATGCACCAAGTCAAACATCTTTAATCTTTCCTCTAGTGTCATTGTAGTTTTAGATTTAGGAATTCAATTATCGTATCAATCCAGTCCCCTTCCCATGCCCTGTTCTCGTGGATGTTACAGAACTCATGAGTCAAGTCGATGCCCAAGTCATAGAGTCCACCAAATCCCTCCTTCTCTAGGATCCGCTCTAGTCTATGGGGCATAGTATCGTTGTCAATCATTGCGTGCATAGTGCATACAATCTCATGATGGGTCTCTGCCCACTCCCTGAACCCAGTCTTGAAGACCTTAGTCTCTGCCAACTGGTTGAGGATACTGGATACCAGTAGTACCTCTTGCTTACTTACATTGTCAGCGTTGTATAACGCATCCATTACTGCTTGGTAGGTATGATCTAAGTCCATACCCTCTAGGTTTTTTAGTTTCATAGTTGTATAGTTGTTTGGTCACTAAAATTTGATAATATTATTTTATTTGGATATGCATCCTCCAACGTAACGATGTAGTCCTCGATGAAGTAATTCATCTCCTCATGTTGACGTGCCATAGGCTCTAAAGCCTTTCTGATTTGCTCTTCAGTTAGCGTGGTGTATAACGTACACTGGTCACCATCCCAGTTGCCAATCTTTAATTTGAATACATTCATATTATTTTTCTTCTAGTTTAAGACTTAATCCATGTTCATCAAGAAAAGTTATCACTTCAAGTAATCCCTTTTTACCAAAATTTCTCAATTTAATTAGGTCTTTTTCGGTGTATTGAATCAAGTCCTCTAGTGTTCTTATCTCATAGTTTTTAAAACAATTGTATGTCCTTACAGAGAGTTTTAATTTGTCGATAGGAGTTTTAAGCAAGTCGTTTATTTCAAAAAACTTCTTTCTTTTTTGTTGATTACCATGAAATAGCATTATCTCTATCACCCTATCTGCTATCCTTTCAACTAATGTATCTACATCAATAGATGTGAATACTAAATTTTCAGTTCCGTTCATATTGATATTAGTTTGTTGTTATTTTGATATGCGTACACTTTGTTACTTGGGTATGCCTCCATGAGTGCATCGATTAGGTAATCGTTTGTGTACTCCTTACCATGCTCTCGCTCTGCCATTACAATTGGAGTAATGACATCTACAATTTGACCCTCGGTCAAGTCTGTGAATAGGACGAAGTTCTCCTCCTCCCATGCTGTTGTGTTGATTTCAAATGCTTTCATTTTGATTCTATTTTTAAGTCCTCATTATACAACCAATCGCCTGTCTTTAGGCCATTAGCAATTTCTTCGGCATACATATACTCATAGGTCACGTTTCCGACCTTTACATGGTAGGTTTTGCGACCTTCCACATCACCTGCTTTCTCAATTTTAATTTTGTCATCGCATCCCCATAGGCATCGGGCAATTAGTAGTGCTTTCATTTTCCAATTTGATTTATAAACATTCCATTTAACTTGTCTTTCAAGGTGTAATCATCTTCGAGTTCAATAGTCTCATGGACTACACAACATTGTTCTAGTTCAATCTGATATACATCAATATCTTTCAACTTGCTAGATGCATCCAGTTCATTTTCCGCATCAATCTCAATGATTGTCTCGTATACTCTTGTCATTTTGTAGGTGTAAGTCTTCATAGTTTTATTGTTTTAGTCTTCTTCTTCTATTTCCCATTCAGTATAGTAGCATACATCATCCGCATATGCATCATCGATGTCTCGATATCCTTGACTGATACACCACTGGTTTGCATCATCTTCATACTTGAAGTACATTTCACCATCATTCACTACCCATCCTTCATTCATTCCTTCGCCCGTAATCGAGCATTGTCTTGCATAGTTTTCCATAGTTTTATAAAATTTTAGTTCCAATTATTTTAACTCTATCTTGATTATTGTCCATCCATCTTAGCCAATTGTCCAAATGTGATTCGTTTTTGAACTCCTTTACTTGGGTGAAATAAGTACCATAGATACCTTTCATTTCAATTACTGCTTTCATATTTCTTCTATTCTTCTGATTACAAATCCACCATTATCTTTGATTGCTTTACCTTTTGCTTTCAATGCCACAATACTATTTGGCATGTCAAGAAATCTTAGGTCAGTCTCATCCCCATCGATGACATTCACTTCTCTGTTGTTGTACACAATCTTACCCATCCTTACCAATTGTTCGTGTAACTCCTTAGAGAATACCATTGCGACATTTTTCCCCTCATTCAACACATTCCTTGAGTACTCAATATTTAACTTTGTCTCTGCCCTAGAAAATGTCAAGTAGTAGTTAGCAATGGTGTTGGTCAAAACTCTGCGAGGATTCTTTGTATAGTCATAGAACTGCACATTTGGGAATGCTTCGAAGATGTTTGAATAGTATCTATCCTCCAATTCTACCTTGATATTCTCGAATGGCAAATCAGATGTACCATTCAATCGAATCGCCAGAGAATTGCCATATTTCTTTTGCAGTTTTACAATCTCTTTGTAGATATTGACCATGAATTCTTTTGGATTCTCTAAGAACTCTAATGTCTTATTTATTCTCGCAGTTTGTACACTATTCATCGCTCCTCTTCCAGAAGAATTTAGGCATGCATAGATGCAATTTGGTGTTGCATGTCCGCATACATTTGTTTGTCCATTCGCCATCTTATGAGGGGATAGGTACATGATTCCCGTAAAGTAACCTAGTTTTTGTCCCTTACTTGTTTTGGCATCTGAGTTGACTGCTAATAGTCCCATAGTTTGATTGATTAAGTTAGATTAAAGTTTGAGACCATAGGGGAAAACGATTCCCCTCTCTGCTCCAAGATGGTCTATTTTAGGATGTGAAGTCCTAGCATGTATCCAAGTATAAAGATTGGAGTGAATGCAATTATTACATAGATAATTTTGAATAGTGTTTTCATTTTACCAACAAGTTTTTTCAAGTTCAAGTCCAAAGAAATGTCCGATTATGATTGCCACCACTAAGATTGCGATGGCAATAATCCATGATTTTTTGTTGTCGCTCATTTTAGTTTTTCGTTTATGTAGTAATATCTTGAATAGTAATTAGGTGTTCCTACTTTTTGGTCTTCATGTAGGAATGCAAATCCTTTGTAATTATCAGTCCTAAATAATATTTCCTCAATCATCAGGCATATCCCCGCTTTGAATTTTGAATCCGCAAATTCATCTTCCCTTGCTAATGAATTGTTAGCATAGTATAAAATGTCGAGTACTTCAATAGTTTTTCTCATTTTTTTTTGGTTTAAAGTTTGTTCCATGTTGCAATCGAATGCCACATCCTAGATGCATGGAATGTTGTACTATTTGTACTCAGACAAGTACTTTTCTAGGCATTTGTCAATTGTTTGATAGTCCAGATTATTTGTTACGTATTTGGACATCAACAAGCAATTGTCATCATGCCTGAATCCAGTTACTGCATGCACAATTTCATGTGCTACAATCTCAGGTAGATTTTTGTCATTTACCCATTGAGACGATATGTGGATGATGTTTTGGTTTAACCATGCATAACCACATGCTGAATTCTCATTTGGTGGATTAACAATTCTAACTTCGATTCTGGGCAGTTTAGAATAGGTTTTCTTTATCCTGTAGATTTCGTCAATGACTAATCTACGAAGACCATATAGTTCGCTGGTCATTGATGGCATAGTAAAACCGTAATCTGTTTTTTGCTTTCTCATAGTTTGTTTGTTTAGATTAAATTATCGTCCCCATTTGCAATCGAATGCAACACCTATAGTGATGGGGATATAAAAAGCCACAAAGGAAAGTCCCCTGTGGCTAATAATTGTCTCTAGTCCTAATGGGATAACATGCTATCGCATACTATCATTGTTTTCCGTTTGCATCCACTGGAATGCATCGCCATGCCTATCTCCTTGGAGTCTTTATACTTACCATAGGCTTGTAGGTTTGTCATGCCCAACTACAGGCAGAAGAGAGACCTAGCTCCCGCATACGCTAAAACTCCGTTTGAGTTTGTTGCGATTGATGTTTCAAAGATGTGCGATTAATGTTTCATATGCAAGAGATGTATCAAAAATATTTCAATTTTTTTTTAATGTTTTGTGTAAGTTGCTGATAATCAGTGATAAAAATTTGCAAAAGAATTGGTAGAAAATTAGACTAGATTTGAAAGGAGGGGATTTAAAGCAAAGAGAAAGGATTCCTCCTTACCTTTTTGAACGCTAGTCAAGTTTATTTATTGACCGCAAGTCAACTATTCCCAAAGCAAAGATGATGCATGGCATGGAGGGGAGAGGGGACAAAGGAGGGGATAGGGGATGCGTAGAACGTTAGCACTATGCATCTAGATGCAAGGAGGAAAAAGCCAAAAAATCCGAGGGAAGCCGAAGGAATAGCTACCCCCCTAGGCAAGAAAAAAATAGTTTTCGGATCGGGGCTCGCTGCGTAATTTGGTGGTATTACCCAAACACTACTATCATCTAAATTATTATATTTGTGCATGTACGATGGATTGACAATCAAGAATGGTCGTTTGGTGAACGATCGTCCTGACGGTGTTAGTGGTATTCAAGAAGCCATTGACATTCGAAAGAAGTTAAAGGAGGCTAAGAAAATAGCCATGTATTCGGAGGCTGTTTCATTGGGAATGCAGAAGGCTGAACTGATAGAAAAGCTAAAAGGTGAGGGAGACTATTAAGGTCTCTCTCTTTTTTTATGCCCTTATGCCAGATTATCTGACATGGTATGTACGATTTTATGTCGATTTTTTTAATGTAACTAATTGATAATCAATATCTATGTCGATTATGTCGATTTCAAATAGATTTTGTAGTGAGAAAAAAAGTCGCGTTTAGAAAATATATATATATATATAAGGAAAAGTGAAAAAGTGACATATTTGGTTTTTTAGTTTAAAAGCTTTAGATTTGGTAAAAATTAAATCAAATGGAACCTAAGGATTTATTCTTTGCTCATGAGGGTAGACTAAAGCTGATTGCTGGGATCAGCAAGATGGCGAAGTCTGTAAAGAGTACGTTGGGACCTTACGGTAACACGGTACTAATTGAGAGCCCTAATCACACGCATGGTATTACTGTAACTAAGGATGGTGTGACTGTTGCTAAGTCTGTTGACTTGTTGGATGCTGTTGAGAACTTGGCAGTGAGGATGATGAAGGAGGCAGCGGAAAGGACTGCTACATCCGCTGGAGATGGTACGACTACTGCGATTGTGTTGACTGAGGGTTTAGTATTGGGAGGGCTTGAGCACATCAAGGATGGGATGAACAGGAACGAGGTGTTGAAGCACATTTCAGATCTGAGTAATGGTGTGATTGATGGGTTGAAGAAGAGGTCAAAGAAGGTGAGCACATCTATGCTATTGGATGTGGCTACTATTTCTGCAAACAATGACCGTGAGGTTGGCAAGATTATATCTGATGTGTATAGGGAGGTTGGCAAGAGTGGGATAGTGACTGTTGAGAGAAGCCAAACTACTGAGACTTATGCTGAGACCACTAAGGGGTTGAAGATTGACAGGGGGTATTTGAGTCCATTGTTCATCAATGACCAGAGCAGAGACGAGTGTGTGTTTGAGGATGTGTACATATTGGTTGCAGACATTGAGATAAGCAACATATTGCAGATTGAGAACGTGTTGAAGCCAATAATTACTGAGGGGAAGAAGCTATTGATCGTGTCTCCGTGTCATGTGAACGTGGTGAACACCTTTGCGGCCAACGTGATGAAGAACAACTTAAAGCTTTGTGCTATACAGCCACCTAGTTTTGGGTACAAGCAGCATGAGCTGATGCAAGATCTGGCTGTGAGTGTAGGTGCAACCTACTTTTCAGAGAAAACTGGGGATGACTTGAGCCAGATTACGGTTGAGGATCTAGGGCATGCGGCAAGAGTTGTGGTTGGCAAGGACAATACCATCATTCTCAAATCAAATTTGAGAATCGATGAGAAGAAAGTAGAGGAGAGAGTTGCTCAACTATGGCAGGCACACAGGGTTGCTAAGAAAAAAGCTGATAAGGACCACCTGTTGGAGCGTATAGCGTCACTAACTGGGGGTATAGGAGTGATTTATGTGGGGGGAAACACTGACTTGGAGCAGAAGGAGCTGTATGATAGGGTTGATGATGCGGTGTGTGCGGTAAGATCAGCCCTTGAGGAGGGGATATTGCCAGGTGCAGGCAAGGCATTGCTTGAAGAGTCGGCAAAATTATGCTATATTGATGGAGCAAGTGATGAGTATAAGGCTGCTGTTGACATATTACGCAACGCATTGATGGCTCCGTTCCAACAAATCCTTGCTAATGCAGGGCTTAAGCCAAGTGATGTGTACAAGGATGCTATTCCTGTAGGGCATGGATACAACTTAAAGACTGGCAAGGTAGGTGACTTGGTGGATATGGGGGTCATTGACCCATTAAAAGTGACTAGAAGCGCACTTCAGAATGCAGTGAGTGTGGCAACAACCATACTTAGTACAAATGCTATTATAACTTTAATGAGAGCTTAATGACTATGGAACCAGTACTAAATCCTTTTAACTATGGAGAGGCTACTAAGATCATTGATGAGAACCGTAAGCCTGCTGATTGGTGGCAAGATTATCTTGCTTCATCAAACGTATTTGATGAGAATGAATTCTACATTTTATTTTCTGATGGGCTACTTGTAAAGAAGGGCAGATCCAAAATGACTAGCTCTAACTACCTTAAGGGTGATAAATTCAAATCATTCAAACAGAACTATGAGACGACTTAGGGAATGGGTCATTGTGGTTGGTACCGCAATCCTATTTGCGATAATAATTATTTCGATGTATCATGTTCAATCAGGAGGTTAGTAGTGTGCTTTCAGAAATTAGGGATATGCTTATCTCTAAGAATGAGAAGTATGGTAACTCAGCACTAGAACCACTAGGAGTATTCAGTCAGTTGTCCGCAAAAGAAGGGCTACTGATTCGCATAGACGATAAGCTCAAGCGAATAAAGAACGGTAGCCTAGACAGAGATGATGAGGACGTGATAAATGATTTAATTGGCTATCTTGTTTTACTAAAGATTCATGAAAGATATGAACATACTACAAGTTGATTTTCCCTCTAGCCAGTACATAGCAGAGGAACATCCAAAGAAGCAGATTTATTTACACCACACAGCAGGAAGTCCTAATGGTGCTGGAACATTTGCATGGTGGGCATCCAATACTGATAGAGTGGCAACATGTGTGTCAATATCAGGTATTGGTAAAGGATGTGTAGACGGACAGATTATCCAAGGATTTAGCTCTAAGTATTGGGCATATCATTTAGGTCTACAGAAGACCACATTTAGTAGTCGCAAGATTCCTTATCAGCAGCTAGACAAGATTAGCATTGGCATTGAGATATGCAACTGGGGACATCTTCGTGAGAGCAATGGGAAGTTTTACAACTACGTTGGCAAGGAGATGACTGAAGGTATCATCAAACTCGACAAGCCTTTCAAGGGGAATATTTATTTCCATGATTACACAGATGCTCAGATAGAATCTGTAAGGCAGTTGCTATTGCTTTGGAAAAAAAGATATGATATCCCTCTAGATTATTGCGAAGACATCTGGGACATCACACCTAGAGCATTAAGAGGAGAGGCAGGAGTGTTCACACATAACTCTGTGCGCAAAGATAAGATTGACATCTATCCTCACCCAAGAATGATTGAGATGTTGAAGAGTTTATAGCACTTATTCGGAATTATTCCGAATTAGAACAACTTTTTTGACACTCCTATCTGATGTACCTTCTGCAATGGTTGGTACTGATATTGGAAGATATACTTGTCGTCTACATAGGATGCGCTTGCGCCTGGTTGTAACATAGAGTTGATTGTTGCGCCTAGATATATCCCTTTGCTCTTCTTTATAATAGTTTTAGTTTCTGTGTTAGTGATGGTGTTTGTCACTACAGGGATTGCAAACTTATTTTTTATGTCTACGTTTAATACGTCTCCCAATACTTCTCCTGATACGCTTGTCTCTCCGTACTCAAAAGACTTTGATGCTTCGAACTTTTTTACAGAAGGCTTGTAGTCAACTAGCACAGTGTCTCTAACTACCTGAGTTTTTATACGAGTCTTTGGAATGTAGACTGTATCTGTAACTTCAATAAAGGCTGTGTCTATTTCCGTCTTGGTTGTAAACTTGTATACAGTTTCTTCTTCAGGCTTAGGGTAAATAATAAATGTCAATACCACACCTATACAGAATGATACTATAGCAATCCTTATTCTTTCGTCATCAAGTAACTTTTTCATCATCATTCAATTTGAATATTGTCTTGTGCAAGTATATCTCTTAATTCTTTTCTACAAGTATCGTAAGCTTCATATATTTTTTTGTCTAACTCACCGTACTTCATCTCTGAACGAAGCCACTGATCGTAGTCCCATATAGCACTTTTGTATTTGCTACCATTAATTGCGGCTTTGAAATCTTCATTTTCCTCAGGTAGATTGAATTCTAGTATTGCTTTCATATTGGAAACTTTATAGAATCTATAGAAGTAAAATAACTGTTTGTATTATTTGCTTGAGTTCTTTTTGTATTAAATATTAATATTCTACCGCCAGTAACTTTTGGAGGAGCCCCACGTTCAATATGCCACCCCTGTGATCCGTCACCATATTCTTCTTTGTAAGTACCAGCTATGCAATGGTGAATCTCCCTTTGCTCTAATTCATATTCGTGTTTACCACGATTATACTTTAGCACATCTCTGACATCATTCCTACACCAGTTCTCATGTATGTGACCTAGAACAAATACGTCCATGTTCTCATACATTTCAAGGGCTCTAGTAAGATTAATTGCACCCTTTGTAACTATACCTCCTCCACCAGACCCATGAAAGTATTTCAAGTATTTCACCATATCTGCTCCCTGACAAGAAATTTTTATCACAAGCCATCCACCATATCCACCTGTATAAACGTTTGACTTGTTTTTATAATTTAGTAAGTCAACAAATCTCTGTAGGACATCTGTCTCCTGGTACTTAATTATGGCAGTTTCGTGATTACCATAGCCAATTACTGTGAGCAGATGTGCATATGGACTAAACCATTCTACAGCAGTTTCAATTACAGAGTCTATGTACTTTGCGTTGTTATGTTCTGGCCTAATGTCTGACTTATTTGAACGTCTATCTCCCCTTCCTTGCATTAAGCAAAATAAGTCTCCATTAATTAAAATAGGGATTTCATTTTTTTTACAATACTCTAGATGGGATTTGAGTTTTTCTCTATCACATTTTGGGTTATCCCAATGCAAGTCCGATATAATTGCTAAGTTATTTCCTTTCAGTTCAAGTATGTGAACATTTTTACTAACCTTTTTTAAATCCATCAGAAGATTATTTGTTCTCCATAAATTTACAAGTTTTTTTTCTTTTTCAAATAAATTTATTATTATTGAAGAAATAATAATACGATGTCTATCAACGAAAGAGATTTAAAAAACTTCATTGACGGCCTCCTGATAGGTTTAATTTTTGGTGCTATTGTTTCAGCTGTGATGGTTCTAATATTCACATGACAATACTGGACCAAATATTGATGGACTATCCAGAAGAAATTTTTTACATAGCTTTTGGATTTGATGATGCAATAATTGGCTTTGATGAATCAGGGAGAAGGCTTGTATATGACATGGACGAGGTTATAAATATCCTAGTTGATGATGGTATGACACACGATGAGGCTGTAGAATATTACGATTTTAAGATAGCAAATTCGTTTGTTGGAGAAGGAACTCCTATATTTATAAAAATTTACATATGAAAGCCATTGGCAAAAACATTGTCATCAAAAACATTGATGAAGAAATTAAGACATCTTCTGGATTAGTTTTATCAGGAGAAGACACAAATCAATTAAGATACAAGCGTGGTAAGGTAGTAACTCCTGGGACTGAGGTTAAGTCAATACAGGAAGGGGATGACATTTACTACGACAAAGCGCAGAGCTACACGATGATAATTAATGATGATCAATACATCATCATTCAGGAACGAGATGTGGTTCTTGTCCTGTGAGTCTATGCTCCCTTATTTCCTTGTTCATAAGCTTAATCATATCCTTGTAAGGCTTTTCTGATGGCTTTATATTCTTTTTGAATAGAGGATTATTGCATAGAGTCTCTGGGATTTCTTCTCCCTCTATCTTTTTGTACATAGAGTTTATCATTCTCTTTGCCTTATAGGATAGACAGTATAATGCTTTTGACCTCATAGCAGGTCTTCCTTTCTGTTTGCTTGCAAATATTTCTATCCATCCATTTTTTCTTAGCTTATCGAATCTTTGGATGTCCCAAGTAAAAAGCTTTTCATATTCTTTGTATGAGGTTGAATTAAAGTATCTTTCTGAATACAAAAATAGCAGCATATCTAGGTCTGCTTGAGAAAGATTATGCCTTACCTTGAAGTATGTGCGTATTACTTTCCAGTATTTTAAGTAATCCCTTTTATTTGATTTCATTTTATTTGTTACATTTGTAAACAAAGATATAAAAGTTATGAAACCTTGTACTCAAAAAGTTAAAGCCGCTACATCTTACAAACCAAAACCAAAGAAAAAATGAAAGGAGATCAAATGATGGCAATGGGTATGCCCAAGGCCGCAGTTCTAAAAGGAGCCGTTAAAGGCGCAATTAAAGGCGCAAAGAAGGCTGTAGTAAAGAAAGCCGTTAAAAAAGCAATTGCTAAAAAGAAATATTAATGGCTGAAAAGTCTAAGATGAAATGTAACCGTGTCGTGGCTTCGGATAGGCCTGGCAAGAAAAGGATGGTTAAGGCTTGTGCCAATGGCAAAGAAAAGCTAATCCACTTTGGAGCAGAGGGTTATGGACATAACTATTCATCTGCGGCACGGTCTTCATTCAGAGCTAGACACAAGTGTAGTAGTGCGACAGATAAATTGTCGGCTAGATACTGGGCATGTAAGAACCTATGGGCTGGTCCTGGAGGATCTACTCAATCATCTCCTAAAAGCAGACGAGGAAAGTACTGATGAATAATTCTTGGAAGAGTAGAGGTCATTATTTGAAAGATGGAGTTGAGTGGACTGGACATCAGCATGCTCATAATGGAAAAATTATGACTGGTAAAAGTCACACTAAATCTAGCAAGGATCTTTATCACTTCATGGATTTAAGTGCTGAGGCTAAAAGAAAGGTATTGTCTAAGAAGAAATGAAGGATGCTTGCTACAAAAAGGTTAAGGCATCGTATGATGTGTTCCCTTCAGCAAGGGCATCACAGGCTATTGCCAAGTGCAGGAAAGCATCTGGTAATGTAAGAAAGTCTGAAGAGGGTACCAGCTTAAAGCGTTGGCAAA
>Ga0315902_10002185_pt1 | contig 30895 bp, 51 predicted proteins | sample LakEriMetagenome_9_FD_203523 | JGI IMG/M metagenome (GOLD analysis project Ga0315902, IMG submission 203523) | Freshwater fungal communities from buoy surface, Lake Erie, Ohio, United States - Buoy 12 MA117 | ecosystem: Environmental > Aquatic > Freshwater > Lake > Lake biofilm | place: USA...
AGAGCCTATCAATACACATCTTGAGACAGGCCACCTGATCCTTATCGGTATCATCCATAGCCTTGCGGAGCACGGTCTCAATTACTTTCTCTCCGCTGGTGCTCAAAAGACGAGCATAGAATTCTTTAATTCTGGCAGCTTCGCCAGGAGGTCTTCCGACCACTCCACGACTTTTCTTTGCTTCGATGTCTGCCTTGCGAGGTCTGCCACGCTTCCGCTTATTAGGGGACACAGACACATCAGACAGAGGTTCAGTGCTAGACACTAAATTCTCCTCTACATAGTTTCTACATAGTTATGCAGTAGAATGCATTAGTATGTAGTAGAATGTAGTCTACTAATCAGAGACTACTTAGAAAGGTAAATAATAATTATTAATAATTTTCTTTTTAGAAACTACTTAGTCTTTACTTAGTTCCTTAAGAGTGCATTTATTATAGCATACTTTTTAAGATTTGTCAAGTCTTTTATGTTAAGTAGGGGCTGAAGAGCACAGATTTAGTCTTCCTTTTTCTGTGTAGACTGTGGATATCTTGTATACAAGTCTATCCCATTGATTCATAAGGACATTTCTATGGTGGGAATCTAGCCCTATTTAGACCTATTTAGGGCAGTTTTTCCACTTTCTAACCCTATTTTACCCTTTCTTGTGTCTATGAAGTACCGCATACTAACCAGTGATTGCGTCACCCCTCCCCCCAGTGTTGCATAAATACAACAAAGTGTTTCATAATGTAAAATTATGCAATTGTGCAGTGCAATTTAGCTTGACAAGGGAAAAGGGACAGTGTAGGTCCCTATAACACCACCACAACCAGACTTAAGCAAAACTTAAGTATATTTTCACATGGTGAAACAAAAGCCCTTGCGTCCAGGCAGCAGACCTGGATAATCGAAGACTCAACAACAAAAAGGACTATCATGCCCACTAACAATCCAATCGATTTAGAAATGCAGGTTCAAATTCTTGACCTATGGGACAAGGGATGTCCTCTTGATATCTTGGCCGATATCGTAGACCCTGACAACACAATCGACATCAAGGACATGGATGCTGTTGTCAAGGCCGCAGGACGCTATAATATCTATTCAGCCTAACTGACGAGCCCTAACTGGGCGAAACTGCAGGGATGCAGTCTTAGGCAACCCTTTAAACCCTGGAGAAAACAATGAACCTTTTCAATGCAATCAAAAAAGCTATCAGCAGCCGCAAAACCCTGGACAATCGTCAAGGCCGTTTTCTGACAATTTACCTGGACAATGGGCAGCGCAAAAATGGCAAGGTCCTGCAGCCTGGGTACATCAGCAGCACTGTACAGCTCGCCTATGGCCCAGTGATCAAGGTACGAAACAATCGCATTAACCTAGTCGCTACTGATCACGCTATAGTAAAGCTGGGCTAGACTGTAGACCTAGGGCCTAGGTATACCCTGGGCCTTAGAATGTACAGTTTACTAACCTGGAGACAGTAACCATGAGCACAATGACACTAGCAGGACCTATACGCAGCAAGGCAGCAGCGATCAAGATCACTGGCAGCCTGGGCAAACCCAGCAAAATGCCTGGGTTGTCCTATGGCATTTCCGCAGCTCTATGCAAGGTGGGCGCAGCCCTGGCCAAGATCGAGGGCAGTACCTGCAGCGGCTGCTATGCCCTGAAGGCGAATTATCAGTACCCCAGCGTCAAGGCAGCCCATGCCAAGCGAGCTGCCGGGCTAGACCATCCACAATGGACCGAAGCCATGGTGTACTTGATCGGCAGCTCAGGCGAGACCTTTTTTAGGTGGCATGACAGCGGGGACCTTCAGAGTTTCCAGCACTTGCTAAATATTGTGAGAGTCGCTGAAGCACTGCCTGCTGTGTCATTTTGGTTACCAACAAGGGAAAAGGCACTTGTCCTGCAGTATCAGCGCAGCTTTGGCAGCTTTCCCTCTAATCTTGTGGTCAGAGTATCGGCTGCAATGATCGACTCAGCAGCTCCTGCAGGGTTCCAGCACACCAGCACAGTTCACGCCAGGGCAGCAGCTCAAGGGTATAGCTGCCCAGCTCAGCAGCAGGGCAACAAGTGCCAGAGCTGCAGGGCCTGCTGGGACGCTAGCGTGTCGAATGTATCTTACCATCAACACTAAAGGGAGAATTTGAAAATGGACTACTGGCTTGCGTTTCAAATAGCTGGGCTACTGTTTGCCCTGGGCGCTGTCGTGCAAATTATGAAACCCTGGAGGATCAAATAGTGAACCTATGGCAACAAGCGGAAGACCTGCAGCAGCAGGTAGCTGCAATCGAATTTAAAGCTGATGTGGCAGGCATTGACCCATGGGACTATGCCAGGGAGTATGGGAACCTATGCGATGAGCTGGCAGAGCTTCGCATTATACTTTGGGAGGCAGGGAGCAATGAGTAAATTGATTGGATTTAAGGCAGTGAACCCCAGGTCAATAGACTGGGAAAGCAGGGATTGTGTCGTGCGTGCAAGCTCAATTGCAATGGGTTTACCATATGCGGATATCCATGCACGCTACAAGGCAGCAGGCAGGAAAGACAGGCGAGGAACCTGTATATTGATTATCGCTGATGTCTTGAATCATATCGAAGAGTATCGCTTTATGAGCTACGAGGCGCCCACGCTAGCTCAATTTGTTGCGAAGCACAAATCAGGGCGCTGGGTAATGTGCAATCGCTGCCATGCCTGGGCAATGATCAATGGCGTGGTGCATGACGCAGGACCTATAGGGGCCAGGACCAGGGTTATTGGCGCATGGCGGGTAGCATGAGAGAAATAGTTGACTCAATTGTAGGGGCTTTACTGTTTGTTATTATCTTTTTCGGTACAATCGCTTTATCATCAATTTAATTGGAGCTTGACATGAAAACTAATGACTTGAAAAAAGGCAGTATCGTAATGCTAAGCAATGGCTGGAAAGCTATGATCGAAGACAATATGCGTGGCAATACTCGCATGGCAACAGTGTATGGGGATTTTACAGAAATGGGCAGCGTGTACTCGCATGACATTTCTAAGGTCCTAGTAGCTGGCGAATGGCACAGCGTAGAGCACACACCAGCTCAGCTCAAATTAAAGCAGCGTGTAGCTGCAATGGGGTTTTAATATGCTCATGTATATAAAAGAAATAATCATGGCACTGGAGCAGCTCTCGCCTTATCAGCGTGGGTTGCTTTTCTCAGAGCTGGCAGAGACTAAGCCAGTGCTAGCTGATAACATTAGGCAGATTATCGAAGAGACTTTAGAGGAGCTGAAATCATGAGCTATATAGGCCAGGAAGACTGGGTGCATATTGATGCCCACAATCAGGAAGTAGATCGCCTTGAGGAAAAGGTAGCAGAGCTTGAGCAGGTCATCAAGGATATGCAATTCGATGAGGCGTATTTGTGCGCTGACATTATTGAGCTGCGCTGGAGATACTCCGATTACAAGGACATGCACGAAGAGCTGGAAGAGCTGATCAGGTGGTGCGGCCCAGACAGCACACGAGCTGCAGTGAAAATGTTGAACGAGAAATTCCCTAGGAAGACAGGCACTGAAGACTGGGAGATAACATGGCTGGACCTCTGATAGCTGTCATAGGGTTAGTGTATTTGGTGGTGTCGGTGGACCTATTGATCAAGGGGCATCATGGCCTGGGAATCGCTTTCCTGGGCTATGCCCTTGGCAATGTCGGCCTGACGATGGAGGCGATGCGATGATGACCTGGGTTGACCTAGGGTTATTGCTTGCGATTTTATTGCTTGCGATTTTGTTAAGCATGAGGAGCGACAGAGATGAAGACTAGAGTTTCGGGTGTCCCTTATGAGGTGGAGTTGCCCTATGGAATGGATGAAAGTAGCGTCATTGCTGAACTGGAACGTGAGAACTTTATGATGCGTGCCAGGATGGAGCGACTAGAGAACGAACTAAGGATTGCTGAAGAGCACATCTCAAAGCTGATGATTGACCTACACAATGAAAGGAATAAGACATGAGATGTTTATCATGCAATGCAGCATTGACAGACTACGAAGCTACTCGCAGGTCAGCAACTACTAATGAGTTTATTGATCTCTGTAATCATTGCTTCGCATCTGTTAGTGATGACTTACAAACTATTGAGCGAGAAGACTTAGCTCATGACGAGGATTATGTAGATGATAATGATTCTCATTGTGGCTTAGATTCATTGCTTGACATTTAATAATTATCATGCTACAATACTATTTAGATACTAAGTAGTATGATTATTAATAATTATCTTATAAGGAACTAAATAGATGGAAGATGACCAAGCAAGATTCATTGCAGAGACAGGCGAAGAAGCTCACTACTGGTTTACTGTCTCAGATTTTGCTGCTCTGTCCCTAAAATATCCACTTGACCATATGCTAAAAGACATGATACAATTAAGGAATAAGAGTTATGAAAAACAAAAGGAGACCCAACCCCATAGCTAAAGACTTGCGTACACCGAAGTACAGAATGCGTATTGTCCCAAACAAAAAGAAGGAATACTATCGTGAATACAGTATCAGAGAGGTTAGAGAAGGCGAGACAGGTCCTGGCAACAAAGAGGGCTAGCGGCATCAAGGTTACTAAGCGCACGCCAGTAGAAGTGTGGCAGGAAGACAAGACTTCTTTACGCAAGAGCATCAATGCTAAGTGCTTTGACTGCTGCTGCGGAGATGTCAACGAGGTTAAGAATTGTACGGTACAAGTATGTCCTTTATGGTTTGTTAGACCAGGAGCAAAGTGATGGGTGAGCAGTTAAAGACGCATCAGCCCTGTCCTGATTGTGGTAGCTCAGACGCACTGACCTACTACGATTGGGGTAGCAGGTGCTTTAGTTGTGGCAAGGCAACAAGGAATAAGAAGGATGATGATGTGGTGCAAACACTAACAAAAGTGAGTACAAGGTTGAGCAATGTACACGAACTACAATACGAGTCAATCAAGGAGCGTGGTCTCACAAGGGACACTTGCCTCGAATATGGCATTGGCATTAAAGGTGGTAGCTATTATTTTCCTTACTACTCTGGCGATGATCTGGTAGCTTTCAAGAAGCGACAGATTGCTGATAAGCGATTCAGTATCGAAGGCGATTGGCCTAAAGGAACTCTGTTTGGGCAGCAGTTATTCACTAAGGGAGGCAAGTATGTCACCATCACAGAGGGAGAGTTTGATGCTGCGGCAGCGTATCAGATGCTGGGTTCTAAGTATCCTGTGGTATCTGTTAGGAATGGTGCAGGCAATGCAGCACAAGATATCAAGGCGAATTATGAGTGGCTCGACAGCTTCGAGAATATCGTCATCTGTTTTGACAACGATGAAGCAGGCAGAGCAGCAGCTAATCAGGTTGCTGAAGTGCTTGGAACTAAAGCCAAGATATTTAAAGGAACCAAGGACTTTAAAGATGCCTGCGAATTCATCCAAGAAAACAAGGTAGCTGAGTTTGTAAACTTATGGTGGAGAGCTGAGCGATTCACACCAGACGGAATCATCGATGGCTCTGTGCTCTGGGATGTGGTTAATCAGCCAGTGGAGAGAGCAGATGTACTCTATCCGTTTGCTGGGTTGAATGACCTTACCTATGGTATCAGGTCTGGTGAGATGGTCACGATCACTGCAGGCTCTGGCCTGGGTAAGTCGCAGTTTCTTCGAGAAATTGTTTATCATATTCTGAACAGCAGCCAGGATAACATTGGTCTATTGTTCCTCGAAGAGTCGGTTAAACGCACAGCCAAGAGCTTGATGAGCTTGGCAGCTAATAAGCCACTGCACCTACCAGACATTGAGACCAGCCAGGACGAGCTGCGTGAAGCATTCGATGCTACGCTAGGTACTGGGCGTGTCTATCTGTTTGATCACTTCGGATCTACTGCAATTGATAACATCATCAGCAGGGTTAGGTTCATGGCGAAGGCGCTGAACTGTAAGTTTATTTTCCTGGACCATGTATCAATTGTTGTCTCAGCTCAGGAGAATGGTGACGAGCGAAAGGCACTGGATGAAATCATGACCAAGCTGCGAATGATTGTGCAAGAGACTGGCATTGCTTTGTTTTGTGTCTCGCATCTCAAGCGTCCTGATGGCAAGGGACACGAGGAAGGAGCAAGCACCTCTCTGTCTGCACTACGAGGCTCAGGTTCGATTGGTCAGTTGTCTGACATGGTGCTAGGCCTGGAGCGTAACGGACAGGCTGAGGACTTGAAAGAGCGTCACACAACACGAGTCAGGGTTCTGAAGAATCGCTTCAGTGGATTGACTGGCCCTGCCTGTGGGTTGTACTATGACAGGGTTACTGGACGCATGACAGAGACTGTGGTGGAGGAACTATGAGTCATCCTGACCAAGCATTCGGTGATAAGACCTACTCACAATTTGGAGAGGACCTTATCCTATTGAATGTGTTTTATAAGTTAGGTATTGAGAAAGGCAGATACTTCGATGTAGGCGCACACAATCCATGGAACATTAGTAACACTGCGTTATTGTATGAGCGTGGCTGGCGAGGCGTGTGTGTTGAAGCTAATCCAAATCAGATTAGTGGCTTTGAGTTAGCTAGGCCAGAGGATAACATCCTGAATGTTGGGGTTGGCTGCTCAATAGGAACCGCACCTTTCTATATGATTGATGGATACTCAGGCAGGAACAGTTTTGATTTTACGAAAGTGTCTGACTTTATAGATAAGCACCAACAATTTAGTATTCGTGAAGTCAAAGAGATTCCAGTTGTAACAATCGACAGCTTGTTTAACAGTTTGTATGTCCCTGATTTACTGTGTATCGACATTGAAGGCTTGGACTACTCAGTGCTGCTGAGTATGGAGACAAGGCCAAAGGTTATCTGCGTTGAGAATGAGGGACAGATCCAGGACTTTGATGACTTGCTAAAAGGAATGGGATATGATAAAATATTTAACACCGTAGCAAATGGAATCTACATACATGAGAGTTGCACTGGATATCGAAACAAACCTGAAGCATGACCGCATCTGGGTTTGCTGCACCTATGACATTGACACCAAAGAAGTAAAGACATGGACAAACGCACAGGACTTCAACAAGTTTATTCAACAAGCGAAACTAGTGATAGCTCACAATGGGATCGGCTTCGACTTCCCAGTACTGAACAGAGTCTGGAAGACTACGATTCGACTGAGCCAAGTACAGGATACACTGGTTATGTCAAGACTATCAAGCCCATCAAGGGACGGGGGACACAGCCTAGCAAATCTAGCAAAGCTCGTAAACAGAACCAAGAAGGAATACGAAGATTTCGAGGGAGGCCTGACACCAGAAATGGTTGAGTACTGTCAGGAGGATGTATCAATCTGTGGTGAGTTGTACCATTACCTGACCAGGGAACTGAAAGGATTCTCTGAGCAATCGATTAACCTGGAGCACAAGGTAGCAGCCATTGTTGCAAGGCAAGAGAAGCATGGATTTAAACTTGACACTGTGAAATCCCAATGCTTGCTAGGCCAATGGAAGCGCCGACTGTCTGACATAGAGGAGGACCTGCAGTCTGTATTCCCGCCCATAGTTACTGAAAGAATTAGTGAGAAGACGGGTAAGAAGTTGAAGGATGATGTGGAGGTATTCAACCCAGGTTCTAGGCAGCAGATTGCTAAGCGCCTGATAGAAAAAGGATGGAAGCCAACGAAGCATACTGAGAAAGGACAGGTGATTGTCGATGAATCAGTCTTGGATGGAGTTGATATACCAGAAGCAAAGCTCATTGCCGAGTATCTATTGCTTCAGAAACGGGTGGCTCAGGTTGAATCGTGGCTTGAGTTTGTATCTGACGAGCACAGGGTTCACGGTAAGGTCATCACCAACGGAGCAGTCACAGGACGCATGACACACCATAGCCCTAACATGGCGCAGGTCCCTAGTAGCTCTAGTCCCTGGGGTAAGGAGTGCAGGGATTGCTGGACAGTGGATGATGGTAAGGTATTAATCGGTGCAGACGCAGCCTCATTAGAATTGCGTATGCTTGCACATTACATGAAGGATGCACAGTATGCTAAAGAAATCGTTGAAGGTGATATCCACACCAAAAACCAAGTTGCGGCAGGTCTTCAAACACGAGCGCAAGCGAAGACATTCATCTACGCTTTACTATACGGGGCAGGACCTGCCAAGATCGGGAAGATTGTTGGTGGTTCGGCGAAGGAAGGACATGAACTCATCAGCAATTTTCTTCGTAACACGCCAGCCCTCAAGCGCCTTAGAGAAAAAGTTGAAAGTCTATCAGAGAAAGGGACGCTTCCAGGTCTTGACGGTAGGCAATTACAGGTTCGCTCCGCACACGCAGCACTTAACACACTACTCCAAAGTGCTGGTGCGATAGTGATGAAGCAGGCGCTAGTCATCTTGGACAGCAAGCTGCGTAAGTTTGCACCTAGCGCACAGTTTGTAGCTAATGTCCATGATGAGTGGCAAATAGAATGTAACGAAGTAGATGCAGATTTAGTAGGTGATTTAGCGGTAAGCAGTATTAAAGAAGCAGGTATTGAGCTGGGTCTTCGCTGCCCATTAGATGGTGAATACAAGAAAGGAAAAACATGGGCAAGCACCCACTAGACAAGGACGATGAATTCTGGACAGACATGGAGGATGTTGTATTCCTGTGTATAAAGAAGGACAGAACAGTTAGCATGAAGACATCTGTTATGGACATGGAAGAACTTAAGTCTATCTTCAGCACAGCGTTTATGATGGCCTTATTTCACGATATGAAATCATCACCAAAGGATGTTGACAAACTTCACTGATGTGTTATAATATTATGGTAGTCATTTGAAAAGGAGAAGTAAATGGATTTGAAACCGCTTAAAGTACAGGCAGAGATTATGTGGGCTTTCCTTGATACGCCTAACCAGCTATCGGGTAAGTATCAGGTAGACCTCTGTAACCTTACCAAAGGCGCTGTAGATGCCCTGAAGTCTATGGGTGTAGAAGTACGGACTAAGCCTGACCAGCCTGAGAAAGGTATCTTCATCACGGCTAAGTCTGTTAACTATCCTATCAAGACAGAGGATAGTAACGGGAACCCTATCACTGCCAAGGTAGGCAATGGCAGCAAGGGTATCGCACTGCTCAAGCCCTATGAGTATTCGTACAAGGGTAAGAAAGGTATTGGCGTAGGTATTAATAAGCTGGTAGTGACTGATCTCGTGGTGTATGAGGGTGAGCCAGTCGCTGCTACTGACGATGTACTGTAAAGGAGATAGTATGGCTGAAGCAAAAAAGGCAGTATCGAACCCGAAGTTAGCGTTTAAGGTTTCACCTGTGGAGTCTTCGTTTGAAGTTAGTACTCCAGGTCTGAGTGTCCTTGGTTGGGACGAAACATTCCGTTTCTCAATTGCAGCAGACGGTACTGTAACAATCAATGATAATCAGTTTAGCAGCAAGAAGCAAGCTGCTCAGGCACTTGAAACAATGGCAGCGTTTCTGAAGAAGTAATGATTGCTCTTATCGATGCCGACATTGTTTGCTACAGAATTGGGTTTGCTTCTGAGGATGTAAGCGACAGAATATGTTTGGCTCGTTGCGCTGAGTTTATGGAGGAGCTAGTGATGAAGCCTTGGGTAGGAGACTACCTGGGCTATCTCACTGGGTCCGACAATTATCGCAAAGAGATTGCAGTAACAGCACCATACAAAGGCAATCGATCACAGTCTAAGCCACAACACTATGACCTTATCAGAGAATACTTAGAGAAGGCTTGGGGCTGTGAAGTAGTACAAGGCCAAGAAGCTGATGACGCTATCGGTATCAAGGCTTATGAGTTTGAAGATGTAGAAGATTATGTCATCATGTCTATCGATAAAGACCTGGACATGATTCGTGGATGGCACTACAACTTTGTTAAAGATAAGAAGTACTTGATTGAGGACCAGGATGCTATCAAACATTTCTATACGCAGATACTTACTGGCGATAGAGTTGATAATATTATTGGCCTGAAAGGCGTAGGCCCTAAGAAAGCTGAGAAGATTCTTGAGGACTGTGTTACTGAAGAAGATATGTATAAGGCAGTATTGAAGGCATATGATAACGATGAAACTAGAGTCTTAGAGAATGGACAATTGTTATGGATACGAAGAAAAGAAAATCAGATTTGGTCTCCAGCCCTATTCAATACATCCAGTGGGTTGACGCAGTAGCTGATGTGGAATGGCAAGAGAATGTCAAAGCTGAAGTTCACTTATGTCACACTATTGGATGGATTGTTGATGAGACAGATGATGCCTTATGTGTTGCTAGTACAGTCAGTATGGACAGTAGCAATGCCCGTATGCATATCCCTAAGCAGTGGATTAAGATAAGAAAGGAAGTGGTCTTTGAAGCCGAGCAGCGCCAAGTCAAAAGGAAGACACCTGCAAAAGTGGGTAAGAGACCTAATCCTGTCAAAGTTCAATCTGGAGCACGATGATGTACGCTCAGTTAGTATGGGCGTGTCAGGGGAGGACTTGCTATTTAGTCCAGCAGCCAGGCGGGTCTTACCAATCAGTGTGGAATGCAAGTCCAGAGCAACTATCTCAGTATACGGTTATTACGAACAAGCAAAGGGAAATGCAGGAGGACACGAACCTGTCGTTGTTATTAAACAGAATCGGTCCAGCCCTCTTGTAGTTGTAGATGCAGAGTATTTCTTTAACTTACTAAGGAGTAAACATGAGTAATGTGTATCGTTTTATTTATGATTCAGACAAGAGCGAAGGTAATGGTGTTTATCCTGAAGCCTCTTCTCTTAAGGCTCGGCACTACTTTGAAGATTGTGTTGCTTGGCCTCCCATCCTTTGGCAATTTTGTAAATTCCTAGAAAGCACTGGATATGTAGGTGTTATAGACCGAGTGATTATTAAGGACCCATATGGATTTGAAAAAACTCAGGGAATGTTTGAAACACTTGGCCCTGGTGAATACATTGCTCGTGTGGAAGAGGAAGAAGACGAAGTTGAAGAAGACGAAGAAAAGGAAGAGTAATGACTGTTCATGCCATAATCCCAGACTGTCAAGTCAAGGACGGTGTTGACCTTAGTTATCTTACCTGGGTTGGGAAGTATCTAGCAGAGAAGAAGCCAGATGTAATTGTGCAGATTGGTGACTTCTCTGATATGCCCAGCTTGTCTAGTTATGACATAGGTAAGAAGAGCTTTGAAGGCAGACGATACAAGACTGACATAGAAGTAACCAGGAAAGCAATGGAGCTATTGCTTGCACCAATTAAGGAATACAATGAAAGAGCACGAAGAAATAAGGATAAGCAATACCGACCCCGAATGGTTCTCACTCTTGGAAACCATGAAGAAAGAATTTCCAGGGCTGTCGAAGGAGACCCTAAACTTGACGGAACTATTAGTCTCAGTGATCTTAAGTACGAACATTATGGTTGGGAAGTTATACCGTACCTTGAACCTATTGTTATTGATGGGGTTGTGTACGCTCATTATTTTACTTCTGGCGTTATGGGGCGTCCTGTAACATCTGCTGCTGCACTGTTGTCAAAGAAACATATGAGTGCTGTGATGGGTCATGTACAGAATCGACAGATTGCCTACGCTAACCGAGCAGATGGCTCACAGATTACTGGCCTGTTCAGTGGCTGCTGTTATCTGCATGATGAAGACTACCTGGGTAGCCAGGGTAATAAGTACTGGCGTGGTATCTGGATGTTGCATGAGGTAAACAACGGCAGCTTTGATGAGATGCCTGTATCCTTAAACTATCTGAGGAAAAAGTATGAGCATTGATAACGCAACACCAGAAGATTGGAACAGAGTAGTTTGGAAAGACAACAGACCTACCACACTGAAAGACTACATAAAGTCTAAGCAAGTGGGAGGAACGCACTATAAAGGTACTATTGAGCCTTGGGAAGCCATGCTAGCGTGGGGATTAGACCCTTGGTCATGCAATGTAATTAAGTATGTGCAGCGACACCGCAAGAAGAACGGTAAAGAAGACCTAGAGAAAGCCAAACACTACCTTGAATTCATGATAGAGAACTACGATGCCGTTGGTGACAAGTACTACAAAGATTGATTGGTCCAATGCTGATAGGGACTATAAGCGAGGACAGAATCTAATCAGGCAAGGCGACTGGGCAAATGGCTTTAAGCTGCACGAGCTTCGAGCACTGCCTGATGCCTTCTGGAATCCTGCTGCTAAGTTTCCAGGGCACAGGACTAACTTCGATAGAGCACCTATATGGATGCCTGGGCAAAGCATTCGCAACAGGAATGTAATCATCTGGTCAGAGGCTGGGTGGGGAGATATGATTCAGTTCTCTCGCTTCATCCCTTTAATCAAGCAGATTGCTAGTAATGTACACTGTGTTTACCCAGATGCTATCTCAGGGCTACTGAAGAGAATGAATAAGTCGATTGTCTATAGCCAGCAGTCTAGGGATTGCCCTCCTAGCTCTTACAGGGTCAAGATGATGTCGATGCCTTATCTGCTGATGGAGCATGGTGTCATTGAAGCAAAACCTGTAGGACGCTGGTATGGTGCAGAAGGTCTGTATCGTAATCCTGATATAGTTAAACCTGTACGGTCTAAGCCACTTGTTGGTATCTTTTACCGCACTGACAACAAATCCTGGAACATGGCTGCAAAGCAGATACCGAAGGATATCGTTGATGAGTTTATAGAAAGACATCCCGAGTTTGAATTCGTGTCCCTGCAGCTAGGTGAAGGATTCCTGGATAGTCCATCTTGGATAGCGACTGCTGATAAGATACAGACCCTAGATGCAGTTATCTCTGTGGACTCAGCAATTGCTCACTGTGCCGCTAGCGTAGGTGTCAAGACACTGGACCTAATAGGTGATGAAACAATGGCGTGTTGGCGCTGGTATCCAGTCTCAGAGGCTACCTATTGGTACGACAACATGACCTGTATCTGGTGGGACCACTATGCAGACTGGGAGACAGGCTTGGAAAAAGCAATAACTTATCTGGATAAGCCAGTAGTAAAAAAGCGTGGACGACCTAAGAAAAGTGTGGTATAATATATGACCTTGACATTAGAAGAGATCAAAGAAAGGATGAAACGGTGGGATGAGATTTCCATCATAGAGGAATTGTCAATCCGTTCAGAGGATATAATTGAACGCTTTGATGATATAATAGAAGAGCAGGCAGATAGATTAGAGAAACTTGTTAACTGGGAAGAATAAAAATATGGATTACTATCAGCAATTTATTGCAAAGTCACGATACAGCCGGTTCCTACCTGAGATGAATCGGCGTGAGCATTGGCACGAGTCTGTCAATCGCTATATGGTGTTTATGTATAAGCACCTGCAGGACAAACACAATTACAAGATGACTGATGACTTGTATAAAGAACTCAAAGATGCAATCATCAACCTAGAAGTGATGCCTTCTATGAGGGCTATAATGACCGCAGGTAAGGCACTAGAGCGTGACAACACTGCTGGCTATAACTGCAGCTACCTGCCTATTGATGACCCTAAAGCCTTCGATGAAGCAATGTATATTCTTCTCTGTGGTACAGGTGTAGGATTCTCTGTGGAGCAAAAATATGTTAATGAACTACCTGAAGTGCCAGACCAGTTGTTTACTTCTGAGACTATTATTTCTGTTGCAGATTCGAAAGAAGGGTGGGCTAAAGCACTACGCCAAGTCATCGCTTTACTATACTCTGGGGAAATTGCAAAGTACGACCTTAGCAGAATCCGTCCCGCTGGAGCCAGACTCAAGACTTTCGGAGGTAGAGCTTCTGGACCAGGACCTCTGGATGAACTTTTTAGATTTGTTATTGACAAGTTCCGAGGAGCCACTGGTAGGAAACTCACATCTCTCGAATGTCATGATATTCTCTGCAAAATCGGGGAAGTTGTTGTTGTGGGTGGAGTCAGACGATCAGCAATGATTAGTCTGTCAGACTTAGAAGATGATAGGATGCGTCATGCAAAATCAGGAGATTGGTGGACACACAATGGACAAAGAGCACTCGCTAACAACTCAGCAGCTTACATTACTAAACCAGATATTGGACAGTTTCTTTCTGAATGGACAAGCCTTTATAACAGTCACTCTGGAGAGCGTGGTATCTTCTCACGAGCCGCAAGTAAAAGTCAGGCTAAGAAAAACGGGAGGCGTGATGGAGATTATGACTTCGGAACTAATCCCTGTTCAGAAATCATACTTCGACCATACCAATTCTGTAACCTCACAGAGGTGGTGGTCAGAGCAGAGGACACTGTAGAGTCGCTAGCCAAGAAGGTGCGTATTGCTACGATCCTGGGTACATTCCAGAGTACTATGACGCACTTCCCTTACCTGCGTAAGATATGGAATAAGAACACAGAAGAGGAGCGACTGCTTGGTGTATCCTTGACTGGTATCCTAGATAACAAGTGGATGGGAGAAGTAAATGACAGCACTGCGAAGGCTCTTGAACAGTTACGCCAAATCTCCGTTAGCACCAATATGGACTTTGCAGCAACTCTGGGAATCCCTCAAGCTACTGCTATTACTTGTGTCAAACCTAGTGGCACTGTTAGCCAACTTGTTAATTCTGCCTCTGGTATTCATACTCGACATAGTGATTATTACATACGAAGGGTTCGTGGCGATAAAAAAGACCCTCTTACGGCGTTTCTAGCAAATGCCGGCATTCCTGCTGAAGACTGTGTGATGCGTCCAGACAGCACTGCTGTGTTTTCTTTCCCAGTGAAAGCACCAGATAATGCTAGGACTCGTGAGCACTTAACTGCTTTGCAGCACCTGGAACTGTGGTTGATGTATCAGCGCCACTGGTGTGAGCACAAGCCTTCTGTCACTATCTCTGTCAAGGAAGATGAGTGGATGGATGTTGGAGCGTGGGTATGGAGGAACTTCGATGAAATCTCTGGTATATCGTTCCTGCCTTGGGATGGAGGCACTTATCGTCAAGCACCTTATGAGGAGTGCAGCAAAGAGCAGTATGAGGAACTTCTTGCTAAGATGCCTACATCTATTGCATGGGATAATCTTAAGGAAGAAGACGATAATGTCGAAGGAGCACAGACCTTAGCCTGTGTAGCGGGACATTGTGAAATATGATGATTGAACTTAGCCTGATAGCAGGCATTATGCTAGGGTTTGAGTATGTACAAGACCCAGAGGATGATGCACACTATCTAGTAATAGATATCCTATTCGTCAGAGTGCTCATCGGATTCCGATAAATACATCTCTTTCTCGTGCTTACGGCGCTTGACTAATCCAGGTAGTTCTTTACCGCCTGCTTTAGTCCACGCCAAAAAGCCTTCTGCGGCTCCTTCAAAGTCTCCACGATTATGCTTCTGTCTTATTGTGGATCTTTGGAGGTTGCCCAGTCCCACATTGAAGGCAAAGCTAACCAAGGCATCAAAGCGGCCTTGTGTAAGCCCTGTAGGACACATCCTAAGCACTCCCTGTTCAAATCGTAGCAAGTCCTTTGCAAGGATATCATCCACTTCAGCCATGGATAGGGTTCTATCCCATCCAGCAGGGATTGGTAGGTTCTTTCGCTCATCTAGTTTGACTCCAATATGTCCAGGGTCAATAACATGACCAACCCCGACAGTCCACAAAAGAGCAGGACAACGATAAGGACGAGTACGAACTCCTTCATCCCGCTTGATAGCCTCTATGCATTTCTTACTTACTTTCACTTCTTAGACCAGCCACGAGAACCGAACCAGTAGCCTATAATTCCACCTAGCATAGCCATCTCATCTTCGCTAAACACCACATCTGAGAACTTGATTACATCGTCAATGCTAGTAATCACTCCAGGTAGTGAGAAGATATGCCACATAATCCAGACATTGATTGCTATAAGCTCAAACACCAGCATATAGGTAATGGTAGGACGGACTGTGCCAACATAGTTGACTACCCAGGTAGAGGCTTTCTCAAGCACTTTCTGGTCATGTGCTAGAGCAGCATTCTGCATCTGTGCCTCAGTCTGCATAGCAATCTGGTCAGTGCGAATCTCTTCAACCTTTTGCTGTGCCAAGAAGCCTTCACGAGCAAGTGCTAACTCACGCTCTGTCTGAACCTTAGCCAACTCCATCTCATGCTTTTTGTCAGCCTTGTCTTGGAAGAAGTCTAGGACCTTTGGTAAACCAGAGATAAGTAGACCACCAAGTGTAGATAGTAAAGATAACATTACATAACTCCAGTCAATTTAAAGATTCCATACACAACAGCACTAGCAACTAAAATCATTCCCCACTCTCGTCTAGTCTGCATACGCTTACGATAGAACTCATCATTAAGTTCTAGATGTTGTTTTCGTAGTTGTGTAATTAAGGACTTGACTTCTGACACTGCTGGCCTTCCAAACTCCACTTCAATCTGCTTATACATCTCTTGTTCTGCATCTCGTATCTGCCTAATGATTTTGTACTCTTCATAGGCAGTCATGAACATCATGTCACCACGGCGTTCAATCTGTTGCTGCTTCCTCTTCCAGGCGACTCTGGCCTTAGCCTCTTCGTCTAGGAATTGATTTACCTCGGTGGCAGTTTCCTTAATCTCCCTGCCAACCTTAACAGCTTCTTTAATACCAGAGAGAGCAGCCCTAGTAGTTTGTATAGGGTCACTCATGTTAGTCCTCTAGTACATCTTGTTGCAGCCCACGCTTAGTTAAAAGGTTAAGGACAAACTCTGCTCTCTTTTCAGGATCTTGTACAAGCACAGACAGTGTACGCATACGCTCTGCCTTCCTCACCTGCTCTGCAACACCCTGCACCAGTCTGGCCTGCATAGGTCTAGACAAGGCTAAGAAGCCAGGATTCTGTGCTAGCATCGTAGCAGCACGATTGAGCTGGTCTCCAGCACGATTAGTCAGGTCAGCATACTGCTCAGTAGTCAGCTCTAGGCCACCTACTTTCCTATCCATAGGAGCCATACGCAGATAAGGATTATCAAAGATAGCCTGTGAGACTTCTCTTTCCAGTGGTGTTACCTGTATACCAGTCAGGACAGATCCAACATTCATTCTCTGTGTTTGGCCTAGTAAGTTAGTCTGCTCTGGTAAGGTTTCACGCAGCCCAGGTAAGCGACTCTTCAGGTTATTAAGAATCCAGTTAGCGGTGTCTGGGTCTTTAATCTCTCTGCGGATAGGGTCTTCCATCCTGGCAATCTGGTTCAGGATAGCTGGGACCACAGGGTTAGTTAAACTAACTAGATAAGACTCCAGGTAGCGGTCTGGTTCCTGCATAGCCAGCATAGCCTTGCCTAGACCTTCAGTAAAGGTCTTATCCAGGAAGTTCTGTCCTACTATCTTGAAGATAGAACCAACGCCTGGACTTTCTCCCTTCATTCTACCAGTCTTCAGAGCATTCATACTGTCCACTACTAAGCCCATGACAGTAGAAAAGGGTTCAATTCGGTCATATGAGACCCATCTATCTCCCATCTTGATAGACATAGGAGGGACACCCGAAGCTATCTGACTAGCCCTGGTAGACGGGTCTGATGAGTAGTGACCAGTAACCAGCCCTTGCTGCACCATGCCATAGGTAGCCAACATAAACCCAGCACCCATAGCCTGCTGAGCATAGAACTCAGGAATCTTCTCTTCCTTAAATGTACGCTCACCTTCCAGCTTTGCAATACGCTTATCTAACTGCTCAACCCTGGCCTGGGCTTTCTCAATCTGAGCAGGAAAGACAGCATTATCTAGTCTATCTTGTGCCTGCAGACGCTGAGCAGTGACCTTAGCAAGTTTCTCATTAATATCCTTGATGTCTAGTTTAGCCTGACGCACACGCAGCAGACCACCACCAGGGATGTAACCACCAGCCTCTTTAGCGATGTTAATACCAGTACGCAGGAAAGGAACAACCAGGTTTAACTCAGGAGCAATGTTCTTTGCTTCAGCCATTAGCTGACCGCCTTTGTCAATCAGCGACTTACCCAGCGGTGTACGGAATGTATTAAATGCAGCAAAGTTTTCTAGTTGATAGCGCAGTGCTGGGTCACGCCCTTCGAGGTACTGAAGCATAGTAGCGTTACCGTCTTTATTCTTCATTGCGATATCGTCTAACTCTTTGATGAACTCTGCCCTGGTTGTACCACGCCTAGCAAAGTACTCATCAGGAAACTTCTGTTCAATCCTGTGGATCATAGCACGATACTCCATGCGCTCAAGCACTGCTGAGAATGCTTGGTCAAGAGCACCAGTAATCCTCTGAGGATAGGTCAAGATTGCATCACCATACTTATTCTTTACGATGTCGAATGCTTGATGTGTGTTACCATCAAAGTCTTCTGTACGCTTAGACAGACCAGCCATGAACCTGGGAAATGCTTCAGTAAACCCTTCACCGATACCTCGAAGCATAGCTAAGCCTTCGCTAGGTCTACCAGCCAGTGCTCGTGTAACAGGCGCTAATGCAAGCTGTGCAGTCTGTGATACAAAGTTAACTACCTGAGTAGAGATAGCAGACAGGTAACTGTTACGAATAAATGCACCAATACGCTCTCGGATGCTAGGTTCTTTAAGCACCTTAGTAGCTGCATCAGATACCGCTGCCCCAGCCTCACCAGGAGACAGGACAGGGTTAGTCATAATATCGTCAGTGGCCTTTACCCAGTTAGCTAGGAATTCTGCACACTTTTGAGTAATACCAGCCATTAGCAAGCCCCGTTATTAAATAGTTTTGTTATCTGTGCATTAGCTTGAATCTGCTTGTACATATACTTATAAGTATTAAAACCTACAGACAAAGCATTCTGATCAGCTCTTACGCCAGCAAAGACAGCGATAGACTTAGCAATCTCTGCTCCATACCGAGCCATCATTTCCTGGTCACCAGACTCAAATGCTCTGAGGTATTGACGGTTTAGTAAAGGCATTGACTCTAGACGATTAAGAAACGCAGGCAAAGCTAAAGCTCTCTCTTCGTTACTCAGTGGGTTTCCCTTCTCCACACGCATTAGAATCTCTTGTCCCAGCACCTGTGCATCAGGACTATCAAAGCCAGACTCTCTAGCAGACTTCAGAGCTTTCTGGTAAGTCTCATTGGTAAAGGTATCCATCTGAATACCCTTGTTAGTCTTACCTTCGATACGCCTATTGAACACATAAGACAGACCTTCCATCAGGTCCTTTTCATCATCGTTAGCGTACACACGCTCGTTCATGAAGAACTTCTTCTTACCTTCATCCATCTTAATCAGTTTATCCATCTGATTAGATGTAATGTTATTCAACCTAACTTTAGGTAGAACATTTTTATACAGCGGTAAATCGCATCTAGCCATTATCGACACCCATCAAAGAAACCAGCCTCAACCATTTTAATCTGGTCATCAGCATCAATACCCTTAGTGATAAAGTCTTCAAAAGACTTAGCCTTAAAGTTACGACCATTTAGGACCTTCATATCATCTAGATATCTACGGTATGCTGAGACATTGCGTGTAGCCTCTGGCATACTCTTGATGAATGTTGGGTCAGTTCTCTGCATAATTGAGACAGCTTCTTCAGCCTGTTTAGGTGATAGGACAGCATAGCCCTTTAGAGTTCTATAACCAGCCCCTAAATTATACACTCTTTTTGAGAAATCGTCAAGGTATTTATCAGGAGGGTTAACCAGGGTGTCTACAGCCTTGGAGAAGCTAAACTTAAAATTATCTACTTTACCTATACCAGACAAGCCAGCCTCACCTTGGGCTAACTTTCCAGACTGTACAACCTCTAGCCTGACATCCCTAGCCAGCTTACCGATGGTAGCGTCATCTGTCTCCAGAGCCTGTCTTAGGAAGGCCATATAATCATCGTGCCTAGCTGACTTAGTTGTCTGGTTTCCTACGATATACAGAGCCTTATCTATGTCAGACTCAAAATCAATGGTAGACTTAGCAAACCTGGGCTTAGCCCCTGCCAGGAACTGAGGCAATACAGGCAGAGTTTCCTCTTCTACTGTCTTGGCGATAGTAACAGCAGGGTCTTCTACCTTGGGTTGTAGCCCGTCTATGGTAGAGGCCCTACGATCCTCTGCTAACTGTCGTGCCTTAAGTAATTCCTCTGTTACTTCGGCTTCTTCTTTGACCCAGTTCCCATTCTCATCCATCTTTAGCTTGAAATGGGGTGTGGTAATCTCCTTACCGTCTGGGGAGAGTGTCCCTGTATTTATGATGTCATCAGCTACTCTAGGCCCAAACTTCTCTATGAGTTTGCCAATAATGCCGCCAAGACCAGCACCAAGAACACCGCCAACTGCAGTGTTTAATAAGCGACTATCCTGAAACTCTTCATATACTGGATCTAATGCCCCACCTACAGCCCCCGCAATACCAAACTGTTTAGCTCCTTGAGCAGTAGTTTTAATCTGACCGCCAAAAGGAATAAGATTAAGTGGAGATGCAAGTAAACCAGTTATAAGGGAGCCATAACCTGCTACAGGATTCTGATCAGCAGCTAATCGAAAAGCTAACTCACGCTGAAAGTCAGTTTCTTGTTTTACATCTGGAGTAACTAAAGATGCTCTTTGACTCTCTGGAGCCAAAGGAGTACCTAACATTGCTGTTAATGGATCAGTTGGCTCAAACCCTTCAGGACCAGCTCCTACATTAATACCTGCTTTTTGTAAAAGCTGAGCACCTCCTCTGATATCTGAAGTCACGCCACGCTCTAATCCACGAGCAATGGTTTCTCTGATACCTATCTGACGAGGAGGACCAAGACCCAAATTTACCTGAATAGCCTTCTCAATTTCTTCAGGAGTCATCGAGTCAGGAAACTCTATGTTTCCATATACAGGTACATTAATAATCATTATTGTTTATATTCAATCTTACCAGTTTGAGGATTGTAGATAGGAGTCCCTGTAGGTTTAGCAGGAGCTGTAGTCCCTGGAGGAGTAGCTAATAAATCAGCATACGGACTTGGTGCAGCTAACCGTTTAACCTTTCCTTCATAAACCCTACCATCCATCGTATAAAGTTTTTCCCCTCGCTTAGTAAGAGGTCTTCCATCTTCTGTAATAATTGTTTCGCTTATCTCGCCACGAGCAAGTTTTGCAGCCTGTGCTAAAGCCAGTTCACGCTGTGCATTTGATTTTGCAAGTTCAGCTTCTTGAATAGCCCTATCGTAGTTTTGTTTTCCAACTGCAGCGGATGCCCCAGCCAGAAGTATTTGACGCTGTGGAGAATCTTCAGGCATTTGTAAAGCTCTGGCAATAGAACCATATGGGTCTTTGTTAACTTCATCAAGCAACACCTGACGCTCACGAAGACCAAGTTCAGACCTACGAATACCAAGTTCTTCAGCCTGCCTAGCTTCAGTACGCTCTTGCTGGCGATACTTAGCAGCTTCCTGAGCAGCCATCATAGCCTGCTGACCAAAACCTAATCCAGAAAACTTACGAGCCATTTCTTCATAAGATGCAGCAGGATTAGCTGGATCAAAGCTACTCATAGCTTCATTAAACACTCGCTGAGTTTCTGCTACTCTACGCAGTGCTGGATCAGATACTTCAAAGAATCCACGACCACCAAACAAGTTAGCAAGACCACGGCCTAGCACTGCTCCTGATGTAGCAGCCAATCCTAGTTGAGGATTCTGAAAGTTTTGATAACGCTGAATCTCTTGCTGTGCTAACTGACGAGCAAGGTACTCAGGGTCATTCTGTAACATCTGTTGTGCTGACATTCCCATATTATCTATCCTCAGAAGAACTGACCAAAGTCTTGATTACCATAGAATCTACCTGTACCAAAGCCACCACCTCCTCCAGGAGTTCCAAATGTCAACGGAGAAGGACCACCCATACCACCAGAGGCAGCACCAATCAGGGTCTGTAGGAAAGCAGCATTAGCAGCGTTAGCTTGTTGTACGCCTTGGTAGCGAGTCTGAGCAGCTTGTGACAGACCAGCGCCTAAGAGACCAGCACCTGCCTGTGCTCCAGGTTGAGCAGCACCGCCGACAGCCATGCCAAGTTGGAACGGTTGTTGACCAAGTTGTTCTATTGTACCGACAGTACCAAGCAGCGAAGACAACGGAGCCAGTGCCTGAGTAGGAATAGCATACTGCTGACCTAACAGACTAGCACCAGTACCGAATAGACTAGAGCCAAAACCTAGTTGCTGTTGAGCACCTTGTTCAGCCTGAGCAGCCAATGCTAAGTCTTGTTGTCTACGAGCGCCTGCTAAAGCAGCTAACTCAGGCTGTCCTGTGGTTCCAATATTTAATCCAGCACGACCACGACCAAAGACACCAGAAGCTAGTCTTGCTTCTTCAGCAGCACGAGGCTGGGCAAGGAGTGCCTGTTGCTGATTAAAGTAGCGTTGACGAAGTTCTTCAGGAGACTGTGCTAAGTATCGTTGACCAAGACCAAAAAGACCCATAGCAGCTTGACCTAATGGCTGTGCTGCTGCTTGAGCTTCTTCTGCAGTGGTAAGAGCACCACCAGTCAAACCCATCAGCCTGTCTTGGATAGCTCGTAACTCTGGAGCTACTTCATACTCTGCAGATGTAACACGAGGAACCCCGCCTACATCTGTAATACCAAAGCGTGAAGTGCCAAAGCGACTAGTCATCCCGACTGGTCTAAAGGCAGCTATATTAGCGGCTTGTCTGCCTGCCTCTGCCTGTTGAGCAGCAGCTTGTTCAGCGGCGCTCCTGGTAGAACTAGCACCAGTAAACGGATCTAATATACTACTAACTATGCTGCCCATTATAAACTCCTGTAATAAATCTTATAAGTGTTACCATCATTACCTACGGTGTAGTCTCCAAATTTAAAACCTATTGATTCTCCAAACTTACCTAACTTATCATTATCTACTAGTCCATACAGCGGTAGGTTTAGTAGTGACTGCAGTAAATTCAAATCTCTAATGTAATTCTTCTTTACTTCTGCTGTCCACTTAAATACATCTGTGTGGATAAATACTAAGTTATTAAACCATTCGATGTATATTATGTAGTGTTCTCGTAAGACTATCGGTATTTTCATCAAGTCTTCATGATGTAGCACAACGCATAGTACGGAGGCAGGTTAGCGTTAGTGCCTGATGAACCAGTTGATGAGTTTTCTACTGTGATTCCTGTGGTTGCAGAACTCATGGTTAATTGTGTAAATGTTTCGCCGCCATTAGTTAATCCAGCAGTACCACTTGCGCCAGAGTTATAAACCTGTCGATTTGACGGTGATAGCGTGTGAGTATGGCCTGGGTCAGTAACAGTTGCTGTGTGTGTATGACTCACAACAATTGAATCAGCCGAGCCACCAGTATCGCCAACAGCATAAGTAGAACCAGCGCCTACAACAAAACGATTACGCAGATCTGGAGTGCTGTTAGAACCATTACACAAAACCCATCCAGTTGGGATACTAGCGACAGAGCCTGACCATAGAACAATTGTACCAGAAGGAACAATGTTAGCAGCAGCAATAGCAGCTTGTACAAACGCTGTGGTAGCAATCTGTGTATTATTAGTAGTAGCAGTAGCCTGAGTAGGGGCTAGCGGTGTTCCAGTAAAGGTAGGACTATTTGTGTCAGCCTTAGAAGAGATAGCCGAAGCAATAGCATTATACTCGGTATCAATCTCTGTGCCTTTAATAATCTTACCTGCGTTACCGCTAGGCAGTGAATCCTTAGCAGCGAAGTTAGTAGCCTTGGTATAATTACTCATACTATTTTTCCTTGTTTAATATATACATCAATCCGCTGGATAGAAATTGGATTACCATTAATCTCTGCCTCTAAACCTACCTGCATTACAGCGCCTGTACCGCCAGCCTGTATCTTGAACTTATCTAAGACGATACCATCTGAGAACTCAGCAATATTGTACTCACCTATATTATACTCGTAAATTACGGCTGTGTCAAGTTTTTTCGTAAATGCAAAGAAGTTTTCGTTATAGTCAAAGCCCCACTTTACAGCTACATCCTGGTTAGAACCACCAATTACCACAAACCCAACCTGCTTCATAATCTTCTCCCTGGTAGGAGCATCGAAGTCAAAGTAGTTTGTGTAGTAACTAAACCGATAGTTAACAGCATTGTCGGTATGACCAAAGTATTTACCAATATACCCAGGTTTGCCAATGTATAGGTCTTTGGTATTAGTAACCAAGAATGACCTTGGCTCTATGTTAGTCCATGTGGTAACCCTGGCTGATCCATCCTGCAGCGGTGCTCTCATGTCAAAGCAGTATACAAACTTGGTGGTAGGCAGAGCCAATAGATAGAAAGCATCTCGCTCGTAGTAGACAGATTTGATATTAGTTGCTGTCTCAGAAGCCACATTACCCATCAGGTCATCACGAACATTCTTAGAGATATCCCTCATAGGCAGAGACTTCTCTTGGATGACTCGCTGCAGACTACGCACACCAGCATCAGACAAGAAGATGATATCCGTACCAGTGCTCTGCACCGAATCCCTAGCAACACAACCAACATTAGGAATGTAGTCTGCTAGTGTCAGTGTAGTAACATCAATTGGGTTTGCATAGACAGCAATGTTGTTACGACCAAAGATAATAAGGAATCCGTTGTGCGCCGCCATAGCAACTATCTTGTCTGTATTAGGAAATATAGCATTAAGAGACAGAGAGCCTGAGTCACCGCCTTGGAAGTCAGAGCCATCCAATAAGCGACTAAAGTAGACTGTCTGTGGGTCTCCTACGATATCTGCTAGCCATATACGACCATAAGCAGCGAGAGCACAGTTAGGGCTAAAATCGGCTGTTGTGTAGCCAAGAGGTATAGTACCAACATCTCCAAGCCTTTGAAATCCGTAGGAACCTGCGTGACTGTGTGGATTAGCAATCGTTGTCACAGTGCTGGTAAGTGCGTTACCATTGCTATAACCTGCTCCACCAGTAGTAATTGTTACTGTAGCCACACCAGTACCAGACAAAGTAGCAACAGTTACTGTGGCAGCGGTAGTGCCACCAGATAGTGTAAGGATATCTCCAACATTGTAGCCGCTACCAGCCGCTGTAACTGACAAGGCAGTGATAACACCACTAGAGACAGTAGTAACTGAGAAGGTAGCACCAGTGCCTGGAGTAGGCATACGATGGTATACCAGTGTAGGATGACCAGTCTGTGCTATGTAGGCATGAGGCTCTGCTTCTGCAGCGTCACCATAAGGCAGAGCAGCAGCTTGCCAGTTGTTACCAGTAATCGTATAGGTAAGATTAGCACTATTAGCCTGATTACGCACAGAAGCAGTAGTCATCGTGGTAGTGCCAGTAAACAAATGATTATTACCGCCACTAATGAACTGACTAGAACCATTGTCTGTCAACTCAAACATGAACTGCACTGGGTTAGCAGAGCCTAAGTCAGTGTTGACTGCACTGTTAACTGTTGTCCAGCCTCTACGAGCACCAATACGACCATAGCGGTCAACGACACAGTTGTTAGCCTCTAGCGCAAATCCTGAAGACAGCGATACCGCAGACTCTTGGATGTTTAATCCAAAGAATCCTGGTGCAGCAATAGAAGCGGTTTGGGTCTCTTGTGCCATTAAACTGGGTCCCAAAGGAATTCGTCAGGATACTTATTACCTTCGATAGAGATATGGTCTGCTAATGAAGTCTGATATAATCCATAGGCTTCTGAGCTACGCAGTCCACCATCTTCACCACGCTCTGCCAAAGCCTTTGCATAGGCCAGGAAGATGACAGGTTCTGCAGGAACTTTGAGTTGGTCAGCATTAGCAGATAACTCAGCCTGTGGTTTAATCAAGTTAAAGTTAATTGTGTATGCACCATTAGGGATAGGATAAAGGTCTACCTGTGTATCGCCATTAGAGTCTACACCGTTAAAGTTAAAGTAGCGTGGAGCAGACTTCTCAGGAGTATCAACTAGGAACCACTCGTCCATCTCCATAGTAGAGGCGTTATTCAGGAACCAGTTGCTTGTGTCATTAATCACATCGAAGACACGGAAACGAATACCAGAGCCAGTTAACACATAGTTAAACAGATCTGTAGAGGTAGCAACTGTGATAGTCTCTGACAGAGCATTCCAATTATAGGCATCTTCCACCTGTCTCTTAGCATCATTAACAAACTTACCAATGAGCTTGGAGTATGCAGTATCCGTAACAGATGTAACTTCATTCTCACGCAGACGAATGAGCACATCGTTAACAAGTTGTAGATAAGTCTTGTTAGCCATTTAGCAATCCCATTTCCTTAGTGCCAACGCCTTCCTTGTTGGTCTACCTTTCTCATCCTTCATAGGCCCTGGCATACCGCCCATACGAGCACAGAATGACTTCCTACGAGCAGCAGCCTTGGGAGACTTCTTAGCCTCTTTAGAAGACACTGGAGGCTTTAGGTTAGCGCCTTCCTTAGCCTTGAAGTATGCCCTGCCTTTAGCGTTTAAACCGCCTTCAGGATTCTGATAGACTTTCTTGACCATTATTTCTTCGCAGTCTTTTTAGCTTCTTTAAATGCCTTAGCAGTAGGAGCGCCTTTGGTTCCAGGCTTACGCATCTTCTCTCCAGAACCTTCTTTGATACGCTTACGCTTGGCCCAGATGTTAGAGTAGAGTCCTTGTTTCATTTCTTTTTCTTCTTCTTTGACATACCAGCCATTGATAGGCCGATAGCTACTGCTTGTTTCTGCGGATAACCTTCTTTACGCAGTTTACTAATCTTAGCAGATGCTGCTGCTTGCTTGCCCTTCTTAGTGTAGGGATACTTCTTTCCGTCAACCATTGGCATACTATTCTCCTTAGAATTGGAATTGGACTGCGGTTTCAGGGATAAACTCTACTGTTGCTATATAGGTTACGGTATTGGTGCTAGAGTTTTGTACACGAATCTGATCCCCAGCTTGTAAAACTACCTCTGCCTCTCCATCTAATCTAATAAACTCACCAGCACCTAAGTTCTTACCACCAACAATGAAGTATTCAGTGTCAGTAGAGACATCATACCAATAGACCTTTGGAGTGTCATTGCCGGTAAGACTAATGATATACATTAACTGCCAAAGACCAGTATTCTTGGTAGGAACCGTAAGAATAGTATCCTTGGTGGTGGTGGTCTTAGTTGTAACAGCGGAGACTTTTCTGCTCATATTAACCTATTTTAAGAACTAAACTAAGTAACAGAACTACGATGAAACCAGTAGTCCCAAGCAGGATCTGTTCTAGTCTCTTTAGCCTAGCATTGATGCCTGCATAGCGTTCAGCGCAGACTGCTTCATGGGTGTCAAGTTGTCCTTTAACTTGGTCTATTGGTGACATCACTATCTCCACTTAGGTCCTTCCATCCAAGCTACTAACGAGTGCCTAGTTCCTTTGGTTACTGGGTTTACTTTATGTACTATGAAAGACGGGAAGATTAGTGCTGTTCCTTGTGTCTTTACCTGCTCTTTATCTGGTGCTCCAAGGTGCAACGGTTGCATCTCAAAGTCACCGCCTTCGTACTCTTCAGGGTCTGTTAGCTGACAGATAAACGATAACTTCCTGTGAGCCTGTCTGCCATCATCCCAGTTTACATCGTTATGCCAATTATAATAACCTTGGTCTTCTGCATTATACTCTGTGAACTGTAACTCATTTAAGTGCCACAGTTCTGCACCAAAGGCATTATGATTAGCAATATGGAACAGGTTAGTTATTTCATGGTACAGCCAACCTAGTTCCTGATTATCTCTGGTAATCCATCTTACTTTACTTCTACGAACCCTGGTATTTACATTAGAGCCACTAAATCCTATGATTGCATCTTGTGGTTCTATCTTTTTACCTTGTTCTACTATCTGTTGGCAGAGGTCTTTGTTATACCTTTGTTGCCACATTTGCCACATTGCGTTCAATTATTCTCCCTGGGCCAATTCTGATTCATCACCACATCAATCAGTGCAGGAACATCTGCACAGGCAGCAATAGCGGTCTCAAGTCTGTTAGCCTCAGCAATTACTGCAACTCTGAATGCTTGAGTAGCTGCAGGAATATCAATACTACGCTCAACTTTTCTAATCACCATCCAGTCAGTAGCAGCCAGCATCTTGCCTGCTGTGTCTTTAACCTGTGCAGTCCATTGGCTCTTCAGTCCCTTGGTTACCAGACGCTTGTTGGAATCCACCATAGTGGGTTTGCCATCGACTTCACCTAAAACTTTTTCCCACAGCGGGTTACCGTCTTGGTCTACTTCCTCACGGTCGTTCAAAAGTTTTGGGTTATTCTGCCCCCAGTAGAATCTCTGGTCATAATCAGGTGCGGCAGGCTCAAATGGGTCTGGGTCGCCGTTCTCCACAATGCCAACCTTAGTCCTGATAGCGGCATCTAATAGGTTGTTGTAGCGCACTCCGTCTGTGCGGAAGAACTCTACTCTAATGTTTACGGGTTGTCCGTTGTATAAGTAAGCCATGTTATTTTCCTATCGTGCGAGGGAGTACTTAAAGGGGTTTTCGGCAAAGGCGGCATAAATGTAGGTCACGCCACTTGAATTCATAGCTCCACTAACCGCAACACGAATCTTAAAACCATTAGATACAAAGTCTATCAACTGACCCGTCTGTTCAGCGGTTGATGCGTTTGCTACCAAGTAGTTTGTTGACACATTATATGGGCTTCTTGCAACATCTTCCATGACCCAATCGCCAGTAGAACTAGACGCTTTAATCATAATAAATCTCGGCCTAAACCCAAGGAACACAAAAGGCCCATCCGTAGAACCATTGCCCGTGTAACTACCAAAGGCAGAATAGCCAGCCACGGGTGCGAAGCAGTAAAATATATGAGATGCGCCGCTTTGGTTTGTGTTGCTATTAGTGCCAACAGAAAACACGCTTGATGTCGGAGCGGTGTCGTTCCAGTATGCAGTTGCAGCAGATGTTGTAAAGGCATTGGTAAGATTTATCCAGCCAATATTATTAGCACCAACAGAGGCATGGTATACAGGCCAGTTACTACCCCCTGCATCACTGTAATTCCTGCCAAAAATAAACCGAGGTGCAGTCCCAAGTCCATGCCCGATTGTTCCTGCGCTTCCTGTGCCAGTTGTCTTGACAATGCTAAACCCAGCCGTGGTATTTGCTCTTACTGTGCTGGCTATTGATGGCACATTTACTGGTGAGGTAGCGTATTGACCCACCGATATTGTTTGATTAGACCCACCTGCGTTCCAGTTCCAGAACGCATAAGTTCGTCCGCTGAAATTTAGATAACCAGACGTGTCATTTGGTAGGCTATATCCGTTGGAATTAAAGGATGTTAATTGACCAGCGGTTGTATCTTCGGCGGCTGTGGTATTTGTGGCTAATGACTTATCAACACCACGCACAACATCGTATAGCAAATGCCCAGACGAAGAATTGCTCCCTTTAGCCCACAAGAAATCAGGTTGAAAGTTAAGACCAGTTACCGACCGAGCCGACCCAGTTCCAGTTTCAAGCAAAACATTAAAGTAATCATTCGCCTGTGTCGTGCTAGTAGCACCTATGGTTACGGGAGGTAGGTTCTGTGTGCAGAGTGCCTTATATCCGCTTGGGGCCGTATTTGCAAAAGCCCTTTGCCCAAAATTCCAAGAGTTTGCGGTTGTAGAGGATTCAGCAGAACAAGCAAAAAAGTATGGGCCGCTGGTTAGTCCAGTAAATGCCGCAGTTCCAGAGTTTTGAACCGCACCATTTTTGTAAAAATATAAAGCACCAGCATCAGCATCAAACGCTATGCCAATAGTATCGCCATCTGTGTAGGTATTACCATAACTTGTGTATGTTCCAGAATTTACTTTTCTTCCATCGTAATAATAAGCCCAAGTATTTGCATCCTGACCAAGATAGCGGTTTGCCGCAACCATGTTTCCATTTGCAATACCCGGAACAAATTCTGTTTTATCCCCGATAGTTACTTCTGCATACCACTTGCCGCTGGTCATTCCCATTGTTGACCAGACCTGTCCGTTACTTGCAGATGAACGAGTTATGTCAAGATTGCCATTTGCCAGCGTAACGCCTGTGCTATTTTGATTCAGAGGATTCAGCGTAGCGTAATTCCCACGCACCTCACCACCAACACCTGTGTCTGTGCCATACGATGTAGGCGTGTCTACTAAGGAGTCATTACCAACACCAGCGGCGACAGAGAATAGATTAGGCGTCCAGTTATTACCGTTGCCGGATGAGTCCTTGCCTAGTGTTGTCGAGGTAGTGTTGGAGTTATCTGAGAAGTTGAGATAAAAGCCGTTAGTGCCGTATGTGCCTGTGTATTTAACTGGCTCCCATACGCCTGTGCTTGCGTTGGTCTGACCGAATGAGGATGGGGTTAGGGCTTGACCGTCAATGAAGTTTATTTCGGTGAGGTAGCCTGAGAAATATGTGGAAGTGTTCCAAGGACTAACACCAATGTTATGGACATAGGTATTTGTATTTATTGCTGATGTTTGACTACTAGACGGTGCTGTACCAGACCAAGTGTAATTAACACCGTTTACATACATTAACAGCTTGTTGGCTTGAGTTACTTGTGCTGAGTCATACGCAACAACCACATGATACCAAGCACTAACATCACGAAACACGGCAGTCGTTAATATGTCAATGTTTGTTGTTGATGACAAACGATTATAAAATCTAATACATTCAACCCCGGTTCCATCGCCAAAACCAATAAATCCTGAGTTAGCACTAGTTCCATCACCGCCTTCAAAAAAACGATAGCCAGCAGTATTTCCTAATGCACTGCGCTTAATCCATCCACTCCATGTCCAAATGTTTCGGCTTGTTGGCGTACTAAAGGTTCTATTAAGGTACGCAGTATCCGCAGAGTTAAACCGCAGACTGCGTTCTATCTGATAGCCGCCAGACGGAGCACCGCCTATTAATACTTGTTGACTGCCACTCATTAGCTTACATTCCCTTGTACAACACAAACAGTACTAGAAATAAACACGATAGTTGCTAA
>Ga0315902_10002190_pt1 | contig 30847 bp, 26 predicted proteins | sample LakEriMetagenome_9_FD_203523 | JGI IMG/M metagenome (GOLD analysis project Ga0315902, IMG submission 203523) | Freshwater fungal communities from buoy surface, Lake Erie, Ohio, United States - Buoy 12 MA117 | ecosystem: Environmental > Aquatic > Freshwater > Lake > Lake biofilm | place: USA...
CGTATCATCAGCAACTTCATGGAATGGTTGAACGGCGCATGCGTGAAAGCATTTTTGCAGTTTCCAGTTACTGGTATACCGCCTGGGTCAATGCTGGACAACCAGACCTGAATTCACTCTTGAAGAAAGAATGGACGGAAGAAGATCACAAAAACTTTGAAGAGCTAGAACAGCACTGGAAAAACGGAAAAATAGTAGGCCGGGACTGTAATTAATAATCAAAAATAAACATATCATTCACCTTATTTCCTCATTTGAAGACCCAAAGAAAAAGATTGCGAATAAATATTAATCCAAATAGGCAGTACATCTCCATTTCTGGAATGGAAAACTTAGTAAGAAGAAAATATAAACCAATGAAATCAGATTCGTATCAATAGGAACAATTCCTGAATTGTACTTTAAAAAACTCCGCCCTTTAGGGCGGGGGTAATGAATCGAATTAAAAATGGGCTTTAGCCCTGATACATAGATGGACAGGGAAATCATCACAAGAAAAAACATTTCAGCAGGAATACGAGGATTTTATTCAGAACCATTAAGTTTTATAGTCATGGCTAAAGCCCTATCACGAATAACTGTTTCCATACCGCCCTTAAGGGCGGTGTTACCTTTTAAAGTTCGCTACCTAAACAGGTTTTGAAATTTCTCATTAAATACCTGAAATCAAGAAAAAAATACAATGACTGTAAAGAAATTAGTTAGAATGAACGTCTATACAGTGCAGAAATCAGGAAAAATAGTTTTCCCGGACTGTAAACAATAATCAGGAAATATTAAAACATCATTCTGATCCATCGAATAAATCAAAGATGGTACTCCCAATTCTCACTCGTCTTAAAGCTTCATTGCTGGTAAGGACTTCAGTAAAATAGATTCAAGTGTATCGATGGTAGCTTCTGTCGGTTTATAGAAATAAATTCCCTGACTGCTGCCGGTCCGCATCCCTCTTAGAAAAAGATAAGCTACCCCACCGAAATCCCGTGTGTAATTATAGTCAGGTAGGCGGTTGCGGAGATACCGGGAAACAGCAAGGATATACAGATGATATTGCAGATGGTAGTTATGTTCTTCCATACTTTCAGCAATTTTTCCCGGATTGTATGCTTCTAAAGATGAACCTAAGTAATTGGTTTTCCAGTCGAACAGATAATACCTATTTTGGTATTCAAAAAAGAGATCCATTTTACCATTCAGAATTCCCTCCAGCTCTGAAACGCTGCGTAACCGAAGGGGTATTTGAGGAGTAGAAAAAGCTGTTACATCCCGTGTACTGAATCGCTTCAAAGGCAAATCAAATTCCAGTTCATTCAACCGTTGCGTTCGGACAACTCGGGACAATGTAAACGCGTTTTCATCCGCAGGCACGATAGCATGTACAATATGGCGCACCATTTCCTGCAGATAGCTGACCCATTTCAAATCGGCCGATGGCAAATGCGAGCGAAGGCTTCTTTCAATGATCCGCTCCCAGTGATATTCATCTGTAAAATCAATTTTCTCCAGTATCAGATGCAACATATTTCCGATATGCGCACCCCTTGGCAGTGTACGAAAAACAAAACGATCAAATTCCGTTTCGGTATCCGATTGTTCCGTAACAGACCTGCTAAGAACGGCATGTTCCGTATTCAGAGAGCTATAACTCGTCGTTTGCCAGTGGGCGTCCGGTAATTCCAAATCCGGTACTTGCGAATAAACCGGTATGGTGGAAGAACTTTCCGGCTGATAAACACGAGTAGGGTCAAAGAAAGGCAGCTCCATGAAATCCACCCCTTTTTTGATCATTTCTTCCGGAGACAGAAGAGTAAGCGTTTTCTTTAAAACGGAGTCATTCGTCTTGAGCGTTGAAGGATCAAAATCAAATGGTTTACTGAACACAAAACAATGCGAACAGGCTCTAGTTACAGCTACATATAAAAGACGTTTGTTTTCCTGTTCTTCCTGTTTTTCCTGCATTGCTTTTTCTTCGGGCGTGATAAGGGCTGATTCAGCCGTATAATATACCCCTTCGGAATTTCTGAACTGAACCTCGGTACGGGTACTCCGTTTTAATTCCATGTACGGCAGCAATACAATTTTATATTCCAGTCCTTTACTCTTATGAACCGTTACGATATTAACAGCTTCCGCATCACTTTCTAGACGCTGTATAAATTCATCTCCGGATTTGAGTTCACCATCTATTCCTTTTTTTAACCATTGCAGGAGTTCTTCCGGATTGAAAGATTTTTTTTGTTCAGTTGCATGCAGGAGTTCTACCAAATGAAAATAATTAGCGACAGATCTTTCCGTGAGGGTTTGCTGCGATTCAAACAATCTCGATACAAGGCGGCAATCGGATAAACATCTGCGCAAAACAAGATAAACACCCTTTTCCTTCCAGTTTTCCTGATATTGCCGGAAACGGTCAATTAATTTCTCATCGTTTACCTTCAGAATCTTTTCTGCAGACCATCCACTCATGTTTGTTAACAACGACCGGTGTATTGCAGCGCGGGTCAGCAGCATGACTGCCTGTAAAAAATAATAAAGATCTTTTGCTTCATCTGTTTGAAGGATGCGGTCATCCTGAATCGTTACAGCAGGAATTCGAAGGGTTGATAACAACTCTTTAATGAGTGTTCCTTCTGCATTCGCACGTACTATTATGCCGATATCTCCCGGCCGCACCGGATCGGGTTTACCATCTTTATTCAGTGTATACAATTCCTTATCCAGCAATTTCTGAACGAGCGCCACTGTTCCCTGTGCGAAGTCCGACTTGTTATTTCCTGTTATAATTTGAAGCGGCGGCGGCTTAGTACCCTGAAAAAATAGTCGTGCTTTTTTGGTCGGCAACACCGCATCTACCTGTTCGTATTCGATACGGTGGGTATCGGTTGAATCAAAATGAAAAAAATTACTTTCTTCTTTTGGATGAAAGAAATAATTCATCGCCTTGATATAATCCGGATGCGAGCGGTGATTCGTTTTCATCCGATAGATATGATCCACCGATTCAGATGCTTTGAAATAGGTATTCAGATCCGCTTTTCTCCAGCTATAAATAAGCTGTTTGGGATCTCCAATATAAAAAAGGCACTGGTCTGACGCTTCGTTCTCCTGAAATATCTTATGAAAGATCTCATACTGAAATCGATCCGTATCCTGAAATTCATCTACAAATATTGCCAGATAACGTTTGCGGATTTTCTGGATAAGTTCGGAATGCTCTTGACAACAGACTGCATGATGCAAACGATTAATCATGTCATCAAATGTCATGGTTCCTCTGCGGGCAAACTCCAGTTTAATTTTAGTCTCTACTTTTTTAAAGACAAAAACTGCAAGCTGATGCAGTATGATGAGCATATATTTTTTTTGCTCCAGTAATTGATTTGCATGCTCCCGAACCATTTCAAGCAGCGGAATAAAGGCCGGTGTTTGATAATCTAATTTTGCGAGCAATGAGCACGTTAGCGGTATATCCCGATCAGACAATGCACTCAATAGTTTTTTGGGCTTTGCTTTTCTTGAATTCGCTTCATTATATAAGTCATCCCAATGATTCTCCAGATAGACTCGGATTTGCGTTTCTGTTTGATTCAGCGCTGCTTTTCGTTGCTGATATATGCTTCGCTCACGGTCAAAATAAGTTGGGGTTAAAAAATCAGCAGGTATGGGTTCGCGGGAATAGATGATATTTCCCGATAAAGCCCTGGATACTTTACCGAGCATGGACTTATGTGTAAGGCCAAATGCAATGAGCCCGGTTAAAAAATCATCCGGTATTGTTGCAATATAATTCCGCCAGATATGATTGAACGCATCTTTTATCAATACATCATAAACTTCCGGATCGAGTGTTTCGGAACGAAAAAGCTGTCCGGTTTCAAAAGCATATTCAATCAGGCTTTTCTGACAAAATCCATGAATCGTCATGATGGCTGTCTGATCGAGCATCAGTTCGGCATCGGATAAAACTGAAATCACTTTTTCACGGCCGGCTTCGATTAATGCTTCTTCCACAAGCGTACGGATATCTTCTTCAATTTCACCCGTTTCACCTCGTGCTGCAACCAGTGCTTTTCGGATAAAAGATCTTACTCTGATTTCTAATTCAGCAACTGCTGCATTGGTATAGGTAACCATCAGTATCTGATCAATAGCCGCTCTTCTTTTTATCAACAGACGAAGTGCCAGCAATGCCAAAGAATAAGTTTTTCCTGTGCCGGCACTGGCTTCAATCAGGTTGGTTTGCTGAAGTGGTACCGTGCAAGGATTAAATGTATCGTGTATTTGAGGCATGTGCAGGGATTAAATAAATAAAGCCGGGAATCGTTCAAACAGTGGTTGCATAATTGTGAGTACCTGTTGCTGTAGAACTGGGAAATTTGTTTCTGAATAAAAACCGTTTTCCACCGCCTTCAGCAAATACGGATCTTTCAAGCGGTATTCCCTTTCATTTTCAATCGTTTCTTCATACCAGCTTTTGAATGTTAGGTAATCCGCCTTTATCATTTTCAGTTCTTCGCGTGCCAGCTCCGGATGAAAATAAAACCAGTTGGTATGTCCGTAGCAATAGAAATTATAATACTGATTTAAAGTCCTCTGTGCTTCTGCAACAGAGAGTTGATCGTCCGTACATTCAACCCACTTAATTCCCTGCTTCGTTTTATAGATAAAAAATAATTCCGCAGGTCCGCCGGATGCAACGAGCGTGATGTACCGGATCCAAGCCCGAAGCAGGTGTTTGATTACTGAAGACGAATCGCACACATAAATCAGCCGGTTATCAAAAACAAGATCCATATTACCGGAAAGAACGGCCTGTTCTAGCGGAAGCTTAATTTCTATCTTTCTTTGCTTTCTTCCTGCTGTAAGCTCCCGGTAAGTTGCAACATAAGGCTCCAGTTCTTCTTTTATAAATTGTACGGAAGCTCTTCCCATTGCAGCCAGCGGAATTTTTCCGGATTGCTTTAAACGGCGAAGCCACTCTTTTTCAGCATCTGATTCCGGTAAGATGCCGGAATTAAAAAGCTTTTTAAAAAGTTCATTTTGGATTCCCCACTCCTGCAGACGATCCATCTCAAAAGGTTCGTGATCAGGGATCAAGGCTTCTTCATCCTGATAATACACATTCAGCATTTTTTGTAAATACACCTTAGGGGGATTCTCCATAAACGACTGAAGCTGCTCCAGTGTAAGTGCGGAAAAATCAAAAACTGGAGTTGCCTTCGGTTGGTCTGCCGGAAGCTCCGAAGACTGATAATATTGATCGCTCAAATAGGAAATATACTTTTTCCCGTCATAAGCCGAACTGAATCCGTGAAGCGGATGAATGGTAATCCATTCTTTGCGCAACTGATCGGCATCGCTTTTCATACCGCGGGCAACATGATCGATCAGCTGATCTACCAGTGAAGAAGGCGGACGAACAGCACCATCCCGTTGATCCCGGGCAATGTAGCTGATATAAAACGTTTCTTCTGCTGAAAGAAGCGTTTCCAGAAATAAGTGTTTATCATTTTCCCGAATATTTCGATCTCCCACCCGTTCGTTTCCTTTCTCCGTCATTTTATTAAAGCTGCAGGTCTCTCCTTTCCGGGGAAACGCATCAAAGTTCAATCCGAGCATTGCTACAATGCGGTGAGGAATACTGCGCATCGGCACTAGTGAACAAAAAGTAATACCGGCGCCTGCAAATCTACGGTAGCGTTTCTCCTGCTCCAGACGATTAAAGAATGCATATCTGAATACTTCGAATGAAACCGGGTCATTATTTTCTTCACCAAGTGCTTTCCATTCTTCCACCCATTCAATAAACTGGATATAATCACGCTCCTCTTCGGTTGTTGGATCGAGTATCATTTCCAGCATGATATCCGACAGATAATCTGCCCATGCCGATAACGTTCGTTCCTGTTCCCGGTTAAGCAGGTGTCGTCGCAGCACCTGAAAAAAATGAAGCAACCTTATTCGGTCTTCCATATCAGATCCCTCGGCAGTATCCAGCGGCAGCAACTGATCAGCACCATCGTAATAGGAAGGCTCTCCGCTAATACACAAACCATAGATCATTTTTTTAAGGCCGTATTCCCAGCTTACCATCCAGGCTTCACTCTGTTCATAATGTTCCTGATCCTGCACCACCGATGAAGTGCCAAAAAAGATCGAAGCCTCCCGCACAGCCTGTCTGATTTCTTCTACATCCGTGAAACCAAATTGTCGTCTTATATACGGCGAATCCAGTAACGCAAGTACTTCTTCTGATTTAAACGTTTGCAGGTTGATCGATAAAATTTCCTGAAGAGCAGTAAAAATAGAATTTCCTCCTGCCACAGATTCGTCTGCAATCGTATAGGGGATCGGTTTCGGACCATGACGAAAAACAGCGTGAATGATGGGCGCATACGCGTCAATATCACTTACAAGAACCAGTATATCCCGTGCTCCCAATGATCGTTCACCCCTTTCCTGGGAAAGACATTGCAGAATGAAGTTATAGAGTACCTCTACTTCGCGAACCGGTGTATAACAGCCATTGATCAGGATAGACTGATCTTTCAGATCATCGGGCTTCAGCAACATGCGATCTTCCGCAGATGCATTTTGATAGATATCTGTATGTATTTTTTGCAGGAGTGTCTTCGGTGATGCGATACCTGAAACTGAGTCCAGCACGTTGTAAGCATTCACAAAATCATCGTGTTCAACCAACAGATAAAAACTTTCTTTTAATATACGACCCCATTGCAAAAGCAGATCATTTCCTTTTTGAAGATAATCTTCCGGCAGGGGTAACGTATCTCTGGCGCGCAGTTTTGCAATCTGTTTTTCCGTGATGGTATCCATCCAGGGGTGATCGGGACAGGGATTCAGCAAATAAAAATGCAGCTCCATAAACGATGAAAGCTGCCGGAACAAATCAAGATAATAAGGGGTAATGATGGCCATCCCAAAAAAATGGAGCTGGGGTATTCTTCGAAGAAGCAGACTGCGGTTGTCAGATGTTTGCAGCGCTTGGCGGAGCTGATCTGCCAGCTGAGGACGATCGAGAAAGCGTTCCTGCAATTCTTTTTTCAGCGCCATCCACAGATACTGTTGCCAGTCATTCGCCTCCTCACCTTTCTGTACAGCCTGATTCCAGCGACTAATGAGATCATGCCTGTACACCTGATACTGGTCGAACAGGTCAGCTATCTGCATAGCAAGAGAAATCTGTTTCACCGGATCATCCTCCCCATATGCACCTTTATCCGGAAACCGTTTTTTAAATTCCGAATCCTGCAATTGCTGATAAATATGCCAGGTCATGGTGGAACGATCCATCACTGCCGGAGCGTCCGGTTTGATCCATTGAAATATCCGGTAGATAATATCATTGGTTTTGGCAAACTGTAGATTGGCAGCAATGCCGGTTCTTTCAGCAAGGCCATAGCGTATCCAGTTGTTGATTCCTTCCGTTTGCGTAACGATCCACCGTCCGGTAAACGGGCCTGATTTTTCCTCCAACAGATTTTTAGCAAGCCTGGGAAACAGAATTTTTAGTGAATGAGATATATGAAGATGAATAGCCATTAAAATATTCGTATTTAAAGAAAGATCTCGACTCTGTGTTGTTTTGTTTGATAAAATTTAAGGCTGTTTATTCAGACGAACCTGGAGGCCGGATGATCGTTCTACGGATCGGGCCATGCCGTTGAAAATCACCGCTTCACTGCCTTGTATCACTACCCGATTACGAGCACGAGTGATACCAGTATAAATAAGTTCGCGGGTGAGGAGGCGATGATCGGCCTGTTCTGGTAAAATCACCATCACCTCATTAAATTCAGAACCCTGACTTTTATGGATCGTCATAGCAAAAACAGTTTCACATCCGGTAAGATACGCGGGCAACACCGAACGAATACCGTCTATGGAATTTTCATCCGGGAACCAGGCTCGCAGTTGACCTTCCGGATCCGGACGAAGAATACCGACATCTCCGTTAAAAAGTCCAAGTTCATAATTATTCCTGGTAATCATAACCGGACGATTTATATAAAACCCCGGAGAGGGATTGATCCAACGACCAAACGCTTCTCCGAGCATTTTTTCAATCAGCCTGTTTACTGCATAAAGACCTCGGTCTCCCTGCTTAACGGTAACGAGCACCCGAAGTTTATTAAAATTCTGAAGCGCTGTTCGGATATCCTGTTCTTTTAAAAAAGAAGCATATCCGAGAATAAACTGATTTAAGTGTTTCGGATCCTGATCAGATGCAAACTGCAGTTCCTGCGCTCCGGCAATTTTGATCATCTCGGTGAGGTCTTCCGGCCGGTTCTGAATCACAGCTTTGCTGAGCCTGCCAATGAGTCCGCGTTCCTGAAAACGATGGCTGAGCTTTAATTCTACAATGGCTTCTTGAAGAAAAGCTCCCGGTTCTCCCGGTTGCAGAAAAAAACTTTCATCAATGTGGCGTTGCGGAGCGGCAATAAACTGATTGATCCAGTGGGCATTTGCCGCATCAAAACGATTGAGTTTTGGTACCGACTGACAGAGATCGCCAAGTAAACTTCCTGCTTCTACGGATGCAAGCTGATCTTTATCCCCGAGTAAAACCAGCCGACAGGATTCGCCCATGGCCGACAGGAGCTTCGCAAAAAGCGGCATATCAATCATGGATGCTTCATCAATGATAATCCAGTCGTACGGCAGCGGATTCTTTTCATGGTATTTGAAATAAATAGAATGACGCTGGTTACCAAGCAAGGCGTGGATCGTAGAAGAACGCACGGCTTTGATCTGCGCTTTTATAGCATCTGGAAAAGATGCCGACTTTTCTCCCAGTGATTGCAACATGCGCATGGAAGCCTTACCTGTAGGTGCTGCCAGCGCAATCCGGGAGGATGGCTCCAGTTGAAATAGAAGTAATAACAGATTAGCCAGTGTAGTGGTCTTTCCAGTCCCCGGCCCTCCAGTAATGATGGAAAAATCATGCAGCAGGCATTGAATCACCGATACCAGTTGCCAGTCGGTTTTCTCTGCCGGCAACAAATCACCGATTGAATAGGTTGGTGCCAGATTTATCAGGGATTGCTTCAAAGATTCAATCAGTTTTCTTCGTTTCGGCAGCTCTTTTTGTGTTTTTTGCTGAAGTGCTTTGATCTTATTAAGTATCTGCGTTTCATATTGAAAGTATCTGTGAAAATAGATCCGGTCATGGCTAAATACAAATGGCGCAGGAGGATCTTCTTCAGATAAGGCAACCAGATTCTTCATCCGTTTAAATTCCGGTAAGCTTTGAATGGCGCCATAGGGATGTTCCGTATCTGCTAATAGCGCTTCCCTTGTTAAACATACATGACCATCCTGCAAACGTTTGGCCAAAAGATATGCCAACGGACGAATGCGTTCATCCGGGAAAAAATCAGCAAAGACTTTATGTAAATCTGTAGCTCCCGGTAGTAATCTGTCTTGTTTTGGATTCGTATGATTCAATTTATAGATGATTTAAAGCCTGCTGGCAGATATTATAACTGGATTTATATTAAACTGATAATCAATGTATTAAGAAATAAACCATATGGAACTTTTTTATTTAATGTATTTCTATTTTAATCTCCTCGGGGTTTTTCCTGTTTTTGGACAGGAAAATATCGCAGTATTTCGTGATTGATCATCAACCTTCACATTTCGAATAGAATCGTGTGTCATATATGCTATTGCGTTGTAATCATCACTAATCAATATTTGCGCCATGGAACTTTCCAAAGAAGAACTTTCTTTAGTTATTGGGCAGCGCATTCGCAATTTACGACTTGAAAAAAAGATGTCTATTGAAAAACTGGCTCATGAAGCGGGCATTGAATATACTCAGTTAAGCCGCATCGAACTTGGAAAAATCAACACCAGTATTTACCACCTTTATATCATCTCTCTCACTCTTGGTATCGAACTCGCTGAACTCTTCGACGGCATTCATCACAAATCTGGATCCAAAAAAAGAGGTAAATAACTGCTCCCCCCATTTTCAGTTTCTGGCAAACCCCACTACTTTTCTTTTCTCCGGCTTTTGATCAAACGCCATTTCTTCATCAATCAATTTATGCAAAATCTTTTCGCTGATCCGGAACTCAGGTGTTAACAACGCATCCAGCGATATTTTTTTCTGGATATTCTCCACCTGAGCTCCGGTTAAGGAATAGGTCTTTGATAGACCCGACAGCATGGATTCATCCACTTCCGGAAATCTGCTCTTCCAGATTGCCATCTGAGTAGCATACCCCGGTTTTTCAAATTTCATCTTGTACAGGAATCTTCTGTCGAAGGCTTCATCAAAGTGTTTTTCAAGATTGGTGGTCGCCATGAAAATCCCTTCAAAACTTTCCAGCTCTTCCAGCAGGATATTTTGTAAGGCGTTTTCCATCTGATCACCACGGTCGGCAACGGCTCTTCGTTTTGCCAGAATTGCGTCTGCTTCATTGAACAACAAAATGGGACAATGCGCCATTCTGTTTTTAGCTGAACGGTATTCGGCAAATAGTTCACGTATATTTTTTTCGGTATCCCCCAGCCATTTACTTCGAATCTTGCTGGCGTCGGCCATTAGTAAGGTGCGGCCGCTGGAACGAGCCAGCTGTAATACCGTTTCTGTTTTCCCTGTTCCCGGATCTCCGTACAACAGAACCGTAATCCCAGCCTTTAATCCTTTCGCATTCAACCGTTCCGTCATTTCTCCAAAACGTTCCGGTAAAAAAACTTCTCTCAAGCGAAACACCATTTCCTGCTGATGGTCGTTGTAAAACATTTCCTTTGCTGCGATTTCTTTGGGTAGTCTGGATTCCAGCAGATTTACCTGAGTGCGATCTTCCTCCGGAATATAGTTGGGGAACAAGGCCCTGATTACATTTTCTGAAAGAACATGAACCCTGGAAGGGAAACCATATTCATCCACATCTTTTACTTCGATTAATTTATGATCAAACAAAGCATATTTTCCGGAGCGAAAAGCCTGCCGCAGACAAAAACGTTTTTCTCCTTCGAATCCAAACTCCTGAATAGCCCTTTCTAATTCATATACCTTTCTACCGTTATAAAACTGCGCGCAGCAGTACAAGAAGAAACTATTTTCTTCCGCATTCAGCCCGTGTTTTCGGATTAACCGGGCAATCGGAAGTCGTGCATTCTTTTGGATCAGCCGCATCATTTCTTTAGAAAATACATCAAACTCCAACCTTCGGCTTTTCAGATCCGCTTTTCTCCTGATAAATTGTTCCAGCAACTGAAAACAGTTCTTTGGCCGGTTTTCTTTCTTCCGCATCGGTGTCCAGTCGCCGGAAAGGACCGAAGAAATCATCAATGCTTTCAAATGATAGGTTGCCAGCGGTTGATACCGCACATCTTTCACCGGACGAATCCAGTCTCTGCGTACAAACAGTTCCAGATGCCGGTTGAGCGTAGCCGCCGCGGTAAACGGCAATCCGAAATGTTGCAGCATTTTCCGAACGGTTAGATCCTCATCATTGAAACTGAGTTGAATTAAGGTTGCCAGCAACACCGCCTCCTGTTCGTTACAGGTAAATAAATCCATGAGCTCCCGTATAACCGGCTGACATGTATCAAGACTGGAATCCTCCAGACCAGATAACTGAAGTGTCTCAAAAAGAAAATTAATATTCTCCAGAATCGGATTGGAAGGAAAGGCAAAACGGCTCATATACGTCTGATTGATTGGATAACAAACGTAAATACCCACATTGTAAGGTATTGGCAACCGCAAAAAAGAAATGTTAAAACAAAACAGATTTAAAGAAACTCTTTTACACAACCTGCAGCAAACAGTGACTGCTATTGTTCACACCCGAAAGAAGCCGCGGCGTGTAATTGAAAAAATCAAATTTGGGAAAAGTTAATTACCCGAATCTTATTAATTCCGGTTGAATAAAAACTGAAATCTTTTTTTGTCTTTTTGAAGCAAGATGGATTTCACCAGACCAGGTTTACGGATTACCTTATATCTATTTAAATCGATTACCTCATAAATCAGACTCAGCTGATCCAATGTTTCACATCGTGATAACAACTGATGCATGTAATCCATCTCCCACTGACGATTCACTCCCGAGCGGGCAGCCTCTCCTACAATTACCAGTTTTCTGTTTCGATGCATTCTTTATTCCTGATTAATAACCAACCATACCTTTTTTATTGGGACAACCACAGCTGTTTTTTTTCAGTGCACTGCAACCCGTTCCGGCTAATAATACCACAGCCAGCATTATCCATATGGTATTTTTTGTAATAAACCGGGAAACAAGATTCCTTGAACGCTTCATAACCGTTAGATATTGATATAAAGTTAGAAAATTCTGTTTACTTTCAACTTTCTTTCAAGCAAGGACTCATCTCAAATGCCCCGACTTTTGTTCGCGCCCCTCGACTGGGGGCTTGGCCATGCCACCCGTTGCATTCCCCTGATAAAAGAATGCCGGAAGCTGGGTTGCGAGGTCGTTATTGCCGCCGCCGGCCCCACTAAAAAATTGCTCAAAAATGAATTCCCCGAACTGCGATTCCTTGATTTACAAGGATATAGCATCCGATATGGGAAAAACCTAACCCTGTCAGTTTTCCGTCAGCTGCCCCGTATTCTCCGGACCATCCGGCTGGAAAAAAAATGGCTGCAACAGCTGCTGTTGACGGAAAAATTCGATGCTATTATCAGCGATAACCGTCCCGGACTCAATCATCCATCCATTCCTTGTATATATATCACCCATCAGCTGCAGATACGTTCCGGAAAAGGTATCCTGACCGACCGGTTGCTTTTTAGGATGCACCAACAACTCTTCAGAAAATTCACTGAGGTATGGGTACCCGATCTGTATGAACCGCCCGGAATCGCCGGTATACTTTCCCATCCTCAATACAATCTCAATACAGTGCGCTATATGGGTTTGCTCTCAAGGCTGACCGAAAAAAAAGAGCAGCAAATAAAATGGGATGTTCTGATTCTTTTATCCGGACCGGAACCTCAAAGAACCGAACTGGAAGAAAAGCTTTTATCAGAAATGCATTCCCTCCCCGGAAAGATTTTACTGGTCAGAGGTTTGCCGGATGAATCGGTGCTTCAACAACCGGGATCTGCAGGATGTACTCTTGTGAATTATATGAATTCAAGTGCGCTTGCAGACGCTTTGGCCGATGCCGCATTCGTGGTGTGTCGAAGCGGATACACAACGATTATGGATTTACTAAAATGTAAAAAGAAAGCTGTACTGATTCCAACGCCGGGCCAGACTGAACAGGAATACTTATCAAATCATCTTGAAAAGCTGGGATTGTTTCCTTCGCTCCATCAGAAAGAAGCAACCCCTGAAAAGATTTTAAACCGCTACCTGGATTTCAACTATTCTACTTTCGATACCTCAGACTCATTCAATCTCTATCAGCAGTTTTTGAAAGACTGGCTAGCCCGGCTTTCGAGATCTTCCAATCATTCGTAAAGACTTCTAAACAAAACAGATTCGTCCCCGTTCCCACAATACCTTTGCAGCATGAAATCACTCCCCCGGAATCAGAATGACAAAGCTGTTTACAGGTGGTTGCTTTGCGGAGTCGGGATGTTGATCATCCAGATTCTGCTGGGTGGTATTACCCGCCTGTCGGGTTCCGGTCTTTCCATCACAGAATGGGAGGTGTTAACCGGAACCATTCCGCCTCTTTCAGAAAGTTCCTGGTTACTGGAATTTGAAAAATATAAACAAACACCGCAATTCCGGTTGCTGAATACCGACTTTACCCTTTCTGACTTTAAGTTTATTTATTTCTGGGAATGGATTCACAGGTTGTGGGCGAGACTGATGGGACTGGTATTTGCAGTCGGTTTTGTTTTTTTTCTTCTGAAAAAATATTTCCGAAAAGAAATGGTTCGTCCGCTTCTCATCCTTTTTTTGCTTGGTGGCTTACAGGGAGCAGTTGGCTGGATCATGGTGGCAAGCGGTCTTACCGGTGATGCTGTTTATGTGAAGCCAACAAGGCTTGCATTGCATTTTATTTTAGCAATGGGCTTGATTGGTTATACATTCTGGTTTGCCCTTTCGTTAGAAATAAAAAAAGGAGCGGTGCTGGTAAATAAAAAATTACACATCATAACACTGAGCATCGTCTTTGTACTATGTCTGCAGCTTCTTTTCGGGGCATTGATGGCAGGACATAAAGCAGCGGCTGCTGCGGCTACCTGGCCGCTGATTCAGGAAAGGTGGATTCCCGTTAACTTCCTTCAATCTTCACCTGCCTGGATCAATTTTATTGAAAACAAACTGACTGTTCATTTTGTACACCGAAACCTGGCTTTTCTGCTCGTAGTGTTCCTTTTCATTTGGAGCAGGCTTGCGGCAGCGGAAAAAGAATCAAAATTGCTGCAGGCAACACGATTTCTTCCAGTATGGCTGATTCTCCTGCAAGCATTTTTGGGAATCCTCACCGTTCTTTCGGCTGTGAAGATCATTCCCAATCATTGGGGGATTTTTGAATGGATGGCTCAGCTCCACCAGCTTGTCGGGCTCTGCCTGTTTTTGTGTATGGTATTCATGCTGTATCTGATTCGTGCCAGGAAAAGCTTTCTTACTTCCTGATCAGACTATATAAAGATTGATTTTCTGAACTGCGTGAGATGAAGTAATTTCATCTTAGTACCGATTATGCTGAAACGATTGCTTCTGGCCGTCTATTATTCCTTTCCGGTGCAATTGTTGATGATGCACCTTAAAAAATACCAGCTTTTGCTGTCGTTCTGGTTTTTACTGGCGGCAACCATCAGCGGAGGCATCATGCCGAATTTTGGCGCAGCGACCATTTTTCTCGCACCGGAATATCTTGGAAAAGTGCATTTCCTGAGCGGTTTTTTTACCGGTATCGCCCTTGGAGTTTTCATGATGAGCTGGAATATCACCAGCTTTCTTCTGATCAGCCATCATTTCAGATTTCTGGCCGCTTCCAGTCAGCCATTTCGCAACTACACCCTCAACAATTTGGGTTTGCCGCTGATCTTTATTCTCTTCTACCTGATTCATCTTCTGCATTTCGAACTGAATAATGAATTGATGCAGTACTCTGAAGTTGGTGTCCTTGTTGCCGGACTTTTCAGCGGCATGGTGATGCTGATATTATTTGCCTTTGCCTATATGGCTGTCAGCGAAAAAGCAATCCGCAGAACACTGGATCCGGAAAAACGAAACGTCAGGCCCTTCTTCAACACGTTTCGTGACCAGCCTTCCGACTCCGATCTCATTAAACAGATTCGAGTAGACAGTTACTTCACCGGTTTTTTTAAAATTCGACAACCCCGGAACGTTACTCATTACAACCGGCGCTTTCTGGAACGGGTATTCAAACGCCATCATTTTGCAGCCGTGATTGCCATTGTGATTGCGTTTCTGTCTTTGATGACCTACGGATTTTTTCTTGACCTGCGCCTGCTGCAACTCCCTGCTGCCGCTGGTTTATTTGTCTTCTTTTCCATTTTGATTGCCGCAACAGGCGCCTTTGTTTTCTGGCTGAAAAACTGGAGTATCCCGGTGCTTGTCTGTATTCTCTTTTTTCTGAACTGGCTGATTCGATCGGAAATACTCGATATCCGTAACAAAGCCTTTGGCCTCGATTACAACCATCTAAGCAAGCGTCCAGCTTATACGGATGAAACCCTGCTTGCATTGTCATCGAGGGAAGCGATTCGGGAAGACAGCCTGAAAATGATCAAAATCCTTGAACGATGGAAACAACAACAAGGATCAGAGAAACCTTATTTATACCTTTTAAATGTAAGCGGAGGCGGAACACGTTCCGCAACATTCAGCTATCATACAATGCGGGCGGTGGACAGCGCTATGAACGGTAGGTTGATGAAAAAAGTTTTTTTATTTACCGGTGCTTCCGGAGGCATGCTGGGGGCTACCTTTTACCGGGAACTTTACCGGCAATCGAAAAAAGACAGTTCGATCAAAATCGCTGATCCGAAGTACGGAGAGCAGATTGCCGGTGATTTACTGAATCCGATCTTTTCAGCTATCGTGACCCGCGAGCTTGTTACTCCGGCACAGCATTTTACGGTTGGCCCATACCGTTATGTAAAAGAAAGAGGATACGCTTTTGAAGAACAACTAAATAGAAATACGAATTTTATTCTCGGTCACCGGCTTAAAGATTATCAACTCGAAGAAAAAGAAGCCCGGATACCAATCGGCCTCTTTTATTCTACAGTTACGGAAGACAGCCGTAAGCTTATGATCTGCACACAACCGGTTCGCTTTCTGATGCGTCCGGTTCCCGACAGCAGTAATGGGTTATTTGCCGAACCCGATGCTATTGATTACGCTGCCTTTTTTTCTCGTCAAAATCCGTATAACCTCCGTCTCCTCACGGCATTACGGATGAATGCCACCTTTCCCTATATCTTACCGAATGTTTGGCTGCCTTCTAAACCTGTTATTGATGTAATGGATGCAGGTATGCGCGATAATTTCGGACTCGAACTAAGCCTGCGCTTTATCAGCGTATTTGAACATTGGATAAAAGCAAATACATCCGGAGTGCTGCTGCTGCAAATACGCGATAGTAAAAGAGGTGTAGGAAAAGAAACAGAATTCGAAAGGCCTGGTCTTGGCGATATTTTTTATAAACCCTTTTCAAACCTTCAGTATAATTTCCTGATGGTGCAGGATTATTTCCTGGAAAGCATGCTGGGAAATCTGCAAAAGAATATTCCCGTCCGGCGATTCGCCTTCCTGTATGAGCCTGCACCCAACCGAATCAATGCCTCTTTAAATTTTCACCTGACCGCACAGGAGAAAAAAGATGTGATCGAATCCGTTCAAAATACCTCCAACAGAAGTACACTTGAATGGCTGATGCAGACAGATCGTTTTGAAACAAGACAGCTCCCTTAAATTAAAGGAATGGGTACAAAGATTCGTCAAATAGAAATTTATCCTTCCCCGATTCCTCTGAAAGAGCCCTTCATTACTTCACTGGGGCCGGTAAACTTTGCAGAGAATGTACTGATCATTATTCGTACAGAAAACGGATTGACAGGAACGGGTGAATGTTCTCCCTTTCTTCCTATTAACGGAGAAAGTATGGAAACCGCAGTGGTTGTTGCGCGCTACCTGGCCAGGGCCTTGGTTGGACAGGATGCGCTGGCTATAGATCACTGCATGCAGCTTATGGATCGGGTGATCTATGGAAACACCAGCATCAAGAGTGCCTTTGATATTGCCCTGTATGATCTCGCCGCCCGCCACGAAAACCTTCCGCTATATCGCTTTTTAGGCGGTGAAAAACCCAAAACGATACAGACAGATTATACGGTGAGTCTTAAGGATGCTGTTTCAATGGCGGAAGATGCTCAAAAAATTCAAAGGAATGGTTTTCAGATATTAAAAGTTAAACTGGGCAATGAGGGGAAGAAAGATGTAGAACGCATTCAAAAAATCCGGGAAGTCATCGGGCCGGATATGCCCATTCGTATTGATGCCAATCAGGGTTGGACAACTGAGGAGGCGATCCATACACTCAAAGCCTTAGCTCCTTACGGAATTCAGCACTGCGAAGAACCAATCCCCAGATGGAACTACATGGAGCTGCCTCTGGTACGCAGGGAAAGCCCGATCCCGATCATGGCCGATGAATCCTGTTTTGATCACCATGACGCGGCACGATTGATACGTCTGAATGCCTGCGACTCAATGAATATAAAACTTGGAAAATCATCCGGAATTTACAAAGCTTTAAAAATTATCAGACTTGCTGAAGTTGCAAACCTGCGGCTTCAAATTGGCGGTTTTCTGGAATCCCGTATCGGTTTTTCGGCATCCGCACACCTTGCACTTACCAGCAAACAAATTCAGTACTTCGACTTTGATACCCCGCTGATGTTTACAGAAGATCCCGTTGAAGGGGGCATTGAATACAAAGAAAGCGGATTGATAGAAATACCGGAACTCCCCGGAACAGGAGCTACCATCAGAACTTCATACCTGAAAAAACTGAATAAGGAAATCTGGAAAGGATAAAGCAGGAACGAAATCCGCTTGCTTTATTCATGGATTTCCCACACTTCATTACCTCTGAGAAGTTTGTCGAGATTGCCTTTACCACGTGTAGTAATAACTTCATCGATCTGGAGCTGCATCATTTCCTCATAACAGGGACGATCTGTTTGATAGAATACTCCGAAAGGACGGGGTAAATGCGCATCTTTATGCGGATCGTCAAACATACGGACCAGAATCTGGGCCTTATAAAAATCATGTTCATCGTGAATCCACAGATCCTCTTTGCTATGCCCTTCCTCCAGATTCACCACGACAGGACGAAAGCCATCCAGTTTAATTCCTTTATTTTGACCGGCACCAAAAACAAGCGGCTTTCCTTGTGTAAGGAAAAGAGCTTCTTCTGCTTTTGTCGATTTCTCGGTAAAAATTTCAAAAGCACCGTCATTAAAAATATTACAGTTTTGATAGATTTCCAGAAACGAAGTGCCTTTGTGTGCATTGGCTCTGAGTAAAGACTCCTGGAGATGTTTGGGATCACGGTCCATACTGCGCGCAATGAAAGTCGCATCTGCTCCCATCGCCAAGGCCAGAGGGTTAAACGGATGATCCAGACTACCGAAAGGTGTACTCTTGGTCACTTTATGCTCTTCTGAAGTTGGCGAATATTGCCCTTTGGTTAATCCGTAAATCTGGTTGTTGAACAATAAAATATTGACGTTGAAATTGCGCCGGAGCAGGTGCATGGTATGATTGCCCCCGATACTAAGTCCATCACCATCACCCGTAACAATCCAGACACTCAAATCCGGGCGGGCAGCTTTTAAACCACTGGCAACTGCGGTTGCACGACCATGGATGGAATGCATCCCATAGGTGTTCATATAATAGGGAAAACGGCTGCTGCACCCAATACCACTGATGATGGCAATCTGTTCCCTGGGAATCCCAAGGGTAGGCATGATTTTCTGAACCTGTGCAAGGATTGAATAATCCCCGCAACCCGGACACCAGCGAACTTCCTGATCCGTCTGAAAATCTTTAACTGTCAACGAGGGTGTGGGAGTAACCGTTTCAGACATAAAGTCGATATTTTATCAAAGGTACAAAATGACGAAGAAAGCTGTCAGACCGGAGGTTTAATAATCCGGTAAACGGGGCTTGGTGCCGAACAATACATCTAGACGATCCATAAGTTCATTATCTAAAAGGGGCGCCAGTTCCAGAGCCTTAAGATTTTCGGTCAATTGCTCTTTTCGGGTTGCCCCCAGAATCGCGGTGGTTACATTAGGGTTCTTCAGACACCAGGCGATTGATAGCGGCGCCATCGAGACTCCCAGTTCCTGAGACAGCTCCTGAAATGCCTTGACTTTTTGGAGTTTCTCTTCCATGAGTGCACGCTCTTTTAACCACTCAAATCCGGGGATGGCGAGGCGACTTCCTTCCGGCACTCCTGAAATGTATTTCCCGGATAACAATCCACTGGCAAGCGGACTGAAAATCGTTGTTCCCAATCCAACATTTTTAAACACTTCCAGATATTCGTTTTCCATCTTGTGTCGGTTAAAAAAATTGTATTCGGGTTGTTCTACAACGGGTCCGATCAGCCTGTACGATTCAGCAATCCGGTGCGCCTCCATGATTTCAACCCCACTCCATTCGCTGGTTCCCCAATACAGAATCTTGCCTTGTTGCAGGAGCAAGTTCATCGTCCACACCACTTCCGAAATGGGTGTATTCTTATCCGGGCGGTGACAATAAAACAAATCCAGATAATCGACCTGCAAACGTTGAAGGGCTTCATGACATGCCTCAATAATGTGTTTGCGGCTAAGGCCGGTTTGATTGGGTTTATTTTCTTTTCCTCTCCATCCAAAAAAGACCTTACTGCTCACTACATAACTGCTGCGTTCCCAGTTTTTCTTTTTCAATACCCGCCCCATCATCTCTTCACTTTTCCCAAGTGCATACACTTCAGCATTATCAAAAAAATTAACCCCATTGTCGTAGGCGAGTCCCATCAACGCATCCGCAATGCTGTCATCAATTTGCTTGTGAAAACTTACCCAGCTTCCGAAAGAAAGTGCGCTTAACTGGAGACCTGTACGGCCCATGATTCTGTATTCCATATTAATATCTCTTTAAACCTGTCTTCTATTGATCCGCAAATTTAGATTCCGCAACAAGCAATACCCCTCTTACCGTATCAATATGAAAATTACGAAGCTGTTCATCGCTTTCAAAACCTTTTCCGAAGATCGTTTTCGTTTTTTGCCGGATTTCCACTTCGGAACGGGTAAAAAACTTATGCTGCTGCTGATCCCACTGCAACTCCTTTGTTTTGAGTGTGTCACCGGCTAAACGAATAACAACCACACTATCCTTTAGGTTTACTTTTCCCTGCTGTTCGTAATAGTAGCCCCTCTTTGCATCCAGGTAGCTTTCTATTTTAAGGCTGTCATCATAAAAATCAACATGCAGACTTTTTTCAAATTCAACCCTCGGCACTGAATCGGTGTAACGAAACAGCTGGGGTGCTGTAAGGCGGGCGCGAACCTTTCCACTCTGACTGAGGTAGCTTACAATCCCGTACGCTTCATCGACACTCAAGCGGCTTTTCTGCATTTCGCGAATGGCCGTAAGGTCGTTTTCGCAGGACGCCATAAAAAAACAGCAGGCTAGTCCCATTATAAAAGTTGAAAAACGGACAAAGACTGTAACTCGATTAATCATATTTCCGCTTGATAAACCAGATATCCGAAAGCGAGAAGGAAAGGGCAAACCGAAAATAATTTTCACGTAACAGACTATTGCGGTTGCTACGCTGTCCGAATTCAAGAGCTGCATTTACGACGTTGCTCCGATTGTATTCCGCGTATGAATATTTTCGGATTGGCATACCCATCCCCAGAGTGATGGTGTAATTGTACATATTACCATCAACGGTATATGGCTCCCGCCCATAGCGAAAACCTACCCGGTAGAGGTAGCCGCTGCTTTTTTTATTGACTGATTTTAGATCCGGCAAGAACTGAGCACCCAGCTGTAGCTGCCAGGCATCCTGTAAAAAATCAGCTGTCTTATCGTAGCGATACGTACTCCACTGAACAACCGAATAATCGGCAACAATATTTACCCGGCTTTTTCCCTCATGATCGTACAAAAGCCCAAAGCCATAGGAAAGCGGATAGTCAATCGTTCCTCTGATATCTTGAATCAGGCTCACTGAATCGAGCCGAACCGGTGCCCCGGAAGCTCCGCCCGACAGATAGGTTTCCATGCGTTCGTCGCGGGTGAAGTTCATCCGCATAGCCAGGCCTGCATAAGCCCCTGCCTGCAATACCGTATTTTTAGAAACAGGTATACGTTGCTGCAAGCCCGCTTCCAGAAAAGCACCTCCGAAGTTGTTCCGGATTTCTTTAAGTCCACTGGTATATCGAATAGGCAGGGAATCATTCAAAATCGAAACCCGGGTCGTATAGTCTTTCGAACCAAACCGGTACCCCCCATTGATTCCGAAACTGAATTGCCTGATAGCGATTCCCGTTCCTACAAATGCCTGATTCAGGCCTCCGTTTCCTTCATAATTGTACACAACACTGTCACCAGCACTGAGTTTTGATCCGGATACGATATTGTAACTCACTTTAGTAACAGGTCTTAATCCGAATGCGATTCCCCAGTTGGTTTTTGATTTCTCTCCGCGCAGCTGAAAGCCCCCTGCGAGGTAAGGGATGTAGGCATTGGAAGAAGTATAACTTTTCCCTCTGTTGTCACGAATGGTGCGGTTGTTCAAATCCAGTCCGATATCAAAAATGGCCCGCTGGGTGCCGAACTGGCTGTAGGAGGCGGGATTCAAAAAATTAATAGTTTGCGCATCGCTGTAAGCCGCAACACTATGTCCCATACCGCGGTTTACTATATTAGCAGAAGGCAGCATATCACCCAAACCATAACGGCTCCAGGGTGAATTATCCTGTGCACAGAGTACCTGAACAAACAGGAGAACCGGCAGAAAAAGAAGAGATTTAGTTATGATTATACTCACTGATCGCATACAACCCTTTGAAGATAAGATGGGGGTCTGCAAATATCTGCTTTTTGAGGAGAGGAGCAAAATGAAGGGTATCTCCTCCGGTTAGCAGGACCTGAAGATTGGAGAACTTCGCTTCATAGGCCTCAATGATGCCATCAATTTCTTTGGCCATACCATATGCCACTCCGCTTAAAAGATTGGTCTTGGTATCATATCCGATCAGGGGAAAATTCCATTCCATTTGAACCATCGGCAATTTGGCTGTAAGCCCGTGCATGCTCTTAAACCGCATTTCCAGTCCGGGTGAAATACTGCCACCTAGAAATTCATGGTATTGATTGATGAAATTGTAGGTGATGCAGGTTCCCAGTCCGATTATGAGATTGTGCTTACCCGGGAAAAAACGAGTAGCTGCTGCACATAAGGCAAGGCGGTCGGCTCCGATAGTTTCCGGTTTCCCCACAGGTGTGGTAAACGGCAATCGGGTTTGATGGGATAATAGGTGAAAGCGGGTCGTTGTGCGCAGGATATCTTCTACATGTACACCATGGTTTATGACGGAAGAAAGGATTGCCGATTGAGGTTGTATGCGCTGAAGCAGGGCTTCAAGGGTTTCCCGGCTATCGTCGTTTAAGACTATCGTCTCCGTAATTTCCTGACCTGTAAACACAGCCGCCTTCAACCGTGTATTCCCAAAATCAAAACAGACTGTTTTTTTTAATGCGCTCATCTGCATGAAAATTTTCTATTTGATATAAGCCGAGGCTGTACCGATCAGCAATTCCTTATTTCAAGTCAAAGGAATCAAACGAACGAAAATGTCCGTTCATTCTGATTTTTTCTTTCAGAGTTTCCATTCTGGCAACGACCGGAATAACTTTTTTAAGATGCCGCACCAGGTATTCCTGCCGCTGGCTTTCTCTTAAAAGGCTGAGTAACTCCAGCTCCTGTTCGGGGTTTAATCCAATATGAGGTGCCACATCGTAGCTGATCCATTCAGATTCGGGCTTTTTAAGCTCCTTCGATACCTGAATCATACGATGCAGCTCTTTCATCCCCTGAATAATTTTCTCCATTTTTAGCTGCCGGCCGTCCGCCACATTTTCAGGATAGGTTACGATAGCTCCGCTGTATAGCTTATCGGGAATTTCCTTAATAAGTTCGAGAATACGAAAGACAGAAATGCCCCTCGTGGAGATATCCATTTTTCCGTCTTCGTATTCCTGGCGGATCGCCGTGATTTCTACCAGTGTTCCCAGCTCTTTCAATTCGTTGTTCAGCACGAACGGTATTCCAAAGGGTTTCTTTTTTTCATGACACTCTCGAATCAATTGGCGATAGCGCGGTTCAAAAATATGCAGGTTGAGCTGCTGTCCGGGATAAACGATAACGGATAAAGGGAATACAGGTATAAAATTGGTCATGCAAAAATTATCAGGAAATTTTTGAAAACACGATTCCGGACAAAGTTCAGGGTAAATAATTGAAGAATAAATACTTGTTTTTAATTGTGATAAAACAGAAAATTATCAAAACATATCTTTGTACACCATGCAGCCAAAAGAGGTTCAGTTATCAGTTGTAATTATTTCTTACAACGAAGAAGAAAAAATTGCCCGCTGTATACAATCTGTTCAGTCGGTGGCGGATGAAATTGTAATTCTGGATTCCTTTTCAACCGACAAGACACCACAAATTTGCATGGACATGGGAGCGCGGCTAGAGCAACATGTGTTTGAGGGGATGATTGAACAAAGAAACCGTGTCTGGAATCTGGCAAACGGATCGTATGTGCTCTCGCTGGATGCTGATGAATCTTTAAGCGAAACTCTTCAGGCATCAATCCTCCTGGAAAAAAGCAGGGGATTCCAGCATGAATACTATTCCATGAATAGGATGACCCGTATTGCCGATCAGTGGATACGTCATGGCAGCTGGTATCCCGATAAAAAAATTCGCCTTGCCCGAAAAGATGCAGCTTATTTTGGCGGCATTAACCCACATGACCGGCTCATTCTTCAACATTCATCCGCCCCCAGACATCTGAAAGGAGATATCCTGCACGATGCTTTTCGGGATTTTAAAGAATACAGGTTGCAAAGCGAACGCTATAGTTCTATTTCGGCGCAGGCACTCCTCAAAGCCGGTAAAAAAGCTACCATAGTGAAATGCTATATCAATGCAGCCGTTGCTTTTCTGAAGAGTTACGTTTTTAAACGCGGCTTTCTGGATGGCGTTATCGGCTGGAGCATAGCCGTTGAAATTGCCCGTCAAACAAAACGAAAGTATCAGAAGTTGCGGGAATTGAATGGAAATTAGTTTCCCGTTTGATTATCCTACCCGTTTTAATAAATTTTTGGCCGCGATAGAATCGTGGCAATATAACACCGAGGCGCAGGTGATCCTCCTGCATAGGAACACTTGCGCCAGCCCATAATTCCTTTCAAAAAACCTAACGCCGTGGTTCGTGCCCCCACGAACCTGCTATTAATTTCTATCCAAGAAAGGGGCTGAAGAATTTCAATCACAAACCAAAGAACCCAACCCTTGCTTTTCCCCCTATTTCATTTAAGTTTGTCGTATGTGGTCCAGTTTAACTGAGGGTCTGTTAAAAGGTGACATAAAATCACTGGCAAGATGTATTACGCTGGTGGAAAACGATGTCGCAGGAGCAGATCAGTTTATGCAGTCTCTGCCACTCAGTTCCATACCTGTCCTGGGCATAACGGGTCCTCCGGGTGCCGGTAAGAGTACCCTTACTGACGCCCTGATTGAACAGATCATCAAAGCCGGTAAAAAGATCGCCGTATTGTGCGTAGATCCCTCTTCTCCTTTTAACCTTGGTGCTGTTTTGGGTGACCGCATACGCATGAGCCGGTGGTACAATCATCCGGATGTGTTTATTCGTTCGCTCGCAACCCGCGGCGCACTGGGTGGACTCCACCCCTATATTCTTGAAGTAACCGACATCTGTAAGACGGCTGGTTTTGACTACATATTGATCGAAACTGTTGGGGTTGGTCAGTCGGAAGTAGAAATAACCGGACTCGCGGATGCAACAATTGTTGTTCTGATCCCTGAAAGCGGAGATGAAGTGCAAACCATGAAGGCCGGGCTGATGGAAATCGCTGATTTGTTTGTGCTCAATAAAGCCGACCGTCCGGATGCCGATTTATTTGCAAGACACCTGCGGCTGATGCTCGCTCCTGCATTCAAAGCCGGGAAACGGGAAGTGCCGATCTTTAAAACAGTAGCCACGGAAAACAAGGGCATTCAGGAATTGTGGGTAGCCCTTCAATCCTTTTTAGCTTCCGAACATTTCAACGAACAAAAAAGCTGGCTGCTGGCAGAAAAAGTCTATCGACTGATTCAACAAAAAAGAATGAAAGATGTAAATAAAGAGTTTCTGTTACAAGCCATTAAAACACAGATGAGCAAGACCTTTAATCTGTACAGGTTTGCAGCCGATTATACATCAGAACAAAATCAAAAATAATTCGCCATGAGTGAATCGCAAACACCCTATAACCTGAATGAACTTCCAAAAGTGGCACAATGCTTTCCGGTTGAAGTTCATCTAAAAGCCGGCAAAACCTACTCCTGGTGTACCTGCGGACTCAGCCGGGTACAGCCTTTTTGTGACAGCGAACACAAGAAACTTGGCTATGAAGAAAACGGAGAACTAAAATTACCATTCCGCAGTTTGAAATATACCCCAGAAAAAGATGAATCAGTTTGGTTTTGCCAATGCAAGCAAACCAAAAATCCGCCATTCTGCGACGGCTCGCACAACAAGGAAGCCGTTCAAGCAAAACATGCACAAACGCCTTAATGAAAAATCTTATTGATCCTGTTGTTTATTGGATCTCCACCAACGCCAGGCAATAAAGCCGACGATGGCGAAAGGGGCACCCATTAAATAAATAATAGCTGTATTGAGAGCAGCAGCCGGCTTCTCTCCGAGTTGAGATGCCGTTTTGGTGCAGATAGAGCATTGTGCCTCCGCTCCGGCTGCAAAAAGGAGAAGAGAAAAGAATAGAAGGAACGTGTATTTGAAAACAGGTTTGATCATCTTGTAATAAATGCAAAGTTAAAGATTCCGGAGTGCGTGAAAAAGCATCGTCTGCATGTAAAACGAGCTGCCCAATAGAAATGTTTACCTTTATACTCCGATCCAGATTGAAATGCTGAATACCAACCGAAAATCCTTATTTCAGGTATGGCTGGCCTTTGAATTGCTGGCCTTGATTCTTCGCTGGCCCAGTTTCTTTCATTCTGTGCTGGATCACGATGAATCTACCTACATCGTTATTGCTGATGCTCTCCGGAAAGGGAATATCTATTTTGTAGATGTAATCGACAACAAACCCATCGGTATTTTTCTGCTCTTCGCCCTTTTTCAAAATCTGTTCGGCTCTTCAATTATTCTCATACGGCTGATTGCTGCAAGCTGGGTTGCACTCACGGCAGTTTCTTTATTTTGGATGCACCGCAGGATGCGCTCATCCGATGACGCAGCTTGGGCTTCCGGTCTGATCTATATCTTCATGACCTCCATCTTCGTGCATTTCGGCCTCTCCCCCAATACCGAAATCTTCTATGTGTTGTTTACCGGGCTTGCATTTGCTTGGGTATTACCTGTTCCGGGAAATATTACGGCTATTGTTTCTGGAATACTCCTTGGTATTGGCTTTCTGATTAAATATGTGGTTGCTTTCGACGCCCTGGCTCTGGGACTATTTATACTCATCAGCTACCGGAAACAAGGATGGTTGATGATCTTTCGTACAGGAGGATTGATGGTTCTGGGTTTTTGCATTCCGATTCTGATATTGTTTGGTTATTATCATCAGCTCGGAAAACTGGATGCCCTGATGTATTACACCTTTGAACTAAGCTATAAGTATGTTTCCGGTCGCGGAGACGGAAGCTATCTGATTTTCTTCGGAGATCTTCTGGGAAGGTATCTGCCGATTAGCTGCTGGTTTTTTCTCGCTGTTCGGACGGCAAGCAAGAGCAGTGCACACGTAAAACAAATCAGTATCCTCTGGTTTTTAGCCTGTACCGCAGCGATCATCCTGCAGGGTAAGTTCTTCTATCATTATTTTATTCAACTGATGCTTCCGCTTGCTTTCGGCGCCGGCAGCTTTTTTGATGCGGCACAGCAACACCATAAATTCTGGAAACGAATACTTCAACGAAAAACCGGAGGTGTTGCCTTGGTAGCACTAACAGTTATCACCACCGGTATTCAGGTACAACAGGTTTTGCTTAAAACGGATTATCCGAAACAAGTAGCAAGCTGGCTGGATACGCGCATGCAGCCCGGAGAAACGCTCTATACCGGTAATTACCACCAGATCATCTATCACCTGACCGAACAAAATTCACCGACACCTTATGTTCACAGTTCCCTGCTGACCAATGAAAAACATTTATTCGCACAAGGCATCAGTCATTATTCTGAAATGGAAAAAATACTAAAACAACAACCGAATTATATTCTGATAGATAAAGTATATCCTGTTGCCACATCACCGATTCATCAGGAACTGAACAGCAACTACCAACTTGTGAAAATATTTGGTGAACATATTATGGTGTATCAAAGAAAACTGTAATACCTGTACTCAGTCGAGGATTTTCCCGACTATGTTTTATCCTACTTTTGACAAAAGATTCATCCGGCAATGTCTATAGAAGTAAACGGGCTCACCAAAAAATATCAAACCCAGGTTGCAGTTAACCAGCTTAGCTTTTCGGTTGCGCCGGGAGAAATTGTCGGCTTTCTTGGACCAAACGGCGCCGGGAAAAGCACGACGATGAAAATGATAACCGGTTTCCTGAAGGCTGATGAAGGAAACGCTAGTGTATGCGGCTTCGATGTTGCAAAAGATCCTCTGAACACCAAACGTCAGATCGGCTATCTTCCTGAAAACAATCCGTTGTATACCGATCTTTACATTCGCGAATATCTCGGATTTATCGCTGCCTTACATTCCGTTCAAAATATTCAGCAGGCTGTAAAAGAGGTGATTGAAAAAGTAGGACTGCTTCCGGAAGCACATAAAAAAATCAATCAGCTCTCCAAAGGATACAAACAACGGGTTGGGCTTGCTGCTGCACTGATACACGATCCAAAAGTGTTGATTTTAGATGAGCCTACTTCCGGACTTGATCCGAATCAATTACTGGAAATCCGGCAGGTAATCAGAGAACAAGGCAAAAACAAAACCATTCTTTTCTCTTCTCATATTTTACAGGAGGTGGAAGCGGTCTGCGACCGCGTACTGATCCTTCGTAAAGGGAATCTGGTAGCAGACCGTCGTATGCAGGATTTAAAAAAGGGAGGGGATCAGCTTGAAACGCTATTCCGAGAACTGACTTCGGAAGAGCAGCCCTCAAACATCTCCTAATCCTTCTTTTGCTTACGATCGTTTTGTTTCGGATTCTTTCTGATTTGCTTTTGCCACAACTCATGAATGTCTTTTCTTTGCAGGGCAAAAAATAGCTGGCATTTACATTCGGGAGAATGTTTGCGCCGGAATTAGCAAACAGCATTCAATCATCATTCAAACAAAAGATTATGAGTTTCATTGCAGAGATTCACGCCCGTCAAATTTTGGATAGCCGCGGAAATCCTACCGTAGAAGTGGACGTTATCACCGAAGCAGGTGCGCTTGGAAGAGCTGCCGTACCAAGTGGTGCTTCTACCGGCAAACACGAAGCAGTGGAATTGCGGGATGGTGACAAATCCAGATTTTTAGGCAGGGGTGTGCTGCAGGCTGTTAAAAACGTGAACGAGATCATTGCAAAACAACTCATCGGCATTGAAGTAAGTCGTCAGGCTTATATTGATGAGCAGCTGATTCAGATTGACGGAACAGAAAACAAAGCCCGGCTCGGAGCCAACGCTACCTTAGCCGTTAGTATGGCTGTTGCGAAGGCGGCAGCAGAAGAAACGGGTCTGCCTCTCTATCGTTATCTGGGGGGAGTGAATGCCACCGTGCTTCCGATGCCATTGATGAATATCATGAACGGAGGGGCGCATGCCGACAATAAAATCGACTTCCAGGAATTTATGGTGATTCCTGTTGGAGCTCCTTCTTTCAGCGAAGGGTTGCGCTGGGGCGTGGAAGTCTTTCATCATCTGAAATCTGTATTAAAGAAAAAAGGGTACAGCACCAATGTGGGAGATGAAGGCGGTTTTGCTCCTGAAATCAAGAGCAATGAAGAAGCAATCGAAACAGTACTGGAAGCCATTTCTGCTGCCGGATACAAACCCGGAAAAGATCTGGCCATAGCCATGGATGCTGCTTCTACTGAAATGTATGATGAAGCCAGCGGCACCTATAAATTTTATAAAAGCAATCCCGGCAAAGTAATCTCGAGTGACGAGATGGTAGCCTACTGGGCAGAATGGGTTAAAAAATATCCTATCATTTCGATTGAGGATGGAATGGCGGAAGACGACTGGACCGGCTGGAAAAACCTTACAAACGCCATTGGAAGTAAATGTCAGCTGGTAGGAGATGATCTCTTTGTAACCAATGTAAAACGTCTGAAAGAAGGGATCGATAAAGGAATCGGCAACAGCATCCTGATCAAAGTAAATCAGATCGGAACCGTTACTGAAACAATCAATGCTGTTCAAATGGCACAGCATGCCGGCTATACTTCAATCATGAGTCATCGCAGCGGTGAAACGGAAGACACGACCATTGCGGATCTTGCGGTGGCGCTGAATTGCGGACAGATTAAAACAGGATCTGCCAGCCGTACCGACCGGATGGCAAAATATAATCAGCTGATCCGTATTGAGGAAATGTTGGGTTCAAATGCATTGTATCCGGGAGAAAAGATTAAATTTGGTAAGTAAACACTGAAACCAAACCAATCTTTTTACCATTCTGATATCCTTCGTTCCCGGGTTATATGACGATGTCTGTATAATCCAATAAGAAGCGGATATTTTAACACAAAGCACCCGTAACTCATAACCCATAACTCGTAACATTCTCATATGAAGATGCTCCAACAAATTCCGGCTTTTCTGAAAAACAAATTTTTTCTGGCATCGCTCGCCTTTGCCATATGGATGATTTTTTTCGACCGGAATGATCTGATATCCCAATGGAGTCGGGCCTCCAAACTGAACGACCTCGAAAACAGCAGCGCTTTTTATACCAAGAAGATTCAGTCAGCCACGCAGGAGCTGGAGCTTCGGAAAACAGACCCTGCGGCTTATGAGCGGGTAGCCCGGGAAAAATATTACATGAAACGAAAGAATGAAGACGTTTTTCTTTTTGAAGAATAGTTTCCATCCGACACAATAAGCTTTTCGTTTTGTCGTTTTTTATTGTATCAACCCAGATTTGATTCAGGTTGACGAAAAGCCATATTTATGCAATCTGCATTTACCCCCGAAGAATTGCTCCTGTACCTGTATCAGGAAACCACCCCGGCGCAAACAGCTGAAATCGAGAAAGCCTTAGAGGCCGATTGGACGCTTCGCGAAAAACTGGAGGTTTTAAAAGCCGCCAGAAACCGACTGGAGAAATTCCGTTTATCCCCGCGCACTGAATCGGTATTAAATATCCTGCACCACGCCGCCAAATCACAGCCTACCGGGCCATTGAACTGATTTTATCCCCTGCCTTGAACCGAAAGGAACTTTACGAACAGGTTACTGCCTTTTTTTCAGAAAATGCTCCAGACGCTGAAACGGAATTGTTTTACGACAACCCCTATCAGCTGTTGGTGGCCGTAATTCTTTCTGCCCAGTGTACAGATA
>Ga0315902_10002192_pt1 | contig 30829 bp, 18 predicted proteins | sample LakEriMetagenome_9_FD_203523 | JGI IMG/M metagenome (GOLD analysis project Ga0315902, IMG submission 203523) | Freshwater fungal communities from buoy surface, Lake Erie, Ohio, United States - Buoy 12 MA117 | ecosystem: Environmental > Aquatic > Freshwater > Lake > Lake biofilm | place: USA...
TCGCCCGCCTCGATGCGGGCGATTTCGCCGCGGATCGCGATCATCGCCTCGATGAAGCGGTCGAGCTCGGCCAACGGCTCGCTCTCCGTCGGCTCGACCATCAGCGTGCCGGGCACCGGGAAGCTCAGGGTCGGCGCGTGGAAGCCGTAGTCGATGAGCCGCTTGGCCACGTCTTCGGCCGTCACGCCGCTGGTCTCCTTGAGCGGCCGCAGGTCGAGGATGCACTCGTGGGCCACGCGGCCGTTCGCGCCGCTATACAGCGTGGGGAAGTGGCCGCGGAGTCGCACGCTCACGTAGTTGGCCGCGAGGATCGCGGCCTCGGTGGCGTGCTTTAGGCCCTCGGGCCCCATCATCCGGCAATACATCCAGCTGATCGGCAGCACCGCGGCGTTGCCCAGCGGCGCCGCCGATACGGCGCCCACGGCCCCCGGCGGCAGGCCGCCCGTGGCGTGGCCGGGCAGGAACGGCACGAGGTCCTCGACCACGCACACCGGGCCCACGCCCGGCCCGCCGCCGCCGTGCGGGATGCAAAAGGTCTTGTGGAGGTTGAGGTGGCTGACGTCCCCACCGAAGCGGCCCGGCGCCGCCAGGCCCACCAACGCATTCATGTTCGCCCCGTCCACGTACACCCGGCCGCCGTGGCGGTGCACGATGGCGCACAGTTCCCCGATCGCCGTCTCGAACACGCCGTGCGTGCTCGGGTAGGTGATCATCACCGCGGCCAGGCGGTCGGCATGCTCCCGGCACTTGGCCTCGAGGTCGGCGAGGTCGACGTTGCCGGCCGCATCGCAGGCGGTGACCACCACCTGCAGGCCGACCATCTGGGCGCTGGCGGGATTCGTGCCGTGGGCGCTGGCCGGAATCAGGCAGATGTCGCGGTGGCCTTGGCCGCGGGACCGCTGCCAGGCCTGGATCGCGAGGAGGCCGGCATACTCCCCCTGGCTGCCGGCGTTGGGCTGGAGGCTGATGCCGGCATAGCCCGTGGCGGCCGTGAGCCACCCGCGGAGCTGGCGTTCGAGAACGGCATAGCCCTCGCGCTGGTCCGCCGGGGCGAAGGGGTGTACGTGGGCAAACTCGGGCCAGGTGATCGGGATCATCTCGCTGGTGGCGTTGAGCTTCATCGTGCAGCTGCCCAGCGGGATCATGCTGCGGTCGAGGGCCAGATCCTTGTCGGAAAGCCCGCGGATGTACCGCAGCATCGCCGTCTCGGAGTGGTGCGAGTTGAAGACCGGATGGAGCAGGAGATCGCTTGTCCGCCGCAAGGCCGGCGGGATGAGCGGTTCCACGCCCCGGTCGAACGCGGTCCCGTCGGGCACCGCCTGGCCGGCCGGCGCGAACACGCCCCACAGCCGCGTGAGATCGTCGCGGGTGGTCGTCTCATCGAGCGTGATTGCCAGCGTGTGCGGATCGAGCGTGCGGAGATTCATCCCCTGCTCGCGGGCCCGGGCCGCGAAGGCCGCCGTGCGGTCGCCCGTGTCGAGGCTCACGGTGTCGAAGGCGTGGGCGTTGCGCACCCGCACGCCGAGCCGCTTCAGGCCCTCCGCCAGGATGGACGCATAGGCCGCCACCCGTCCCGCGATCCGGGCCAGCCCGGCGGGCCCGTGGTAGACGGCGTACATGCTCGCCACGACGGCCGGCAGCACCTGGGCGGTGCAGATGTTGGAGGTCGCCTTCTCGCGGCGGATGTGCTGCTCGCGGGTCTGGAGGGAGAGCCGGTAGGCGGGCGCACCGTGGGCGTCGATGCTCACGCCGACGAGCCGGCCCGGCAGCGACCGCTTCAGTTCGTCGCGACAAGCCAGATAGGCGGCGTGCGGGCCGCCGCAGCCCATCGGCATGCCGAACCGCTGCGTGCTGCCGACGACGATGTCGGCTCCCCACTCACCCGGCGGCACCAGCAGCACCAGGGCCAGCGGGTCAGCTGCGACGCAGAGCAATGCCTGCCGCGCATGCACGCCATCGGCGAGGCCCCGCCAGTCGTCGACGGCGCCGTCGGTGGCCGGATACTGCACCAGCGCCCCGAAGCAGTCGCGGCTCTCGATCAGGCTGCCGACGTCGCCGACCACGACCTCGATGCCCAGCGGCGCGGCCCGCGTGGCCAGCACCTCGAGCGTCTGCGGATGGCAGCGGCGGTCGGCGAGGAACACGGTGCTCTTCGACCCCGCCGTCCGGCGGGCGAGCGTCATCGCCTCGGCGGCCGCAGTCGCCTCGTCGAGCATGGAGGCATTGGCGATCGGCATGCCGGTCAGGTCGCAGACCATCGTCTGGAAGTTGACCAGCGCCTCCATCCGCCCCTGGCTGATCTCCGCCTGGTAGGGCGTGTAGGCCGTGTACCAGGCGGGATTCTCCAGGATGTTCCGCAGGATCACGCCGGGCGTGAACGTGCCGTGGTAGCCCTGGCCGATGAAACTCTTGAGCAGCCGGTTGCGGGCCGCGATGCCCTGCAGCTCGGCAAGGGCGGCGGCTTCCGTGATCGCCGGCGGCAGGTCCATGCGGTCGTGCCGGGCGATGCCTGCCGGCACGATCTCGGCGATCAGCGCCGCGCGGGTGGTCGCGTTGACGGCGTCGAGCATGTGTCGCTCGTCGGCGGCGGACAGGCCGACGTGGCGGCCTTCGAACTCGGCAGGCTGCTCGAGCACTGCCAGCGGCAGGGCGGCGGAAGCGGCATCACAAACGGCCGCTGGGGACGCGAGGAGGTCGGACATGGAAGGGCTCCACGAGCGGGGCGTCGGCGGTGCCGACACCGGGAACCCTGTTGTCCTGGAACCTGAGAGATTCGCCGCGGACCACGCCCGCGGTTTGCCCCTTCGGTGGACGCATGCCATGCGGCCCGCGTCGCTCTCCAACAGTTGTTTCGTCAGTCCTTTTGCCTGAGCGTTCTGCCTTCGGCGGCCTTGCGGCTCTCTCCTGACGCCCAAAGTCTAGTCGTCCGCGCCGGGAACGACAACCGCGAGCCTCGGGCTCGGTGACCGTTGCGATCGCGGAGACGTGGTCGTTCGACGCGGTGCGGAGCTGCTGCCCCTTCGGGTATGATCTCCCGCTACGGAAGCGACGGCGTCTCGAAAGGCTCGGTCGGGGCTACCGCTGCCCGTCGAAAAACCGTTCATGGCCTTTTCCCAATTGATTCGGCTGCATGAAACCTCCCAGGCTTCGACTCGCTCGAGGCTGCGTGCGGTTCGCCATTCCTGGCTGCGCCGGTCAGCCACGCCGGCTGTCGGGCATGGGCAACCCCGCCCCGACCGTCTTTGCCCAGGCGCCGTTCGTGCGCGAGGCTCAAGTGTGAGCCGTATTGCGCGCCGCATTGTTTCGAGATCGCGGTGACCCATGATGCGTAAGTCCATCCACTGCATCGGCTTGTTGGTGGCGGCGCTCGTGCCGGCTGCCGCCTGCGTCGGCCGCGAGCCGTTCACCCTCGCGGAAGGCGACCGCGTCGTCTTCCTGGGCAACGGCGTCATCGAGCAGGAACACGCCTGCGGCGAGCTCGAAACCAGGCTCACCAGGCGCTGGCCGCAGGCTCACGTGATCTTTCGCAACATGGGCTGGAGCGGCGACACCGTCCGGGGGCTGGCTCGCACCGGGGGCTACGAGCAGCCCGCTGGCTTGGCCCGGCTGCTCAAGGAGATCAACGCCCAGAAGCCGACGGTGATCTTCGTCGGCTATGGCCTCAACGAGTCCTTCGCCGGCCCGTCGGGGCTCGCGGGCTTCGACGGCGATTACCGCAAGCTCGTCGACCAGCTCGCGCCGCTTGGGGCCAGGCTGGTGCTGCTCTCACCGACATGGCACGAAGACCTGGGCCGGCCCCTGCCCGACCCGGCCGGGCACAACAAAGACATCGAAACCTACGCCGCGGCGATCGCACGGATCGCGGGTGAGCGGCAGGCGGCCTATGTGGACGTCTTCGCGCCGCTGCGTGACGCCAAGGCTCGTCGCCCGACGCCGCTGACGACCAACGGCATCCAGCTCAACCCCCGGGGCTATGCGGAGTTCGCCGCCGCCATCGAGCACGGGCTGGGGGTGGCTCCGCCGCCCTGGGAGATGCAGCTCGGCGATCGGGGCGTGAAGGCGACGGGCTGCACCGTCAAGCAACAGGCGCCGGCAGGCGGGGGCTGGAAGGTCGTCGTCGTCGACGACGTGGTGCGGGTTCCGGGAGAGCCGCTGCGGTTCACATGGGCTGGTGCTCGCGGCGGCGACTACGAGATCGCATGCGACGGCGAGATCGCGGCTACCGTGCCGGCGGCGAAGCTGGCCGCTGGCGTCGTCCTGGAGGGGTCGATCGTCTGTCCGGAAGGCGAGAAGCTGCGCCGGGCGATCGTCAAGAAAGGTGAGCTCTTCTATCGCCGGTGGCGTCCGTTCAACGATCACGAGCGACACTGGGACTACATCCGCGGAGACTTCGCGCTCTACGACGAAGAAATCGCGGCACTCGAGAAGACGATCGCGGAACTCCGCGTGCCGCGGGAGCGAACCATCGAGGTCCGACCAGTAAAGAGGAACTCACGATGAGCCGTGCTCGATCACGAGACGCCGGCAGTGCGCCGCGAGGTGACGCAGCCGCGAAACGCCGCCTGTCGGGTGTCGTTTTCACGGCTCTGGTCGCCGGAGCATGGCTCTGCCATGGGGCGGCGGTTCACGCGCAGCCGGCGAACATGGACGACGACCCAGCGGCGCTCATCGCGGTCACAACGCTGCCGGACAACTACGAGCTGCAACTCGTGGCGATGGAGCCGGACGTCATCAACCCCATCCAGATCAACTTCGACACGCGGGGCCGGCTGTGGGTACTGTGCGCGCCCAGCTATCCGCAGCTCCTGCCGGGGCAGTCACCGCAGGACTACGTGGTCGTGCTCGAAGATTTCGGACCGGATGGGCGGGCGAAGAAGGTGCGGAAAGTCGTCACGGGGCTCACGGTTCCCACCGGGATGATGCCGGGCGACGGCGGCGTCTACGTCGGCCAGGGGGAAACTCTGCTGTTTTTTCGCGAACATGAGGGCGGCGTCGAGAAACGGGTCGTGCTCACCGGCTTCGGCACCAACGACACGCATCACACCATCAACACGTTTCGCTGGGGGCCGGAGGGCCGGCTGTATTTCAATCAGGGTTTGTACATCCGCAGTACCGTGGAGACGCCGTACGGCCCACGGCAGCACTTCGGTGGCGGCATCTGGCAGCTCCGCACCGATCGCCTGAAACTCGAGCTCTTCGACCGCTCGATCCTGTTGAACAACACCTGGGGCCACGACTTCGACGCCTGGGGCCGGTCGTTCATCGCCAGCGCCTGGCCGGGTCGTCTCAACCAGGTGCTCCCCGACTCGCCGCTGCAGCGGACGAACGATCCAGCGACCGTGCCGCCGCTGGCCATCACGCAGATCGGAGGCGATCGTCATTGCGGGCTCGAGATCGTCGGCGGCCGCCACCTGCCGGACGACATACAGGGCAACTTCATCACCGGCGATTTCATGTCGCATCACATATATCGCTACGACGTGGAGGATATCGGCAATCGCTTTGTGGCCACGCGGCTGCCGTCGCTGGCGCAGTCGAAGCATCCGCGCTTCCGCCCGGTCGACATCCGCATGGGCCCCGACGGTGCGATCTATGTGGCGGACCTCTTCCAGCGGATCATCCAGCACAATCAGGTGAACTTCCGCGATCCACGCCGCGATCACACCCGCGGCCGGGTCTGGCGGATCGTCCGCAAGGATCGCCCGCTCGTCGAGATTCCGCAGCTCGTCGGCGTGCCGGCGAAGCAGGTCGTCGCCCGGCTGAAGGATCCGGAGCCCTGGACGCGGCTGCACGCCCGGCGGGCACTCATGGAAGGCGACGCCAGCGCGGCGAAGGCCGCGCTCGATGCGTTCGTAGCCACGCTCGACGAGCGGGATGCCGCGACGCCGCAGGCGCTCCTGGAGGCCTTGTGGACCTACCAGGCGCTCGACGAAGTCGCGGCCGACCTGCTCCGCCGACTCCTGAAGTCGCCCGATCCGCGGATTCGCGGCGCTGCCACCAAGGTGATCGGCGAGTGGCATGAACGCCTCCCCGAAGCGGTCGCCTGGCTGGCGACACTGGCCGCCGATCCACATCCGCGGGTGCGACTGGAGGCGGTGCTCGCGGCCACGCACATTCCCTCGGCCTCTGCCATCGAATCAGCCCTCGTCGCTCTCGACCATCCGCTGGACCCGCTGTTGGAGTTCTCTCTGCGTAAGGCGGCGATCGTGCTCGCGCCCTACTGGCGACCGGCCTTCCAGGCCGGACAGCTGCCGTTCGACGGCAAGTCGAACCGACTTACGTTCGTCCTCCAGGCGGTCAAGGCCCCGGACGCCAGTCCGCGGCTCGCCGATCTTGTGAGCCGCGGGGCCGTGACCGGAGACGACGCCGCGAACATTCTCGTGCTCCTCGCGTCGACCAAGGACTATCGCGAGTTGTCGCTCGAGCGGGCCGTGGTGGCGGAGGGTGGGTTGTCGGCCGCCCAACGAGCCCGGGTCGTTGAGGCGATCGAGCGGTCGCTGCCGTCGCAGTTCAAGCCGAGTGAGAAGCAGGTGGCGGCGGTCAAGAAACTCATCGACGATCCGTCATCGGCTGTCGCCGCCGCGGGTCTGCGTCTGGCAGCGGCCATGCGGGCGACCGATCCGGGCACCGTTGAGGCGATCGCGACCGCCTCGCAGACCGACGCGGTTCGTCGCCAGGCCGCGATCGTGGCCCTCGGGCGGCTCCAGGGGAAGGCCGCGGCGCCGGCGTTGATTGCCCTGGCCTCGGCGGACCGACCGGCCGAGACGCGGCTCGCCGCGATCGCGGGGCTCATCGCCGTCGACGTGCAGGCGGCCGCGGATCAGGCCGCCTCGCTGCTGGAGCGACCGGCCGGCGGCGGCGTGGATCTGGAGCCGTTGTTCACGGTTTTCCTGCAGACCAAGGGGGCCGCCGAGGCCTTGGCGACCGCGCTCCAGGCCAAGAAACCCGACGCCGACGCCGCCCGGGTCGGGATGCGGACGCTCGCAGCGCTGGGCGTATCGCCCCCGTCGCTCACCGCCGTCCTCGAGGGTGCCTCGGCCGCCGCCGCACGGCAACGTGTGCTGGATGCCGCCGAATCGAAGCGGCTGCTCGGCCTGGTTTCGAAGGAAGGCGACCCGGCCCGCGGTGAAGCGGTCTTCCGCCGGTCCGCGCTCGCCTGCCTGAGCTGCCATGCGATCGGCGGCGCCGGCGGTATCGTCGGCCCCGATCTGTCCGGCATCGGCACCAGTGCCCAGCCGGATTACCTCCTCGAATCGATCGTGATGCCCAGCAAGAAAGTGCGGGAGGGCTACAACACCGCTAACGTCGTCACCACCTCCGGAAAGGTGATCCGCGGCATCGTTCAGCGGGAGTCGGCGAAGGAGCTGCTGATTCGCGATCCGAAGGGCGCGGACGTCGTCGTCGCCGCCGACGACATCGAGGAGAAATCGCTCGGCGGGTCGCTGATGCCCGACGGGCTCGACCGCTCGCTCACCGACGCGGAGCTGGTCGATCTGGTCCGCTTCCTGTCGGAGGTCGGCCGCCCCGGACCGTACAGCGTTTCGCATGTGCCCGTCGCGCGGCGCTGGGAGGTGCTCACCGATCCGCCCGCAACGTTCCGCGGGCTCGATGCCCGCGAGCTGGGCCGCACGTTGAGGGAGAACGCCGGCCTGGCCTGGAAGGCCGCCTTCAGCCGGGTCGCCGGCGGCATCCCGCTCGACGAGTTCGCAAATCCGCCCGACGTCGTGTTTCTCCGCACGCAGATCGAGATGATCACGCCGGGCAGGATCGGGTTTGACATCGGTTCACCGGACGGTGTGCAGGTCTGGGCCGACGATGCTCCCGTCGCAGCGTCGGAGCGGACGACCTGCACGCTCTCGGCAGGCTTCCACGCGATCACGTTTCGCATCGACTTGCAGCGACGAGCCAATCCCCTGCTGCGGTGCGAGCTCGTGGACGTGCCCGGCGGCGGGCGGGCCCGATTCGTCTCGCAGGCGCCGTAGAGGCCACCGCCCCCTGCGGCGCCCGCCGCTGCCCGCCCTCGCATGCTCGTGCCCGTTACCGCCGCCGCCCGCGAGGGCCGGCCCCCGCGGCCTCGCGAATCCCGGGAAATCCTCCCCATCCGTTACCGAAACGCCGGTTTCTGTCATCTTCTCCATGAGGGCGAAAGTGCGCCCTCCCCGCCCCTTCCCGCCCCGCACGATGCGAACCATCCTGACCCCCGCGGTGGCAGCAGCCATGACCCTGGCCGTCGTGGCCATGCCCGCCCGGGCGGCCGCCAACGACCTGCTCTGGGACGGCCTGTTCGCCGATGGAAGCCGGGTTTCCGGCACGATCGCCGGATGGAACACGCCGGCCTCGCAGCCGCAGATCGACGGCAAGCCGATGTTCGACGCCGCCAACCCCGTGCGGTGGGTCGTGCGGCAGCGGCCGCCCACATCGACGCCCTTCCGCCAGCCGTTCGTCGAGCTCGCCTGCGGCGATCGGCTCCCGGGCCTGGTCGAAGGCCACGTGAGCGGTCTCGATGACTGGCGCCGCACGACGCGGCCGCACCTGCTCGTGCAGCCGCTCTCGTCTGTCGACCTTCCCGGAAAAAAGCCGCGGCCGCATGTCCGTGTGGCGAGCGAGTTCGTCCGCAGGATCGTGCTTGTGCCGCGGCGCGGCCGGCCCCTGCCCCCCGCCGCGATCCTCACGCGGGATGGCCGCGAGGTCGGATTTCGGTCGCTGCGGTTCGTCGGCGCGGGCGTGATCATTCTCGTCGATGGCGGTCCTCAGCGGCTCTCGTTCGACGAGATCGCCGAGATCCGTCTGGCAGACCGCGATCCGTGGGAGATGTATGCGCGAATGGTCGCGTGGCTTGCGCCGCAGCCCGCGACATCGCCGGCCGATGCGGCGGCGGCCCGGCTCATGCGTGCCGAAACCGACGACGGTCTCGTGGCCACCACGGCCGTCGATCCGCTGCACGGCACGGGCGACCCGAGGAACCAGCGATCCTGGCACATCCTTGCCCAGCCCGCCTGGAGTCTCGACCCGCTCTGGCTGCCGCATGCAGGCGTGCGGCGGCGGATCGTCTTTTCGGCGACCGAGGTGCCGCTTTCGCTCGTCGAGCCGAAGGCGGTCGATCGCAAGGCCACCTTCGGTGGCAGCTGGACATGGGAGATCGATCGCAACGTGCAGGGCGGACCGCTGTCCGCCAAGGGGCTCCCCTACGGCTGGGGATTCGGCACGCAGGCCACCTCGGTGATGACGTTTTGCCTGCCCCCGTTCGCGACGGCGTTTCGCGCCGGCGCCGCCCTCGACGACGCGGCCGGCGCCGGCGGCTGCGTGAAGGCGTCGGTGCATCTCGGCGACGCGGCCGCGAAGCCGCTCTGGCAGAGCGACTTTCTCGTCGGCACTCGGGAACCCGCGGATACGGGGAGCCTCGCGATGCCCCCCGCGGCCACCGCCGCTGCCGGCCCGCGGATGCTCGTGCTCGTCGCCGACGCCGCCCACGAGGGCCGGCCCCGGGATGCCGACCCCGATGACATTCGCGATGTCTTCGACTGGCTCGATCCGGTGGTGTCGCTCGCTCCGGAAGGCCTCGCCGCCGCGGTCCGTGACCGGCTGCCCGCCACGATGGCCCCGTGGCGCGACTGGGAGATCGTGGGGCAGCCCACGATCCGCACGCTCGTCGATCCGCTGTCGGCCCGCGAGTCGCCGCACACGCTCCGGCAGTCGCTCGCTGCCGGAGCCGAGACCGTGCTCCGCCGCAAGCTCGAGGTTTCCAAGGAAACCACGCACCTCGTCGTCGGGGTGAGCCGCACCGCAGCGTCGGCGAGCCGCATCGAAATCCGCATCGACGGCGAGGCGGTGGCCGAGGCCGACGTGCCCGAGCGGAAGGCCGGCCCGGCCGTGCTGCCGTTCGTCGTGCCGCTCGAGCGTTACGTCGGCCGGAGCATCCTCGTCGAGGTCGCCCATCGCGGCAGCGACGACCAGAGCTTCGTCGAGTGGGCCGCCCTCGGCCCGACGAGTGCGCCCGAGGCCCGCGCCGCGTCCCCCTCGAAGTGACCCGAGCCCGCAGGATGCCCGGCGTGCCACCAACTCCCGACAACCCGATGCTCGTGAACGAGGCCGCGGATGACGCGCGGCTCCTGGCCGCGGCGCAGCGGGGCGACCATGCCGCCTTCACCGCGATCATCGAGCGGCACGCCCGCCTCGTCCACGGCTACCTGCGGGCCCGCCTCTCGCGGCTGGCGGATGCCGAGGATCTCGGTCAGGAGGTCTTCCTGCGGGTCTACACCGCGAAGGCGGTGCCACGGGAGGGCGCGGGCGTGGCGATGCGGCCATGGCTGATCGGCATCGCCCGCAACGTGCTCCGCGAGCACGCCCGCTCCACGCGGCGCCGGCGGGAGTCGGCATGGACGGAGCTCTGCCTCGACATCGAGGATCTCGCAGGCTCCGGAGCGGGCGACGACGGCACGTTCGACGACGTGATGGGGAAGCTGCCCCGCTGCCTCGAGGCGCTCGGCCCCAGCGCCCGGCAGGCGCTCGACCTCTACTACCACGACGACCTGCGGATGCAGGAGATTGCGACGCGGTTCAAGCGGAGCGAGGGGGCGGTGAAGCTGCTCGTGCATCGGGCGCGGCAGGCCGTGAGGCGGTGTCTCGAGAGCGGGCAGGCCGTGGCGGCCGAAGGTGGAGAGGAGGCATGACCATGACCGACGACGAACTGCGGAAGCTCATCGAGGAGAAGTCGCCCGCCGACCTCACGCCCGAGGAGTGCGCGGCCCTCCGGGCGGCGATCCGCAGGTCGCCGCAACTGTTGCGTGACGTGGCCGATCGGATCGAGATCGAGGAGTACCTCGCGCGGGCGCTCGGCCGGCCGCAGGTGACGGTGGAGCGGGTGCTCGCCAGGCTTTCCGCGCGGCGTTCGTGGTCCGGCGGCGCGTGGACGCGGTATGGCCTCGTCGTCTGCGGTGTGGTCGCGGCGGTGCTCGGGGCCCTCGTCGCGAGCCGCGGCTGGCGGGATCGACCGCCGCCGCAGGAGCTGACGCGGAGCGAGGCCCAAGCACCACCGGCCGCTCCGATCGAGCAGACGGTCGCGGCGAAGCAGAACGCCGAGCAGCGCAAGACGGCGGCCGTGGCTGCCGAGCCGGCGGCCGCGGACGCCGCCGCCCCGCCACCGCCGGCCGACGTGGCCGTCGAGCCGACAGCGGCTGCCCCGCCGCTCCGTGAGGTCGGCCTCTTCGAGCCGCCGGGGGCCGATGACGCGACGCCCGACGACAAATCGCTTGCCCGTTGGTTCGCCGCGGTCAAGAACCTGCCGCTGAAGCTGTCGTCGCAGCCAATCGACCGCAATCCCTGCGGCCGGCTCGAAGGGATCGCACGGCTGCGGCAGCCGCTTGTGGAGGGGGCGGCGCTGCGGATGAACTCACCCGACTTCACGGGCCTGCGGATCCACGTCTGGAGCGGGGAAAAGGGGATTTCATTCGACGCCTTTGCGAGGCCGCTGCAGTGGCAGGTCTACGCGACCGTGCGATCCGGGAGCGGGCCGCTCCCCACGGGCTATGTCACGCTCGGCCGCGACGACGGCCGGATGATCCGCACGAATCCCGTCGGCTTTCACGGGCTCGAGCTGCGGTACGCCGACGGCCTGGTGACCCTGGCCCGTGGCGACGTCCGGCTCGTCGAGGCTCCGCTCGACGCCCCGCCGACCGACATCGTCTTCGAAGGGGCCGTGACGTTTCGCGACGTGAGCCTCGTCGCCGCCGTGCCGATCCCGCCACTGCGAGAAGCCGCGGAGCGGCCTGCGGCCGACCTGCTCGCTGCCGCCCGCGAAAGATGGGTCCGCGGCGGTGATCCATCCGCGACGTTCACGCTGCGCGACGATGGCAGCGCGGCGCTCGCCGTCAAGGAAAACAAGCAGCCTGCCTGGGCGCTGCTGCCGCTGCCGAAATCGACCGGCCTGCGGGAGATCGTCGTGCGGCTCGAAGGCCTGATGCCCGGCACGGGGCTCGTCTTCGGCGACGGCGGCGTCAAGCAGCAATCGGTGCTCATGGTTGTCGCCAACAGGAACCTGCCGGGCGTGTTGCAGCTCCAGCGGATGCCGCCAAACAATGCAGCGATCGAGTCGGCGGAACAAATCACCTCCCAGCCGCTCGTGTTGGTCAAGGACAGGCTCTGGCTGCGGATTCGCCAGTGCGGCGGTGTGCAGCGGGTCGACATGAGCGCGGACGGCACGCGCTGGTTCGCGACCGCCGAGCCGCAGCCCGCCTTCTCGGCGATCGGCCTGTATGCCGTGCCGCACTCCTCCGCCCGGTCGATCACGCTGGCCGCTCTGCAAGAGGCACCGTTTTCGCGGCTCGAGTCGCTCTGCCCTGCCGACCTCCGCGCGGCCGCCGTCGAACTGCCGCCGCGGGGACCGCTCGCCGCCTGGCTCGCCGCCGCCGATGCGGCCAAGCCACCGACCGCCGACGCCGACGCATGGCGGCGGTCCTGCGGGCTCGAGGCCCTTTCCGGCAACGCGTCGAAGGACCTCGCGGTCGACCTGCTCGGGCTGCTCTTCCGCGAGAGCCTCGGCATGGAGATGACCCGCGCGGCACGGCAGGACCTGCTCGACGACATCCTCGCGGTCGCGCCCGTCGTCGACGATCCCGCCGCCGCGGGCAGGATCGTTTCGCTCTTCGACGACCTCGGGGTACGGATGGCGATGGAAGGGGAGGAGCGGTGCTATTCCGCGATCAGTCACGCGCAACTGACGGCGCCGCTTCGCGTCGGCCAGCCATGCGGGGCGTTTTTCGAGCCGCTCGCGCGGCGCGAGATCGTCGGGCTCGTCTGCCGCCGCGAGTGGGACTCCCTCACCAGCCTCGGGCGGCGGCTGGAATTTTTCGGCTTTTTCGCGAAGCCGAAAAACGATGCCTTCTTCAACTGGGCTGCCGCCGTCGCTCGGAGCGGCAGCGAAGGCAGGCCGTGGCTCATCGCCGCGGCAGCGCGACATCCCCTGCTCGTCGCCCCGAGCAAGGAGAGCCTGAGCGTGGAGGCCGAGTTCGAGGCGGCCCTCGACGGCGACGATCCGCAGGATGCCTTCCGGCTCATCGACGCTGCGGTGGCGGACGGACAGATCGATCTCATGCGGGATCGCCGCGACGCCGATCTCTTCCTGTCGGTGCCGGCCGCGGTGGCGACGGTGATGCGGGACGAACCCCGGCTCCTGGAGGCGATGCGGCAGGACCGCGAGCGGGTCGCCGGCCTTCGCCTGCTCGAGGCGACGGCCGCCGCCGACGAGGCGATCGTGGAGGCGACGACCGTGCAGTTCCACGGAACCGGCGCCGCGGCGCAGGCCCACGTCTGGCTCGGCGACCGGAGCATGGCCGCCGGCCGGTTCGTGGCCGCCCGGCGACACTACGAGGCGGCCTTGGCCTCGATGCCCGAAGACGACGGCCCGCAGCGGAATCGGACAATCGTCGCCATCAATCTGGCACGCAAGCTCGCCGCGGCGCTGGTGGCATCCGCGGCTGCGAGGGGGCCATCGATCGTGCAGGCGGCCACCATCACGGCCACGCTCCAGGCACGTCTCGAGGGGGACGTGGGCGGCAATCCCGCCAGACTTCCGCCACCGCTTTCGCAAGGGGGCGTGGACTGGCCGCCGCACGCGATCGACTGGGCGGCCAGGCAAATCGCCGTCCTGCCGCTCGACGACCGGCTGCTCGTCTCGAACCAGTTCCAGCTGGCGAGTCACGACCCCGAGACCGGTGCCGTGCAATGGCGGGCCGGCCTCGGTGGCGACGCGGCGGGCGCCCACGACTGGCACGGCCAGGCCATGCGGCCATGCGTCGATGCCACGCGGGTCTACGTGCGTCGGCTCCGCAAGGCGGGGCCGGCGGTCGCGGCCATCGACCGGGCCGACGGGGCCGTCGTCTGGGAGCTGCCATCGACGCACGATCGGCAGTTCGTGTCGGATCCGTTGCCGGGCGACGGCGGCACGCTTGCGATCTGCCTTTCACGCAGGGTGGAAGACTCCTTCGTGCTGGCGATCGTGTTGCTCGACGCCGCCACCGGGAGCGTGCTCCGCGAGACCCCGCTGGCGACGTTCGCCGGCGGGGTCCGGTGCCAGATCGCCGAGATCGACGGTGGCTTCGCCATCACGGGCGGCGGTGCGGTCATCGCCTGCGACGAGCGGGGGCGGCTGCGGTGGGTGCGCCGTGAGCCCTGGCTTCCGCCGCCGGCCGACGGGTTTTCGACGCTCGTGGCCCATGCGCCGATCGTTGCTCAAGACGGCCGCATGTATGTCGTGCAGCCGGGCGTGCCGGGGGTCGTCGCCGTCGAGGCCGCGAGTGGCCGTGTGCTTTGGAGGCTCGGCGACGTCGCCGTGAGTCGTCTGCGGGGAATCTCGCGGGGGCGGCTGGTCGTCGAGCGGATCGGAAAGACGCTGGCAGCGGGATCGACGGAGTCGGGCCATGCCGACCTCGTCGGAGTCGATGCGGCGACGGGCAAGGTGGCGTGGCGGTACGGCCCGGCCGATCTGCTCGACGCGAGCCTCGTCGCCGATGTGGGGGTGCTCGCGGCGGTGCGGGAGCCGGTGGCCGGGAAGAACGCCCGCGTGGCGACGCTCGTGAATCTCGATCCGGCGACCGGCCGGGAGATGGGGCGGTGGCCGCTGGCGGCCTGCGAGGATCCCCACCCCTTCCTCGGGCCGCTCGTGCCCGCGGCGGCCGGCCTGCGGGTGTTTTTCGGCCGCGGTCCCGCCGAGGCGACACGCGACCTCATGCTGCTCGAGGCTGCCGCGCCGTAACCGACCGGCCAAGGATAAGACGGTCAACGGCGGTTCCGCAATCGATTCGATGGTGTCGGCCAGCCTTTGACCGGGCGTGGGGCCGTCGCTGATCCAGTGATTGTGTCCGACGTCGTCGCAACCTGACGCAAAACAGTCGGGGCGAAGGATAGTCCGAGGGATAGTCCGGCCAATGGCACTCCCGCAACAGGCGTCAGCCGGAACGCGTGACGGTCGCCAATCCCGCGCGGGCACTCGGCGGGTAGCGAGGCATAGGGTTCACGCCAGGCGGTAGCTCGTGCTCCGGCCGCCGGCAGCGTTTCTGACGAGCAGCCCGCGATCGACGAGGTCGCCGATGTCGCGGAGGGCGGTATCCGTCGAACACTTGGCAATCTTCGCATACTTCGACGTTGTCAGGAAACCCTCGAAGCCATCGAGCAGCCTGTTGATCACCCGTTGCTGCCGCTCGTGCACCGGCGGCCCCTCGTGGATCCGCCGCCATATGGTCGCCTTGCGAAGCACGCCGGACGTGAGCGAATCGGAATGGTCCACCGCCCGCTCGAGGCAGCCGACAAACCAGGTCATCCAGGGCGTTATGTCGACATCACCGCGCTGCGTGCGTTCGAGCGTTGTGTAGTAGTCTTTTCGCTCCGCTTCGATGCGGGTCGACATGCTGTAAAAGCGATCAGGGCAGCCGTCTCCGCGGGTCAAGAACAGATCGGCCAGCCCACGGGCCAGCCTGCCGTTTCCGTCCTCGAACGGATGAATCGTGACGAACCAGAAGTGCGCGATCGCGGCCCGGAGCACCGGATCAACGCCGTCGTCGGCGTCGCACCACTCGATGAATCTCGCCATCTCCTCGGGAACCCGCCGTGCGGAGGGCGCCTCGAAGTGAATCCGCTCCCGGCCAATCGGCCCCGAAACGACCTGCATCGGGTCGGTCTCGACGGGCCGCCACGCGCCGACGGCGATTGGCCGCGTGCCGCTGTAGCCGACCGGAAAAATCGCCGCGTGCCAGCCGCACAACCGTTGCTCGGTCACGGGCTCCATGGCATTTCTCGTGGCGTCGAGCAATACCTCGACGATCCCCTCCACATCGCGATTCGCCCGACGGGCGTTCGCGTGGGGCCGGCCGAGACGACGGGCGATCGAGGAGCGAACGTCCGCCTGGTCGAGCCGCTCCCCCTCGATGGCCGAACTGCGGACGACGTCGCTCGTGAGCACTTCGACCGAGGCGTCGGCCCGAAGCGCGAATCCCAGCTGCTGCATGCGGCCGAGGAGCAGCCCCTGTTTGTGCCGCGCTCGAACGAGGCCCGGGGAGACCGCTCCGGCATCCCAGGTGAAGTCTGGCCAACCCTTCTTTTCGTGGACGTACATTCCATTCACCGCACTTCTTGCGGTGATTATATCCCCCATTCACCGCACGGGAAATGGCTGGTTTCAAGGGATAGTCCGGCCAATGGCACTTCCGCAACCATCGTCGGGATGATGAGCGGCTCGGGAGCCTCGGGAAGAGCGGCCTCGGCGTCCTGAGGCGGTTCCCCGAAACACCACTCAAGCCCACTGCGATGGTGATTTTCTCGCGTCGCGGCTGCTGACGCGGGTGCTCATTGGCTTAACGAGCGGACCGGCTTTCCTCGCGATGCTCGGCGTCGATCCCGCCGCCGGCAAGAACTTCGTGTCCGTGGACTGGGTGTCGTCGGCGATCGTCCATGCGATGTGCATGCCGGCCGCGCCGCGACGGCAAACCCGAACCAATCAAAACTGTCGAGTAAACTCGACCGAATCAACTCTGTCGAGCAAACTGGACACAGCAAAACTGTCGAGTAAACTCGACGGAATGGATTCCGCCGCGTTTTTACGGGTCGCCGCCGATTGGAGCCACTGGGATGCCCCGCCCGGGCGGTCCGTGCCGCGGTCGGTGCGGCTGCCGATCGAGTTCCGGCCGGATCTCGCCCTCGTCGTGCAGGGGGTTCGACGGTCGGGGAAATCGACGCTCCTGCGGCAGTTGATCGACCGCTACCGGCTCGATCGCACGCGGTGTCTCTTCGTCAACTTCGAGGATCCCCGGCTGGCAAGCGCGCTTGATCACGCCACGCTCGACATGATGGTCGAGGCGTTCGAGGCCGACCGCGGCCCCGGCTGCACCTACATGCTCGACGAGATCCAGTGGGTGGATGGATGGCAGCGGTGGCTGCGGTCGCAGCTGGACCGGCCCCGCGGCAGGCGGTTCGTCGTCACCGGTTCCAACGCACAACTTTTGTCGGGAGAGCTTGGGTCATCGCTCACCGGTCGTCATCACGCGGTGGAGGTCTTCCCGTTCGACCTTGCAGAGTTCCGCCTCGCCAGGCCGGCCGCGAAGCTCGGCGACTACCTCGACTGCGGAGGCTTTCCCGCGGTCGTGAAGTCGCCCGACCGCGACATGCTCCTGCGGGGATATTTTCAGGACATCGTCGAACGCGACATGCGCGATCGGGTGGCGGCGCGTTCGAGCCTGCCGCTGCGGCAGCTCGTGCAGATGCTCTACGAATCGGCCGGCGCCGAGACGAGCGTTCGACGGGCCGCCGCCGCCCTCGGCATCTCCGTCGATACTGCCGGCCTCTACCTGGAGGCTGCCGAGAGTGCGTATCTTGCGATGGCCTGTCCCTTCTTCGCCTGGTCGTCCCGCAAGCGGCTCGCGCGGAACCGGAAGTTCTATCCGGTCGATACGGGCCTGCGACGCGTGGCCGTGACGGCGACGGGCCGCGACCGGGGCAAGCAGCTCGAGTGTGCGACGTTTCTCCTCTTGCGGCGGCGGTTCGGCCGCGTCTCCTACTGGCGGGGGCGGGGGGAGGTCGATTTCGTCGTCGAGGGGCCGCGCGGGCCGATCCCGGTGCAGGTGAGCTGGGACGAGACCACGGAACGGGCGCAGCGGGCGGTGGACGAGTTTCACGCCGCCCATCCGACGGCCGCCGAGGCCGTGTTCGTCACGGCCGCATCATTCGAGGCGGGCGTTCCAGAGCTGGCCGGGCCGGAATTCGACGGCTGATCGCAATTCAGAGGGCGATTGAGAGGCCGACGTCGTCGTTGCCCTCGGGCTTTTCGACGCCCGGAGCGGGCGGGCCGCCGTCGTCCTCGCCGTCGAGGCCGACGGAGTAGACCACGAGTCTGCCGTCGTCGGTTCGTCGCGAGCGAAGCGGGGCATCGTCCGTAAACGGGTCGCGGGGCACCGCGGGGAGGTGTGCCGGCACGAGCGAGGCCGCAGACTCGGGGAGCGTGGCGGTGGCGATCCGGTATCGCGTGGCGGCGACGAGCACCTCGGCCGCGCGATGGGTGGCCGCGGCCTTGATGATCTGGGTCCGGAACGTGCCACCGAGCGCGCGCACCAGGCTGCCGAACAGCCCGGCCTGCCGCTGCTGCACGTCACGTTCGATCGCCGCCACCTGCTCCTTGATCTGCGGGTAGCCTAACGTCGTGTCACTGGCGACGTCCTGATACCGCCACAGCATGCTTTGGTACGCTGCCAATTCGGACGGCATGAGGAACCAGCGAAAGATCTCCGCGAACCTCTTTTTGAACGATGGCCAACGGGTCACCGTTCCAGTCATGTCCCCCATGTCCTCTACACCGTATTTACCGTCCGCGAGATCGGCCATCGCGCACAGCCCAAACGCCTCCTCGCCGTAGAAGTTCCGTTGGAGCGACGGCATCGTGCCGAGGAAATCTGTCGAAGACGGTTCGTCGAGCAGCGGCAGGTCGGTCGCCCTGATCGCGGGTAGCACGGCGGCGAGTGTCTCGATCGCGACGGTATCGATCGCGGTACCCATCCAGCCGGCGATCAGGACCGGTTCGTCCGCGAAGTGCATTCCGAGGCGATGGATGCGGACGACGTCGCGCAGGGCCGCGGCCACGTCGCCGTCGGCAGCCGCACAGCGGGCGGCGAGGGCGAGGAGTTTCGCCCCCATCCGCAGCGAGGCGAATTCCGGCAGACGCATGCTGAACGACGGTCGTGACCAGTCGCGGACGAACCGGCAGCCCGGCCTGTCGGCCGCCCGGCGCAGGAGGTCGAGCGTCGGGGCGTGGCGGGCGAGGATCGCCTGCACGTCGGCGGCGGCGACGTCGGCCGCGAGCGGTTCGGAAAGCGGCGACTTCTCTCCGGAAAGCGTCTTGTCGGCCTCGATCGCCGCGAACGCCCGCCGATAGAGCGGCGCAGCGTCGTCGTCGGCCGCCGGCGCCGGCGGCAGGCTCGCCTGCATGAGTTGCGCCGCCTCTGCCCGCAGGGCCCGGCTGCGCGCGAGCGATTCGTGGTCGATCGAGACGAGCGTGCCGTATGTCACGGCCTCCGCGATGAGGTGCATCGCCGCGAGGCCGAAGAGGGGCCAGGCCGCCGCCACGAAGCCACCGCCCGATCCGCCGAGCCCCGCCGTGGCCCGCGACAGGCCGGCCCGACGAATCCACAGGCCGCCGATGAGGGCCGAGAGGAAGGCCGTGAGCGTCAGTCCGAACAAGTTCCCGGTGTTCGCCGGCATCTGCCCCGAGAATGCCAGGTAGCCCGTGAGGACGAGCCACGGCAGCAGCAAAAGCAGCGGCAGGAGCACGCCCACCGCCGCGAGCAGCCGCCGCAGCCAGCGCCGCTCGGTGCGGGCCGCCGCCGCGACGCACGCGGCCGTCCAGAACAGGCAGGCGGCGATAGCGGCCGCAAAGAACAGCCCATGAGCCATCAGAGCATCTCCTTGAGAAGGCGTTGGGTTTCCTGGACATGCGACACGGGGCGGCGCGGTGGGATGTCGTGCTGCGTGCGGACTGGCGCGGCGACGGCGTTGCGCCGCTCCGGACCGGCAACCGCGGCCAGTAGCGATTCGTCGGCCACGCCGGCGGCCCGCAGCCGCGCGACGATCGTCGGCCGCGGCGCTCGGTACACGGCATCCACACTCGCCACGACAGGCACCGTGAGCGCGAGCCCCAGGGCCGCAGCGACCGCCCACTCCCAGGCGGGGATCCACACGTCATCGTCGTCGCGGCGCGGGCTCGGTCGCGGCGGCGCGACTGCGTCGTCCACCGCCATCAAGACGCGGCTGAGCAGGGCGGCGGGCGGGTCGGCGGCGATGCGCTGCGCGAGCCGTCGCTCGACCGCGGCGAGGTGTGGGCCGAGATTCGGGGTCGGATCAGGTTGCATGGCTCGATCGTTCATCGGCGGATCTCCTCGGCGAGGGCGGCGCGGAGCTTTTCGAGGGCGTAGCGATAGCGGCTGGCGGCTGTGTTGGCCGAGATGCCGATCACGGCCGCGATCTCGGCGAACGTGAGGCCGCCGTCGATCTTGAGGGCGATCACCTCCCGCTGCGCGATGGGCAACGCCGCGACCGCCGCGGCGAGCGCCTCATCCTCGATCTCGGCCGGCTGGCTGGTGAAGCCTCCGGCGTCGAGCCGCTCCTGGCCAAGCCGGTCGATCGATCGCCTCGCGAGCGACGCCCGCCGGCTTTGACGGCCGACCGCGTGGCGGAGCATCGTGAAGACGTAGCCGTCGAGATCGGTGACACGAGCGAGCTTCTGACGGTGGCGGGCGAGATCCACAAACAGGTCGTGGACGACGTCTTCGGCTTCGGCGGTGGAGGCGAGCATGGTGAGGGCCGTGCGGTAGAGGCGGACTCCGAGCCGGTCGTAGAGGGCGGCGAAAGCCTCCCGGTCGCCGTCCGCCAGGGATTGTGTGAGCGGCGTGGGCACCGTCTGACTCCGCCACTTGTTCCCAGCGACTGTTGTCCAACTTCAAGGAGCCGCCGGGCCGGGAATTTTGTCTGGCGGATTTTTGGCCAGCCCTCCTATCCTAATTTCTCCGCGGCACCCAGCATGCAAACCAGCCTCGTCCAACAGATCGCGCTCACGACGTATGGCAACGCCCACCTCCGCTACGCTCCCGGCGTGGACTGGACGGCGTTCTATCCGTCGAACAGCTCGTTTTCCTACTGCGAATTCGTCCGATTCGTGGATCGTGGCGGCCGCGAAGCCGACGCAACCGTCGCGCCGTATGCCTCGGATCCCGTCGGCTGGTTTGAACGGCTTGCTCGCGACGGCGTTTCGCGGCTGCGGCTCGCCTGCGGCATTCTGCCGGGCGATCGCCATCCCCGATGGTTCAACGAGGCGATCACGCCGAAGGGGGTCGACATCTGGGATGCCCGCTGGGAAATCGGTGATCAAAGCCGCGCGGATAAGAAGATCTGGCGGGTCACCTATGCCCGGGTCGAGTCGGATCAGCCGATGACGCAACTGCCGCCCATCGACGCGGCCGATCTCGTTCGCCGCTTCACCGCCAGCCTCGTGGAATGCGGCGACCTCGCCCGCAGGCACGGCATGGACTGGTTTGCCAAGGCGTTCGACAACGGTCGGGCGGCGCTCGAAGGAACACCGACAGACACGGTCGGCTACGAGCTCGTGCCGGAATCGATCCTGCCAGCCGACGCGCGGCAGCTGCTCGCGGCCGTGCAATCGTCGTGGGTCTTCGGCGGCATGGGCTCGTGGAACGACGTGAGCTTCGAGGGAGCCGATCACGAGATCTATCAGCGGTCGTCTCAGGAACTCTATCGGGCTCTCAACGAGGCCTTGATCGTGGCCGTGAATCCCCTCCCGCATTCCGGCGGCTGAAAAAGGATAAGACGGTCAACGGCGGTTCCGCAATCGATTCGATGGTGTCGGCCAGCCTTTGACCGGGCGTGGGGCCGTCGCTGAAGGATAGCCCGGTCAATGACACTTCCTCAACGGTCTTCCGGCCGATGAGCGACTCGTGAGCCTCGGGAGGAGCGGCCCGGGCGTCCGGAGTGGTTTTCTCGAAACGCCCCGCACCCCCTTCGGTGGCGTTTTTCTCGCGTCGGCGCAGACCGCGTCCCAGTTCGCAGTTTCCCGACATGCGTGGGTCGCGTCCGGCACCGCTCAGAGCCTGTGGATGTCGATCGCGGGCAGTTCGTCTATCCGTCGCTTGAAAGACGTCGCGATCGTCATAGATCTGCACGAACTCGCCCCAGTCGGTGGGCGGTCCACGAGCGGGTGACACCGGTGGTGGCTCGAGCGGTTCGCCACTCTGTTTGAAGCAACACGGGCGTGAGGATTTTCCGGATCGGCCCTGGCTCCGTGATGAAGGCAATGAGCCGGATGTCGCCACCGCAGTTCGGGCACTCGAGTGGAAACTCCTCCCCGACCCTCGCCATCAGCTTGGCCCAGGCAATCCGTGACGTGTCGTGGGAGCGGGGCTTTTGATTCGGATTCGCGCCACAACAGCCCCCCGTGGCGGGACCGCCGGCCGCATGCCCACCGGTCACAGCCTCGCGCCGCTTGCCGACGTTCCCGATCGCGAGCGACGTGACGGCGGGCCTGAGCTTGTGGTTGGGTGCAAAGACGCCGTGATACCGATGCCGGTGCTTGCGCGGCGGCGGAACGAGATCGGCGAGCCGGTCGAGGAACTCAAACGGCGTGAGTTCGACAACTCCATTGGCTCCTGGCCGCTTGGACTTCCGCCCACGACCCCGCCCGACCCAGTTGGCCGCCTTGTGCCGCGGGAGCACGTAGCGCACTTGGGTGATGCGGCCGGCTGGGCCGCGGATCACGGACAGTCGCTCCAATGCAAAGGGGGGCCGGGCGCAGTATCGGAGAAGATGCTCGAGACTCTGAAAATAGCTCGGCACGTCGCGGTCGATGAGCGTGATCCTGACGCTCGCATCGACTGAAAACCCGCTGTTCTCCCAGGCGAGCATATCGGCGGTGGCCGCGGCGTCGAGCAGGCGAGCAAGCCTGAACCACCGGATCACGCGGCGACGCACCCGCCCGGTAAGCGCGGCCAGGTCAGCCTGGATGATTGGCCGCGTCGCCAGGAACGCCGGCGGGGCGGCACCGCCTGCCCCGTTGGCCGACGGCATGAAGACGCCGTCGGTCACGCAGGCGTGGAGATGCACATGATGGTTGAGCGCCGAGCCGAAGCGGTGGAGCCCGCACTCGAGATAGCCGCGGAGTTCGTCCTCGACGTATGCCGGCACGAGCCGCTCGGCGGCTTCCCGCCAGGCGAGCCAGCTCTCGAGGTTCTCCGAGACCAACTTATGGAGCGGTGTCTTCTCGGGGCGACGCCGCTGGTAACGGCGGGACGGCGCGGGGCCTCCGTGCGGTCGGCGTCGGCTTCGTGCGGGAAACCCTGTGACCGCGGCGACCATGGGCGGACCGGCAGGTGGACGGCAAGAGGAAACAGTCGTACACCATCCGCGGGACGGGGCGGTTCGCCACCAGCCGAGCGCAAGGCTCGGAGGCCGAGCAAACGAATCGGGGGCATGCCGAGGCGGCGGCGTGTCGCTTAGGGACGGTGGAGGACTACCTCGCGAACGGGACGACTACCGGCGCTGAAAGCGCCCTGATCGTCACCCGTCGCTTCGGCGCACAACCGTGCAGTTTTCTGCAAGGGGAGGATCGGGGCGATAGCCCCGACCACCCCCCCCTACAGAGAGAGGCTCGCGAGTCGCTCATCAGCCGGAAGACCGTTGCCGAAGTGCCGGGGGCCAATGGCGTCGTCGAACTCACGCCGTTTGAGTTCCTCGACCGGCTCGCCGCTCTCGTCCCCCCGCCGCGGAAGCACCGGCACCGATATCACGGAGTATTCGCGCCGAACCACAAGCTCAGGCGGGCCGTCACGGCGCTGGCGGTCGGGAATGTCGGCCAGCAACGCGAGGCCACGGCCGGCGGGTATGCGAGCGACGACCATGCCACGGGAGGCTGCTGCGACGCGAATCACGTGACCCTAAAACCCCGCTCGCACGACACGTCACGGATTGCCTGGGTAAAGCTGATGGCCCGGGTAGGTCAGGAGTTTCCACTCGCGTGCCCGAACTGCAGTGGCGACATCCGCCTGATCGCGTTCATCACGGAGCCGGGCCCGATCCGGAAGATTCTCACACACCTTGGCGAACCGCTCGACCCGCCGCCAGTCTCACCGGCCCGGGGACCGCCCACCGACTGGGGCGAGCTTGTCCAGGCTGATGAAGACCGCGAAGCGGTTCAGGGGTCGCCCCACGAGCTGCCCGTGATCGACATCCACAGCCTCTGAGCGGTGCCAGACGCGACCCGCGCATGCCGGGAAACTGCGAACTGGGACGCGGTCTGCTAGAGACGCGAGAAAAAAGCCACCGAACCGGGTGCGGGAAGTTTCGAGAAACCCGCTCCGGAAGCCCGGGCCGCTTCTCCCGAAATCCACGAGTCGCTCATCAGCCCGAAAACCGTTCCGGAAGTGCCATTGACCGGACTATCCTTTCACGCCGGTGTTCTTCGTGTCGATGGCGATCGGCGAGGATTTCCTCGCCGGCTTCGACCTGTGGCTCGTCGTCCTGGTCACGGCCGTCGCCTTCCTGGGAAAGATCTGCGGCGTGTTCATCGGCGGGCGGATGGCGGGGATGAACGGCCGGCAGTCGCTCGCGGTGGGCTGCGGCCTCAACGCCCGGGGAATCCTCGGCATCGTGATGGCCACGGCCGCCCACGACGCCCGGCTCATCGATCTGCGGCTGTTCGTGGCCTGCGTGCTGATGTGCGTGCTGACCACCATGGCCGCCGGGCCGGCCTTGCAACTGATCATCGGCAGCGACGACCGCGAGCCGGCGCCCGCCTGACAAGCCCCCGGCTCGGGCGACGCCCCTCGCTCATCCGCCGGTCGTCGCCGTCGGCCGCCCGCCCGGCTCGCCTCCCGAACGTCCGGTCGGCGGCGGCTGGGACTCGGCGGCCGGCGAGGGGTCGCGGATCCAGGCCAGGATGTCGGCGACATCCTGGGGCGTGAGCACCCTGGCGAGCGAATCCGGCATCAGCGACACCTGGCTCGCCGAAAGCTCCTCGATGTCCTTCCGCAGCACGGTCTGCGACTTTCCTTCCTGCTGCTTGAGCGTCACGCTCGAGGCCGTTTCGGCCGCCAGCAGCCCCGTGAACACCTGGCCGCCCGTGGTGACGAGGGTGTAGGAGGTGTAGCCGCCGGAGATCTGCGCGCTGGGAGCGAGGATCGAAAGCAGGAGGGACTGCTCGGGCTGCTGCGCCTCGGCCGTCAACGACGGTCCCACCGCCACGCCCTGTCCGTGGGCCTGGTGGCAGACGCCGCAGTGTTGCTTGAACAGCATGCCGCCGCGGGTCCGGTCCCGCGGCTTCGCCAGGGCCTGCGAATACTCGGTGATCCGCCCGTCGAGGTTCGCCACCAGCTTGGCGAATTGGGCGTGAGCCCGCCGGGCGAGCGTCGTGTCGGGGTGCCGCTCGAGGGCCGTCCGCTGCATGGCCGAGCACGCCGATGCCGGCAGGGCCCCCGCCTCCAGCGCATCGACGACCGCGGGCATCCGGTCGGTGCGGGCGAAGCAGGCCTGGAGGATCGCCTCGCGGACGACCGGCGTGGCCCCCTCGAAATTGCGAATCAACGCCGCCGTGACCGCGGGATCACTTTCGGCGGCGAGTTCCCGCACGGCCGCCAGCCGCAGCTCCGGTTCCGCGAGGGTTTCACCGACCCGGTCCGTCAGCGTGGCGATCCGCCGCTCCCGCTCGGCGGCGGTCTCGATCCTCATCAGCCGGACCAGGTCGCGGGCGGACGCGGCGACGACCGGGTCGGCGTCATCCGTCGCCGCCCGCACGGCCGCCACGGTCCCCGCCTCCAGCTTCACGGCGACGGGCCCGCTGAACGCGCTGCACAGCCCTCGCCAGGCCGCCTGACGCAACGCGTCGTCGGGGCACCGGGCCAGCGCGGCGATGCCCGCCGCGAACTCGTCGGGATCCCGGCGGGCGGCGATGGCGGTGGCCAGCGGGCCCACGAGCGGGCCGGCCTTGCCGATCGCGGCCGGCTTGGCCAGCAGGGCTTCGAGCATCCGGCCGGCACGGCCCGAAAGCCCCGTCATCACGGCCGCGTCCATCCAGGGAACGTCGCCCGCGCGACGGGCGATATCCGCCAGCGTCTCGAGCACACGTGGGTCGTCCGTGCCTCCCAGGGCGATCGCCACCCGCCGCACGACGTCCGCGTCGGGATCATTCGCCAGGGCGTGAACCGCCGCGAAGAGTTCCGGGTCGCCGAGCTGCGGCTCGGCGATGGCCAGGGCATGGATCCGGACCGCAGCCTCGGGATGTCGGAGCCCGACGAGGACGTCCTGCGGGGCCGCCCGGCCTAGGGACTCGAGGGTCCTGAGGGCGTTGATGGCAGTGGTGCGGGCCGCAGTCGGCGTGATCAGCCGGCGAATGAGCGGTACCGCGGTCGCGACGTCGCCACGCTCCACCAGCAGCCGACGGGCGGTCTGCCGTCGCCAGAAACGCTCGCTCGCGAGTTCCTGCACCAGGGCGGGCGTGTCCAGCCCGTCGATGTCGGCCGCGGCCTGCGGGGCCCGCCTTTCGGGCACGATCTTCCAGATCCGACCGCGGTCCTTGCCATGGTCGAGTTCGTACTGCTGCTGCAGGTAACGCGGAATCGCCGAGTAGTCCTCGATGATCTCGCGGTAGAAGTCCACGACGGCCATGCCGCCGTCGGGTGCGTGAGCCAGGGCGATGGCATGGAACCAGACGTCCGTGGAGGTGAAGAACTCGCTCTCGGCCTCGGCGGGGATGCGGGTAAACTTCATCTTCCCGTCGTCGCGGACGAGCGCCCCCCGGGTGATGATGTTCTGCGACGGCTCGCAGGCGAAGCACTGACCGGCCAGGCCGGGAAGCGCTGTGTCGTCGTAGAACAGCGGGCCGCACAACGAGGTGAAGTAACCGTTGGCGGCCGATTCCGCGAGGCCATACCGCTGCCGGTAGAAATCGGCGAACTCCGCATTCTCGGCCCGCTTGGTCCGCCAGGGATGCGGGCGGCTCGTGGGATACGCCCGTTCGTCACGGGTGGCCTTCTGCTGGACCGATGCGAGAGCGTAGTCGCGGTTGCGGGCCAAGGCCTGCCAGGGGATGGGGGCCGTGAGGATCGCGGGGGTGGTGGTGTTGATGACCAGCCGCTCGCCCCGGTCGGTGAACGTGAGACCGAAGGTCTGGGTGAAGCCCACCAGGGGTTCGATGGCGGACCCGTCGGCCTTGAAGCGGAAGTCGCACCTGGGGAGATCGACCGGCGCGGCGAGCCGCGGCCCGGTTATCCGCCCGCCGCCGGCGCCGCTGGCCCCCGCGTAGATCCAGTCGTCATGCCCCCATTGCGGCTGACTGACGCCCCGCTCGAAAATCCCGGAGGGGAAACCTTCGTAGAGCACCTCCCGCACCTCGGCCACGCCGTCGCCATCGCGATCGGCCAGGAAGACGATCTGCGGCGCGGCGACGGCGATGATGCCGTCGCGGGCGGGGCAGATGCCGTAGCAGCCCGGCAGCCGGTCGGCGAACACGGTCGCCTTGTCCATGCGGCCATCGCCGTCGGTGTCGGCGAGCAGCTTGACGGTGCCGTGGGTCGCCGCGGCGGCCTTCTGCCTGGCCTCCGGGCCGGCGCTGATCCGCCTGACCTGCGTGTCCAGCCGCCCGGTCTTGTTCAACTCCTCGATGTCGAACTGTCCCTCCAGGTTGTAGCCGTGCAATTCCGAGACGAAGAGGCGGCCACGGGCATCCCAGCACACGCCGGACGGCTCGTTGATGAGCGGCTCGGCGGCGACCAGTTCGACGGTCAGGCCGTCGGGCAGGCGGAAGGTCTGCCGGGACGCCGCCGGGGCGAGCGGCTGCGGCGCGTCGTTGGGGCGCGGAATGTCGCCGCGACCGTGCGAGCCGGCGACGGCGAGGACCAGCAGCAGGGCGGGCAGCGTGCGACCACCCTTGCGGACCGTGGACGCGATGAGCGAGCCAGGAGTCATGGGGAGTTTCCTGCGGACGGCGATCCGAGAGCACCGTGCACGATCATAGCACGATCGCGTGAGCGATGGGTGCATGCGGCGGCGGCCGGCCCGGCTGCCGCGGCGCCCGGATCAGAGAACGATGTCGCGGACCACGTGGCCCTCGACGTCCGTGAGGCGAAACGCCCGGCCCTGGTGCTGGAACACGAGTTCCCGGTGGTCGAAACCCAGCAGGTGCAGCAGCGTGGCGTGCAGGTCGTGGACGGTGACCGGCGCGGCGGTGACGGCCATGCAGAAGTCGTCGGTGGCCCCGTGCACGTGGCCGCCGCGAATGCCGCCCCCGGCCAGCACCATCGAGAAGGCGTCGCGATGGTGGTCGCGTCTGACGTCGCCGCTCGTCGGCAACTGGGCCAGCGGCGTGCGGCCGAACTCGCCTCCCACGATCACCAGGGTCTGCTCTAGCAGCCCGCGCTCCTTCAGGTCGCGGATCAGCGCCGCGAACGCCTGATCCATCCGCGGCACCCGCACCGGGTACGACTTGTAGATGTTCGTGTGGTGATCCCATCCGGAATCGAAGATCTGCACGAACCGCACGCCCCGCTCCACCAGGCGGCGGGCGATCAGGCAGTTTCGCGCCAGCGAGGGCTGATCGGGCTTCGCCAGAACAGGGCGTTCTTGCGGTATCGACATCTCCAGCCTCTGACCGGTGCCGGACGCGAGCTGCCGAAGCCCCGGGAACGGCGACCTGGGACGCGGTCTGCGCAGACGCGGGAAAAACGCCACCGAACCGGGTGCGGGAAGTTTCGAGAAACCCGCTCCGGAAGCCCGGGCCGCTTCTCCCGAAATCCACGAGTCGCTCATCAGCCCGAAAACCGTTCCGGAAGTGCCATTGACCGGACTATCCTTAAGGCCGAGTGGAAGCTCGGGAGCGGCGAGGTGTTTCTCCTCGGCGACTTCCCGTCCGGCAGCGTCGACTCCCGGCAGTTCGGCCCGGTCTCGTACAGATCCTTGCGGCACCGCGTGAACGCCGCGGGCCGTGTGAAGATCGCTCATTTTCCCCGCGGAAGCAGGGCGAGGATCTCGGCCGGCACGTCCACGTCGGCGCCTGCCGTCGGCACATCGATCTTGGCTGCCCAGAGGATGCCGTTGACGATCATCCGCCGGAACGATTCGATTTCGAAGTTCTTGTAGGGATGGCCCAGGGTGGTCGCGAAGGATCGCCCTCCGTCGGGGCGATCGAACACCCAGCCCACGATCACGTCCTTGCCTCCTTTCTCCGTCACCTGCAACAGCGGCCGGGCGTCCGCCACTTTGGGATCGAGGTAGTACTCGTCGTCGATCTCCCATTCCTTCCAGCCGCGGCATACCGGATGGTCGGGAATCAGTTGCCGGAGCATCGACCTGCCGCCGCTGCGGCCGCCCTTGCTGACCCACGTTCCGCCCAGGTACCCCAGCCAGGCCGGCCCGAGCCGCTCGAGGTTCGCCGGTTCCACCGATGACGCCCAGTGGATGGTGACGAGTCCGCAGCCGTTCTTCATCAGGGCCTCGACGCCGCTGCGATGCTCGCCGTTGAGGAGCAGTTCCGCCGCCGGAGGCGAGTAGGCGACGATCGCCCGCACGTCGCGCGATGCCTCAGGGTCGGCGGGCCAGCCGTTGGACACCACCGTTTTCACGCCGGGCGTCCGCTCGGCGCAATGGGCCAGCACCCCGAGGGCGTGCATGTACATGTGCTCGCCGTACCCGTGATCCGGTTTCGCACCGATGAAGAGAATCTTCGCCGACGGCTCCGCGGCGCGGCCGGCGTGGGCTGCGAACACGAGGCCCACGACAAGCAGCAGCCGTCGTGCGCGGAACAGGTTCATGCTGGGTCTCCTTTTGTCTGAATGCCTCGCGGGCCGACACCCGGTCCTGCCGCGGTCCGCATCCAGATCGGTTATACGGTCCCGATCGAGGTTCGCCCGCAGTTTCCGCGCCGCCCAGACGCCGTCGCCGCTCCCATCCAGTTCGCCGCCGCCCTCGCACAAGCAGCGGCCTTGGCAGAGCCTGTACAGTCGGTCGGAGAACATTTCCCCGGGTACCGTCACGATGAAGATCGGCATCGACAGCTACTGCTACCACCGCTTCCTCGGCGAGGTCTATCCGGAGCAGCAGCCGCCGGCCGCCCCGCTCACCATGGACCGGGTCATGGACCGGGCCCACGAGCTCGGCTGCGAGGGCATCTCGCTCGAGTCGTGCTTCTTTCCCAGTTTCGATGCCGGCTACCTCGCCGACGTTCGGGCCCGGCTCGACGCCTACGCCTTCGACCGCGTCTATGCCTGGGGACATCCCGACGGGCTGGAGGCGGGCCGCAGCCCGCGGGCCAGGGACGACATGATCCGCCACATCCACCATGCCAAGGCGATCGGCGCGACCGTGATGCGGGTGGTCGGCAGCAGTTTCAGTTTCGTGCGCGAGCCGCACGAGCCGCAGATCCGCATCCTCGGTGGATGGTTCAAGGAGGCCGTGCGGGTGGCTGCCGGCGAGGGCGTCTCGCTGGCCGTAGAAAACCACATCGACTACGACGCCGACGAGATCCTGCGACTGATCGCCGAGGTCGATTCGCCGTTCTTCGGCGTCAATCTCGACACCGCCAACTTCCTCCGGGTCCAGGACGACCCGGTCGAAGCGACCGCGAAGCTCGCCCAGCACGTGCTCGCCACCCACGTCAAGGACATCGCGCCCGTGAAGGGCCGCAGCGTTCGTGCCTGGAACTACTTCGCCTGCGTGGCCGCCGGCGAGGGTCTCGTCGAAATCGACAAGATCGTGGCCATCCTCGCCCGCACGGGCTACCGCGGGTTGCTCGCCTTCGAGGTGGACATGCCGGCCCCGCAGTGGCTCGGCCGCGAGGACGAGATGGTGGAGCGGAGCATCGCGTATCTGAAGCGGCTGGCGGCCGCGGAGTCGGTCCATGCCTGATGTCTCACCGCTGCGGATCGGCATCGCCGGCACGAGCTTCATGGGCCGGGCGCACTCCAACGCCTGGCTGCAGGCCCCGCGGTTCTTCGACCTGCCGCGAACGATCGAGCTGCGGGCGGCCTGCGGCCGCGATCGCACCGCGGCGGAGGATTTCGCCCGCCGCTGGGGCTGGCAGAGCGTGGAGACCGACTGGCGGGCGCTCGTGGCCCGCGACGACGTCGACGTGATCGACGTCTGCGTGCCGCAGGCGCTGCATGCGCCGGTCGCGATCGCGGCGGCCCGGGCGGGGAAGCATGTCTTCTGCGAGAAGCCCCTGGCGCTCACCCGCGCCGACGCGGAGGCGATGCTCGCGGCCGTGCAGCAGGCGGGCGTGCGGCATGTCGTGAATCACAACTAC
>Ga0315902_10002193_pt1 | contig 30826 bp, 24 predicted proteins | sample LakEriMetagenome_9_FD_203523 | JGI IMG/M metagenome (GOLD analysis project Ga0315902, IMG submission 203523) | Freshwater fungal communities from buoy surface, Lake Erie, Ohio, United States - Buoy 12 MA117 | ecosystem: Environmental > Aquatic > Freshwater > Lake > Lake biofilm | place: USA...
GTACCGATACCATTGGATCAGCTCTGAGTTGATGGCTTGAGCAATAGGAAGATCAGTTTCGGAAAACGCATCCAGATCGATACCCAAGATATCATACACACTATTCTTGTATGTCATATCCCCGGTCGTTGTGCTGCCAATCGTTTGATGCGCCCACGGACCTATGATCAATTTTTGTAAATATTTGTTTTTCTTATTCGGATCTAGGTGCTGACGCATCAAATTCCATGTCTCAATTTGTCCGTCGATAAAGATGTCCCACCAACCGGTCAGGTGATATGCAGGAACCTCCATATTCGTGTATCTGCTGAAAGTACCCAATGAATCACCAAACCCAAGTGCATTGACCGGAGCGCGGGAAGCGTCCATGTCTTTTCGGCCAATACTGTTTGGATAATACCCCGCAGGACCCCCAAGGTACCTTACTGAAGAAAAGTGTTCAATCGCATTTGTTGCGGCAACGAATTTGTTCGGCAGACCATAGTCTGTGGCAGAATGGAGATTATTATCAATATCGTTGTCGATATCATTCAGATCATCATCAGTACCTGTGAAAATCTGGCCCTTCAACCAACCATTTACAAGGTTATCATTGAACACACCATTCTGGAAACCGGTGCTTCTGAAGAACTCCTGTGTAGCTACTATTGGGACCATACATTTTAGTCCGGGAGCACTGGGGTCGATCTTCCTTGCAGCAGCCAATTGATACTGATTGTAGCCCAAAGCAGATGCGCCGAAAGTACCAAAGCGTCCGTTCGTGAGTTTAGCCGTTGTTTCCGGCACTCCATTCTGATCGTTATCGAACTGCCAATCCAGGTCAATCAGTCGCTGAAGTGTGTTGTATCCGTCCTCATGTTTATTTCCGTTTCGCGGGTCACTGAGATCTGTCACGTCCAACACATGCCCGTATTGCGGGTGATAGGCGTTCTTATTCCAGCTATCGCTGTAAATCGGCATGTAAACCCCTTCCGAGGTATACCGTCCTCTCATATCCTGAACGCCATAGGCATAACCGAGCATATTCATAGGCGCAGCGATCCCATCCCACTCCCCTTTGTTGTAAGGAGTTCTAGAGTAGATCATTGGCAACTGGTACGGATTCGGGTTGGGCTGACCATTGATCGAGTCATACATAATGAATTGAACGCCTTTTCTCAACACCTGAATCGGCACAGATTGACCAAGAATATCCACATTAATAATAAGCGAATCCCGCAATACAGGAAGGTAGATATCCATCATGAGATTGATACCATCAGGCATGGTGATCGGGATGGTATACTTGGTGGATAATTCTTCCAGATTATCCAACTGACCATTGTTGTCGGTGCTTTGGGAGATAGCCCCGGAAATCGCGCCACAAACAAATAGAAGTAGAAATAGTTTTTTCATAGCAGGGTAAATTTAATTAATCTGATCCAATAACTAAAAGCTTTTTAGTTAAGATTTTAACACCAAAATCCAGACTAACGAAATAGCAGCCAGGAGATAAATATTCTATGAAATTCGAGTACTTTGACTGAAATAAAATCCTTCCGTTCACGTCCTTCACTTGCAGGTTAGCTTCAGGAGGTAATTCCTTGCTATTTGTCACGATCGAAATTGAACCGAATGAGGGATTGGGAACCACCTCAAAGTCAAATTCCGGATCTTCCAACAACCCCAATTCCACGTTTCTCATGCAGCGAATGGAATATCCACTTTGCTTTTGGGAGAAATTTCGGGTCATGGATGCCGTGTTGTACTTCAAAGATCGGTACCATCCCAAAGATGAATCCAGCGGTGTAGATGTCCAGAAAAAACTGTACAACCCCTCATTGTTAAAGAGGCCTCCATCGTAGCGGCATCCACCTGGAATAGATTCAAAACCAAGTTCATTCGTTGCCCCTTGGTTCGGTTCAGCCCACAAACTCGTTCCTATCTGTTTCAGCTTTCCGCCGGCAATTCCTAAACCACCACAAGCTTCGGAAAGATCGATCCAGTCCGATTCTGTTGGAACACGCCAGCCAGAAGGGCAGACTCCTGATTCCTGCTGAGTCACGAAAAAATTGTAAAGCAAACCATATTGGTCCGATTGCGACGGATCGTTGTCATAGGAAACTCTGCAGCCTGCAGTGCTCCAAGACCAGACTTCAGGATCAGTACACAATGTAATCGGGGAACCATCTGCGTACTTTGTCACTCGGAGGTTGGAGGTCATCCACTCTTGACCGTTATCCAAAATGATCGTGCCGTATAAATTACCATCAACATCCGTGATCCCTTGACCCGGTCCGATCAGCTGAGCAGAAAGCACGAAAGCATTCAAAATGATCGGTGCAAAGCTTAAAATATCACGTACTTTCACATTAGCCTGTTTGTCACGCTAAAGTACGAAAGATCAGGAACAAATATTTCGCAGCGGAGAAAGATTTACCCAAAAAACGCATGGGCAAAAAAGGTGTTTTTTGAAATGTTCTCTACCTTTCCGATAGGTGGACATCTGTTGTTAACGTCACTTAAAAAAATCATCGCAAGGCCATCGGGATGAGCTTCCTCCGCTTTTCAAGAAGTAGCCCGAGGTGAAGCATTTCTTTAAGAGTCTCGGTTGTCCCGCGAAGGATGCTGAAGATATTTTTCAGGAAGCGCTGAAATGAGCAGTTCTCCCTGGAAAGGGAGAGGAAAGTAGTGTTTCCATGTTTGAATGGAGTTGAACTTAAAAGGTGTTAACATGGGTATTTTAACGCGTATACCACTATGAAATCGCAACTAAATAGTTAAGTGTGTTCGATATATTGCGAACATGCAAATTTGCGAATTGACCAAGTCGAAATACATTTTACGATCTTCAAAAACGGTACAGAGAAACGCAAAGAAAGGATCAGTTCAATCACATTCAAACAAAAACGCCTCCCAGCAGGAGGCGTTCTTTTGAAGTATAGTGTTAGTTTTCTAACGAATCAATGTGCTTCTTTGTCTTCGAAGATGCGCTTTGGACGCATTTGCTCAAGTACACCAAGGGTGATCCAGAATGGAACGATAAATCCAAGCAGGAACAACAACAACCAGAAAGCCATCCCGGCAATCAAAAGGAAAAGTACAATACCGAAAACACTCATATCTGAAATCTTTTGAATGATTACAGGGTAAAATTAATAAATAATTCGAATCAACAAATAAAATTGGCCACACAGAAAAACGATCCGCTGATACGGGATCTCATCCGCTATAAATGTCTACTATCCCACGAACAAATAAAAAAGCGGCTATGTCCTCATAACCGCTTTCCTGCTGTCCGTGTTGCATCAATTGTTCTTCAGCACGAAATTGATCGGTAGTCTGACACGCGTCCTAACTTTCGTGTAATTCAGCTCGCCAGGTTTCCAGTTCGGCATTAAGCGCACGATGCGTACGGCTTCGCGATCAATTGCATCACTGACACCCCGCTCGATCTTCACATTCGAAAGAGATCCGTCCTTTTCCACCACAAAATTTACGAACACGCGTCCTTGCTCCCCCAAATCAATGGCATCATCCGGATAATCCAAATTAGCCAAAATGAACTTCATCATTTCCACATAACCGCCAATGTATTCAGCATCAATATCCACGATGTCGAGAATTTCTTCGTCGATTTTTACCAGTCCACCACCGGTCAGGTCACCAAAAGGCAAGTTCAGCCCGCCGACACCTACATTAGGATCCGGTTTCTTTTCCCCGTTCGATGTGAGTGTGATCTGTTGACCGATCGTCGGATCAATGTTGATCGAAGCACCACCTGTCTGCGGAGGCTGCGGCAACTCGATCGGTTTGATGATCGGAGTTTCCTGCTTCGGAATCTCTCGCTCCTCCTCTATTTCAAAGTTAATCTCCGAAAAAGCGACGCTGTTTGTTCGGCCTTCATCAATGTCAGGCACTTTATAGGTAAATGCAGCCAACGTGAAGGATCCGGCCGTCAGCAATCCTATTTGAAACAGGACAATTCTCTTCCTTTCGAGGTCGTACCTCGGATTTTTTTTCGCGATCATAATTAAAAGATTTATATGTTATTGATAAGGTAATTTCAAATGATGTGCCAAAATCATATCTTTCTGATTTACTGTATTTTAATCCTATTTAAGTTGTTATATTTTTGTTAAGCTGCGCTGAATTCCATGATTAAAAAGATTGAAATGGTTCATTTACCCCGAACTACAGACGCTCGATTCCAGACTCCATCATGTTAACAAAACATCATCTTTTGATGTCCGGAAAACGCAGTCCATATTTTCGCTACATTTGTGTAAAAGAGTCTTAAGCTGTGTCCAAGCAAAAAAAGCACATACTCACGCTGGATCAGGATCAGGTGCTGGATTTTGAACTTATAGGGATCTGTTCGCACCACAACGATTATCGATTGGCCTGGGCGATAAATGATAAACTAGGTATCCACCTCGAAAAATGTGAACAGGACTACTGTGTAATGAAAAAAGGTGAGATTCAATCCACACACTCAACATATCACAGCAAAGATCCGGAGAACCGGGTTGAGTTCTTTCTGCTGAAGAATAAAAGCATGGGTAAGTTTCTGATTCCCGAAAAACCGAGTGTTGATTACTTCCTTTTCTTGTTCGAAAACCACGTCTTCGTTGCAGAAGAGCTGTTGGAAACCTTGAGAGAAACACCCAGTATACTTGCTGCATACAGCTTTGACCCATACGAGATCGATTCGGCAGCACAGATAATTTTAAACTGATTATGAAGAAAACAAAAATAGTGGCTACCATTGGCCCCGCTTCTGCAAACAAAGAAGTGCTCCGCGAAATGTTCCATGCCGGAGTCAATGTGTGTCGCCTTAACTTTTCCCATAGTTCATATGAGACACACAGCGAGGTGATCAGGTTGATCCGTGAGCTGAACGAGGAAACGGGAATGCATGTAGCTATTTTAGCTGACCTGCAGGGACCGAAGATCCGGACAGATGAAATGGAGAACAACGGTGTAGAACTCGTCACGGATTCTGAGCTGCTGATTGTTACTGAGAAGGTGCTTGGAACGGCAAAAAAATTCTCGATCAACTATTCCAAACTACCTGAAGATGTGAACCCTGGTGAGCGAATCCTATTGGATGACGGCAAGCTCGTACTGGAGGTGGTGAAAACCGATGGTAGTTCAGAGATCAAAGCCAAGGTGATCCACGGTGGAATACTTTCTTCCAAGAAAGGAGTCAACTTCCCCAACACTAAGATCTCCATGCCTTCCCTTACGACGAAGGACCTTGAGGATCTCAACTTTGCACTGGATCAAAACGTAGATTGGATCGGACTCTCCTTCGTAAGATCAGCAAGGGATATTCTGGAGCTAAAACATATCATCTCAAATCGAAAGTGCAAGGCAAAAGTGGTTGCGAAGATCGAAAAGCCTGAGGCTATCGAAGACATCGACGAGATCATACGAAAAAGTGACGCACTGATGGTTGCCCGAGGCGATCTAGGAGTAGAAGTTCCGTATCAAAGCGTTCCACTCATCCAGAAAATGCTCATCAACAAATGTATTCTTCACGCTAAACCCGTGATAGTAGCTACGCAGATGATGGAGAGTATGATCTCGAACATCTCACCAACCAGAGCCGAGGTGAATGACGTTGCAAATGCCGTGCTCGATGGAGCCGATGCCGTGATGCTCTCAGGAGAAACTTCAGTTGGAAAACATCCGGTTCAGGTCATCAGAACAATGGCAAACATTGTTTCAGAAATGGAGCGATTCGGGGGAATTTATAATAAAGAAGAGATCCCTGAAAAAAATCAGGAACGCTTTATCACAGATTCTATTTGCTTCAACGCTTGTCGATTGTCGCAACGCGTCGAGGCAAGTGCAATCATTACCATGACATTTTCAGGCTACACGGCCTACAAGATCGCCTCACAGCGTCCAAAAGCACCGATCTATGTCTTCACCAGTAACAAACAGATCCTGACGCAGATCAATCTTATCTGGGGTGTTCGCGGATTCTATTACGACAAGCGGATCAGCACTGATCATACAATAGCAGACATTATATACCTGCTAAAAAAAGAAGGTTTGGTGCATTCGGGTGAACTCGTCATCAATGTTGCTTCCATTCCTTTGGAAGATCTCGGAAATTCCAATATGCTGAAGCTAAGTTACGTGGATTGATGTTCAGGCTGCTGTTCTTGTTCATTTTAGTGTATCCGCTCACCGCGTGGTCCTGCGATGTGGATGTCCAGATACTTGAGGGGGAATCGGTATCCTACTGCTATTTGTCCGGAGGAACTATTTCAGCAACTCCCGGCTTTGTTTCTTACAATTGGACAGGGCCGCAGAATAGTACCAATCAAACAATCTTACCTGCAACATCTGGAACCTACACTGTTGCTGCCACGGACGCTTTGGGTTGCATATCAACTGCTTCCATACAGGTAACGATTTACCCGGTTCCCAGTCCAACGATCACCTCTACGGAAGGGCTTGTCATATGTCCTGGAGGTCCGGGAACGGTACTAATGACCACGCCGGCATTCAATCAGTATGTTTGGAGTAACGGTTCGACTTCTCCAGTTATTCAAATCACCGAAGGCGGGACTTACAGTGTAGCTGTTACAGATGCGAACGGATGTTCCTCGAACGCCTCAATTTTCATCAATGAACCACAATTTGGGCTCATTTCCTCTGCAGACACGATCTGCTCAGGTAATTCAGCTGTTTTAAGTGCTCAAGGTGGAGGCGACTACCTGTGGTCAACTGGGGAAACGAATGCATCCATCCTTGTAAGTCCGCAATCGACAACGACATATATGGTCGCTATCAATACAGCAAGTTGTAGCGCTCAACTGCAGGCAACGATCGCTGTAATTCCAATGCCAACTGCTATAGTGGAGGATACATTTTTCGTCGCTTCAGGTGGACAAGTAAGATTGGAGGGGCCTGAAGGCTTTTTAAGCTACAGCTGGCTACCAACTGACCATCTATTAAGCTATTCCACTCATGAAACCATTTTTACCGGGACAGAAAACACTGTATACACCGTTACCTCGACAAGCGAAAACGGCTGCCAGCGGATCGATTCTGTGTTTGTAGTTGTAGTGGAATTGAACGCTCCAACAGGTTTTTCTCCCAATGGAGACAATTTAAATGAAGCCTTCGTTGTACCGGAACTCGAGTTTTACAGCGGGTCCTTGATTGTATGGAACCGATGGGGGGATATTGTCTACGAAGCAGAACATTACAAAAACGACTGGAAAGGATATTGCTCCGAACCGTTGTGTATGGGTTCCGGAAAATTACCTGAGGGAACCTATTACTACGAGATATCGATCAAAGGTTTGAAATTCACCGGTTTTACCACGTTGAAATTGTGATGCAAAAGTACTTTCTGATATGGATCCCTTTCGCGTTTTGCTTCTTCGGAGTATACGCCCAAAACCTTTATCGATTCTCCCAATTCAACAGTGTTAGGAGCTTATACAATCCTGCTGCAATGGGTGCTGAGGCCTCTTTGAGTTGCGATCTTATCTACAGAAATCAATGGGCAGGGGTCGATGGTGCACCCCAAACGGCCGGATTCACAGGGTCGTATGACCTACATTCAGGGATGGCAGTCGGACTGAATTTCTACAATGATCGTGCAGGACTGAACCAGACCAATTCGTTCACCGTGAATTATTGCTACCGTGTCGAATTCAATGATCAACAATCCCTTTCTTTTGGTTTAGGTTTGGGAGCAGACAATATCTCATGGAATCTGGGTGAAGCGACCTTAACCCAAACCGGTGATCCAGCTTTCGGTGCCTCCCATTCAGTTTTCAGGTTCAACGGAGCTGTTGGATTGTTTTACAAATCGGAACGATTCCATGCAGGAGTTTCCATTCCGCAACTGTTCCAGAATTCGATCTCCGGCGTTGAAAAGGGATTTCGTCCACCGCGATGGCACTATTACGCAATGACCGGATATGTAGCAGAACTTTCGGATAACTTCACGCTCAATCCTCAAGCACTCGTTAAACTCACTTTAAATGCGCCTGTGCAGGCAGATGTGATCCTGCGTGGTGTGTTTTCCAATATAGTTGGTATCAGCCTGGGATACCGCACCGAGTATTCGCTGATCGCTGGAATTGATTTCGAGATCATACGCCGATTGAGATTGGGTTATGCCTTTAATCACGACGTGGGTAAGCTGGCACGTACCAAAGGTATGTCGCATGAAGTAACACTTGGAATTGGCGTGCCTTACTATTCGGGAAAAGACGGGATCGGACAGCAGCGCTACTACAACAAAAAGGGAGGGTTTCGCACCAATTTCCGCAGAAAAGCCATACGAAGAGGACGCTGATGAAGCAGCCCTTTTCAACTATTGCAGAACCAGATCCGCTGTTGAAAAATCACCTTAAAAAACATCCCAAATGTGAACATTAACCCCATGAAATCTGTTCGAGTGCTGTATATTTGTACCCTCAAACAAAACGTATTGGAATGAGTACTTTCTCAACCCGTCACATCGGTCCGAATGAAGCAGAAAAGACTGCTATGCTTAAAAAGATCGGTGTTGGATCAATCGAAGAATTGATCGATAAAACCATACCTGCACCCATTCGATTAAGCGGTGAGCTGAATGTCGCTGATGCAATGTCAGAACAAGACTATCTGCAGCATATTACAGCGCTCGGAAAGAAGAATGTTGTCGCGAAATCATTCATTGGAATGGGTTACAACGAAACGATCGTTCCTTCCGTGATTCTCAGGAATGTTCTTGAAAATCCGGGATGGTACACTGCATACACGCCTTATCAGGCAGAGATCTCTCAAGGTCGCCTGGAAGCGCTATTGAATTTTCAGACGATGGTGCTGGAGCTCACGGGTATGGAGATCGCGAATGCGTCACTCCTCGATGAAGGCACTGCTGCCGCAGAGGCAATGATCATGTTCTGGAATGCCCGTTCGCGCGGCGATATCAAAGAAGGAAAGAACCGTTTCTTCATTGCTGACTCCTGTTTTCCTCAAACCATTGATGTAGTTGAGGGAAGAGCGAAGAACCTCGGGATTGAGCTGGTGATCGGTGATCCGACAATATTGGTTCCGGATAATGGTTTCTTTGGAGCGCTCGTGCAGTATCCAGATGCCAAAGGGGTGATCACTGACATTAAATCGTTCATTACAAAAGCAAAGGAACATGGCGTTCAGGTTGCCGTTGCGGCTGATCTCCTATCCCTGGTCATCCTAAATTCTCCGGGATCGCTGGGAGCAGATGTTGTATTGGGTTCTTCTCAGCGCTTCGGTGTTCCGATGGGATACGGTGGTCCACATGCGGCTTTCTTTGCGGCTCGCGACGACTACAAGCGAAGCATGCCTGGAAGGATCATCGGTGTATCGAAAGATGCTGATGACAACCTTGCTTTGAGAATGGCGCTTCAAACACGAGAACAACATATCAAACGCGACAAAGCGACCTCCAATATCTGTACTGCACAAGCGCTGCTTGCCGTAATGGCCAGCATGTATGCAGTATATCATGGACCTCACGGAATGCGAGAAATCGCGCTTCACTGCCATTCATTGGCATCAAAGACCGCCGCAGGACTTAAGAAAATGGGTGTCGAGATCGGATCGGAAAATTTCTTCGATACCATTTGGGTAAAAGGTGTTGATACTGCTTCGATCCGCAGAGCCGCAGAGGAGTTGAAAATGAACTTCAACTACCTCAACAACAGCGAGGTGACGATTTCATTTGGAGAACCGCACACCATAGTTGATGTGCAAACCATCCTGGATGTTTTTGCGCAAGTGGAAAACAAAGCCACAAGTCATGTAAGCGATGAACGTCTCACCAATCTGTCTGCCAATTTCATGCGCTCGGATGGCGTGTTCACTCATCCAACCTTCAATAGGTACCATTCTGAATCCAAGATGATGCGCTACCTGAAACGACTGGAAAACAAGGATCTTTCTTTGGTTCACAGCATGATCCCACTTGGTTCATGCACCATGAAACTGAACGCAGCCAGCGAACTTATCCCGATCACCGACCCTCAATTCGCGAACATGCACCCCTTCGCTCCTGTCAATCAGGCCCAAGGATACCATGAAATGTTCCATCAGCTGGAAAAGGATCTTTGCGAAAGTACCGGATTTGCAGCCATGTCATTGCAACCAAACTCGGGAGCTCAAGGAGAATATGCCGGTCTCATGGTCATAAAAGCCTATCACGAATCGCGAGGCGACTTCCAGCGCAATAAGATGATCATTCCTTCTTCTGCACACGGCACTAATCCAGCTTCTGCTGTTATGGCGGGTTTTGAGGTTGTCGTAACCAGCTGCGATGAGAATGGGAACATCAATATCGATGAACTAAGGCAGGTAGCATTGGATCTGCGCGAATCACTCGCCGGGCTGATGGTGACCTATCCATCCACGCACGGGGTGTACGAGGAGGGAATACGTGAGATCACCTCGATCATACATGAGAATGGCGGACAAGTCTATATGGATGGTGCCAATATGAATGCGCAGGTTGGTCTGACCAACCCAGGAAACATCGGTGCTGATGTTTGTCACCTGAACTTGCACAAGACCTTTGCGATCCCTCATGGTGGCGGAGGTCCCGGGATGGGGCCTATTGGTGTAGCCGCTCACCTCGCGCCTTTCCTACCGGGAAGTCCGGTGATAAAGGCCGGTGGAGAAAAGGCGATCCACGCTGTTTCTGCAGCTCCATACGGCTCAGCCCTGATCTTGCTCATTTCATACGGGTACATTAAAATGCTGGGCGCGAAGGGACTTCGTCATTCAACAGAGATTGCGATCGTGAACGCCAACTACATCGCAGCTTCGCTCAAAGGTCACTACGACATTTTGTATACCGGAAAGAACGGTACAGTTGCGCACGAAATGATCCTCGACTGCCGCGATTTCAAACGTACAGCAGATGTTGAAGTAGCAGACATTGCAAAGCGCCTTATTGATTTTGGGTTCCATGCGCCAACGGTTTCCTTTCCTGTGGCCGGGACACTGATGATCGAACCAACTGAATCGGAAGACAAAGAAGAACTCGACCGTTTCATCGAGGCCATGATCAAGATCCGTCAGGAGATCCGAGAAATAGAAAACGGACATGCTGACAAGGAAAATAACCTGCTCAAGAATGCACCGCATACGGCAGATTGTATCATCAACCGCAACTGGAATTATCCCTACTCACCGCAGGAGGCCGCTTATCCAGTAGCTTATCTGAAAGATTACAAGTACTGGGTGCCTGTGCGTCGCGTCGACAATGCCTACGGAGACAGGAATCTGGTCTGTTCATGCCCAAGTGTTGAAAGCTATATGATCAGTGAATAATACCGATCGAACAAATGTTGATCCCTTCCGTTTTCGGAGGGGATTTTTTAATTAATTCGTAATTTAGTCTAAACTTGATCCTATGCACAAATCCATTTACCTCATCATCGTATGTTTTCCACTTATTGGTGTTTTCGGGCAATCGCACGAGCGCGGCACCTTTTCATTCACCCTCGGCTATGACGCAGGTGTGCATGGTGTGGCGTACAATTCAGAATACAATGGCAATAAACTGGATCAGGATACCAGTGCGGCGGGCACGCGTATGGGTCACCTTACGGCGAGCTATAACCTTTTTAAATTCATGTCCATTGGTCTTGATCTCCGATCCGGGGGCTACGTTGAAGATCCAGAGAATGCAACGGCAAATGGGAACCGCGTTTCAATGACCGGTATCAATCTGCGCTTCTATCCCGTGAACAGAGAAAAATTTGCCTGGTACATCGGTCCTTCCTTCGGTATAAGCCGTCTCGAGATCAACCGGATCTATACGTTTATTATCTCCATTCCTGCCAAATACCGCTACAGCGCAGGACATTTTGGTTTGGAAACAGGCTTCAACTGGTATTTTGCTAAAAACTTTGGAATGAACTTCGCGCTGGGATACAGTGGACAAAATTACCGGATGTATTACTACAGTCTGAACAACGAAGAACAAGACCTTACCAATTTTGACAATACACTTCAAACCATTGGTATTCACATGAATCTAGGTCTTTCTTTCAGGTTTGGTGGACGATAAGTCAGCTATTTTCGATTTCATTTTAAGCATTTCTTTTTTTTTATCACATTGAAAAAAATTAAAAGTACGATTCTTCATAGGTTGAACAAACATCCCCTTTAGAATCTGAAAGTTACTCTCGCTGTTAAATTTTAATTACTTTTCCTACGAATAACACTGTTTAAATAATTAAAAATGAAACATCGTAACATTCTCCCTTGCATTTTTATATCATTTTCGTTTTGTTTTGGATTGATTTCATTCGCCTCGAGTCAAGAAATGGGTAATGAGCAAGGCAACAACATAATTGTTATGGATGGAGAATTGGAAGGTTCGATAGAAGTTTTTGTCGATCCAACAAACTTTGATTGCGAATGTGAAGATGTGATATCTCATTTGTTCTTTAGAAATGAGAGTGAAAATTTATACTTAACAGAAGATGGTTTAATTCGTTTGGAAATTTATAATGAAAATTACATTTTCTCTTTTAGGATTGAAACAAATTGTTGTGCAGTTCGTCCCGGAATATACACTATGAATCCGAGTCGTTGGGACATAGGAAACGATGAATAGATTTAGCCATTTTTCTAACCTTGCCAACTTCATATTTTCAAAAAGTTCCTATCTTTGTCTCCAAATGTTAGAAAGACGACCTCATAACCCGATCATTTGTATGCCGCGAATTACCATGCGCTGGCAGGTCTCTTTTATGTGCTGCTAAGCGCTTTAAGGGTCGCTGATCCCTACTCAAATCAGCAAACGATCTCCTTAATCTTTAAAATTTTTCAACGTGGAAACTCTTGCTTTGCAAGCAGTCGGAACATCGAAATATCCGAACAACGATCAACAACTGATCCAGCGGCTCGCTTTTCTGGAATCCAGAGCTGCCGAAATGGAAGAAAGCATCCGCTATGCCGGTAGCCTTCAGCGTTCTATCCTCCCAAATGAGCGGATCTTCCGGAATATCTTTCGGGATGCCTTCGTGTTATTTCAACCGAAAGATATCGTAAGTGGCGATTTCTACTGGATCTTCCAACATCACGACGACGTCTATTTCGCCGTGGGTGATTGTACCGGACACGGAGTTCCGGGTGCACTGGTCAACATCGCAGGGAATACGCTACTTCGCCAGATCATCCGTCTGGAGGGTGTTTCTGATCCTGCCCAGATCATTCGTTTATTGGATCAGGAGCTGACTAGTCTTTTCAACGAAAACCTTTCCGTCGGTGAACGCAGAGACGGCATGGATATCGTCTTCTGCAAGTTCAATCTACGTCAGATGAAAGGCTCTTTCTGCGGTGCGGGTCGACCGCTTTACTTGGTCCGTGAAGGTGAGCTGGTGGAATTCAAAAAAGGTGCTGATGCCATTGGATATTCACCTGAGGGACTGAAAAACTTTGAAACCGTCCATTTCAGCTTAAAGGAAGGTGATCAGTTCTACTTGTTCTCTGACGGTTACACGGATCAGTTTGGTGGGGAGAACATCAAAAAGTTCAATCGCAACAGGTTTCGTAATCTTTTACTATCGCTGCAAGAAATGCCGGTCAGCAAACAAAAGAAAGAGCTGGAACTGTCCTTTGAAAACTGGAAAGGAAATCAGGAACAGGTGGATGATGTTTGTGTAATTGGTATAAGTGTTTAGTATCTTTATGCATGAGATGTGGATCAAGATTATATGCTCTGTGGTGGGTTTTCTCATGATCACTGTTGTTTCAGGACAGCGACACCTGTCTCTCGACACGCTGGAGACACCCGACTATTTTGAGAATGTACACGTATTGAAAATAGCCGAGGACTCCCTTCAAAGCACGTTTGTTATTTGGATCAAAGCGAACGTGAAGGGGCACTTTCATCAGGAACATACTGAAAATATCATCGTTTTGGAAGGAAAAGCCGAAATGCTGTTCAATGACAAACGGATCATTGTGAAAAAAGGAGATTATTTGAACATTCCGAAAGGAACGAGGCACTCCGTTGAAAAGGTGTTTTCGCGGAAACCGTTGAAGGTCGTTTCGATCCAGTCCCCTCATTTCGATGGTAAAGACAGAGTATTTATGGAAAACAATTGACATGACAAAGAGCTTGATTTCTATGCTTTTCTTGAGCACTTTTGGATTTGGACAAAGCAGCATCGTCTGGGAACCGGAAATACCGGTCGCAGATGGTTCGGTTTACGGCAATCTGAGGCCTAGGGTCGTTCTCACTTCGACTAACGTGCCTCTGGTGGTCTTCTCGAAAATATCGAATGGAAGCGTACATGCTGCTCGTTGGAACGGATCGTCTTTCAATACCCCAATTGCACTGCTGCCGCAAGGCGAATCGGCCTATGTAGCCTCGTGGACGGGACCGGATGTGGCTTCCAAAGGAGATACTGTTATCGTGGTTTATAAAGACAGTGACCTGGAGAACGGAAGAATCTATTCCCTTCGGTCAACTGATGGCGGGATCAGTTTTTCTGATACGATTCACGTAGATAGTCATCCCGCTGGCGTCACCTGGTTACCGGCACTTGACTTAGATGAGAATGGAAATCCTAGCGTGATCTATATGGGGCATGATCCCGTCTGGCTGCATCCGCGTTATTTTGTCACCCATTCTACGGATCAAGGCTTGACCTATCAACCTGAAATGGATATTGCCGTTGCGCTACCGGATGAGGCTTGTGATTGTTGTCCTGCTGAGTACGTCATCAATGGTGATCGCCATGCCCTCTTGTTCCGTAATAATGCTGCCAACATTCGGGATATTTATGCGATCTATTCCTCCGATGACGGTATTTCTTACCCCGTTTTGGAGAATATCGATCAATTGGACTGGAATGTGAATTCGTGTCCCTCGACCGCCCCTCATGGACTACTGCGCGACACGGATCTTATCACTGTATCAGCCAGCAAGGCATCTGGTGAATACAGAGTGTATCTATCCAAAAGCACGGCAAATACTGATCTGAACTTTGTTTCCCGCATTGAAATGACCCCTCCCGTAAATTTGAACGGGATCCAAAATTACCCGCGCATATCCGGAAAAGGAGACTCTGTTTTCTTGGTATGGCAAGAAAGCGAAGGATCAGCGATGGACATCATGTGTGCTTTCACAACGGGGAATGATCTGAATGATCTGCTCACGACGAAACACACGGTCAATGCCAATACGACAAGCTCTCAAACCAATCCGGATATCGTTTACCGAGATGGAACAGTGCACCTGGTCTATCAAGATGCCTTCACGGGGGATGTGATCTACCGAAAAGGTATTCTCGGAAGTGCCGGTATATCAGAAGCTGATGAATCGAATGATCTAACTCCATTTCCAAATCCTACAAATAATGGTCTTGTCGAACTAAGAGGAGTAAATTCAAACGCGGAACTACGTGTATTGGATGTAACCGGAAAGGAATTGAAAACGACGATCCATCGGGAAAATGATTCTGTGTTGATCGACCTATCAGCGTATGATGAAGGGATGTATTTTCTGGTTATTTCAGGCCAAGGAAGAACGTTCATCCGAACATTGATCAAGTAGCCTTAATCAAAGATCTTTTTAAAGAAGGAGTTAAAGGTGTTCACAGTTCTCCTGATAGTTTACTTTTTAGGGCGAATTGAATGCATGAAAAAACCAGCTGGAAAGTGGTGAAATAAAAAAGCGCCTCGGTTTACGAAGCGCTTTAGTCAGTAAAAATTCAATCTCAAATACCGAACGCGGCCTTGATCTTATCGACGTAATCGAGTTTTTCCCAGGTGAACAGCTCAACTTCCCTGGTAATCTTTCTGCCATCTGGAGCTTCGAAGGTTTTCTTCACCACTTCATTCTCACGACCCATGTGTCCGTAAGCTGCAGTCTCTGAATACATCGGGTTTCTCAGCTTCAGTCGCTGTTCGATGAAGTATGGACGCATATCAAAGATCTCCTCGATCTTCTTGGCAATCTCGCCATCTGTCAAGTTCACCTTGGAAGTTCCATAGGTATTGATGAACAAACCGCAAGGCTTCGCTACACCGATCGCGTAAGAAACCTGAACAAGTACTTCATCACACAATCCGGAATGTACCATGTTCTTTGCAATGTGTCTTGTTGCATAGGCCGCTGAACGGTCTACCTTGGACGGATCTTTTCCGGAGAACGCACCGCCACCGTGAGCACCTTTTCCACCGTAGGTATCCACTATGATCTTTCGACCTGTCAAACCGGTGTCTCCATGCGGACCACCAATCACGAATTTACCGGTTGGGTTAATATGATATTGGATATCATCCGTGAACAACTTCTGTACTTCAGGTCTCATTTTGGCCTTGACACGCGGAATCACGATATTGATCATATCCTCCTTGATCTTCTTGAGCATGTTCGCTTCTGTATCGAAATCGTCATGCTGTGTAGAAACGACGATCGTATCTATACGCTGAGGAACGTTGTCGTCGGAATACTCGATAGTTACCTGTGACTTTGCATCCGGGCGAAGGTAACCGATCACACTCGACTCATGGTTACGGATATGTGACAGCTCCTGCAGGATCTTGTGTGCAATATCCAAAGCCAAGGGCATGTAGTTCTCGGTTTCCCTAGTAGCATATCCAAACATCATTCCCTGGTCACCTGCTCCCTGATCTTCAGGATTCGTGCGCTCAACTCCCTGATTGATATCAGAAGACTGTTCATGCAATGCCGATAGAATACCACAGGAGTTCGCATCGAACATGTACTCAGATTTCGTATATCCGATCTTCTTGATCGTCTCACGGGCAATGTGCTGAACATCCAGGTAGGTACTCGTCTTGATTTCACCGGCAAGAACCACCTGTCCGGTCGTAACCAGTGTCTCACATGCTACCTTTGACTGTGGGTCAAAAGCCATGAAATGATCGATCAACGCATCGGAGATCTGATCTGCGACCTTATCAGGATGTCCTTCGGATACTGATTCTGATGTAAATAGATATGACATTTGCTCTTCTAACTTATGATGAAGCGCAAAATTAATAAAAAGGTATCGGTTCTGAAAGTACCTTTTACATGTATTTCCTCATGCAGAGCTCAATCCATTTTTTGTTTTTTCATTCCACCGGGTTGGCAACAGGCCGGTAATTTCTGGATAGCTTCTTGAGTAGCCTTTACTTCATCGGCACTGTAGCCAATGGAAGCGATCTTTTCTTTGACCTGAAGCAGTGAGATCTTCTTCGAATTGAATTTCACGGTCACTTTTTTTGTTTCGAGGTCAAGCTCCGCGAAAGCTACTCCTTTCGTGTAGTTCAAACCCTCCTCGATCCTGTTCTTGCAGTCACCACACTCTGCGGAGGTCTGAATAACAGCTGTTTCACTTTTGCTTTTTTTCTCTTGTGCCATGGTTAAACCAGTCAGCACCGCCATGATCATTACTAAAACTGTTCTTTTCATACTTTTTATTTTTCTTTTATTAACTAATTGTTCAACTACCAAAAGCGTTCCAGGTTGTGCGGTGCACATCTTAAAAATGCTTAGAACTTTTGAACCCAGTCCAGCATCCAGAATACTCACCTTACTTCTTCCTTTTTATCGCATAACGTAATCCCACATATACATTGAGCCCCATTACAGGCCCCCAGATCTGTGTTGCATCAAATTTGCTTCCAAACGGATTCGCAGCATCGATAATTGGATCAGTTTGCCGGTAGTTCGTCAGGTTTTCTATTCCGAGGTAAAAATCCCACTTTTTGTAAATGTGCGTGATCTGCGTATTGACCATCGGGTAGATTGCTGAGTATTTTACGTCATTAGATGCGTTCATACCCGGTAAACGAGACGTTCCGAAAACGGATACAGTAAGATCGTATTCCCATCGCTTATCCCTGCTGAGGTATCCGACATTCATGAAGCCACGGTGGCGCGGAATCATAACTTGTTCACGCAATTCGCCGGCATACTCTGCTCTCACATCAAGGAACTTATAAGCAAGACGCAGCTCAATGGTTTTAGTTGGCTTGATGCTCGCCTCTGACTGAAAACTGTTGGAATAGGAAATGCCCTGCTGATTGAGGAAACGGATGGCATTCAGTTCCCTGTCTACAATGAGCTGGTTCTCGAATAGTGTATGGTAAAAATCAACTGAAATAGTTGCTTTTCTACCAAACAACCTGTATTCCTGAACCACTGAACCGCCGACATTCCACGATACCTCCGGCTTCAGTTCATCCAGCATGATCCACGGAGCGGAGGTTGCCAGCAAAGAGATATTGTCGATTATGTAGTTCGGCACCCTCCAACCTTTACCTCCGGTGAAACGGAGATCCGTATATTCGGTGAGGGTGTACTTCGCATGCAACCTCGGTGAAATCTGAAAACCGTATAAATTGTGGTAATCTGCTCGCGTTCCTGCAACAGCTGTGAATCGCATACCGGTATAGGTATATTCTGCAAAAGTGCCAGGCACCAGCTCTACCCTGTCAGAAGTTAAGGTGTCATGCAGCTGCTGCGCGATATCGGTATAAACACCACTCAAACCCAATTTAATCTTGTGATCTGTAGTGCCGATAATACCATCGAAAATGGCGTTCACATAGGCCCGTTTCTCCTCTCCCTCAAACTTCCGCTCACCGAAAAGGGCGTCGAAACTTTGGTATTTTAGATTGTACACAACACCTATGGAGTTATAGGGCTTCTTCATGAAGAATCCGGTTTTCGCAAAAGCATCGATGTGTCTTGAGTCGATATTTACGGCGTATCTCAGGCCTTCATCCCCTCCGGGAGCACCAATCTGCCCACCGTATTTCTGATCGATGTAGGCATTCACACCAAATTGGGATTCCATTTTCTTTCCCTGATATGCCCACCGATTGAGAAAAGCCACTGCATTACCCATCGGTAGATCACGGAATCCATCCCCATTCTTATCCATTTCCGCAAAGACTCCGGAAGCATGAGCCAGCCATCCGGTACTCCACCGCTCATTGAGCATATGACCTGCATTCATATTGAGCTCTGCCCGTCCGAACATATTACCATATACGTTCACATAGAGCTGCTCCATTTCATTGGGTTTCTTAAGTTCAACATTAATCAATCCAGCCATGGATTCATAACCGTTGACCACATTACCCGTTCCTTTGGTGATCTGTATTGATTCGATCCATGTGCCTGAAATCGAATTCAATCCGAAAGCGCTTTCCAGCCCGCGCAGGTATGGGATATTTTCGAACTGAATCTGGGTATAAACACCATCAAGGCCCATCATCTGGATCTTCTTAGCACCCGAAACGGCATCGGTTATATTGACATCCACTGAAGCATTGGTCTCGAAACTTTCGGAAAGATTACAGCAAGCCGCCTTTCTCAATTCGGTAGAGGTCAACTCCTCCACGTGTAAAGTTTTCAGTCTTGATATGCTGTGTCCGTCGCGTCTGTATTCTACTACTACTTCGGGCAAAAGCTGGTCTGAGTAAAGCACGATGCTCAAGGAAATGTACCGGTCTTTTTTATCCACTACCAAGGTGTCGGGGGTAAATCCCATTGCTGTGACGACCAACGTATCCGGCAAATCCTTCGGAAGTATGAGTTCAAAAGTTCCGTCTTCGCCGGTCACGGCCTTCAGTCCGGAGCGAAGGAGCTTCACTTTGGCCCCATAAATGGGCACTTTTTTATTGTTCTCCCCTGCACCGATCACAGCACCTTTAAGCTGCGCGAATGCGTGACTGGAAAGACAAAATACAACTAAAATAAAAAGGATATGTTTCATGAATATACTGCGTTTTTGGTTGAACGAATTGTTTCCGTCAACAACGCACTATATTCTGAATAACTGATGCTCGATAAGTAAGCTCCTCCCACTCAACACAAGTGGCGGTGGTCGGGTAACCGTTTGACAGGCTGCTGTTTCATTCACAACCTGCGTCTTCCAAACTGGAGCAGGTGCGCTAATTGGATCCGCGAAAAGCGGCAACTCAAGCGAGGAATCCTGAAAGTAATCGAAATCGACCTGATAGATATCTACCTCATCCGAACAACAGTCATCCTTTTCGATTTGATCTTTCACACAACATTCTGGAAGCTGAACTTGATGCTCACCGCAATGATCTTGCAGCTGAACGAAATAGGAAGTAAAAATCCCATCCTCTTCACACGCATGCTTGAACACCCGTAAACCCGCACTTCCTGCAAGGATGAAAAGGATCAGTAAGAATGATATGCCTGAGTGAACAATTTTCACGCTGTAAAGTTAAGTCATATGAGCGTAGAACAAAAAACATTCATCAACCTATTCTTGGAACTTTAACGTAATTTTGTACAAAGACACAGACATGAGCGTTCCGGTAACTGTTTACATTGAGATGACCCCGAATCCGAGCACGATGAAGTTCGTGGCGAACAAGTACTTGCTGATGACAGGCGATTCCGCTGAGTTTGGCACCAAGGCTGAGGCCAAGGGATTTTCTCCACTTGCTGAGGAGCTCTTCAGCTTTCCGTTCGTTAAGAACGTTTTTATAACGGCAAACTTTGTCACGATCACGAAAACAGACAACGTTCCCTGGGACTTTATCGCCATGGAGCTCCGGGAATTTGTGAAGAACTGGATCACGGAAGGGAAAGATGTATTGATCCAGATGCCGGCACCAAAACCAGCACCTGCCAAGGATGACAAACCCTCCAAAGAGTATGCTCCGTCAGAGTACGATGATGCGATACGAAATCTTTTGGATGAGTATGTGCGTCCTGCAGTAGAAAATGACGGAGGTGCAATCGACTTTCGCGGATACGAAGATGGTATTGTTACCGTTGCACTTCGAGGTTCCTGCTCCGGTTGTCCTTCCTCAACAGCTACTCTGAAGGGAGGTATCGAGAACTTGTTAAAGTCACATTTGCCGGAAGTAAAAGAAGTGGTTGCGGAAAACGCGTGATTAGACTTTCACCGAACCTCTATGCCAACTGGACCTGATCCTTTCCGATAGCGCGCAGCATCTTTAGGTGCTTCCAGACTGCCACAAAAAAGTACTTATTCACGTGATACGGTTTTTGATATTCCCTCGCCGTCTCCGCAATGATACGCGACAGTTTCCTGTAGTGCTGGTGACAGATATTAGGAAACAAATGGTGCTCGATCTGGAAATTCAGTCCACCGATCAACCACGAAAACACAGGTGAATTGGGTGAGAAATTCGCCGTATTCTCCAATTGGTGCACATACCAGTTGATCTCCACTTCCTGATTTTCAACAACCCGGAAACGCATGTCAGGCATTACGTGCGCCAGCTGGAAGATCATACTGATCATGAAACCTGTCAAAAAATGACAGAATAGGAAACCCAGAACGATCCACAAGGCAGACACATCATTGAAAATCAGCGGTAAGGCAAGTACATACGAATAATAGAACAATTTCCATCCGATGGTTCTGAAGATCTCTAAAATGTATTCCCGTTTCGAAGGAATAAGCCCCATGTTCCGGTATTTGTACAGAGCCATAAAGTCCTTAGCCGTTACCCAATTCAACGTTGCCAAACAATAGAAGAAAGGGATGTAGATATGCTGGTATTGATTGATCCAGTACTTTTTACAGTTTGGAGAAAAAGCAAGAAAGAAAGGAGTATCGATATCTTCATCATGGTCCTGGATATTCGTGAACGTGTGGTGAAGAACATTGTGTTGAAGCTTCCAGACCGCAGAGCTGCACCCCATGAAGTCAAGACTTTTGCTTAATATGTTATTGACACTTGCTCGCTTAGATAGGCTGCCGTGATTGGCGTCGTGCATGATCCCCATACCGATTCCTGCCATCCCCAGGCCACTCAGAAGGTACAAAAGAACCACTCCGAGAGGATTTGATACGACATTAAATATCATCAGGATAAGTGGCACCGTGAACATGGCTACCATAAGCATTGCCTTGAGGTACATTGTAACACCACCATGGCGTTGAATGTTATTCTCATTAAAATAGGCCTTGATCCTTTTCTTGAGCTCAGTAGCGAAATCTGATTCCACTACCTGATTGAATTGTACTTGTTTGATAATCGCTTGTTTTAACAAATATACCTATAAATCGAGGGATCGGTGCTGATTTGTGTACTTTTAACATACGTGACCGAGAAATTAACGGCCGCTTTCCAAAAAGATTGAGCTGTTACAACGCTGAAGATCAGCGATCTGAAATAATCCTATTTTCCAGCACTTTGGTTACAACCAAAGGAACATCAATTCTATATCTCGCGGCTTTACCCACTGCCCCATTCGTTGCATCAGTTGCCCTTTGAGCTGTTCCTCTGTAAACACTTCTTTTCCTTTGGTATTCGGTTGAAGCATGGCAGTTTGTGCTGCACTTGCCTTTACTTCTTTCGCAAAATATACTACACTTCCATCTTCGGTCGCCATACCAAGGATCGCTCCCGGCAGCCCTTCAAAACCCTCGGGACCGAAAGACGGGACAATATCAAGAGCATACCATGCATAAACACGTGTAGAATCGTTGATCTCCCAAATCGCCTTCCGGCAATTGTAGCCGCTGATGTTCCGCTTGGACTCGGTGATCTTCCACCTGCGTGCGTCCAAAGAATCTTTTATGATTGCCTCGGTTCCCCAAAGATCCATAAAAATGGTTTTTTCACGCTGAGCAAGGTTTTGATACACGGTGTTCCGCGTCGTAAGGTATTTCATGAAACCTGTTGCATCGGGTTCATCATCTTCAAGCGGCCTGAAAACACACATGGAATCGTTGAAGATCAGCTCGAAATTCTCGATCCGATACTTATTCTCTTCGGTGATGAAATTCTTCATCCGCGGGTTGTCGCCAAGGCGCTTTTTCAGATTGGTCTTTCGTTCAAATACGATCCTTCCCGAAGAGATCTGTGTGAATGATCCTGCAGTAAGAAACAAGAACAGTGCGGTACCAAGGACCTTTTTAATGCATGCCTCTGAAATCATCTTCTTTTGTTTTTCTGTTATTGAATCGGTAGGTTAACTTGAGCAGGAAATACCTCGAAATGATCGTTGTTCTGAAATCCGTAACGGAATTTCCATTCACTACTCTTCGGGCGTTGATATTCTGATTTAGGATATCATTACCAACCAAAGCGACTATTAGGTTCTGCGTTCGGAGGAACTTCTTGTTGACCTCCGCATTAAGGACGAAGAATTCCGTATCGTAAAAGCCTTCACCAGGCTGATCGTTGCGCGTGTACGTTCCATCCGCCTCGATACCAAATCCCCTCGGAAGTTTCCAATCGAAAGAAAGGGAGAATTCGGTGATACTGAAAGGCGTATTCGAAACGGAGCTCAGGGTACTGATCGGATTGTTGTATGAGTAACTTCCATTGAGTTCTACCTCAAGGGAATCCAATTGGAAGGTAATTTCCATTTCAGGAGTGATCGCATAATTGTCGGTCCTGTTCTCCAAATCCCCAACAAAACTGAAGAAACGATTGAATGAGGCATCAATACTTGGTGCAAACTCGATCTTGCGATCCAGTATCGGATAACCTGCACCGGCCCACAAATTAGCATTGAGATTACCATCAACATTCACGGTTTTGGCAAAGGTTCTTCCGAAATTATCGAAGATGGTTTGGGTAGCGAATGCATCGTTGGTGATGTTGACCATACCTCCAGACCATAAGTATTTGCCGGAAAGCGCATTCCATGTGTTGAAATTCACCATGAGGGTATGCACGTAGTTTGGTCTAAGATCCGGATTCCCGATCCTCAGGCGATTCGGATTGCTGTTGTCCTGAACGGGCTGAAGGTCATTGATCTGCGGTTGCTGAGAACTGGTGTTGTAATTGATCGAAAAGCGCTTGCTCACACTCGGCTTGAACTCATACCGGAACTTCGGAAGCACGTTGTTGATGTCCTGATTCACAACTGAATCTGTAATCCGGTTGACGTTATCGATCTTGATATTCCTGACGAACACACCTCCTGCGACTGTATGTTTGCTGTTCTCATAGATCAACTCTGTACCTGCTCTGTTCTGCATGCGGGTATTGTCAAACACATTAGAAAGATCCTCGCGGTAGCCCGTGTAATTATTGCCAATTCTGTCGTAGGTTTCCCTGGTTTGATCCGATAATCCATATTCAAAAAGGTAGTTGAAATTAACCCTGATTTTTTTACCGATCGGCTCATAATAACTGAATGTACCATAATGATTGGTGGACGAGTTGTCGTTGATCTTACTCTGATCGATCGTATCACTGAAAGCAAGCGTGAGGTACTCCGAGCGGGTGTATAAATTTCCGTCGTTCTTGTTTTCTGAGCCGGAGATATCGTAACGAACTTCCAGCTCTCGTCTCTTCTTCCTGAATTTACGATAAAGTCTTGCCGTACCGTTGTAATCCAGTCCTCGTGAATCGTTGTTATTGGTGATGGATGTGCGAAGTGATTCCAATCCATTCTCACCGCTGAACACGTTCTCGGAAAAGCTTTCCGTTCGACCATTTGCAAAACTTACGGAAGGTTTGATCTCGATCAAGGTCAGTGAGTCGATCTGACTACTCAATGTGAGATTCATGCGATGTGTTTCATTCAGGGTGTAGTTTCTTGTCGAATCGTCCGTGTAGTATGTGGTATCTGCCAGAAAGTATTGTGAGCGACTTGAAGATCGTTCGTCGAGTCGATCGTTGTAGTATGAATAGTTGAAGAGTAGTTCCGTATTTCTTTTCTCACCAAACTTATCGGAATAGTAAATACCCGCTTTGAGGGTTTGAGGCACGCCACTCGTATTGTTGGTATTGTTTGACTCCCAGAAATTTCGGTTCGAATTCGCTTCGTTGCTCAGTCCGAATTTATTTACATCTCCTCTTCCAAAGTTCGAACGCGGCGTATTGGAGCCCAGGGCAAAAATGGAGATCTTTTGCTTGCTGTTGAACTTATTGAAAAGCAATTCGCCCTCATAGAAAGGACGACTACCAAAATAATTGTCCGAAACCGGTGTCATAAAGAGATCCGAAGCTCCTGAGGCCCTCCCGAAATAACCTTTCTTGGCTTCATCCTTGAGCTTTAGGTCCAGTACTTTGATCTTTTGATCGGAACCACCAATCGTTTCATCATCCGTTTTTTCGTACACCTGCACCTGCTCAACACCATCGGCCCCAAGATTCTTAGTGGCAACAGTAGGGTCTGTTCCAAAAAATTCATCGCCGTCGACAAGTACTTTGTTGATCTCCTGTCCCTGAGACGTGATTTTTCCATCCTTGTCGATGTTGATCCCCGGCAACTTCTTGAGAAGGTCTTCTACTACTGCCCCTTCTGCTACCTGAAAAGAATCTGCCACATAAACCAACGTATCTCCTTTGTAATAAATAGGATTCTTGTTGGCGTAGATTACTACTTCTTCCAGCTCCTGAGACTGCGTCTGCATCCTGATCGAAGGGATATTGATATCGTAATTGTCCTTGTGACCGAACATGAAATACAATTTATCATCGTAACCCGGAGAGGCGATCACCAATGTAAACGTATCAACACGAAAACCTGTCAATAAGAACTTACCATCAGCTGCAGTTCGGGTATGCCCTAGTAGGAGCGAATCCTTCATTCGCACAGCCATTACGGAGGCTTTAGGCAACGGTCGGGAACCCGTGGAATCATAAACGGCACCCGTGATCTTCATACTTTGACCATAAATGGCGTTGGAAATAAGGGTAAGGAGCAAGACCAGACCCGGAATTAATGCTTTTCTCATACGTTCAGACTACCTAATACAAGTTTAAACAGATGTATCCGGAAAAGGTTTCAAAAAATGTCAAGCGGAACTTGAGGTGGATAAAAGGGTCCCTCACCCGTTAACCTAGCGGATGACGGGCAAGCTAACAAACCCAAAAGTCTTCAAGGAGAGGATGCTGTCGTCGTTATTGTTGACGTTAATTCGTCAATCGATACTCAAAGCAAGTAGCACTTGAAACTCCATGTCCCTGTGATCGACCATGCGTTCGAATTGTACTTTAAGTTTTTTGCCTACGTAGGCGCGCTGATTGGCAAGCAATTTTTGAATATCTCCTTCTTTATGTTGTATAGCCAGCGAAGACGTGTAGCCTTCCGGCACATCCTCTCCCACGATCAGAAAGTCCATATCACCACCACTCACAAAGCCCTGGAAGGTAGTTGCGAAGGGGCCTTCCTGATTGAGGATCTGCATGGCGCGCTTTACAGGACAATCTACTGCTTCAGTCATTCGGAAGGTACACATCTCCAGGTTCTCTTCAAATTCCGCTTCACGAACTTGCGAATACTGGATCTTATCGTTCTTGTCGTAAAAGGATTGACGCTCGACAAATGCCGGTTTTTTGAGTGTATTGTCTTGATAGATCTCTTTCGTAAGGATGCGTTTACCGTTTTCAAAATAGAAGATCCTTCGGCCAAAGTTCCCTGTCTTTGCGTCGTTGAATCGTTCCTCGATCTTCATGATTGTTTCTTTCTGGTCGAGGTAGGCGGTAGCTTCAGCTGTCGAACCATCGGGATGCGAGTACATCAAACTATTCGCCGGGACCAATTCCTGATCGTTATCGATCGCCGCAACGTGGGCTTCAATGGATTCCTTTCCCGAAAATATCAGCTCCTTGTGATTAGTTTCTACTGATTTTGATGTGCTATCCTGCTTTCCACCGCATGCACTCGTCAAAATAATTACTGCTGATGGGATAATGAGTTGAATGATCGCTTTCATAGTCTTTGGTTTATATGCTTAATGACAAGCTACGACAAAAGTAACACTAGAAAACAAAACGGTTGATCAAAAGCTCCCTGCAAAAAAAAGACTCACCGTTGCGGTGAGCCTGTTACGAGGTAGAGGAGTATTGATCCGCCTCTCCATACGGACCTGATTTGGTTTGGATTGGAGGGAATTGAACTACAATTTACAAAGGAATACTTCCGGAAGATGGAGAGGATTAATCTTTTTGCACCATAAAACTCCTTCTTCCTTGTCCTTCTATATGAAGGGTATACATTCCTTTAGAAAACCCGGTTAAAGCCAAAATTGTATTTGAATTGGTGATATTACCTTTAAAAACTAACCTCCCAACTTGATCGTAAACTTGAAAGGTTGATCCAATCAAAGGTTCATCTGTATTTATTGCAATTTTATCGGTTGCCGGGTTTGGGAAAAGAGTAAAATCTGTGTATTCTTCTTGATTAAGCCCCGTAAAATTCAAAGTCAAATTAAGTGTGATGACACTATCACAACCATTTACTGAGGGAATGACTCCAGTATAACTTCCGCTTTGTGTATATGTCTGACCATTAATTGTCCAGAAATAACTATTCAATGAGGTTTCATTTTGAATTGACGAAGATCCATTGTTAATGGTTAAATTTAATAGAACAGTACTGTCACATCCCAAAACTGATGTTGCGGTATATGAATAGGTTCCGGAAGTTAAATATGTGTTTCCATCAATCCAATCAATTGAATCACATGCCGTAATACTTTCTATTGTTGTTGTGGGCACACAAACCTCATAAATTTTTACCTGACCTGTATTTAAGTTATTAAAGTTTGCTCCAATCCCAACAGTATTATATGCCCCCATACTAACTGAAGTTCCAAAACCATCGCTTAAATTATCTCCAACAATATAGTTATCAGCTAGTAACCATGTTGACCCATTCCAATAGTAAACACCAACACGTCCCGAATTTGAAGCCGGGGAACCTATAGCGCCAATAGAAATAACATCAGGATTTGCCATACTTATTGATCCTCCAAAAAGCGGTGCAAGTGGGTCTCCATTAATACCGAGACCTTTTTGTATCCAATTTGTTCCATTCCACTCAAAAATTTCAACCTTTCCAACATCTGTTCCGCCATCATCGCTACTCCGAGAACTCGCTGCAATAATATTTTGGGTTGGCATACTAACCGAGAATCCAAATTCGTCACCTGCCGAATCTCCATAAAGTGAAACTCCTTTTTGAATCCAATTAGTACCATTCCATTCAAAAATTCTCACTTGCCCTGCATTTGCCCCATTAAAATCATTCGGGTGTGCACCAATTGCGATGGTATTTGCATCAGGCATCGAAATTGCTCCCCCTGTAGCATCACCAGCTGCTGTTCCATCAATATCACTGCCCTTTTGAGTCCAATTTAGTCCATCCCAAACAAAGACCCTGACATGTCCAGAGGACGAGCCGTTGCCATCATTTAACATTGCTCCTATCGCAATGGTATTTTCGTCGGGCATAAATACACTTTGGCCAGATTGATCCAAATCAGCCTCACCGTTGATATAGTTTCCTTTTAAAACCCATGAATTTGTAATCGAATTATATTCAAAAACGCCAACACGCCCGCGCTGAAAACCGCCTCCTGGATTACTTCTTGCGCCCACACCAATTGTATTGCTATTTGGCATTGATAGCGACCTCCCGAAAGAATCTCCTGCACTACCATCTATATCTTGACCTTTCTGCTCCCAATTAAATCCATCCCATGAATATACTCTTGCATGTCCTGATAAATTACCATTCCCAGCATTACCCCACGCACCGATACCGATTGTTTGAGGGTCTGGCATACTTACACTGCTGCCTGAGTTATCACCTGAAGCTTCACCTAGGATGGATTGCCCTTTTTGAGTTTGAGCATTATAACTCTTGTAAAAAACAATAAATAAGGATAAAAGAATAAAATTTTTCATTTTTTGATTTTCTTGGATTCTAAAATATACGAGTATACTGTCTGTACTGCGTTTGGTCAATATAAAATTACTGCATTTTTAATTAACTAATATTGAAAATAAGGTTGTTATCTTGAATTTCAGAAGGAAAAGCGGACCGCGAAGCAGTACCGAAGGTAATGAGCGATAAAGAAGTCGAACCATCGAACCTGATTTGGGTGGGGTTGGTAAACTTGAATTCAATATAATCTCGTTGTCAATTCCATATTCCGTATACATCAATCCTTATTTTGTGCTCTTCTATTTATTGTGTACACATCTAATTTTGTCAAAAAAGAAAATGAAGAAAACAATTTTAATTACAGGTGCTAGTAGCGGAATTGGTAAAGACACAGCGAAGTATTTTCAAGCAAAAGGTTGGAATGTTGTTGCGACAATGAGAAGTCCGGAAAATGAAAAAGAACTAACCACATTAGACAATGTGGTTGTTACTAAATTAGATGTATTGGATCTTGATTCAATCGATAGTGCAATAGCCAACGGAATTCAACGCTTCGGAAAAATTGATGTGTTGGTAAACAATGCTGGTTATGGCGCTTATGGGCCCCTTGAATCCTTCCCAAGGGAGAAAATACTTCGTCAGTTCAATACGAATGTAATTGGTTTAATGGATGTTACTCGTGCAATTCTCCCACATTTTCGACAAAATAAAAACGGAGTCGTTATTAATATTTCATCCATGGGAGGTAAAATGACATTCCCATTGGGTTCATTGTATCACGGTACGAAGTTTGCCGTTGAAGGTATTTCGGAATCGTTGCGCTACGAAATGGAGCAAATTGGCTGCAAAGTAAAAATTGTTGAACCTGGAGCAATTGCCACCGACTTTGCAGGTCGTTCCTTTGATTTTAACAATGACGAAAACTTGAAAGAATATCAGAATGTTGTAAACAAAATAATGACGGTATTTCCAACAATGATAAACAGCGCTTCACCGGTAAACATTGTTTCGAAAGTGATTTTTGAGGCGGCAACCGATGGGAGAAGTAAACTCAGATATATGGCAGGGAAGGATGCAAAGATGTATAATTTTATGCACAAAGTTTTTGGTTACAATTTTATTGTTTACATGAATAAAAAGTTTTTCAAATTGTAAGAGATGAGTCAACTAATCCATTTAAAATCAATTGCTGACCTATCTCGGCTTTTGAATGAAAATGACTTCCATCCCTTGGTTGCAGTGGTAGATTTTAGTAAAACTAAGGATCACATTGAAGAGGAAACAAGAATTACAACTGATTTTTATTCGGTGATGTTTAAAAATTATTGTAGAAGTCACGTTACTTACGGACGCAAAGCCATCGACTTTAATGAAGGAAGTTTGATTTGTATGGCACCCAATCAGGTCATTACGATAGACACTGAAATTGAGCCCCGGGAGAACCCGATGGGTTGGGGCTTATTTTTTCATCCTGATTTAATACGCAATACTTCCCTCAATTTTAAAATGAGAGATTATTCGTTCTTTTCATACGAAATAGCTGAAGCGTTGCATTTATCAGAAAAAGAGAAACAATTACTTTTTGAGTGCATTTTAAAAATACAATCGGAATTGAAGGAAAACATCGACGATTACAGCCAAACAATTATTGTTTCAACGATTGAACTTTTACTAAACTATTGTAATCGATTCTACGGAAGGCAATTCATTACCCGCAAAGCAACAAACAGAGATATTTTAGCAAAAGTGGAGGCTTTATTGAAACAACATTTTTCAATTAAAACACTCCCTAATGGATTGCCTACTGTAAAACACCTTGCCGATGCTGTTAATTTGTCGCCGGGATATTTGGGTGATTTGCTCAAAAAAGAAACTGGATTGAATGCTCAGGAACATATTCATCATTATGTAATTGAAGAAGCCAAGGACATCTTATTGCATTCAAATCAATCGGTGAGCGAAATTGCCTTTCAATTGGGTTTTGAGTATCCACAATATTTCAGTCGTTTATTCAAGCAAAAAACTGGGACAACACCTTTGGAATACCGGAATTTGAATTGAACAATAAAGCTCAAAAGATTTCAGAAATGCAAAAAAGCCAGTCAATTTGACTGGCTTTTCCTTGTAGAGAGGAGCATGGAATTATCGAACCTGATTTGGAAGGGGTTGGAGGGAATTGAATTCAACTGAGGTATGATCAACATTTATACAAAATCA
>Ga0315902_10002194_pt1 | contig 30825 bp, 30 predicted proteins | sample LakEriMetagenome_9_FD_203523 | JGI IMG/M metagenome (GOLD analysis project Ga0315902, IMG submission 203523) | Freshwater fungal communities from buoy surface, Lake Erie, Ohio, United States - Buoy 12 MA117 | ecosystem: Environmental > Aquatic > Freshwater > Lake > Lake biofilm | place: USA...
GCACTGGCAAGTCCTTGGCGCTGGAGGCTGCGGCATCTGTGTGGGGCCACCCTATCCGCTACCGCACAACCAAGAGCACATCACCTGTGGCCTTGCAGCAGCGCCTCGGCTTGCTGCAGAACCTGCCTCTGATCACAGACGAGTTGACATCCAAGAACCGTGACAACTTCGAGTGGCTCCCTGAGTTCCTGCTGGACATGACGCAGGGCAAAGGCAAGGAGCGTATGGAGTCGGGCTCCAACAAAGAGCGCTTGAACTTGTCCACATGGGCAACCAACGCGCTGCTGTCATCCAATACCCACATGGTCGACATCCTGACAGGCGGGCGCAAGCATGCTGCCGAGGGTGAGCTGCGCAGGCTGCTGGAGATTTTGATGGAGGACACCTTGTCGTGGGAGCCTCATGAGATCGAGATCATCAAGTCCTTGCAAGACAACTACGGTGTGGCTGGCGTCATGATGATCGAGTACATGATCAACAACGAGGAGAAGCTGGAGCCGCTGGTGACCAGTACGGTGACGCGCATGTACCAAGAGTTCAACGCCACCAACGACGAGCGTTTCTGGATGGCTGGCATCGGCACCAGCGTGGCTGCAGGGATTTTGTGGAGCAGCCAGTACGCAGGCATCGTGGACCTGCCGCTCAAGGAGATCATCAAGGCGTTCAAGGACGCGGTCAACTACATGCGCAAGGCCATGAAGAACGGAGCCCGGGCTGCAGAAGACGTGCTCAACGCCTACACTGGTGAGAACTACGGCAAGTTTGTTGTGGTCAAGCGCAGCGATGGCAGCTTGCTGGCGCAGCTTGGCGGCAATCAGGAGATCGACCAGTCGATCACACGCACCAGCGTGGCAGGCCGGATCGAGCACGAGGTGACGCCCGGGTTCGTGGACTACTACATTGAGGAGTCGTTGCTCAAGGCGTACTGCGCCACCATGAGCTTCGGCTACGCGGCGTTCACCAAACAGTTGTCTGAGACCGATGGCTTCTTTGTGGAGCGTATGAAGAAGGACATGACCGCCAAGACCAAGGGGCCACCAATGCGGGTGAGTGCGCTAAAGATTCGCCGCCGTTCAGGAGAGTGGGATGTTGACGCGCTACCGCTTCCCTTGGCAGCAGCTTGAGCGGGGGCAGGCATTCTTCGTGCCTTGCCTTGACCCCAAACCCATGATGGAACACGGACTGAAACAAGCTGTCTCAGTCCGTGTCTTGAACGCCCGGGCGGAGCCGGGCATCTACGGTGGGGCGATCGGCGTTATGTTCTACCGGCCTCCACCCTCTCCTCCACGAGGCGGGACTGGCGGATAAAGGCATCGGCTCTGTCTTGCTTGGCTTTGTCCAGCATGTCCAGACGCAAACGCTTTTCTTCCGCTGTAAGGTCGTTGCGCTCTTGGGTGCGGCGGATGTCTGCGTTGATGCGGCCAACCACCTGTCGGTACTGGCCTGCAGCCGAGGCCATGGCCAGCTCAGCGCGGTGCTTCTCACGGTACTCCAGCGCGTCTTCACGGCGACCTTCTTTGATCATCTTGTTGAGCGTGTCGCGGGATTGCATCGACTCTTGCGCTTCGCGGTACACCACGTCGGCATCGCCGCCACCGTACTTCTTCTGGAAAGCTGTGCCGATCAACGGCATGTCTGACGCACGACCTGCAGGCTTCTCGCCCTTGTCGGCGCTCTCGAACAACCCATTAGCGGCAGCGACAGCGGCCAGCGGCAGAACGCCGAAGTACCCACGCACAATGTGTTCGATCTGGATGGGCGACAAGATAGGCAGCGCCTTGCTCATCTGCTTGGCCAGCTCTGTGGTGGTTGCAAGGTAGCGCTCTTCAGTGTCGAAGTTCTGCATGCGGCGAGGCTCGATCGGTCCGCCGGTCAGGAAGTTCTTATCGGCCCACACCTCAAACGCTGGCTTGACAATTTGTGGGATACCCATGGACGAGTAGCCGGGGATAGAGCCCAAGAACAGGTCGCGCAGCGCTTGAAACTGCGCCTTACCATCGGTCTCGGCACGCATGCCATCAACTGCAGCCACGGCCAACGAGAAGAAGTAACCCGCTTCAAACGGGATTGGCAGCTTCAGCGGCTCCTCCACGCCCGGGATAGGCAGGAAGAAGTTGGAATACTTGTCCCGTGGTCGGGCGTTGCGGAAGGTCTCGTCGTCCTCCATGGCCATGGCGTACACGAGGCCGGTACCCATCAGCAGCATGGCGTTGTTGTAGAACTTGCGCTTGATCTGTTGCTGCTCCTCAAACGGCATGTTGCCCCGGGCGGCTTTGATTAGCACGTTCAGGCCCTGAATCTGGGCGTTAAAGAACGGGATCAAGCGGCTGGCGTACTGCAGTGTGGGTGCCAGACCGCGCTTGTAGAAGTTCATGGACTCCATGGTCATCATGTCGGCTTCGACTTCTGACAGACCGTTCTCTTCTGCGTTCTTGAGCACCAGCGCCAGCGTGGCAGCATCGGCACGCATCGCGTACCGGTCAGCGGCTGCAAAGACCTTATCCATCACGTTCTGGTCTTTGCCGCTGGCAAGCTGAAGCGCCATCTTCTTCATGTCAGACATGTCGCCTGCAAAGATGTTGGACTGGATCAAACCCTTCTCAATCAGTTTGGCCTGCGCGTCACTGGTGCCTCGGCTCATGCGAACAAACTCAGCGCCTGCGCTGAAGATTGCTGAGAATGTGTTCTGGTTAAGGCCACCGGTAAAAGCTGCGGCCATTGGCTCTCGGATCAGCTTGCGGGCAATATACAAGGGCGTGCGGGTCACGCCAGCACGCAGCCAGTCAGCGGCTACGCCGCCCAACTTGAGGAACGCAGGGAGCGCAAGGCTTGCGCCTTCCAAACTTTGCACCACCAGCTCAGCAGGGATGCCTTCGGCTGCTGTGCCCTTTGTTTCAACCTTAACCCAGCGACGGCCGTCGTCTTTGGAGTCGTTCGGGTCCGGTTCTTGGAAGAAGCGGATAACGCTTGGGCTGTCGGGTGAGGGCGAGTTGCTTTCTTTCTGAATCGCCATCAGGTTGCTGGGCTTGCCGGTCTTGGGATCAATCGGACCTTTGCCCTTACCCAGCGCCTGCAAGCCGTACGCCACGCTCTTCGTGGCGTTATTGGTCAGCGCCATGTCAGTCAGCAGCAACGTGTTGCGCTGGATGGCTTCGTTCAGTGGCAGCAGCTTGGTCTCGCCCCCTTTGAGTTCGGCAAGATATGGCTGGCGGCGAATGTCGCCCACATTGAACGTGACGTTGTTGCCAAAATGTAGCGTAGCGTTGCCGTCTTTCACACGGTAGTACGGGACGTAGTCGCCGTCTTTCAGCAAGTCCGCCGCTGCCTTCTTGGAGATTCGGCCAGTCGTGGCAAGAAACTCGATGAGCCCTTTGTTGTAGGCGTTGTACTTGCGGCGGACGTTTTCCAGAGCAGCTTTTAGGGCAGGATTAGCATCGGCTGCTGCCAAAGCCGCCTTCAAGTCCGCCTCTTTGATGTCCATTTCGCCAAGGTCCAGTTTAGACAAGCCTTTGTTTTGGGCACGTTGAGCAACCATATACATTTGCGCAACGTCCATTTTCATCTGTGGACTGTCTTTGGGAATGTCTGCAATGGCATCAAAAACGTCTACAGCGCTGTTCTCGTTGGAGCTGCGGTAGCCCACAAAACCTTTGGCGTCTTTGTACTGGACCAGCGGGCCGCTGTTCATGACGGTGAACATCTGCGCCATCTTCTGCTCAGCCTTGCGCACGTGGTACATGGCTTGGGTAAACAAGCTGTCGTCGCCAGCTTTGAGCGTCTCGCGCAGACCCGCACGCATATCGGCGGCGTCCATCTCTGCTCGCAGAGCGACGTTGTTGCCCAGCTTTTCCTTGAGTGTCTTGGGCTGCGCAATTGTTTTGAGCGCCAGTTCTTCCAGTGCGTCAGCCGGAGCTGCTGCCTTGGAGCGGTAGGACGGGGTCAGAACGTCTGCAACACCTTTGCCTGCTTCGCCGCCTTCAATCACAAACTTGCGGGCGTTGGCAATGATCTGGTTGACCTGCGCATCCGTGACGGTGTCCTTCAAGCCAATGACCTCACGCAAGAACTTCTTGACCGCGTCGTACACACGGCGCATGGCGCTGCGTGTGTCGGGCGCATTGGGGTCCAGCTCAGCTTGCTCGGCCAGCGCTTCTTCGACAGCCGTCTCACGCTTGAGCGAAGCGATCTGTTTGAGCTTGGCATCTGCGGCTTTGCGGATGGCCGCGTTGCCGTTGTAGATGTCGTTCATGGTCTTGGTGTACGTGTCACCAAGAACCTTCTGCAGGCCGAAGTGGCCAGCAATCTCGTGCACCGTGGTCAGAATAACGTCGTTGACGCTGCGCAGGTTGGACGCAACCAAGTAGACCTTGCCGCTCACAGGATCGTACAGGCCGGGGATTTTGCCCAGCATGTTGTCGCGCTTGGCTTGGTTCAGGATGCGGACAGGCAAGCCCTTCTCGTCAGCCACAACGATTGTCTGGGGCTTGTTGGTCCAGTCGCCGGTCAAGGCATCGTACACCTTCTGCACTTGCGCAACGCTCATGCTCGGGCCGTTGGTAGCCGCTACGCGGTACAGCGCTTTGGTTCGCGCAGCCGCTGTGCGTTGCATATCAGCAAGCCGCTCAGCAGGAGTCATGGGAATCTCAACGGCCGTACCAGAGGTGTCGCCTTTGCCTTCGAACAAAGTTTTCTGCGGCTTGCGAGCCTTGGCGGCTTCCGAACGGGTCAGCGCTTCGCCAGATGTTGCCGGTGCTGTTGTGCGCTCGGCTGCAGCTTTTGCTGCTTCTGCACGTGTCTCAGCTTTCTGTTCTTTTGTTGGGGCCGTGCGGCGTGTCGCTGCTGCGGGCGCTTCCAGCTCGATTTTTCCTTCATTAATAAGACCTTCCAACCATTCCACGCGGGTGATGGCGTCGGCCAAGTCGTTGATCTGCTTTTTCATGCCAACCCAGATGACGGGCGTGGTGGCCAGCTCAGCTTTTGCTTGGGCTAGTTTGGCTTCGGCTGCGTCCAATTTTGGTCCGAGCACATCACGCTCGGCCGTCGACTTGGCTTTTTTGTACGCCTTGTCCAGCGCATCGCGCAGGTTCTGTGTAGGCTCAACCATGTCCTTGGCCATCGCTGCCTTAGACTTGTCTTGCGACTTCTGAATGAGCTTCTCCAGCTCAGTTACGCGGGCACGGTAACCGCCCAAAACCTGTGCAGGATCGCCGTTAATCTGCGTTTGCTCGGCTGCCGACAGTTTGGGCACCTCACCGTTATTTGCCGCACGCAAAAGCGCTTCTGTCAACGCAGGGTATTGCGTAGCCTGATCGTACAGGGGCAAGTTGTTACGTGCGCTTTCAGAAGGTTTGACGCGTCCGGCTTCTGTCATTGCCCTGCGCTCAGCGTCTTTGACTGCCTCGTCTGCACGGCGCTTGTCAGCGGCATCTTTGCGAAGACGTGTTTGCAGTTCGTTGTTCTCTTTTTGCAAGACATCAAGTTCGGCCCGAACAGCGGCAAACTCTTGCTTGGCCTGATCAATACGCTCCACAGAAGGGGCCTTGTCGAGCAGTGTGGCAAGTTTCTGGACGGCGGCAAAGGACTGCAACTGGCCGTCCAACACAGACAGGGCGGAGTCCAACAGCGCCATGTCAGTCTGCGCGTCTTGCAACTGTCCGTTGACTGCGTCGATATTGGCGATCAGCTCTTGCACACCACCTTCGGTGTAGCCTTGCTCGATGACTTGCTTGCGTGCTTGCTTCAAGTCTTCAATAGCCCCGGCCAGTAGCATGCGGTCGACCGTGGTTTTTCCAGCAGCGGCACGGATTTCGGCCATGTCACGCTTGGCTTTTGCCACGTCCTTGTTGGCGTTCACAACAGCTTCGGCGCTGCGGTACTCGGCATACTGCTGGAGAATGTCTTCGATCTCGGCAACCAGAGCGTTGGCACGCTTTTCCAAAGCGGGGATGGCCTGCGCACGCTTGGCAATCTCCTCGTCCCGGCGCAACTGTTGACGCAAGTTCTGCACGAACTTGCTCTTCATGAAAATCTGGAACAGACCACGATTGGTTTTGATGGCCCCGAGCTTTTCTTGCTCTTCGGGGAACAGCGACTTCTGGCCAGTATCGACACGGGCAGCTTCCTCCTGTCGGAGCAAAGGCTCTTCCAACTCACGGGCCAAGGACAATTCACCCGCACGCGTCGATGGGCCGCGCAAAGTGGATGGGGTTGTGTCAGCTATACGCTTGGTCACGTCGGCCGCACCGCGCATGCCTGTGCGACGATCTTCGGCTTCGGGCTGCTCAATAGGAGTTTTCAACCCGGACTCGGCACTGCCGGGAGCAACGCTTCGATTGGGTTCAATCTGGCGCGGGCCTGCCTCAGTAGGCGCGGTAGTGGATGCGCGTGCTTGTTGTGCCGGAGCCGCAGGGAATGTCTGGAGGTCCAGTGTGCGCTCTTGACCCTTACGGGGCACGCCTTCGGCACCGCTCTCGATCTGTGCAAGCTGCTCGTCCAGCAACGAAAAGTAATCTGCGCCAGACTGGGGCAGGGCTTTCTCGGCGCGTTGCAGCAAGTCCACCGCTTCGGGGGACAGGTCGTATGTGATCAGCACACGGTTAAGGCGATCCGCCAGCTCTTCCCGGGTAACGGGGGCAGTGCCTTCATTGCGGCCACGGAGTTTGAATTCAGCACCGGGTACACGGCGCAGGTTACGCGGCTTATCTTCCTCCGCTGTAAACGTCACGTCTTCGCCTGCCAGCTTTTGCTGCATCTGACCCATGGCCGCAGAGCCTGCGGGTGGTGCCTGCTCTGTGCCAAAAAGGCTGAATTGATCCGAGATACCTGCCGGTGCTGCCTTCATGCGCTGCAGGCCAGCAAATTCTCCGCCCAGTGCTTGCTCACGTTGGGCTTCTGCTATGTCACGCTCGGCCTGCGCACGCTGCTCTTCCAACGCGGCCTGCTCTTCAGCTTCAACTTCGGAGACGCGTTGCTGGCTTGCAGCCGTGCCTTGCATGCCTTGGGCTTGACGGGTCTTATCGTACTCTTTGAGCTGCAACTCGAGACCACCGAGGAGCGCTTTGTTTTGTGCTTTGGTCAGCCCGGGCATCGGGGTCTGAGTCTTCACAACGTCCATAGCCTTCAGGGGGTCGGCCATGATGTAGCTGGCATAGTCTGCTACGGTCGGAGGCGTCATCATCTGCTGGTCAGCCAGCGCTTTGCGCTCTGCCACGTACGCCTGCACAGGGTCGACACGCTGCACCATGGCAAACGGATCGCCTTCAACCGGGGCTACTTTGGTCGGAGCCGCGATGCCTGCCTGTACTGACGCCTGTTCAGCGGCGAACTCTTCAGGGGACAGCCCTGCTTTACGGGCTTCTTCTGCAGCCGTTTCTTCTGCGGCCAACGCCTGCGCACGAATTGCTTTTGTGCGGCGGTATTCGGGCACCAACTCTTTGAGCTGCGCATTCAGCGCCTGCACTTCTTTTTGTGCGTCAGCGTACTCAGCCTTTGCCGCAGGGTCGGCGTCTTTGCCGGGCTTCTTGAGCGCGGCCTGCTTTGTCTGAAACTCTTGCAGCAAGGTGTCGTACTGCTGGCCAACCTGTATGGCGTAGGGAGCGGTGTCGCGTTCAGCAGCTTCTTTCTCGGCGGCGATGCGCTCTTGCTCGGCTGCGGCTTGGGTGGCCGCGTTGCGCTCTTCGCGCTCGGCCTTGGCTGCTTGCGATTTGGCACCGCCGCGCTCGAACGCACGGCCGACTGGGGCAATAGCGCCACCCAAAACGGCTCCGCCGATGAAGCTCTCGATGTACTCCTTGCGGGCTTCGGGGTCGGTCAGGTTTGTGCCTGCTTGCAAACGCTCGAGCACCTGCTGCACGGTTTCGGTGAAGCCTTCACGGCCCATGGCCGCGCCTGTCTTGGCGGTGTAGTCCATGGCCGCTTTGCCCAGCGTCTGGCTGGCGATCGCCTTGGCTTGCTCGGTTGTCAGCTTGGAGCCCACGGAGCCGAACAGCTTGCCCACACCGGGCACCAACGCCATCGCGGCCGTGTCGATAAGAGCTTGGGGAATGGCTGCGCCAAGAGCAGCAGCGCCGCTGGTCTGCTCCAGCGTCTTGCCCGTGTCCATCTGAGCTGCAAGGTTGGAGCCCGTGAACTGGCCAGTAGAGACAGCGCCTGCACCCAGCAAACCCAGACCTGCGGCAACCGGAGCGGTAACGGGAGCGGCCAAAGCCGCAAGACCTGCGGCGGCTGGAGCCGCCATGTAGGGGATAGACCCGCCAAGGGTCTCTTTGAACTTCTGGAAGGGGGCCTCAGTCCAGCCTTCTTCGGTGGGGGTGAAGCGTGCCTGCGCACGTTTCTGCGCGGCTTCGTATTCTTTCTGTGCCTCGGCCTCGCTCTTGATGCCCAGCTTGCCCTTGAGCAGCTCAAACTCCCCGCCTAAGCGGGTAGCACCGGCAGACATCGCGGCTTTAAAACCCTTGGTGTCTTCTTTGGGCTTTTCGGCAAAAAGGTCAGGAAACTTTGTTTTTGCAGTTGACATGGCCTCTTCGTAGGACATGTCGTCCGGGACTTTGAGGGAGTCGCCATTGGGAAGCTGGAGGTATTTGGCCATATCGTCTTAACAGTGTGAACCCTTGATGTGAAAACGCCGCAGCGGGTATGACTGCGGCGTTGGTTATTTTGACAGAACTCAGTCTTCCGTCAAGTCGTAGACCTTCCCTCCGGCGGGTGCGGAAGAGAAACCAATTCCTGAAGCGTACGAGGCCAAGAACGGGTTGTTCATCAACGCCTGCCGCAACGCGGTGGTCTGCATGAGTTGTTTCTTTTCAGGCGGGGCCATCATGTAGTCCTGATCTTTGCTCAGAGTGTCCATGACCTTTGCTTGCATTTTGCCGTACTCCGCCCGAACCTTGGCTTCTTGCCCTTGCGCTTCGCGCAAGAGTTTGTTGCGCTCGTACCCCGGACCCGCAGCAATCTGCGCCGCTTCTTTGCGCCCTTTGATTTCCATGCCGGTGGTAAGTATTTGCTGGTCTGCCGTAAAGAGCGTTCTGAGGTCAGCGCGTTTTTCCCCAGTCATTTTCTCGGCAGCGTCAAGACCCAGACGTTTAATGTCGGTCTCAGTGCGGCCAATCTGGTTCTTGAACTGGCGGCGCTCTTTGGCCGTCATGTTGGCCTCGTTGCGACGGAACTCTTCAATCTGGTCGCGGGCGTCGTCCATCTTCTCCTGCGCAGCACGCAAGTCTTTGAGTCCGGCGCTGTATGTTTTCAGCCCGGTCTGAGCGCCCTTGCCGATGGCCGTAGCCAAGCCGCCGGGGGTAGACATAATGGCAAGCCCTGCCTCGAGCATTGCCAGACCTGCGGTTTCGTCTTTACGCTTGCCTAGCTCAGCTTCGCGCTTGGCCAACCGCGCTTCTTTGGCTTCGCCGTACTTGCCACGTGCAGCAACATCTTTCTCAAACTCTTCCAGTGCGCTTTTGTCCTGCGCACGCATGGCATCGTACAGGGCCTGCCGCTCCGCATCCACTTTCGAAGTGTCGGTAAGCCCCATTGCTTTTTGCATGGCAGCGTAACGGTCAGTAACGGATTGCTCAGGCGTGGCGGCAGCGGCGGCAGGTCCGGCCCCAGTACCGGGACGTGGCGCGGCACCGCGCTCCTTGGTCGGTGCGGCTTTTGCGGGAGGCGAGATCGACGGGACGCTTGGCAGTTGGCTACCCGACATGATGCGGCGGTCCATGCCGCTGTAATCGTCTTTGCTGAAAGTTGGCGTTACTTTTGCTGCAGAAGCTGCTTCTGATTTGGCGGCGCGGCGCTCATCCGCTCTAGGTAAATCAGGGAACGGACGGAAACGACCGCCCTCCAGCATGCGCTGCTGCTCATCTCTGAATGCCTGCTGCTCTTCTTCGGACGGTTGCGATTGTGCCCGCGCATACTCTTGCACATCAGGGCTGTATTGAACGCGAGCGCCCATGCCCATTTCCATGGACTCTTGCTTGTACTTGTCAGCAATGCTGCCACCAAATTGATACCGCTCAACCGCACCGCCGCCAGCCATGCGTATGACGGGCTCTTGGCCATAGGTAGACTCGCCCTCGTCGTAGCCTTCGTAGCCCATGATGCCGCCTTCGGCCGCAAACTGCATGTTGGGCGCAGGAAGCGCACCGATACCCACATTCTCAGGCAACTGCTGTGGAGACATCTGCGCAATCGCTTGGTCTGCCACTTTGGGCTGAGGCTGCGCACCTTGCGTGGCTTGGCCCGCCGCACGTAGCTGTTTACGTGCGTTGCTCTCAGATATTGCCATCGGAAGGATGTATGGATCGCCCTTGTGCATCTGCGCGTATTTCCGCAACTGCTCGTCAGACAACATCCGCAGCGTGGTGGTGATCTCGTTTACGTTTGGGACTGCCATGATGCTTCCTTATGCCATGTTGGCAATTGCCAAATCGGCCAGACCTGAACCCACGCGACCACCTTCCGCCATCCTGCTCAAGCCGTACGCACCCAGACCGATACCCGCCAATTGCGATGCCGCGCTGGCAGGGGCCTGATACAGACTTTGTGCGTTCTGGCTCATGGGGATGCCGCGCAACGTGTCGGACATAAATGCCAACTGCTTGTACGGGTAGTTCTGTGCGTTCAAGAAATCTTGCTGCTGGGCGTTCAGGATGTTCTGGATTTGCGCTTGCTGGCCTGCGCCAAACTGCTGCTGCAACTGCGCAATACCTTGCTGCTGGCCAAACTGAGTTTGACCCAACTGGCCCAGTGTCGAAGCCCCTTGCAAGCCTGTACCCAAACCTTGAAGACCAATCCCCGCAGCCTGTGCGCGTGATTGCTGCTCGGTGTTGAACTGGTTCTGCGCGTTGCCAAACGCGCTTTGCAGACCTTTTGCTTGGATGCTTGCCAACTGGCTGTTCAACGCCCGGGCGGCTTCTGCTTCTTGGATAGCTTGGCGGGAACCACCAAACGCACCCGCGCCGACAGCTTGCGCTTGACGGGCTTGACGGGAAATGTCGTCTTGACGACGCGCAGACTGCATCTCCAAGTCCGTCACGTTTTGCATGTACGGAGACATGTAAGCCGAGGCCGTGCCCGGTTGCGTGAACGAATTGGCGGTATACCCAGCGTAGTCCATGCCGCCTTTGCCAGCTTGCGCAGCAAGGTCAGAACCAACCCCGATCTGCGAGGCTGGGGTCATTGTCGCTGCGCTGGAGTACGACTGCTGCTGCAAAGGGGTGAACTGGGCAAACCGCTCACCCTGATACTGCATGTACGGGTTCGTGTTTGTGTTTGTCAGCGCCGCAGTTTTACCCAGCATCGACTCCACATATGGGCGTGCGTACTCCGGGATGGACGTTTGCGTTACTGACTGGCTTGTGGGTTGGGAACTACCGCCGTCCATAATTGACCCCGCTAGAGTTGTGGTTGCACATCATAATTTTATCCTCATCACTTTGTGGGTCACTTCCAACCCAAACTTTTCGTACATGTTCACAAGCGAGCCCTGCGCCCAAACTTGGGCTTTGGTGGCTCCGTGCATCTTCATCCACTTGAACATTTCCGCGATGACATGTGGGCGCATGATGCCTTTGCCACCCATCAAGTTGCCGTGGCCAATCCGTTCCCGGGGGTAATCAATGAACTCCACCGTGGCAGCGCCCGTGATGCCTTCGTCCGGCTCCTCCCAAACCACCAAGTAGGTGCGCCCAGTTCGCACTGAGTGCTCGACCTGCTCAATAGTGATCGCGCTAGGGTCGATGTCAATTGCTTTTTGCAGCAACGGGGCTGCAATCGGCCAAACTTGAGGCAACTCACGGGGATCAATTTGGTAAAAGGGCATGGTTAGGCTGGTAAAAATTTGGACGAATTGCTGTTGACGGCCACCTTGCCTTTGCCAACAGACTTGCGGCGGTTCTTCTGCACACGATCCATCATGGCGTACAGCTTGCGGGCACCGGCTTCAGTCGAGCCGTTACCCAGCTCCGACACAATACGCGCTGGCACCACGAACTCGCCATCAGCCAGACGGGCAGGGCGCTTGTTGCCAATTGTCGCAGGGATTGAGTCCGAAACGCCATCCCCGGGGCCGCGCAGCAAGCGTCCGCCATCCGAGTAGCCGCCAAGGTCATACTGCGCAGCCGCTCCGCCACCGGCCAGAGCGCCAAGACCGCCTTGGGCCATGTGCATGAGACCGCCGTTTTTCACGCCATGAGAACCGCCGGGCAGGATATTAGATGCGATCTCTTTCACATCCTTGGCATCCGCCATCACATCTGCGGGTTTTTCGTACATGTTGTTCGTTATGTAGCGCCCAGTGTTGGGGTCATACACGGTTTCCATGTTGTACGTGCCGGGATTGGTCACGCCGTAACCGTACTGCGGAGCTGGAATGTTTATGCCTTTATTGGCGGGGTCGGCTTTTTGCTGCGCCGTTGCCTCATTGATGTCGCGCTGGTTAAGCACCGCGTTGCTGCCGAACGTAGCGCCGGGCAAGCCCATCGCCATCTCGCCGTAGGGGCGGGCAATACCCTTGATCTGTTGGTTTACAGAGTAAGGCTCGTTACCGCGCAAGAACTCGTAAGCCCTTGCCGACTCGCCCTGCATGTAGTTCTGCGGAACCATGCCAAACTCGCTGCGCCATGTCTCCCCAATAGCGGGGTTCTGTGCAGCAATGATGTTCAGGTCAGACGTTGGCCCCATGCTGTATGTTTTGCCGTTCTTGTCTGTAAACACGGCTTGTGCGCCGCTCACCCGCGACAGCTTGCCACCAGCAAAATCAACGGTGCTGCCTACAGGCGCGTTCTGCCAGTACTGCTGGTACGCAGGGATGATCTGCGAGACGTTACTGACCGTACCGCCGCGTTCGCTTCCGCCCATGACACCCTGTGGCGTCAGCACTTGCAAGCCGCTTATGCCGCCTGTGGGGCTGTTTGTGCCCGCATACGCAGGGATCGTCGCATTGGTGACTGGCAAGTTGTTTATGCCACCTGTTGTCGGTGTCGTTGTTGGGGGTGTCGTTGTTGGCGGTTTCGACCCTGTTTGAAGGTTACGGGCGGTGTCGATGGCCTTTTGCAAGTCCGCAACCCCCCATTGCGGTAACGCTTTGTTGATCTGCGCCGCTGTAAACCCAGAAGTGGCAAGCCACTTGTTCAAATCTGCCTGCGCTTGCGGGTCTGTGCGGCCGTTGTTTGCGTTGTACCAGTCAAGGATTGCGCGTGTGGTTGGGTCAACATTGCTGCCAGCACTGCCGCCAGTTGTCGGGCCGGGTCCGGGGCCCGTCACAAAAGGACCGGGATTTTCAACAGCGGCCTTTCGTCTGGCGTCCTCTGCTGCTCGTTCAGCGGCAAGATTTTCACGCCACTTAGGATCAGTCCATTCACCGGTTGGGCGGCGATCAATTGCTGCTTGCGCTCCCGCTGCATCCAAATATGGGTTGACCCCCGCACGGGCAAACTGGTCGCCAACTCTTTCATGCTGCATTGGATCGGTCTGCTCGATCTTCCAGTCAATGTAGTTGCGCTGCTCTGGCGTCAACTTGGCCCGCGCCGCGTCAATCTCGCTTTGAGGGATGGCCGACATGGTGGGGCGGGACGTGCTTGTTGTGGTCACGTTCCCGCCGGGGTTGGCGATCCTGAACTCCTCGCCTTTTGCGGCCATGTCCGCTCGAACGGCTTGCTTCTGCGCAAGGCGGGCCTGCTCTTGCGTTCGGTTGTACGCATCGAGGGTGGCGTTGTTAAAGTCGGCCACATTCCCAAACTCGGGGAACGCCGCTGCCATTTGTGCAGGGGTGTATTTCAGCAGCGCGGCATCCAACGCTGCTTGGGTTTGGGGGCCTGCTTTAATCTCCGCCCGTATAGCTGCTGCATCTCCAGTTGTGCCGCCGTCCGCAAAGCTCAGAAGGCTGGTGATGCCGCCGTTCTTGGCATACATTGTGCTTTTGTATTGCGACGCAGGCGTCGAGCGCAGCCTGCGGTACTTGCCGCTGATGGGGTCGTAGCTGTAATCAATGATGTTACCCTCGGCAGGTTTTTCGGCCTCCTGCTCTTCCGGCTGCATTGCTGGCAACGCTGCTGCCCCAGCATACTTGGCCAGCCCACCTACACCGCCAACATTGCTCATGAAGGCTTCACGCGAGGCTGGGTTATCCATAAGCCCAGACAAACCCCGTTTAGCGTTTGTATACGCGTCCGTGTTTGCGGGGTTAAATCCGCTGACCGCTTTGTTTTCGAGGGCCGCTGCATCCATGCCAGAAAGAAAATTCGATTGCGGCGCGGGCGCTGCTGCGGGAGCCATGGCTGCTGTATTGACGGGGTTGCCGACGGTCATAGCTTCCGCACCCGAAGAAGGGCCGTAGTACGCACTTGGCGTCGAGGAGCCAAACAAAGTTGGCGCGTTTTGGGAAAAGTTTGCACTATCGACAATTGGAGTCGCGCTGGCAGCTTGAGTAGCTTGCGCAGCAGGAGCCGCAGCAGTTTCCAAAGCAGCCGTTTCCATTCCTGCAAGGGCGTCAATTGGAGCGGCCGTACTCGCAGCGGCCGTGCCCGCAGCACTGAGACCCCCTGCCAAACCAGCGCCACCGTACGCGCCCATACCTGCCATCAAACCCTTTTCCAAGCTACCCGTAGCAGCGGTATAGCCAGCGCCAACCATAGCAGCAGCCAGAGGAGCACCGACTCCAGTAGCCGTCAAGCCTGCGCCAATAATCATCGGGAGCAGGGACTTCAAGTTGAACGCTTCAGGCAGACCCGTTTCGGGGTTGATGGTCAGATTCTCGCCATGCACTTGTGCAAGGGCGTTTAGGCCAGCAACTTCGTTGGGTGTCATGTGCACCAGCATCGAATCGCCGTGTCGGCCTTTAGCGGCCATGTTGTTGGCAAGGGCGTGTAGGCTCATTTGCGCCTCTCTGAAAATGGGTTATTGGATGGTATCACGAGGGGTCTTTTTGGGCAATTACGGCAAGCGGGAGATGCTGTTGACGGTCATAATCACTGACGCAATCTCTGGGCGAGCAGGCAATGTGCCCACCGGATAGTGCTCAAGGAACACATCTGTGCTGCTGGCCCACCACTTAATGGTGAGGTACTCGGTGTCAGGGTCCTCAACAGTGAAGATGCCGGAGACAGTCACCACAGCGTGCCCCCACGTACTCGAATCTTTGCGGGCAGGGACATCAACACGGGTGGTGGACAGCGGGTAATTTGTGCCGTCATATCCGGCCCAAACTTCAAACTCCTGCACAGCGTTGCTGCGGTTGCTCACCTGCAAGCGGAACGTCACGAGGTACTGGCCGGTCTTGTCAAACCAAACTTCATCCGTGTTCTCCACCCGGATGCCCTGCGTGATCACGGGCTGGTTGAAGCTCAACTGGTTCGCTGCCGTGATGCTGGCGTTGGCCTGATCCTGATCGCTCATCAGCATGGCGTGGGGGTTTTGGAGGTACAAGCCCCCGTTTGTGCCCAGCAGCGAGTTCAGCGCATTGATCAGGCGGTTGAAAAACAACCGCAACACGTTGGAGAATTGATCCTGATACCGGCGCTCGTACAGCTCCGTAGCCAGCGGGAGGCTGGGAGGCTCAGGGGTATTTAACCGGCTGGATACTGGTCCTGTTGCCATAATTACCTGCGCCCGTCAGGACGGATGTCAATCCGGGGAGCGCCAAGCTGCCATGTGGTGCCAAGCTGCGAAGAATCGATCTTGAAGATGAGCTGCCGCCCGCGCACCCGGGTGTAAATCTGCCCGGTGAACTCTTCGGTTATGACGTACGTGCTGCCCTTGATCACGCCCTGACCGGCGGAGCTGGTGACCCCGGAACCCGAGTTTTGCAGTCCTTGCAGCGTCATGGTGATCTGCGGCGTAGGGGAAGACGATGACCCATCAAACGTCAAATCTGGCAACACGCGCCAGACAAACCCGAAGTTGTGGCCATCCCCGATGTCGAATTCCGAGGACGAGATGTTGGCCGCAATGGGTGTCGGCACGGCTGTGGAGTTGTCGTCCACCCCGTCTTCGTGGTTTACGATGTTGTTGATGTAGGTCGCAGCAATCGGGAAGCTCAACAAACCGGAATCCAGCCACGCGGTGCGGCCCATCGTGCCGTAGTACCAGATTTTTTCAAGGTAGTTGTAGATGACGTACTTGTCCACCACCGTGGAACCTGCCGAGCAGTAGAACCACCAGACCTCGTTGAATCCCTCATTGGTGCCCGCAAAAACCTGCGCCGCCTGATCTTGGTTGAAGTCGTTGAAAATGTAGCGACGCAAGTCGCAGTTGAGCGTTTGCACACGGCCATCGTAGGCGTAGAACTTGTCCACGCCCATCCAGTACACCACCCCAGAAGCCAGTGCCACGGCGTTTGGGCCCGCAATCGAGATGTTGTCGCCCAGCAACTGGGTGCCCCAGACGTAGGGTGGTCCGAGGTACTGCAACGAGTACAGCGCCTGATCCGTGAACGTGACAATTTCCTGTCGGGTTTGGATGGCGGTGATGATTTCCGAGCCGTGCGACAGGCGGATACTGCCTGCTTGGTTGGTGATGGCGGGGGTCCAGACGAGGAAGTTTTCCTGATCAGACCAGCGGATCAGCATGGGGTCGATTGTGGCGGAGCCGTAATCGTTGGTGCCAAATACCAGAGTAAAGCGCGAAGAATCCGACACGATGATCTTGTTCTGGAACAGCGGTGTGTCTGCATCGCCGGAGACGGTTAGGTTGACCCCACGGGTTCCCGTACCAGCAGATGAGTCCCAGTAATAAATGCCGCCGCTACGGGGGCCAAATAGCAAATCTTCACCGTAGTTGTACTGGTTCCAGAGCTGCAAAGGAATAGGGTCGGAAGCGCTCGTACCCCAAACACCAGAACCCCAACCCCCTGCGCCCCATCCAACCAGTGGAATTTGCGTTTCAGGGCCAGTGTTGAGCTGGTACGCAGCAACCACGGAAGCTCCGCCACCGGGGGAACCAGACACGTCAGTCGCATTGGCCGTGGCCGACACCGTGATGGTGTAGCTGTTTGCGTTAATTACAGTGACTTGATACTCGGCATTGAGCACGCCTGCCGTGATGTTGCCGCCCAGACCGACAGCGCCGCTGAAGGTTACAAAGTCCCCGGTCAAGCAGCCGTGAGCCGTGTCCGTGACGGTGATGACGCTGGAGCCCAGCGTGGCCACAAACGGGTTGGCATTGATGGTGGGTGTTGCCCGGATGGGGGTGATGTCGAAATACTGCCCGCCCAGATTGATGTAAAACTTCAGGTTTGTGCCCACACCAATCAAGTTCGCGCCGCCGATGGTAATCCAGTTCCACAACGAGCGGCAGACGCCCAAAAACGTGTTGGGGCTGAAGCGTGTCCAGCCGCCGATCTTCTCGGGGTTGCCCTGACGGAAGCGGATTTTGTCGCAGTCGTACCAACCGCCTTCGGTGGTGTAGCGGGTGTTTTCCCGGTTAACCCCCGGTTTGAACAGTATTTTCTGTAGTGGCATGGTTTACCTCAGCGTTGCGACATTTTCGCACTTAACTTAAGAACAGCGCAATCTCGGCCTCTCGGCGCTTAACCAGCCCGGGGAGAACCTTGCCGCCACCCTTGGTCCAAGCCCGGAACGCATCGGCTGCACCCTCCCAGTCACCCCGGTTTGCTTTCATGCGGATGGTGCTGCGCTGCAAGTTGCCTAGCCCGAAATTGAAGGATATAGAGACCAGAGCGTCGAAGCTGCCTTGACGCCCAACCACGCTGGGCACAAGACGAAGAACACCCCGTTCAAAAGTTCCGACATCAATTCGGAATAGTTCGTCGATCTCTTCTTTCGTCCAGACACGGTTGTCCTCCGGTTTCAGTGGGAACTCACTGCGGATCATGGGAATGTCCTCTTTGGTCTTGCCCGGTGGCCGGACCATGGGGAGCCTGATCTGCTCTTGGTACAGGACGTGGCCGTAGCCGATCGTCCAGATGTGCGCCGGGCAAAGGTAGGGCCGAGAGCGCTTGCCCTCGTACCTGTGCATCAGGTCTTCACCTGCCTTGCTCAGTTTCACTTCTTGCTCCACTGGCGGCTACCGAACCAGAAGCCGATGATTCCGCCCAGCATCGCCATCTCGTCGGAGCTGAAGATCAGGTCGGAGTAGCGGATGATGTCGTCAATGCTGGTGATCAGGCCGGGGGTCTGGTATAGATACCAAGCCATGAAGGCGTTGATCGCCACCAGCTCAATCACGAAGATGTAAGTCACAGTGGGGCGCACAGTGCCCACGTAGTTGGCAACCCATGTGGAAGCCTTCTCAAGCACCTTCTCGTCGTGCGCAAGAGCTGCCTCAGTCATCCGGGCATCGGTCTCCATGGCAACCTGATCGGTGCGGACCTCTTCAATCTTCAGTTGGGCAGCAAAGCCCTGTGCGGCCATAGCCAGCTCACGCTCGTTTTGGAGCGCAGCCAGTTTCAGCTCGTGCGCTTGGTCGGCCTTGTTCTGAAAGTACTCCAGCAGTTTCGGGAGACCGGAGATCAGAAGACCCCCAAGAGTTGAGAAAAGTGAAAGCATCAGTTACCCCTTTTGGTTAGCATGGCGCTGGCAATCTCCAGCATGAATTTTACTTGTTCAAGGTTTTCTGGCTCCTGCGGCCAGCCGACTGTGATCTGTCCAACAAAGCGGTTCTGATCTGGCGGTACGCTGATCCGGCATGTAAACGTCACACCCTTCTCGATGTACCACAGGCCCACCTCGGACTGCGCGTAGCGGTATGGGCCACACGGAATTTCCGCCGTCATCAGCTTGACCACATCGTTGTTGTTCGGGGTGCTGTGTGTGAACAGGCCCACGTCGATGTCGTCGATGCTCTTGTCCCTGCCGTCCTTCGTGTACGCCTTGTAGACCACCCGAGAGTTGAACAGAGGGTTGACCTTGAAGATCGCCACAACGGCTGCGCCCGTCTGCTTGAACAGCATGGCACTGGCTTCATCCGCACGAGGCGTGTTTATCTCTGGCAGCTTCTTGGACTCCTTGTAGGCATCCCTCATGAACTCTTGGTTTTGCCACAGGAAGTAGCCAGCGAAGGCCACTACGCCCATGACAAGGATGGCAAACAGCTTGAACGGCGAGTCCACATACCCGAGCACCTTGTCGAGGGTTGTGTTGGCGTTTGGCTTCTCGTCGCTCATCGCAGGTGCTTCATGTAGATGACAAAACCACCAACCATCAGGCCAGCCAGCACAATAGTCGCCAAGCCGATGGCGATGTACTCGGCCATCTTCTCAAGCTCTTCCTGACGCCTCTTGGCCTCTCGGGCGGCTTCCTCTTTGGCTTCTCTGCGCTTGCGTGCCGCAGCAGCTTGAAACTTTACCCAGTCGTTCCACATACCCGGGCGACCTGCGTAGACCATCCGCTCACGAAGCTCTTCTTCCTGCTGCTTGAGCTGCTCCAGCGCCATGAACTCAGCGAGGTCGGAGCCACCACCCTTCTTGGTGGCTTCTTCTTGAATCTTGGCCTTGTTGTCGAAGTAATCAAAGACCCGGGAGCCGAGCTGGTGCAACTCCTTGCCGTTGGCCAGAGCACCTTTTATTACTGCAAAGGCTGCGTTGGCGGCAGCAATTTCGGCAAGCATTTACAAACTCCATACAAACCGCACGATTACACTTGCGCACCAAACCACAAGCCCGATCAGAAGGGCCGCTGCACAGAATGCTACGGCCCAGTCTTTCATCAGCAGGGTCCGTTTGTGCAGGACAGTGTGCTGGTTGTCGTAGTCGTTGTGGTGGGGACTACGGTAGGAACAGATGTATTGTCAGTAATACCGCCACCAGCAATCCGACCAGAGTTGCCAGAGTTGCTTCCACTGTTTGCTCCAATCGAGTAGCTACCTGAACCGATCACACCGTTGCCGCCGATGGTTGTCACGTTGGCTGCGGGCGCTTGAATCTGCGAGGCCATGCCGACAAAAGCTTGGTTGGTGCTGATGCCCAGAGCCGTGGCGTTGTCGGACTGACGCATGCCAAGAGAAGTCTGCTTGTTGACCGTGTAGATTTGGCCGACAGTTGGCAACAACAGACCCGTCCACTGCATGGCGTAGTCAGCCCAGTTCTTGGGGGCGTTAATCTGAGCGTTCTGTTGACCACCACCCATTTGCAGGGACATGACTGCGGCAACCTTGGCCGTGGTGTCGCCTTGCTGGGCGATCTGGGCCAGTGCTTGGAAACGGGCTGTCTGGGCCGCTGCTTGCGCTTTGTGAGCTTCGGCATAGGCTTGGTACTCGGCAGTGGCGCAGCCCGTCAGGGACAGGGCGCAGAGGATGATGGCGATCAGTTTCATGGTTGCTCCTGTTGGTAGTCCATTGGCCCGATGGGCGCGTTTAGGTCAGGGTTCTTGACAATGTTGAAGATGCGTGTGTTGTCTTCCAAAGCCAAAATCTCATGCGGCTCTCCGGGACGGAAATCCAGAATCTGTCCAGCCATAGCCTCCAGCTCCCAATCATGGGAGTACGCCTTGATCTTGCCACGCGCCACAATGGTGATGTGCACATTGTCTTCGGTGTGGTTGTGCTTCGGAAGGACGTCTCCAGCCTTCTCAAAGTCGTACATGGCCCCACGGATGGAGCCAAGGCTATTAAGGGGTTTAGCCAATAACATCGGGTGCACTTCCGGGGTTGTCTGTGCTTGGGATTGGCTGGGGTTGGTCTGGTGCCAACACCCATGAAACTGTGGCTTCATCCCACTCGTAAAACGGCGGACTGTTTGGCTCTGGCATTGGCACAGGAGCTTCCCAGAGGTACGAAAAACTGTTCATGACCCATGATGGGTACGCCTTTGGCGGAATAAAACCTACACCATCCCATGTGTAACCAACCCCTGCGTAGTTTTTGCGAAACGCTTTAGACTGGTCCGGGTCTGGCGTTGGTGGGTTGCTGTTTGGGGTGTAGTACACCCCGCCATGAGTGCTGTAGCTGGTTTGAACCCAAGTGGCCGGGTCACCCCAATTGCCTGTGTCAATCTCAGCCTGATCAATGACCAGCACCTGCTGGACAACATTGTTTTCATCAATTTGCGCAAAATGACTCATGTTGTAAACGTCCCCGAAGAGGTAAAGGTGTGGTAGGTGTACCCACCGGCTGAAGTGACTGTTCCGCCAGTAGCAACTTGACTTCCAGCGTAGCGAATAATCACAACACCAGAGCCGCCAGAAGCCCCGCTACCGCCGCTACCCACAGAGCCACCACCGCCGCCGCCGCCAGTGTTGGCAGTCCCGGCAATTGGATAAGTCACGGACCCAGAACTAGCTCCGTTGCCGCCGCCGCCCGTACCACCCGGAGGAACGTAGGATAGAGTTGATTGGCCGCCGCCGCCGCCCGCATAAGTGGTGCCGTTTAGCCATGCCGAACCATTACCACCTCTACCGTTGCTATATCCAGCGCCTCCAGCGCCTCCACCCCCGCCACCTATTGGATACCCGCAGGGTTGCGTATATGGACCGCCATTGTTTCCTTGCCCTGCTATACCCGCACCGCTGTGACCCCCGCCAGAGCCGCCCGGCCTGCCCACAGAAGACCCGCTGTTGTAACTATTCGCCCCTCCACCCCCGCCTGTTGAGGCAAGGCTGTTGAAAGACGAGGTAGAACCATCGCTTCCAATATTTGTGGAGCCAGCGCCTCCAGCGCCAACCGTAACAGAAAAACCAGTACCTTTTGCAATAGCGGCTGACTGCGTACGATACCCGCCAGCACCACCTCCACCAGCTCCAATCCAAGCGCCGCCGCCTCCGCCGCCAGCAACAACCAAATACTCGACATTCAAAGCGTTCGACTTCCCGTACAGAGAACTCATGCTCCACGTTGTGCCGCTGCCTCCGACGCCCGCAAGGGTACGGACGTTGGCTTGGTTCATCGAAATGGTCGCGGTCAGGCTCAGGCCAAGTTCAGCGGCAACGCTAACTGGGCTTGTTGTGCCCCCCATATTCAAGGGGCCGCTTGCTGGCATTGTCATGCTTGCTCCTTATGGGGTGCCGTAGGCGGTGATGTTGTCTGCGGAGATCAGGGCACCCGCGCTGCTGAACGAGGCCACCACGGTGCCGCCGTACTTGATCACGAGCTTACCGCTTTCTTCCATGATGGTGAAGTTGGTTGTTGTCAGGCTTGTGACGGAACCGCTCAAAGTGATGTTGCCCGAGGATGTCACGGTTCCCGAGAGCGTCAGTCCGTTGGCTGTGCCCGTACCAGCGACCGAAGTCACAGAGCCGCCGCCAGAGCCAGCGCCAATGGCCGTGCGGAAGTCCGCAGCGTTCAAAGACGAGACGGTGTTGTCTGCGTTGAACCGAGGGAACGTCACCGCGCTCGGGTTGCTGATGGTGAACAGGTTGCCGCCCAGCGTGGTAGCGCCGAAGTTTGTCCGGGCCGTTGCTGCAGTGGTGCCGCCGGAGCCGCCGTTGGCCACAGGCAATGTGCCGGTGACGTTGGTGGCCAAGTTCACAAAGGTGGTGGACGTTGTACCTGTACCGCCAGAGGCGATGGGCAGGGCTGTGCCAAGCGTCAGGGAGTTCAGCCAGTTGAGCTGGGTTCCCACGTCCGTGCCGTTGTTGTACACGATGGTGCGGGTGCCAGCAGGGACCGCTACGCCAGTCTGGCCGGAGACCTTCACGGTGACCGCGTAGCTGGAGTCGTTGATGACGATGTAGGGCTTCTCGATGGCGGGGACGTTGATCGTGCCCGCTGCGGATACTGCGCCTGCTGCAATGTTCAGACACAGTGCCCGGGCATCTTGCAGGGCGGTGGTGTTGGTCAGCGTCAGGGTAGCCACGTTGGCCGTGAAGTCCCCGGAGTCCAGTGTTGCCATACCCACAATGGCTTGCTCGATGGCCGTGCCGATGTTGCTGTTGGTCGTGGTGCCCCATGTGCCCGACTGCTCACCGTTGCCGATAATCTCGAACTTGAGGTTGGAAAAGGTGCTTGACATGATTATCCTTTCGCCTCAAGGGCGGCTAACCGGGCTTCGAGTGCGACAACACGCTCGGCCAATTTTACAGCGGCGACCAGCGCAGCGTTACCGTATGCGAGGGAGAGGTTGCCTTTTTCATCAGTCTGAACCGCCTCTGGCAGAAACTCTTGCATTCGCTGTGCGGATACACCAGCCTGTCGGTCGCCGGAATCAATGCGGGTGTACGTGCCGTGCTTGATCTTTGCCAATTTTTCGATGAAGTCGGCAGGTAAATCGGCCCAGTCTTTTTTCAGGCGTTCATCAGAATAGGCCGTGACGTTACCCGTGACAACCAAGTTGCCGCCGTTTAGGTTGTAGTTGGTTGCATCCCAATAGAGATAATTGGAGCCTGAACTGCTGAGGTAAATCACACCGGTTGTGCCGCCGGTGCGGTACGCAGTCATATCCCCGTTTACGGCAGTAATGCCAGTACTGACACCGGATGTGTTCGGGGTTGCAGTGAGTCTTGTGACGGATACCGTTCCAGCAGTGAAGTTGCCAGAGGCATCCCGGGCAACGATTGTGCTTGCTGTATTTGCGCTGGTGGCATTCGAGGTGACGGTGAACGTGGCGTTGCCAGCTTGGTTGGCTGTGAAAGTCTGCGAACCAGACAGGCCCGTACCCGACACGTTCATGGTCAGGGTGCCGTTGTTTACGTTGGCCGCAGTGGTGGCTGTCGTGGCATTACCGCTCAAAGTCGCAGTGATCGTGCCCGCGCTGAAGTTGCCCGAAGCGTCACGCGCCACAAGGGTCGAGGCTGTGTTTGCGTTGGTGGCGTTGGTGGCAATCGTCACGGCGCTGGAGCCGTTGTAGCTCGTGCCGGTCAGGTAGGTGCCAAACGTCAGGGTGTTCAGGTTTGAGCCCAGAGCCACGCCGGAGATGGTGCCTGCACTCCATGTGAACGCAGACCCGTTCCAGTTCAGCACTTGGTTGGATGCCGATGGGGCCGTAGCGAAAGCCGTTGCCCCCGAGCCGGTCTGGTACGCGATCTGGTTGGCCGCGCCGCCTGCGAGGTTGGTTGCTGTGGTTGCGCTTGTAGCTGCACCGGACAGTGTGGCTGTGATGGTTCCCGCGCTGAAGTTACCCGAGGCATCCCGAGCTACAACCTTGCTAGCTGTGTTGGCGTCAGTTGCGTCCACCGCAAAGGTTCGGGCTGCGGAGCCGTCGTATGTGCCAGCAGCGGTCAGGTATGTGCCCGCTGTCAGGGCGTTGGCCACCGATCCGGCTTGGCCAGAGATGTTGCCCGAGACCGCTGCGCCCGAGATGGCGATGGCTGTGGGAGTGACGCTTGTGACTTGACCCTGTGCGTTGGTGGTGATCACCGGCACCGTGGCGGCGTCGCCGTAAGTTCCAGCAGTGCCCGTGTTGGTGATGCTGAACTGCGTGCCAGAAAGGCTCAGGCCCGTGCCCGCGCTGTAAATCTGCGCTGATGAAATCTGGGCAAACGTAATGTTGGTCGTGCCAAACGTGATGACGCCGCTTGTGTTGCAGGTGTAGGTCTCACCCGCGCCTGTCGCGCCCAACTGAACAAAAACCGTGGAACCTTCGCTCAGACCGTTTGCGCTGTTAATTACATAGGTGTCAGCATCGCTGGCGCGTGTTAGCACCCAATTTGTAGAAACTGTACCTACAACTGTGACAACATAAATGCCGTTCTCGATTGGATTGGTTTGGCTATAAACCAAAACGCGATCACCCGGCGATGTGAAGATGCCATCAATAATTAACTCAACTTGCGTTCCCGCGTTAGTAAGCGTTGCACCAACACCCGCAGTGCCGTTGTTGTAAGTTGCGTTAAGGTTAGTTGGGCTTTCAACCATTACGGGCTGGTGGAAGTGAATGCCGGACGCCGCCAAGGTGTCAACGTAGGTCTTGTTGGTGATGTCGTTGCCGCTGGTCGGAGTTGTGGACACCGTGCCGGACGTGATGTTGGCCGTGGTGATGTTGGCCGTGCTGGTGCCCAGAGTCCCGATGTCCAGCGTGGTGACGGCGGAGCCCGCAGCGTCCAGATACACCGACCGTGAGGATGGGTATGTGACAAACACGTCTTTGGAGCCAGCGCCAAAATTCACTAAGGACCCTGCGTTGCTGGACGACACCACCGTGGTGCGAGACAGCGTAGTGCCGGAGGATGTGTATGTGCCAACACCAACTTCCCAGTCGCCGGAAGCTGAGTCCACGATGGCGTAGAAGGTCTGGTTGCCGTCGCCCACCGCCGCAAATGACTGGAAGCCCGAAGCTGCACCGGCCAGCGTAACCGTGCCCGTGCCAGTTGTGGTGGTGGTTTCCTTGACGCGATCTTTGAGTGCCAATGCCATTTTGTGTCCTTACGACGGTAGCTGCGTCCAGCCGGGGGACTGCACGTCGTTGATATTTTGCCAGTTTGGGTTCTGGCTGTCGTCAATTACCGCCCAGACCAGCGCCCCTCCGATGCTGATGGTGAGCTGCACGCCGGTTGGGTAGACGTTGGCTATTTTGACGACGCCAAGCGTGCTAAGGGCGCTCACAGCTTCTGCGATAGAGCCATTGAAGATGACCTGCGACACCTGCGTTGCCGTGCCCGCCGCGCTCTCTGCGATTGCCACTGAAATCAGTAAGCCCCGAGTCATGTTGTCTGAGCCAGTCGCCGTTTCAGCCTGCGCTGCCGCAAACGTACCAATTACCGATTGTGCATCGGTGGCGGTCGCTGATTCGGACCGCGCAGCCAAGAACGTGCCGATGGCCGTTTGAGCGTCTGTGGCAGTGCCCTGCTCCAGCATGCTGGCCACCATGTTGGCGATGACCGACTGAACGCTGGATGCGACGGATGTTTCCGCCTGCGTGGCCACCATCGTGGCAATGACGGACTGGGTGTTTTGGCCCGTGGCAGTCTCGCTCATGATGCCGCCGCGAATGACGCTTGGGGCCTCAAAGGAAGCTGCCACTGCAGCAGCTTCTGGTTGCGTGGCGGCGAACGTGTTCCCGCCTAAAGAGGCGAAGGGTGCTTGGGCAAAAGTGACATCACCAAACACCACTTGCCCCTATCAGGCTGCGTCGAGCGAGAAGCTGTAGGTCACGTTCAGGGTGTCGCCGTTGTCCACGGTCTTGTCGCCGCCAGTGAAGTCACCAGCCGAGAACAAGATGCCGGAGGTGCCGCTGCTGACGCTGGCCAAGAACGCGCCAGCCACCACAGTGCTGTTCACCAGCATGGCAAACGAAGATGGACTGCCAGAGTTTGTGATCACCGATGGGTCAGCCGTGGTGGCCGTGCCAAAAGTGACAGCCTTGCGGTTGCCGGTGTAAGCGGTGCCGGGCACCAGCTCAGTCCAGCCAGCATGCGAAGCCAGTGTGTCGGCAGCAGCGAATGTTGTGCCGGAGCCGGGGCCTTCGACCAGACCCAAGTACCAAGCGGCGGTGTAACCCGAGGCGGCAAAGTACTTGCTGTTCATGTCCTGCAGGCCCTGATTGACAACGAGGTTGTGAAACTTGTCAGACCACTTTTCCTTGCCGTCTGCGCCCACGCAAGTGACGGTGAAGATACCGCCCGCGCCAACGCGCTCACCGCCAACGCGGTTTGTGATCATGCCTGCGGTAACGCTGTCGGCTGCTTTGCTGTGTTCCATGATGGCTCCTTAAGAGATTCGCACGATTGCGCTGTTGGCATCGGCTGTTGGGAAGATGATTTGGAAAGTGTCGTTGCTGACGGTTTTGTCGGAGCCGAAGTCCAGCACTGCAACGGACTTGTTGCCTTCAGTGACGTTGTAAATCAAAGCCGCACGGGCCGTGAACGTAGCGCCAGTCCAAGACGTGTTGCTGAAGTTGATGAACGCCGTCGGGATGTTGAGCGAATTATTGCCGGACGTTGGGCTTGTGCTGATGGTAAGCGTGTTGCCGCCAGCGGTGTAGCCTGTGCCAGTCACCTCGCCCGAAGTCGTGTAGGCTGTGGTGGCGTAGCCGAGGTCCGCAGCGGCGGTGTACAAGGCGATCTTGAACGTGTCCGGCGAAGTGGGCCCAAAGTTGTGGATACCCTGCGGCAGCTCGACTTTGAACGAAGTGGTTGCGGTTTGTACGATTGCCATATCAGCTTACCCCGGTATTTTGCGGCAGAGGCGGCGAACGGTACTGGCCGCTTCTGTAACTGTCGGAGCGCTCCAGTCCATCGCCCAGACGTTTGGCCAGTGCCATTGCTTCTTTGAACTTGCCATCATATACCTGCATCATGTCCTGCTCACCCTTCATGTAGGTGTACGCCTCGACCAGCGAACCGTAAAGCAGCACGCTGTCAAAGTTGTCACCCAACCAAGAAGTCCCGGCCGTCACAATCGACGGTGGGTAGTAGAAGTAATGCAGCTCGGCCACGTAGGTGGCGTCTGGCGTTGGGCCCAAGATGAAGGTCAGCTCGTTCACATCGCTGGACTGGGGGCCAAACAGGGCGTAGTATTTGGGAAACGCCTTGTCATTGGGGTTCGGGTACGCCTGCCGGATGAAGTTCACATCCTTGTTGAGCAGGTACTCGTAGTTCCCCAGCGCATCGACCACCGCCAACGAATACACCGACAAAAGGTCATTCGGGCAAGCCAAATACTTGTTGTTGCTGGTGGTGGAGCCCGTCACGTTTTTACGCAACGATGGGAACTGCACCATGTTGAAAATGCGCTGCTCAGCCTGCTCCACAAACACAGGAATCTCCGCCTCAAACGACGCGTCCTGATTCTCTGTGTAGGCGATGATCGCCGCTTTCAACTCGGTGTAGTTCATTCAGACCTCACGCCATTGGGCCACGAGCCATCACGCCCTTGGTAGCTGCACCAGTGCCACGGATTTTGATGCCCGAGGTTTTGGTGGGTGGGTAGTCTTGGCTGCGCACGTTGGCCACGGACACGTTGGTGTCGCGCATGGTCTTCTTGGCAGGCTCAGTGCCAACCACTGGGGAGGGCACAGTCTTGATCTTGCTGGTGGCCATATCAGGCTCCCTTCTTACCGGGCGACTTTTGGTTGGCTATTTTGGCCAAACCACGACCCATCTTCAGCATGTCGCTGTTGGTTTTGCCACCAGCCCGCATACCTTTTACGGCAGCATCTGGATGTGCGGATTTCATGCCTTTGGCCATGTGGGCCTTGAGTGCTTTTTTAGCGTCCATGTCAGACTCCTATTTGAACTGTAACTGTACCAACTTCCACGGTCAAAGCCAAGTTATTTGGCGTCAACGCGTTGTCAAACCCTCGGGAACCACCAACCGGGTTCCATCCCCACTGAATGTCCCGCGAACCTCCGGTGTTGAAACCGTCTGCATTGGGGCCCGCCGTCACATACGTGGTGTCGTTGCGTGGGTTGCGCACCGCCTGCGGATCATCCACCGGATACATGCCCAACTGGAGCTGCGGCTGATCTGGGTCCCAGCACGAGTCGCACACCAGCAGGTTGTACGTCTTGGTTTTGATCACTTCCTTGCGCAGCGCGGTCAGCTTAAAGCGAAACCCACAACGATCGCACATGGCGATCGAGTTCTTGCCTGACGCAAAGCGATTACCCATTACGTGCCGCTCCCAATGAACATCTGCCGTGGCACAAACCGCACAGCGGCCTTCTCACGGTCTTCGTCTTGGGCAAGGCCCCACGCTTCATCGTACTGAGCTTTCAGCACCTGCATGCGATCCGCTGCGTTGGGCAGCTTCATGGCCAGATAATACGCCAAGCCCGCCACCATGCAGGGGACGAACCGGAAGGGCACGTCGGCCACATTGACACCGCCACCGATGTCTTGCGTGCGGCGCAGACGCCAGTACACCAGCGTGTACGGCTGGGTGTTGTCCGGGGTGGGCCAAACGGTCACTGCAGGCAGTTGCTCCCAGTAGACCGCATCACCGTTGCTGTGGGCTGCGGCCGTTGTGTTGGCTTGGCCCCGGGCGCAGTTGTTGAGCGTGTTGCCGGAGATGTACCCGTAGGCGATGATCTCTGTGCCGATCTTGACGAATCCGGCAGCGGGCAGGCCCACAACGGAGTCGAGCGTGATGGTTGTCGCGGTGGACGTGATCGCGCCGCTGAGCAGCAGCCCTGTGGGGCTTGTCTGCGCATTCAGCCGCTGCACCCAAATCTGGATGGGGCGGGCTTGCTGCAGCTTGTTGGGGATTGTGGCGTAGGTCGAGACGCTGATCCGTGTGATGGTCAGGTCTGCCTGTGTGGCCACGTTATTGGCCCCGGTGCGGATCACATGCTCGATCAAATCCACCGTGTCGCTTGGCAGCGCGTAGGTGTTCTGGCCCGCCGTCAGCGCAATCGTGCCTTGCTCAAACGTCCACATGTTCAGGCCACGGTTGGCCCAGTCTGCAAACATCAGGTTCAAGGAGCGGCGTGCTGTCTTCAGGTCATAACCCGTGCGCAGCTCTGACCCGCATCGCTCGAAGGCTTCTTCGACGATTTCTGTCAAATCCAAATTGAACGCTGAAACGCCGGAAGTAGTAGCCATTATCTGAACCCTGCTGTTTTCTTGGCGATGCGTTTAGGCTGCGCCACGAATTGTTTACCTGCGGCTTTGCCAGCACGCTTGGCCTTGGTGGTGGCAGCGTACTCAGCCGGTGACAGCGATTTTATGGCAGCTTCGGGCAAATATCGCTCCCCCGTCTTGGAAGACGGTTTGCCAGACTTGGTGCGCCATTTCTGGTCACCCCAGTCCTTGAGCGATTTTTGCGGGGCTTTCATGTCAGTCCTTGTACCCGCCGCCAGCAGCCTTGTACTTCTTGGCCACGAGCTGCGCCTTGCGGGCTGACCACTGGCCAGCGCCTGTGCCTTGGGTTGCTGCGGACTTCACTTCGGACACGATCCGCTTGCGCAGACTGGGCTTGGTGTAGTTGCCCGCAGCATTGACTTTGCCGCCTTCAGCGTATTGCGTGAAGTCAGTATCGTCTCGGCGTGCTTTTTTCACGCCTTTGGGCATCTTGGAGGGGGCGATGTCCCCCATCCCGCGACAGGACATCATGGCAGATCAGCAGGTCTTGCCGCCGCTCTTCATGCCCAGAGGCTTGCTACCAGCCATCTTGATCATGGTGCCCTTGGTTTTACCCTTGGTGGCAATGCCGTCTTTGCTGGGAGCGGCTGTCTTGACAGTACCCATCTTGGCCTTGGTGATGCCACCGTTTGCGTATTTTGCTGCTTTCATTTCGGACTCCTCGTGTTTAACCATTGATTTGGGGGCACCGGCTTTTTTCATGAAGCCGATCTCTTTTTTGACCATTGCTTTGGACTCTGCCATATCGCCACCTTTTGAAAATAACGCCATCTTCCCATGTTCGGTTTTCGGGCGGTTGATTTTTTGCAAATCAGGGCGGCTTCCCGATCCAAATTTGCGGCCTTTGTCCGCAGCAGCGAAGTCTTCACCTACGCTTTGCGGTACTCCTGCCTTCTTCGCAAATGCCGGGCTGTGGGCCACGGCACGCATGAAGTCGGCTTGTTTTTTACTCGTGCTTGGCATTGGTGTTACCCCTCAAGCTATCGATCTTGCGCTCCAGACGATCGAAACGATCCATCAACTGGGTCATGTCAGCACGGAACTCCGTGCGCGTGATGTGATCACGCGCCACCTCTTCGCGGGTGCGGTTCAGCAAAATGCTGATCCGGCTGAGCTCAGCGAATTTCTCTTTAACGATGAACCCCAGCAACGCAACGATTGCTGTGAGAACAATATTCCAGACCATCATTTCCATGACTCAGCACTTCCAAGCCCGCAGGCTTTTGTTGATCCGGCTGTCCGGGTCTTTCTTGGCCTTCTCGCCAGTCAGCTTCTTCTTCATGCCTTCCATACGGGCGCAGAAAGAGTCGCGGCGTTTGCCGCCCTCTGGCTGGGGTGCTTTCAACCCGGGCTTGCCCGGGTTGGCCTTGTTGTAAGACGCACGCCCTTTCGCGTTCAGACCGCCCTTCTCGGACTTGCCTTCCTTGC